>Ga0184637_10000957_pt1 | contig 20301 bp, 14 predicted proteins | sample PLM3_127_b2_FD_133143 | JGI IMG/M metagenome (GOLD analysis project Ga0184637, IMG submission 133143) | Groundwater sediment microbial communities from an aquifer in East River, Colorado, USA - PLM3_127_b2 | ecosystem: Environmental > Terrestrial > Soil > Riparian zone | place: USA: East River... | reverse complement strand
TCTGGACTTCTCGATCACCCCGTCAAGGTCCCCTGGTGGAACGGTCGTGCGCTACGCTTGACCACCTGAGCACGCCGGTGCTCGAATGTTAGCGAGATTCTCCTCCGTGGAAATCCAGGCTAGCGAAGTCGACGACCGCGTCGCGCTCCGCGCTCATGTAGGCCGCCATCAGAATTGACGATTTCCTCGGGTTCCAGAAGCTGTTATCCTATCGTTAAACCACTTCTCGAACGCCAAGCCGTTCTTTCCGACCGAAAGTCATGCCAAAAGCCCCGCAATCGATCGATCTTACGAAGACGCTCGTCTCTCTTCTCGGGCGCTCTCCGGGAGAAGTCACCGCCTGGAGGAAGCGGATCGTCCAACTCGAAAAGAAGTACGGCGCCGACGTATACCGCAATCTACTCTACGTTCTCTCCCATCTCGATTTTCCACCGAGCCGGGCGAAGAAACACTGGTGCCGGGTGCTCGAGCTCTGGGAGGAGCTCGAACGGGCGACGAAGAGCCGCCTCGACCTTCGGGTAGCCGTCCTCCACTACTTCCTCCGAATCCAGAAGAAGCTCAAGAACCCCACCGTCGTCGAGATCAACTTCCTCCAGAGGGCGGAGGACTCGGTGATCATGGACGAGCTCACCCGCGTCTACAACTATCGATACTTCCAGCACCGCATCGACCAGGAGATGAAGCGGGTCCGGCGCTACGACCGCGGCCTGTCGCTCCTCATGGTCGACGTCGACGACTTCAAGTGGTTCAACGACAAGAACGGGCACCTCGCCGGCAATCAGGCGCTCCGCAAGCTCGCTTCGGTCTTGACGAAGTGCGTGCGCGAGGTCGACGTCGTCTGCCGCTACGGGGGAGAGGAGTTCGCCGTCATCTTGCCGACCACCCTGAAGACAGGGGCGCTGACGGCGGCGGAGAAAGTCCGGCTTGCCGTCGAGCGCTCGCGTTTCGAGGGAGGCGCTCGCCAGCCGAACGGGCAGGTCACGGTGAGCATTGGTCTCGCTACCCTTCCCACCGACGCATCGACTGCCGAGGAGCTCGTCGCACGGGCCGATGCCGCGCTCTACCGTGCCAAGGCCCACGGGAAGAATCGAGTCGAAGCTCATTCCGACGAGCGCCGGGAGTTCGCGCGCTTCGACTCCTCTCTCGAGGGGAAGCTCCTGGTCGTCAACGAGACGCCGTTCAGCTTCCGGACCTCGAACGTCAGCAGAGGCGGGCTTCTCTTTCGATCGAACCGCTTGCTCGCGGTGGGAAGCATCGTCCAGATCGAGCTCGCGCTCCCGCACTCTTCGAGAACCTGGGCCGGCACCGCTCGAGTGGTTCGGGTGCTCGAAGGGGAGAAGGACTACGAGGTCGGAGTGAAGATCGTTCACGCCGAAGGAGACGAAGAGTTCCGCTTCGAGCGCTATCTGGCCACGCTCGGAGAGGGAAGCCGACGCTCCCGAAAGTAGCTCCACCGCTGATTGACAGGCCTATCTCAAAGTAGGCTGCTGACGAACAGCCTCGCAAATTCTCCCGGCGTCCTGAAAATTCAGGGCAGCGCCATCGCCGCCAGGCCGTCCTCGAGCTGGACGAGCACATACTGCTTCCCGTCGTGTATCCAGCTCGACATGCCATACCCCGTCTCGCCGGGAATCTTGACGGCTCCCACGCGTTCGCCCGTGCGTTTGTCGATGCCGAAGAGGCTCCAGGTCCCGTCACTGGTTTGGCCGGCAGTGATGAGCAAGGTTGGCGTCACCACCATCACCGGGAATCCGCGGCGGCCGGGGTTGGTCGGAACCCCGGATAGGCCCTGGAGCATGGGATGATTCCGGATGGACTCCTGGTCTTCCTCCTCCGCATCGCCATGGGGAATTACCCAAAGATGCTCTCCCGTGTTCATGTCGATGGCGGTAATGCGGCCCACGGGCCCCTTCCAGATGGAAAGTCCGTCAATTTGCGCCACGTCCGGGCGAATCTGTCCGCGGCGCCGGCCAGCGCCGGCTCCGGCCGCGCGAGACCACTCGGAGGGGGTCGTGCCGGTCTGATTCTCGGCGTTGAGCGGGGATTCCGCTCCCGGCATGAGGGTGTAGGTCGAGCAGCCGCTGCTCGAAGCGACGAACATCACGCCCGACACGGGGTCCGCTACGGCGGGACTATAAATGTTGAGGCCGCCGCCGCCGCCGGGACAGGACATGCCGGCACCCGGCCAGTCGGCGTCGGGGCTATCCGCGACGACCGGCGGATTGAACAACGGGAAGAAGAGGTTGTTCGCCCGCGCGTACTCGAGCACCTTCTGCCGAATCTCGGGTGTGTAGTCGATCAGCTGTTCCTCCGTCCGTCCCTGCAGCTCGAACGGCGCCGGCTTGGTGGGGAAGGGTTGCGTGGGCGACAGCTTCTCGCCGGGGACGGTCGACGCGGGAACGGGGCGCTCCTCGATGGGCCAGATCGGCTCGCCCGTCTCCCGGTTCAGCGCGTATACGAACGATTGCTTGGTGGCCTGGAAGACGCCCTTGATCCGCTTACCGTCGACGGTGACGTCCATCAGAACCGGGGCCGTGGGCGTGTCGTAGTTCCAGATGTCGTGATGGACCATCTGGTAGTGCCACTTTCGCTCGCCGGTTTTTACGTCCAGCGCGATCAAGCTCGTGCTGAAGAGGTTGTCACCCGGACGGAAGCCCCCGTAGTAGTCCATGGTGGCCCCGTTGGTCGGAATGTAGACCAGGCCCAGCTCCGGATCCGCCGACATAGGCGCCCAGGACGAGACGTCCCCCGTCCATTTCCAGGCGTCGTTCTTCCACGTCTCGTGCCCGGCTTCTCCGGGACGCGGGATGACGTGGAACTTCCACTTGAGCGCCCCGGTGCGGGCGTCGTAGGCGAGGATGTCGCCGGGGACCATTTCCTTTCGCGTCTGTTCGTAGCCCTGCTCGGCGGAGTTGCCCACCACCACGACACCGTTGACCACGATCGGCGGCGAGGAGCTGGTGATGTACCCGAGCTCGAGGGGAATTCCCTGATAAGGGTCATAGGGCTTTTTCCATTCCTGCCACCGACCCCAGTCCTGGATCAAATCCCAGACCAGGTCGACGGTCCCCGACTTCGGAAACCCGGCGATGTCCACGGGTTTGCCCCAATTCTCGAGGGGCCGCCCGGTCTCGGCGTCGAGAGCGTGCAGAAAGAAGCCCGGCGTCGTGATGTACACCACCCCGCGCCCGTCGATCTCGGCGTAGGCGATCCCCTTCCCGTAGCCTTTCCGCATCGAGTACTCGTAGCGAAACGTGTTGGGCTCGGTGAAGCTCCACAGCAGCTCTCCCGTAGCCGGGTCGAGGGCGATGACGCGCCGGCGTTCGCCGGTGACCGTGATCAGCCTGCCATCCACATAGCTGGGCGTTGCCCTGGAGGTGCTGGGGCCGAAGCTTCCGGCATCGAATCGCCAGGCGACCTTGAGGTCAGAGAAGTTGGACGCGTTGATCTGATCGGCCGGCGTATACCGCGTGTGCCACGCATCCCCACCCAGGAAGCTCCATTGGCCCTTTTGGACGCCCGGCCCCTGAGCCGTGGTTGTCATCGGCAAGCAAAGCAACCCGCCGAGTAGCGTGAGCCGAAGCAAGGTTGGCAGGTGCAAAGACCGACCGCGCTGGTAGTCACCCATAAATCATCTTCCCCTTCACTATGACGAGTTTGACCGGCTGATTGGTGCAGCCCCCGTGGATAGGGTGGCGCCACCGTGCAGCATCCGACGTAACGCGAGCATCGACCCGGCATTGTATCTTGATGACTGCCGCAGTTCGAGTCTCTCCACGTCCCCTCACCTCGACCCCTCCGCCGGGGCGATCCGGCGCAGGTAGTCGAAGAAGTCGAGGATGAAGACGACCTGGTCCTGCTTGATCTCAGAGCGCGCTTGCGGAGTCCTGAGAACTGCGAAGCGCAGGCCGTCCGGGTGAAGGTCGAAGACTTTCAGCCCGTTTGCGAACCGCCCCTCGGACCAGACCCGAGGCTTCTCGGGGCGGAACGAGTCCCCCTCAGAGGCGTAGGGGGCCACCATGATCCTCTCGTCGTATGCCCGGTAGAAGAGCTCGCGACGCGTCCGAGACCAGACCAGCCCGCTTAATGTGCCGCTGGCGGAGACTTGCCACTTCCCGCCCGGTCCGGGGAACGGACGCACGTAGACCTCGTATCTCCCCGACTCATTCGACCGGTACGCCAGCCATCGCCCATCCGGAGAAAACTGCGGATCGACTTCCCAGAAGGGTGTACTCAGGAAGACCGTGGGCTTCCCAGGCTTCCATCCCGAGGCCTCACTCCCCTCCATCGGCAGGATCAGGAGGTCGCGAGTGAGGTCCTGCGGGTTGAGCTCGAAGAAGGCCAGGAACTTCCCGCTCGGGTGCCACGATCCAGGTAACTGCACGTACTTGCTTTCGGCCAGGCGCTCCGCATCCCCTGTCCCATCGGCCCGCTGCCAGTAGAGGTTCCTCGTCCCTTGGCCCGCCCGCGCCGAGGCGAAGGTGATGCGGCTACCATCAGGGGTCCAGACCGGCTGCATGTCTTCCCCGGGATCGGACGTCAGCCGGGACAGTGTGTCGCGCCTCCATTCGTACACCCACACGTCCTCCTGGTTGCGATCGCGGATACTTACGGCGAGGCGGCGTCCGTCGGGTGAGAAGTGAGGGCTGTGGTAGTCGCCAGGCACGGACAGGAGCGGTTCCGTCTTCCCTGCAACCCTCAGGGCTCAGGCAGACGAAAAGGGCGCCTTGACTACTTTCGCGGGTTCCAAACGCCGCGGGCGACCTGGGGCACGAAGCCGTCGAGGTCCGCGTTCGCGAAATCGACCGCCGCGTCCCGCTCCGCGCTCAGGTAGGCCGCCATCAGAAGCTCGGTCACGTTGACGCCGTCGTCGAAGGTCTCCCGCGGGCGCTCCCCTCGGAGAAACGCGCGGACCATGTGCCGGTTCTCGTCGACGTAGCCGTAGGACGCGGTCTCGTCGGTCACGACGGGCATGAGCCCGAGCTCCGCGTTCTGCTTTTCGACGAGATCCTCGCCGGAAGACTGCCTCAGCTCCCGGCTGAAGAACAGCGAGAGCTCGGTCGCGAGGGTGTTCACGTTCATCGAGTACTCGGGTCCTAGGAGCTCCATCGACAGGCGAAGCCCGGCCCCGACGTAACTCCAGGAGGTCGTGGCTTCGACGATCAGGGGCTCGCCCGCGTCGTCCACGTACTCGACGAGTGCGCGTGCGAAATCCTCGGACGGAGCTTTCTCGTAGTCGACTTCGCTTCCGTAAGAGGCCTTCAGCTTTCGCGCGTACTCGGGTCTCTGCCACTTGAGGCAGGCTACCTGCGCCGACACTTTCTTCGCGGTCAGGCTCGAGCGGGGCTTCACCGGATCCGTGAGGAGGAAACGCGCGGTCTCGATGGAGTGGCACATCATGTCGTTGAGGACGCCGCCGCCCTGGAGGTCGCCCCTCCAGAACCAGGAAGCGTGCGGACCGCTATGCTCCTCGGCGGCGCGCGCGAGGTAAGGCCGGCCCGCAATCCGGGCGCCGCGCGACCAGAGAAGCTCCTTTCCCCGAACGACCGCGGGCGAGAAGACCTGGTTCTCGAGATACCCGTCGAGGATCTGCGCGCGTCTCACGAGCTCACGCATCCGTTTCGCTTCGGCGACGTTTCGCGCGAGCGGCTTCTCGCAGGCGATGCCGACCAGCTCCCCTCGCTTCGCTTCGAGGGCGTCGACGATGGCCTCCATGTTGGCGATGCGCTGGTGATTGGGTCCGCAGATCCAGAGGGCGTCGATCGAAGGGTCCGCGACCATGTCCCCGATCGATTCGAGCGCCCGCGCCTCGCCGACGCCCAACTCGCGCGCGAGCGCCGCGGCTTCTCCCGCGTGCCTCGCGTTTGGGCTCCAGACCCCGCGGACTTCGGCGTCGCGCACCGCGACGAGGGACTGGATGTGGAACCGGGTAACGAAGCCGCTCCCGATGAAGCCGATGCCGAGGGGTTTGGCGGTCTGAGTCATTGGTTCCGTCAGAGTCTCAGACCTCGCGGTCGCCAAGTCAACTTCCATTAGTGCCGTGGGGCCCCACCCCCACGGCTCTCGCTCCGCGACTCGCTTCGCTCGCGCTGCGCTCGGGTTGAGGACTCTCTATTAAAGATGTTGGGGTTACTTCGCCCCTTGACGAGTTACTTACCGGTCGGTAAAATGCTTGGGATGAAACGCACGGGGGCCCAGATTGTCTGGGATACGCTCGAGCAGGAATCCGTCCGCTACGTTTTCGGCTATCCGGGAGGCGCTATCTTGCCCGTCTACGACGCGCTTCTGGAGTCGAAGATCCATCACGTTCTCGTGCGCCACGAGCAGGGCGCCGCGCACATGGCGGACGGCTACGCCCGGGCGTCGGGCGAGGTGGGTGTGGCGATGGCGACGTCGGGGCCGGGCGCGACGAACCTCGTCACCGGAATCGCGACGGCGATGATGGACTCCTCGCCCCTGGTCTGCATCACCGGGCAGGTCTCGAGCCGCGTCCTCGGAACCGACGCGTTTCAGGAGACGGACATCACCGGGGTCACTCTCCCCATCACCAAGCACAACTTTCTCGTCACCCGCACCGAACAGATCGCTCCCACGATCCGCAGAGCGTTCGCGATCGCGAGAAACGGACGGCCGGGGCCGGTTCTGGTGGACATCACCAAGGACGCGCAGCAGGGAGCGACGGACTACGAGCGCGATGAGACCCCGATCGAGATTCGCGTGCGCGGGCCCCGGCGGAGCTATGGCGCGGACGACATCGAGCGCGCGATTGCGCTTATCGCCGCCGCCCGGAAGCCCCTGATTCTCGCCGGCCGCGGGGTCATGCTCTCGGGCGCGATGCCGCTCCTTCGCGAGCTCGTCGAAAAGACCGGCATCCCCGTCGCCATGACCCTCCTCGGGATCGGCGGCTTTCCCGCAACCCATCCTCTGAACCTCGGGATGATGGGAATGCACGGGGAAGCGTGGGTGAACCGGGCGATCCAGGAGGCCGACCTCCTCATCGCCGTCGGCATGCGGTTCGACGATCGGGTGGTGGGCGACCCCTCCAACTACGCGCTCGGCGCGAAGAAGATCCATCTCGAGATCGACCCCTCCGAGATCAACAAGATCATCCGCGTCGACGTGGCTCTGGTCGGCGATCTCGGAGCGAGCCTCCGCGATCTCCTTCCGCTCGTGGCGAGCCAGGACCTCGCCTCCTGGCATGGCTTCATCGACGAGTTGAAAGGGGATACCGCGGTCCGGGACATCCAGAGCCTTCCCGAAAGCGGCCATCTCTACGCCGCTCACGTGATGAGCGACCTCTGGAATCTCACCGAGGGCAACGCCCTGGTCGTGACCGACGTAGGCCAGCACCAGATGTGGGAGGCGCAGTACTACAAACACGATCAACCGCGAAAGCTCATCACCTCGGGCGGACTCGGCACCATGGGGTTCGCGCTCCCCGCGGCCATCGGGGCCAAGTTCGCTCGCCCGAGCGAGGAGGTCTGGGTGATCGTGGGCGACGGCGGGTTCCAGATGACGGCGGGGGAGCTCTCGACCGCGGCACAAGAGAACGTCAAGCTCCACGTGGCGGTTATCAACAACGGCTACCTCGGCATGGTGCGCCAGTGGCAGGAGTTCTTCTACGAAAAGCGGTACGCCGCGACCCCGATGAAGAACCCCGACTTCGTGAAGCTCGCCGAGGCTCATGGGCTATTGGGTCTCCGGGTGGAGAAGCGCTCGGAGATCGCCGAGGTCGTTTCCCGAGCGCGGAGCGCGAAGGAGACCGTGGTCATCGATTTTCGCGTCGAGAAAGAGGACACGGTCTACCCGATGGTCGCGCCGGGCAAGAGCATCACCGACATGATCCGACGACCGCTACCCGCGCTCGCGGGTCAGGAAACGGAATGGTAACCGCGCGATGAGCGACGCCGCAAAACGCCCGCGCACCTTCGTAGTCCTGGTGGAGGATGTGCCCGGAGTCCTCGACCGCGTGGCCTCGCTCTTCCGACGGCGGGCCTACAACATCGAGTCCTTGAGCGTAGGCCACACCGACCGCGAGGGGGTTTCACACATCACCGTGGTCATCGACGCCGACGACCGCACCGCCTCTCTGGTGGAGGCGAACCTCTACAAGCTCGTGCACGTTATCGAGGTGAGGGACGTCTCGAACCTGCCTTCGGTCGTGCGCGACCTCGCTCTCATCAAGGTGCGGGCGGACCACAAAAGCCGCTCGGAGATCCTGCAGATCGCGGAAGTATTTCGCGCGCGGGTGGTGGACGTGAGCCCGGAGGCGCTGATCTTCGAGATCACTGGCAGCGAGGATAAAATCAACGGTCTGGTCGACGTTCTCCGGCCGTTCGGGATTCTAGAGTTGGCCCGAACGGGAGTCGTCGCCATGGCCCGTGCCACGGAATCCGTTACGGTATAAGAACAGGAGCCCTTTTATGGCAACCATCTACTACGACAGCGACGCCGACCTCGAGATCATCCGGAAGAAGAAAGTCGGCGTCATCGGCTACGGCTCGCAGGGCCACGCGCACGCTCTGAACCTGAAGGACAGCGGTGTCGACGTCCGCGTAGGCCTTCATCCCGCGACCCGAAGCCGCGCGAAGGCGGAATCGGACGGCCTCACGGTGGGCTCCGTCGCCGAGGTCGCGAAGTGGGCGGACGTGGTGATGGTCCTCGCCCCCGACACCCGGCAGCCGTCGATCTACGAGAAGGAGATCGCCCCTGGCCTGGCTCCGGGCAAAACGCTGATGTTCGCCCACGGATTCTCGATCCACTACAAGACGGTGACGCCGCCCGCGAACGTGGACGTCTCGATGATCGCTCCGAAGGCGCCGGGCCACCGGGTTCGAGAGACCTACGTCGAGGGCGGGGGCACGCCCGCGCTCCTCGCGATCCACCAGGACGCTTCGGGCAAGGCGAAAGCGCAGGCGCTCTCCTACGCGAAGGGCATCGGCGTCACCCGGGCGGGAGTGCTTCAGACCACCTTCTCCGAGGAGACCGAGACCGATCTCTTCGGAGAGCAGACGGTCCTCTGCGGGGGCGTGAGCGAGCTCGTCAAGGCCGGATTCGACACCCTGGTGGAGGCGGGCTACCAGCCGGAGATGGCCTACTTCGAGTGTCTTCACGAGCTGAAGCTCATCGTGGACTTGATGTATCGCGGCGGCCTCAACTACATGCGCTACTCGGTGAGCGACACCGCGGAGCACGGAGACTACACCGGAGGTCCTCGGGTGGTCACGGCCGAGACCCGCAAGGAAATGAAGAAAATCTTGGATGAGATCCGCAACGGGACCTACGCCCGGAACTGGATCCAGGAGAACGAGAAGGGCCGCCCTTGGTTCGAGGCCACGCGGGCGAAGGAGCAGGAGCACCTCATCGAGCGCGTCGGCGCCGAGCTCCGCGCCATGATGCCGTTTCTCGACCCGGTGACGGTGAAGCCGGGCGAAGGCCCGATCGCGGCGACACCTTCCGTCAAGGCAAAGAAGGAAGAAAAGACGACGGTCGGCGCCTGAGCTGCCATCGAAAGCTCGTATCGTCCGCCGACGGTCCGTAGATCGCGGGCACCGGCGCTCCCAGAAGTCGCAGGTAGACGGTCAAACTGGCCCCGGTGATGAGCCAGGTGCCCGAACGTGTCCGCGAAGGCAACCCCGTCAGCGGCCCGCGAGGGACAGCCGGAACGCGGCCATCTCCTCGCCGTTGCGAACCAGCAGGGCGTCGCCGACCAGCACCGGGTGGTTCCACGTCTTGGCCTCGAGCGCCGGGAATCGCGCGAGCTCCGTGAACTGGTCGGGGGTCGCCCCGACCAGCGCCAGCTCGCCCTCCTCCGACAGCACGAGCAGCAAGTCCTGATCGGGCAGAAGGACGAGCTGGCCGTTGCCGTAGCGTCCGCCCTTCCATTTGCGCTTGCCGTCTTCGAGGTCGATGCACGCGAGGATGCTGCCGTCGAAGCCGATGGCATGCCCTTCGTGAACGACGAAGTCGTTGAAGTAGGGCTTCAGCCCTTTCGACGTCCAGCGCTCTTCGACGGTCCATCCGCCAGGTCCGTGCGCGACCGCAAGGCGACGGATGCCGTCTCCTCCGGTCATGGTGATCGCGTTGATCAGGACGCCGCCGTCCGCTGTCAGGGCCGGCTGCACGATCGCGCCGCCTTCCCACGAGTGCTCCCACAGCAGCGCGCCGTCAGCCGGCGCGACGCTGGTCGCGCCCGGTGGGCTCAGCAGCAGGATCTGCGCGACTCCGTCGATCGTCACGAGCTGTGGCGAGCTGTAGGTCCCGCCGTGTTGAGGACCGACCCAGCGCGGATTGCCGGTGGCGAGGTCGTAGGCGGCCAGCGTGCCGGACACGGCGACGATCACGACGTCGTCAACCACCAGCGGCGAGCTCGTGAAGCCCCAATCCGGAACCTTCCTGTCCGTGTCGGACGCGGCGTTGCGCGACCATACGACCGTGCCGTTACCGGCGTCGAGCGCGTTCAGGACTCCGGTCGCACCAAATGCGTATACGCGACCGTTGCTGACGGTGGGAGTCGCCCGCGGACCGGCACCGGCATTCGACTCCCAGAAGCGGACCGCGTCGCGGTGTTTCCATACCGGCTCGCCCGTTGAGACCTTGTAGCAGGCGACGATCTCGTCGTCACCGCGCTGCTCCTGGGTGTAGAGGAGGTCGCCGCGGACCGCGAAGGATGACCAGCCAGGTCCGATCGGCCGGCGCCAGAGTGCGACCGGAGGCGACTTCGACCAGTCCGTCTCGATCCGCACGCCGCGAATGATGCTGTTGCGTCCGGGCCCGCGAAAGCCCGGCCAGTCGGCTTCCGTCTCAACTGCGGCCGGAGTGGCCGGTTCCTTCTTCATTGCTGCTGGAACCGCAGGGAATGCGGCCTTCTCGTCGCCGGCTTCGGCGGCAAGCGGTTCCTTGGGAGTCTCCTCTGTTGCTGGAGCCGGCGGCGGCGCCGTCGGCTCGTCTGCGGCGTGGGCCAGGAGCCGTTCCTCGGGAGTCTCGGTCCACCGCCAGTGGAAATCCGAACCGATGACGTCGCTGGTGACGCCATCGGTCCGTACGAGCGTCCACACTCCGCACCCGAGCAGGATGGTCACAACCATCGACGCGCGCCGAGGTCCGTTCGCGAGGCGACGGCTGGCTACGGCCCAAGCCACCAAGGCGAGGCTCAGGACGGGGATCGCCAAGACGTAGAGCAACATCCCCATCCCGCCCCCGGCAATCGACTCGTGGACGATGCGCGACGTCGCGAACAACGCGACGATCATCAGGAGGATGGCGCCCAGGCGTTCGGACCAGGGCGCCCGGCTGAAGAACACCCACCACACGAAAATCGCGAGCGCGACGAGGACTGAGCCAATCATCCCGAAGGCCATGGCCTCGGATACGACGATCGGGATGACAAACCTCATCACGCACAGCAGGACCGCGGCGACGACGCCGGGCCACAGCCGGAGCGGCTTCTGAGGAGTCGGTGTGTCGGTCTGTGAGATGGTCATGTTGAACTACTCCAATCGGAGCGCTTGTAAGACGTCCACGCGCGACGCCCTCGCCGCGGGCATGAGCGAGGCAAGGACCGCCGCGCCGGCGAGGATAGCTGCCGCGCCAAGGATTGGCAGCGCGCCCGGCAGCCGCACGTTCTCGAGATAGCTCGCCGCCAGGCGCGCGAATGCGTAGCCGCCGCCGGCGCCCGCGACGATCCCGACCGCCACGATGAGCGCTCCCTCCGACAGGACGCTCACCAGCAGGCGCCGCGGTGTCGAGCCGATGGCCACCCGCACGCCGAACTCACGCGTGCGGGCGCTCACCGAGAACGCCAACACGCCCGAAACACCCACGACGGCGATCAGCAGCGCCACGCCGGCGAATCCGGAAAACACGAACGCGTTCACCCGCTCCGGCGCCAGCACTTCCGCGCGCACGTCCTCGAGCGTCGCCGCCCGCTCCACCGGCTGGTTCGGCGACAATTCGCGGATGATCTTTCTCACCGGCGGCACGAGCGCGTACGGATCGCCCGACGTGTGCACGAACAGTCGGCCGGCCACACCCATCTGCTGAAACGGGTGATAGATGGTGAGGGCCGGCCCCCGCACGACGTTCTCGTCGTCCACGTCCGTCACGACGCCGACGATGCGGCGTGGCTGGGGCTTCCCGAATAAAGGGTCGGTCCACCACAGCTTCCGGTTCACCGCGTTGCCGTTCGGGAACAGCCGCTGCGCGACGCTCTGGCTCACGATCACCACGAGCTCGCTTTCGCGGCGATCCTCCGCGGTGAAGTCGCGGCCGGTGACCATCGGCACTCCGAGCACCGCGAAAAAGCCCGGCGAGACGATCCGTAACCGCGCGTGCGGGTTCTCTTCGCCGTTCGCGCCCGTATAGCCCTCGACGGCAAACGGGAAGCCGGGACCGAAGCTGCCGGCGTCGCGCCAGGGCACGAAGGTCCCGACCGCCACGCCCTCGACACCCGGCAGTTCGCCGATGCGCTGGACCATTTCCTGGTAGAAGTCGATCGCCTGCACGCTCACGTCGCCGACCGCCGCCGGGACGTCGAGCGCCAGCACCTGCCGCGTGTTGTAGCCGGTGTTCACCGCCTGGAGGGCGATCAGCGCGGCGACGAGCATGCCGGCGCCGGCCAGCAGCACGAAGGACAGGGCGATCTGGGAGATCGCGAACACCCGCAGGCGGCGGTTGGTGCCCGGCGTGAGCCGGGCGCTGCCGCTCGCCAGTCCGAGCCCCCTCGGCGCTTGCGGCGACGGCAGGCGCGGAATGTACGCGAGCAGTACGGCCGCGGCGGCCGCAAGGCCGGCGCCGACCCAGAGCAGGCTGGCGTCCACCGTGACGTCGAGCGCGCGCACCGAGAACCGCGCGGCGTAGCGGGCCACCACGGCCACGAGCGGACGCGCCAGCAGCACCCCCAGCACGGCGCCGGCGCCGCAGAGCACCAGGCTCTCTCCGAGCAGTGTCCGTCGCAGCGCGCCGCTGCTGGCGCCGAGCGCGGCGCGCACGGCGAGCTCGCCCTCGCGGCGCACCGCGCGCGCCAGGATCAGGTTGGCGACGTTCGAGCAGGCAATGACGAACACGACCCCGGCGGTGGCCAGCAGCACGAGCAGAATCGTCCGCGCCGGCGCGGTGATCTGATCGCGGAGAGGTGTCGCGCTCAGCTGCATCTCGGCTTGCGCCGGATACGCCTCGGGGTGCTCGCGCATCATGGCGGCGTGCACGTCGGCCAGCTCGGCGCGCGCCGCTTCGAGCGTGGCTCCGGGCGCCAGGCGGCCGAAGAGCTCCGTCATGCGGTGCGTGCGCCCGGTGACCATCGTCGCCCCGAGGTGATGCGGGCTGGTCACCACGTTCGCGATGATCTCGGTGTCGGCCGGATACGGCACCGACGGCTCGAGGACGCCGACCACCGTGGCGCTGCGCGAACCGAGGCGGAGGGTTCTGCCGACAACCGACGGGTCGCCGTTGAGCGAGGCGGTCCAGAAGCGGTAGGTCAGGACCGCCACGCCGGCCGCGTCGGGGCCGTCGTCGGCCGCGTTCAGCAGGCGGCCGAGCACGGGGCGAAGGCCCATTACGTCGAAGAACGAGCCGCCGACTACGCCCGCCTTCACCATGCGGGGCTCGCCGAAGCCGATCATGCTGAAATCGATGGTGGAGAAATCGCCGAAGGCGCTGAGCGTCGTGACCCGTGATTGGAAGTCCGCGATCTCCGGCACCGAGAACGTGGTGTTCTCGGCGCCGAGACCCGGCGCGCTCTGGCGGATGTAGATCAGGCGGTCCTCATCGCGATTAACGAGGGGGCGAAGGAGCACGTCGCGGACGACGCTGAAAATCGCGGCGTTGGCGCCGATGCCGAGCCCGAGCGTCACCACCACGGTGGCGACCAGACCCTTGGCGCGCCAGAGCGAGCGCAGGGCGACCCGGATGTCCTGCCCGAGGGCCTCGGCCATGTCGAGCCAGCGATTGCGCCAGACGCCTCGCATCGAGTCGCGAGTGAGCATGACGCTGCCGAACTCCTTCAGCGCGGCCAGCCGGGCGGCTTTTGGATCCTCACCGCGCTCGATCCGTTCCTTCACACTGAGGGCCAGATGGCCGCGAATTTCCTCGTCGAGGTCGTTCTGGTCGGGCCGCATGGGCTACTCCTTGCCCGCCGGCGCCGGGTTCATGATGCGGCCGATCGCGTTCACAAGCTGAGACCAGCGATCCCGTTCGCGTGACAGTTGAGTCTTTCCCGTGGCGGTCAGCCGGTAGTACTTCGCCCGCTGGTTGGCCTCGCTCACGTCCCACTCGGATTTCAGCCATCCGCGCTTCTCGAGGCGGTGCAACGCGGGATAGAGCGAGCCGGTTTCGACCTTGAGCAGGTCGTCGGACTGCGCGCGGATGGCCTGGCCAATGCCGTGGCCGTGCTGGGGCCCCCACTGGAGAGTCCGAAGAATGAGCATGTCGAGGGTGCCCTGGAGGAGCTCCAGGCGCCGATCGTCGGGCTTCTTGGCCATAGGTGTAGGCAGTCTACAGCCTTAGACGTAGACCGTCTACAGCTTGTTCCGTACCGCTGGTCGCTGACGTCCATCGTGACGGCAGGCATCCCTAAATTACTATGCCTCGTGGCAAGAAGGTCTCGGGGACTCAAGTCTTGCTGATCATCTTGCAGAGGCGCCGGACCCCGTCGACTATCCCGGAGACGCTCGCGCCCCCATAGCCGAGAACGAAGCCGCGGCGGGTAGCCTTGCCCAGATAACAAGAGGAGAGAGGCACCGAGAACAAGAGACGCTGAGAGTGCGCTTCCACGGCTATCACGGCCTCTATCACCTTTCGACGCTCCCGCCCCGGCGCCCCGGTCAAGGTCGAAGTCGAAGACCATGCGGACGTCGTGACGTTCGTCGGACCTCTTCAGCTCCCGCTCCCCATCGCGGGCCACGCGGTCGATCCCGAGAGCGCCCTCACATTTCTCTTGGCTAGAGAACCGCCCTCCGCCCGCGCCGCCCAAGGGCCGAGCCTGAGGTTCTGGTGGCAGAGCTACCAGCGCTCCGAGCACGAGGCGGCTCGACGGGAGATGACGGATTTCGACAGGGTGCTGAGGGAGTGGGGGTATATTCGGTAGATATCGTCCCGCGAGTTCACTCCTCTCGGAGCGCCACGACCGGGTCCACGCGCGCCGCCCTTCGCGCGGGGATATAGCAAGCGGCGAGCGCCACGAACGCGAGGGCGGCGGGCACGCTCAGAAACGTCGCGGGATCGATGGGGCGAACTTCGTGGAGGAGACTCGCCATGAGCCGGCTCAACACTGCCGATGCCGCGAGGCCGATTCCGATGCCCGCAGCGCACATTAGAAATCCTTTCCCGATCACAAGACGGAGCACGTCCTTCGTTCCCGCGCCCATCGCGATCCGGATCCCGATCTCCTGCGCCCTCCGACTCACGAGATAGGAAAGGACGGCGTAGACGCCGATGGAAGCGAGCGCCAGCGCGAGCGCCGCGAAAAAGCCGAGTAAATGTCCGGTAAAACGCGTGGTGGCGATGGAATCGTTCACGACGTCGGTCATGAGACGCACCGCGGATACCGGAAGGCTTGGGTCCATGCTGCGTACGATCGATCGAATAGGCCCCACGAGAGAGAGGGGGGATTCGCTCGCCTCCACCACCAAGCTCATGGTCTGTATGGCGAAGCCGGTCGAGCGATGGAACTGCGAATGGGGGATGGTGAATTTCTCCTTGATGACGTCCGTCACCCCGTTGTGCCTCAAATCGCCCACCACGCCGACGACCGTGATCCAGGGTGAGGTATCTCTCGCTCCCATCCGGATGCGTCTTCCCACCGGATCGGCGCCTCCCCAGTAGCGTTTCACCAACGCCTCGTTGACGAGGGCGACGGGCTGCGAGTCGATCGTGTCGGAGAGTGCGAGAAACCGCCCCGAGACGAGTCGCTCCCCGAGGGCCTCGCTCGCTCCGTCGGTGGCCACCTGCCAGTCGCCCTTGGCGTTATCTCCGGGAGTCTCGACGTAGCCCTCGACGTCGAGCCCCCAGTCACCGATGGGGGAGGCGAGGGGGAGCGACCGGATGGCGCCGGCCGACTCGACCCCCGGAAGGGCACGCGTCTGAGCGATGAGCTGTTCGTAGAACTGCACGATTTTCTCGGGACTCTCGTAGCTCGTTCCCGGAAGAGAGACGCGAAGCGTCAAGACGTTCTCGGGATCGAAGCCCAGCTCGACGCGCTTTAGAGACCACAGGCTCCGGATCATGAGGCCGGCGCCGATGACCAGGACGACCGCGAGCGCCATCTCGGCCGCGACCAGGGTGGAGCGAAAACCCTCGCGGCCCGTCGCGGTCCTGGTGCTGCCCTCCCTCAAGGAGGAGACGAGATCGACCCTCGCGGCGCGGAGCGCAGGAACGAGACTGAAGACGATGGTGGTCAGGAAGGCCAGCGCGGCGGTGAAGGCGATGACCAGGAGATCGATCCCGATGTCCGAGGCGCGAGGGATGACGGTGGGATCGACGGCTCTCGCCAACCGAACCCCGCCCCAGGCGAGGAGGAGGCCGAGTGCAGATGCCGCGAGGGCGAGAAGCAGGCTCTCGGTCAGGAGCTGGCGCACCAGTCGTGAGGCGCCGGCGCCGATCGCGGTCCGAACCGCCATCTCCCGCTGCCGGCCCTCGCCGGCCGCGAGGAGCAGATTGGCGACGTTCGCGCAGGCGATGAGGAGCAGGAACGAGACCGCGCCCATGAGCAAAAGGATCGCGGGCCGCACGGAGCCCAGGATTTCTTCTTCCACCGGGACGGCGAAGGCCGTGAACTGCATCGCCGGGTGGTAGAGGCCTTCGGAGGTGAAGTTCGCCGTGAGGCTTCGAAGCTCGGCCGTGGCTTCCTCGGCGGTGGCGCCGGGCTCGAGCTCTCCCGAGGCGTACAGACCGTGCGAGCCGCGAGAGAGATCGTTCTCGTCGATGGCGAGCGGGATGTAGAGCTGGGTCGGCTCGGTGGCGCTCACGTTGTAATCGGTCGGAAGCTGAAACCCTTCCGGCATGACGCCCACGATAGTGTGGGAAGTCCCGTCGAGAAGGATGGTGCGATCCAGAATTCCCGGGTCGCCTCCGTAGCGCTGTCGCCAGAGCGCGTGTCCGAGTATCGCTACCTTCGGACCGCCCGGTCGGTCCTCCGCTTGGGTGAACGTCCTTCCGAAGAGCGGTTCCGCGCCCAGAACCGAGAAGACGTTCGCCGTCGCGCGGGCGAGTCCCACCCGCAGAGGCTCCCCGTCTCCAATGAGGTTCCCCTGGCCGGGAGACCATGCCGCCACGTCCTTCAGAGTCGAGGTAAGCCTCCGGTAATCCAGCACCTCGGCGTCGGAGAGCCAGGTCTTGTCGAAGTCCTTCCATCGGCTCCAGATGGTGACGCGGTGGTCGACGTCGGAATAGGGGAGGGGCTCGAGGAGGACCGCCCGAAGGACACTGAAGATCGCGCTCGTGGCTCCGATGCCTAGCGCGAGCGTGACCACCGCGGCTCCGGTCGGAAGCGGCGTGCGCCGGAAGACCCGCGCCGCATGAAGGAGATCCTGAATCCAGGTGTGCATCGATGGGTTAGACGGCGTTCGGTGGCCAAGGGTTTTGGCGCGCGGTGATGTCTCCGGCACTATGTCGGGTAACATCGCCGAGCGGACGCCAACGATCAAGGCGCTCGGCGAGCAGGTCCTCTCCCGGCTGACCTGGACGACGGCCAGGCAGCGAGCATTTCGCTCAGCGCTTGCGCCGCGCCGGACAGGTAGGCGCGTCGTCGGTGGATCAATACCACCGGGACGGTGACGCGCATGGCCGGGAGCCGCAACGCACAGAGCGTCCCCGCGCGAATCTCTTCCTCGACGCTGCTCACAGGAAGCAGTGCCAGCCCGAAGCCAGCTTCGACCATGCGCTTCTGCGCGGTGAGGCTATCGATCGGAATGACTTCTGACGTGCTGACGCCGACGAGCGCGAGCCCTCGCTCGAGGGCCGCGCCGTACGGTTCTCGCGTAGGGCCCGGGCGGAGCGGGAACGTGATCCATCGTTCGCCTGCCAGCGCCCCGACGTCGATGCGTCGAGCCCGGGCGAAGCGATGGTACGCCGAGCACACGGGAACCATCGGCTCCTGGTGGATCGTGGCCGAGACCAGATCGGGATCCGGATCTGGGTCGTATCGGAGCCCGAGCGTAACATCGCCACGCCGGACCAGCGCGCTCACCTCGGCGCTGAGTGCCGTCCGCAGCCGCAAATCGACGGCCGGGTGGATTTCGCGGACATTGCCGCTAGCACACCGGCCCAGGTCCAACCGGCGCCGAACGCGATTAGCGCCACGGCCGCTCCGACACCCAGGGACACGATTCGGGTCGTCCGCCGAGGATCTCGGGCGCGGCGTCCCTCTAGTCTAGTCGTCCTCATATCGGTCGTGACGGCGAACCCAGTTCGTCAGGCAAGCGGGGCAGATGGGACTCCTCCTCTCACCGCGCATGCTGCGGCGCCTCGAGCTCCCGAATCGGCCGTACCTCGATGCTCCCGACGCGCGCCGGCGGGATCTTCGCGGCCAGTTGGATGGCTTCGTTCAGATCTCTCGCCTCGACGAGGTAAAACCCGGCGAGCTGCTCCTTGGTTTCGGCGAAGGGGCCGTCGGTGACGGACAGCCTCCCGCTTCGTACCCTTACCGTGGTCGCGGTGTGCACGGGCTGTAGGGCCTCCGAGGCAAGGCAGTGGCCGCTCTGCCGGAGTGCGGTACTGTAAGCGAGGCATTCGCTGTCGGGCATGGATTCCATGGCTTTCTCGTCACCGTAGACCAGGCACAGATACTTCATTGCTCCTCCAATCTGGCACCGCTGTTCCACACCCTATAGTCGATCGTAGGAGGACCGGATCGACAACGGCCGATCAGTCTTTCAGCTCGGCCAGCTGTCGCTCGAAAAACCTCCGCTCCGGCTCCTGCCGGGTGAGGGCGAGCGCCCGCTCGTAGGAGACCCGGGCTTGCGACGTTCTCCCCAGGCGACGGCACAGGTCCGCCCGCGCCGCGTGCGCGAGGCGGTAGTCCACCAGATCGCCGCGCCCCAGAATGGCGTCGACCAGCACCAGACCTACTTCGGGTCCATCGCGCATCGCGACCGCCACCGCGCGATTCAGCTCTACCACGGGCGACTGCTCCGCCAGAGCCAGCACGTCGTAGAGCCCGACTATCTGGACCCAGTCCGTCGCGGCAGCATCGGGCGCTTCGGCGTGCACCGCCGCGATTGCGGCCTGCAGGCTGTACGGTCCGAACCGGCGCGACGACAGGGCGCGCTCCAGGAGCGCCGTTCCCTCCGCGATCTGCGTTCGGTCCCAGAGCGAGCGGTCCTGCTTCTCCAGCAGAATAGGATCCCCCGTCGGCGAGGTGCGCGCCGCGCGCCGCGATTCGTGGAGCAGCATCAACGCCAGGAGCCCCATCGCCTCGGGCTCTCGCAGCAGCTCGACCAGCAACCGCGTAAGGCGTATCGCCTCGGCCGAGAGGTCCTGCCGGGTCAAAGACGCCCCCGACGAGGCGGAGTAGCCCTCGTTGAACACCAGGTAGACCACGCGAAGGACACTGTCCAGCCGATCCGGCAGATCGTTCTGGGACGGCACCTGATAGGGGATGCGCGCATCGCGGATCTTCGCCTTGGCGCGCACGATGCGCTGGGCCAGGGTGGAAGGCGCGATGAGAAATGCGTGCGCGATCTCCTCGGTCGTGAGGCCGCACACCTCGCGGAGCGTCAGCGCCACCTGCGCGTCCGGCGGAAGGGCGGGATGGCAGCACGTGAAGATCAGCCGCAGCCGGTCGTCCTCGATTTCCTCGCCGTCGCCCGCCGAGGGATCCTCGGCGAGGGCGTCAACGACGTCCGCGCCCTCGTCGAGCGCGTCGAAACGGGCGCGCCGGCGCATACGGTCGATCGCTTTGAATCGTCCGACGGACACGAGCCATGCCCGGGGATTGACGGGCACCCCATCCCGCGGCCATTGTTCCAGCGCCGCGCTGAACGCATCGTGCAGGGCCTCCTCCGCGGCGTCGAAGTCGTCGAGCAGGCGAATCAGCGTGGCGAAGACCCGTCGCGAATCGGAACGATAAACGGCGTCCACAAGCTCGTGCATCGGGTCATTTGTCACGACGCCAGGCCTAGGTGGACTTGGCAACCGAAAGAGGGATTGGCCACAGAGGCACAGAGACACAGAGAATCTCGAGTTCTCTGTGCCTCTGTACTACTGAGTCCCACCTTCTTGCTTTTTGGGCAAGAAAATCTTCACCACAGAGGCGCAGAGTTCACGGAGATTCCTATCTCAGTTCGCGTTTTCGGAAATCGGAGCCCT
>Ga0184637_10000956_pt1 | contig 20302 bp, 20 predicted proteins | sample PLM3_127_b2_FD_133143 | JGI IMG/M metagenome (GOLD analysis project Ga0184637, IMG submission 133143) | Groundwater sediment microbial communities from an aquifer in East River, Colorado, USA - PLM3_127_b2 | ecosystem: Environmental > Terrestrial > Soil > Riparian zone | place: USA: East River... | reverse complement strand
TCGAACGGATTCAGCCACGAGAACGAGGGGTCGATCGAGGACTCCGGGGCGCCGCCGAATATGAGCTGGATCGCCGCGACGACCACAAACAGGACCAGTGCGCCCACCTGGCCGAGCACCATCACACGCTGGACGCGGGCGGAGAGCTCGGTCCCGATGACGCAGATCGCCGTCATCACGACGATGATCGCGATCGCCAGGATGACGACCGCCTCCCGCGACTGCTTCAGCTCGTCGAGGCCGAAGAGCTTGTAGATGTAGAACGCGGACACGTCGGCCAGCGACCCGATCACCAGCACCCCGGTGATGAAGATCGCCCAGCCGCCGATCCACCCGAACCACGGCCCCATCGCCCGCGTCACCCACGAGAAGGTGGTGCCGCAGTCCTGGTCGGCGCGGTTCATGTAGTAGAAGGCCGCGGCGATGAAGAACATCGGCACGAACGCGAGCAGCAGGCTGCCGGGCGCCGATACGCCGACGATGACGACGATCGACCCGATCACCGCGGCGAGCGAGTAGGCGGGCGCGGTCGAGTCGAGCCCGATAGCGAGCCCGTCGACGAACCCGATCGCGTCCTTCTTCAGCCCCTTGTCGCCGGTATCGGCGGAGCCGGAATCAGACGCGATGGATGTGCTCTCCACGCTGCAGCTCTCCTTCGATGCCGGTTTGGCCGCCAGCGCGGGCGGACTCTAGACGACGCGCCCCTGGTGCAGAGGTGTAAACGGCACTCCCCGCCGCGCCGCTGCGTATATAACCCCGCCGCAAGCTTCATGGAGAAGGAGGGGAGAAAGGTGGCTCTAGACGCGACATCAGGTGCCGGGCTTCGGGCGCTGGGCCTGAACTGCACGCTGAAGAAGTCCCCCGAGGAGTCGAACACCGAGGCGCTGATGCGCAAGGTGACGGGCCTGCTCGAGGACCACGGGGTCGAGACCGAGATCATCCGCCCGGTCGACTACGCGATCAGGTTCGGGATCACCTCGGACGAGGGCGACGGCGACGAGTGGCCGCGGCTGCTGGAGAAGATCAAGGCGGCCGACATCCTGCTGGTCGGGATGTCGATCTGGTTCGGGCACCGCTCGAGCGTCTGCCAGATGGTCATCGAAAGGCTCGACGGGACCTACGAGGAGCGCAACGAGGACGGGCAGTACCCGCTCTACAACAAGGTCGCCGGTGTCGCCGTGACGGGCAACGAGGACGGCGCTCACGCGTGCGCGGAGTCGACCCTCTTCAACATGACCCACCTCGGCTGCACGGTGCCCCCGAATGTCGACACCTACTGGGTCGGCGACGCGGGCCCGGGGCCGTCGTATATAGAGGCCGGCGGCGAGGACCACCCCTACACGCAGCGGACCTCCTCGTGGTGCGCCCACAACCTGCTGCACATGGCGCGGATCCTGAAGCACAGCCCGATCCCGCCCGAGGGCAACACGCTCGAGGGGGACGAAGAAGCGTGTCACGTCGGGTAGTCGAGCCGGGAGCGGCCACACGGAGAGCGAAACGCTGCGCGCGCTGACCTTCGTCGAGACCGGGAAGCTCGAATGGCGCGACGCGCCCGAGCCGAAGCTGGAGGGGGACCGCGAGGCGCTGGTCCGCCCCGTGGCGGTGGCGACCTGCGACCTCGACCTCGGGATCGTGCGCGGCCGGGTTCCCTACCAGGAGCCGTTCCCGTTCGGCCACGAGGGCGTCGCCGAGGTGATGGACGTCGGCGACGAGGTCTCGACGGTGCGGCCCGGTGCCCTGGTAAGCGTGCCGTTCCAGGTCTCTTGCGGCGAGTGCGCGCGCTGCCGCCGCGGGCAGTCCGGCAACTGCGAGTCGGTGCCGCGGCTGTCCATGTACGGGCTGCCGCTCGGACCCGAGTACGGGGGCTTTCTCTCCGACGCCGTCAGGGTGCCGTTCGCCGACGCGATGCTCGTCCCGATCCCAGACGGCGTAACGCCTGCCTCGGTGGCAAGCCTGTCCGACAACATCCCCGATGCGTGGCGCACCGTGGGGCCCCAGCTCGAGGCGGAGCCCGGCGCGCCGGTGCTGGTCTGCGCGGGCGCGGGCTCGATCGCGCTGTACGCGGCGGCGATCGCAGCGGCGCTCGGCGCGGAGCGCGTGGACTTCGCCGGGGGGCGCGCGGAGGAGCGTCAGCTGGCGGAGCGGCTCGACGCCAACGTGGTCGACGAGGAGTTCCCGGAGCGGCTCGGCCCCTACCCGATCACGGTGGACGCCAGCTTCGACCACGACGGGCTGGCCTGCGCGCTGCGCTCCGCGGAGCCTGACGGGATCTGCACCAGCATCGGCATCTTCTTCGAGCCCACCACGCCGGTTCCGCTGCTCGAGATGTACACGAAGGGGATCCGCTTCCAGACCGGTCGTCCGCACGCCCGCCCGTCGATGCCGAAGATCCTCGACCTGGTCCGGGACGGCAGCTTCGAGCCCGAGCTGGTGACCGCCGAGACGACGTCGTGGGACGACGCCCCGCGGGCCGTCGCCGAGCACCGCGCCAAGCTCGTGATCACGCGCGCGAGCTGAGCGGCTCACCCAGGGCGCGGTTCGCGAGCGCGCCGAACGCCTCGATCCCGGCCGTGAGGTCATCCTCGGTCGTGTCCTCCTGGGGCGCGTGACTGATCCCGCCCGCGGAGGCGCAGAAGAGCATCGCGGCGGGCAGCACGCGCGCCATCTCGGCGGCGTCGTGCAGCGCGCCGCTGACCAGGACGCGATCGGAGCCCGCGACCTCCCGGCACGACTCGCGCGCGGCCTCGACCAGCGCGGGGTCGAAGTCGATCGGCTCGATCCGCCACAGGGGCTCCGATTCGACCTCGCATCCGCGCTCGGAGGCCGCGCCGGCGACCGCGACACGCACTGCCTCGAGCATCCGCGCCAGCGCCTCGGCGTCCGGGTTGCGCAGGTCCACGAGCAGCTCGGCTTCGCCGGGAACGGCGGTGGCGATGCCGGGATCCAGCTTCAGCACCCCTGTCGTCGCCACACCGCCCTCACGTCCCGGCAGCCGCTCGATCCGCAACGCAGCGTCGGCAGCGGCGAGTCCCGCGTCGCGGCGCTTGTCCATAGGGGTGGTCCCCGCGTGGGCGGCCTGGCCCTCGATGCGGAAGCGGTGGCGCTCGATGCCCGTGCACGCGGACACGGCCGCGACGGGCAGCCCCTCGGCGGCGAGCACCGGACCCTGCTCGATGTGCAATTCCAGGTAGGCAGCGAGCCGCCCGCGACGGGTTACGGCCTCCGGGGCTCGGGCAAGCTCGACGCCGTTCAGCGCCAGAATCGATGCGATCGACTCGCCCTCCGCGTCGCGCAGCTCTTCGGGGACGAGCGTGCCGGCAACCGCGGAGCTGCCGAACAGGCTGCGTCCGAAGCGCGCGCCCTCCTCGTCCGCCCAGTCGACGAGCGCGACACCTCGCCGCGGGTGGCGCCCCGACTGCACCCACGCCCGCAGCACCCCGAGCGCGGCCATCACCCCAAGCGCCCCGTCGAGCCAGCCGCCGGAGGGGACCGAGTCGAGGTGCGAGCCGAGTGCAAGCCTCGGCTCGTGATCCCCACCCAGGTACGCCCACAGGTTGCCCGCCTCGTCGCGATCGGGCTCCACGCCGAGCTCGGAGAGAAGCTCTGCGAGGAAGTCGCGGGCCGCTCGCCACTCGGGGCCCCAGCACAGCCGCTGCGCCCCGCCGCGGCCGCCCGTGCGCCGGTCGAGCTCGCGCAGGTCGGCGATCACCCGCCCCGCATCGACACGCGGGTCGTCCCGTCCGCTCATCCGCCGGCGCGCTCGCGACGCAGCGCCTGGCCGAGGCAGTGGGCTCCCCCGCCCCCGAGCGTGAACATGGAGAGATCCGGGTCGTAGACGGTCAGCCCGCGCGCCCGCAGCGCCGCGTTCAGCTCGCCGCCCGCGGCACTCGAGAGGACGCGCTCCTGCCCCAGGTAGATGGCGTTCCCTCCCAGGCGCAGGGCGTCGGCGGCGGGGTACTCGATCAGCTCGAACCCCTTGCCCCGCAGCCAGCCCAGAAAGCTCGAGGGGAACGCGTCCGCGCACACCGCCGCAAGCTTCTCGCCGAGGATCGCGCAGACGACGTCGATGTGTACGTAGCGGCTCGGGATCGGCTCGATCCTCACCTCCCAGCCGTCCTCCTCGGTCCAGGCCGCGAGCTGGCGCGCCGCAACCTCCTGGGTGCGCTCCTCCCCCACGCCGATCAGCAGCGCTCCGGGCTCGACGATCATCACGTCTCCACCCTCGAGCGCCCCCGCGGTGATCATCGCTCGGATCGGGATCGCCTTCTCCTGGAGGAACCGGATCACCGGCGCGTACTCGCCGCGCCGCCACCACTGGCTGAGCTGGGTGACGATCGCCCCCCGCTGCGTCATCGCGCTGGAGTCGCGGGCGAACACCTGGTATGGCAGCGCCGGGTCCGGCTCGAGGAAGTGGCAGCGAACCCCGGCTTCCTCGTAGACGGAGACCAGCTCGGCGTGCTGGGCGCGCGCCGCTTCGGGATCGAAGCGCCGGCCGCTGTCCAGCGTCGCTCGGGAGATCGCGCTCGTGGGCAGCCAGCGGAAGTTGTCGGGCGGGCACAGCAGCACGTCGAGCAGCCGCCCGTGCTCGGAGTCCACGCCCCAAGCCCCGGCTGTCGCTTCGGACACCGGGTTCAGCTCTCCACGACCACGCGGATCGTCTCCAGGGTGCGGTCGACGGCGCCCCGAAGCATTCCGCCGTGGCTCAGCGTGTCGCGGATGAACTGCACCGTCTCGAAGCTGATTCGCTCCCCGGGAAGCACGTTGGGGACCCCCGGCGGGTAGACGGCGAGCGACTCGGCAGCGATCCTCCCGGACGCCGCACCAAGCGGGACCGCCTCCTGGGGGCCGAAGAACGCCTCCCGCGGAGGCAGCTCGAGCGGCCCCCACGGCGGCGGCGGCGCGAAGGGCGGGGCCGGGCCCGGGTCGTGCTCGCCCAGCTCCACCGCGGCCCGCCGCAGCGCGGCGACGAGCCGTGCGGCGGTCTCGGCGGCGGGCTCGCCGATCCCGAACACGGCGACGATCACGGTGTCGGAGGTCAGCTCCAGGTTGATGTCGTCCAGCTCGCGAAGCAGCGCCGCCATGCGGTGCCCCGTCGTCCCCGTGCCCCTCACGTCCACCGCGAGCCGGAGCGGGTCGTAGGCGTGGACCCCCGGCTGGGCGGTGAGGCGCTCGTCGAGCACCTCGAGCCCGGGTATCGCGCGGATCTCCGCCCGCGCGCGCTCCAGCGCTCCCACGGTCTCGGCGAGCAGCTCGCGGCCGTTGACGGCGGCGTAACGGCGCACGGCGTCTAGCGAGCCGACGAGCAGGGCGCTCGGGCTCGTCGACTCGACCAGGGTGACCGAGCGGTCGACGACCTGCTCGTCGATCCGGGCATCCCTGCCGCGGTGGAGGATCGCCGACTGGCCGAGGCTGCCGATCAGCTTGTGCACCGATGAGACGACGAGATCGGCGCCCGCCTCGAGTGCGGAGGCAGGGAGCCGATCGCTGAATCGCAGATGCGCGCCCCACGCCTCGTCGACGACCAGCGGGACCCTCCGGGAGTGGGCCGCATCGGCCAGTCCCGCGACGTCTGCGACTGCTCCGAAGTACGTGGGCGATACGACATGCGCTCCGACGGCGTCGGGCGCCGCGGCGAGAGCGGCGTCGAGCGCCTCGGGGGTGACGCAGTGGGCGAGGCCCAGCTCCGAATCGAGCACGGGAGCGACGAACGCCGGCTCGAGCCCGGCGAGGATCGACCCGTCGATCGTGCTCGAGTGGACGTTGCGCTGCACCACGACCCGCCGCCCGGAGTGGCGCAGCGCGAGGCACGCAGCGTGGTTCCCCTGCGAGGCGCCGCTGACAAGGAACCAGCTCCTGCCCGCTCCCCAGGCCTTCGCGGCGAGCCGCTGGGCGCGCGAGAAGGGTGTCGGTTCCTCGCCGACGTCGATCCCCTCGATCAGGGCCGGGATGTCGTGGGCGAGCGCCGCCTCTCCGAGCGCCTCGACGAGAGCAGGGTCGGCGCCGGCGCCCCCCTTGTGGCCGGGGATGTGGAAGCGCCCGGGCTCGCGGGCGGCGTACTCGATCAGGGCGTCGAGGTAGGGCGCCTCGAGCTGCTCGGGGTCGACGTCGCTCCCTCGGGCCGATTCGGGGCGGCTTGGAGAGAGTCGGGCCACGCGTCGAGTGTAGTCACGCAGGAGCGGTCCCGGTGAGGGGCTTCCCGGCGCTCCATGGGTGGGCGGCGACCCTCTTGCTAGCCTTGCCGCGCCGGCGATGAACGACGACGACGACCACCCTCCGAGTCCGCGGCCACAACCTGCATCCGGGCCCCGGACCGCGCTCCTCGCAATCCGCCGCTGAGCCTTGACCGCGGTCCTGCTGATCGTCCTGCTGCTGCTGGTCGTTCTGAACGGCCTCTTCGTCGCTGCCGAGTTCGCGCTCGTGCGGGCGCGGCGGGGCAGGATCGAGGTGCTCGCGGAGGAGGGCAGCCGCGGCGCTCGCACCGCGCTCGGCCAGCTCGAGCGGATCGACGAGTACCTGTCCGCGTGCCAGGTCGGGATCACGATGGCCTCCATCGCTATCGGGTTCCTCGGCCAGCCCGCGATCGCGGACCTGATCGAGCCGTTGTTCGGCGGCCTCTCGCACGGGGTCGCGGTGGCGATCTCGCTCGCGATCGCGTTCGGGATCGTCACCGCGATCCACATCAGCGTCGGCGAGCAGGTGCCGAAGATGCTCGCGATCACTAGGGCCGAGAGCACGGCGCGGTTCCTCGCCGCGCCGCTGGGGTGGTTCCGCGCCGGCACCGGGCCGATCACGCTCGCCCTCACGGGGATCTCCAACGCGGTGGTGCGGCTGTTCGGCGTCAACCCGCGCGAGCTGGCGGACGAGCACACCTCCGAGGACCTGAGGGCGATCATCAGCGAGTCGGCGACCGGCGGGAAGCTCGACCCGGGAGAGGCGACGATGCTGTCCGGCGTCTTCCACCTCCACGAGCAGGAGGCGCGCGACGTGATGACCCCGATCCCGGCGGTCGTAACGGTTGACGCTTCGGAGAACGTGGAGCACGCGCTGCGCCGCTGCGTGTCCTCCGGGCACACCCGGCTGGTCGTGATCGAGGACGACAACCCCGACCGGGTGCAGGGGATCGTCCACAACAACAGCCTCGCGCGGGTCTACATGCAGGAGGGAGCCGACGCCTCGATCGAGCCCGCCGTGCACGACGCCTGGATCATTCCCGAGACGAAGCCGCTCGACGACCTGCTCGCGGAGCTCCAGCGCCAGCAGAGCTACCTCGCTGTCGTGGTCGACGAGTACGGGCGCACGGTCGGGATCGTCACCGTGGAGGACATCCTCGAGGAGGTGGTGGGCGAGATCGAGGACGAGACCGACCCCCATACCGGGGCGGTGCGCCGGCTCACCAACGGGGACTGGTACGTGCGCGGCCACGTGCCGCTCGGCGATCTCATGGACGTCGGGATCGAGCTGCCCACGGACTCCGAGACCTACAACTCGGTCGGCGGCTACGTGTTCGGCGAGCTGGGGCGGCTGCCGAAGCCGGGCGACGTGATCCGGGCCGACGGCTACACGATCCGAGTCGAGTCGGTGCGCGAGAACCGCATCGTCGCGGTGCGGATCCATCCGCCCGCGCAGCGCGCGGCCTGAGCGGGGATTTCGGCCGCTATTTGCGCTCCGATGGGGGGCGGCTTCCGTCCGCGTGCGCCTCTAGCTTGCGCGACACCCTGCGAGGCGAGGAGGCGAGGAACCCGGTCATGTGGATTGTCCGGCTCACGGACAAGCAGCTTGAGGTCCTGAGGGCGCTGCTCCGCGCCCAGGAGCACCTGGGCCCGGCGCTCCAGCGCTCACTCCAGGCTCTGGATCTCGCCCGCTGGGACGAGCTCCCGGAGGCGGAGCTGCCCTGGCAGGAGGTCGCCCGCAAGGCGAAGAGCCAGGGGGTCTCGGAGGCGGACGTCGTCTGGGACCTGTGCGGCCGGCACGCCGAGCAGCCGAAGCCCGCGCGGCGCGCGAAGCCCCGCCGCAAGGGCAAGGCCCGCACCCGCAAGGCGTCGGGCTAGCCGTACTCGTAGAAGCCCGCGCCGCTCTTGCGGCCGAGCTTGCCCTTGCCGACGAGACGACGCAGCGCCTCCGGCGGCTCGTGAGCGTCGGCGCCAGAGTCGCGGTGCAGGCCCTCGCCGATCGCCACCGCGACGTCGAGGCCGACGAAGTCGAGCAGCTTCAGCGGGCCCATCGGGTGGCCGGTGCCCATCGTCATGCAGGAATCGACGTCCTCCGGGCGCATCCCCGTTTCCTCGAGTAGCCGCACCGCGTCGAACAGGTAGGGGAAGAGCAGGCGGTTGACCACGAACCCGGCCTGATCGGGGACCCCGACCACGGTCTTGCCGAGCTGCTCGCACCATGCGCGGGCACGCTCCCCTGCGCCCGCGCGCAGGCGCTCGGGCAGGCACAGCTCGACCAGCTCCATCCGGGGCACGGGGTTGAACACGTGGAGGCCGAACACCCGCTCGGCATGGCCGCTTCGCTCGCCCAGCTCCGACACACCCAGCGAAGATGTCGTCGTCGCGAGGTCGGCCTCCGTGCACGCCGTCCCCAGCTCGGCCAGGACCTCGGTCTTGATCTCGAGGTCCTCGATGATCGCCTCGACGACCAGGTCGCAGTCGATCAGGTCGTCGACGTTGGTCGTCACCCGGATCCGGCTCGGCTCACCGTCGGGGACCTTTGCCGCCGCGGCCTGCGCCTGCTCCTCGGCGCGCCACGCCGACGCGTCGCTGCGCGCCAGCAGGTGGACCCGGCTCGCGGCGGTGGCGCAGGCCGCAAGCCCGCAGGCGATCACGCCGCTGCCGGCGACGGCGGGTCTCTCGTAGCCGCCGCTCACCCGGTCCGGAGAGTGTGAGAGCGCTCACGGATTCGGCAGATCACGGCGGGCTAGTATGGCGCGCTGGATGCTTCGACGCGTCTCCTCTCTGGCTGGCGGCCGTCGCTCTAAGTCCCGGTTGACTGGCCAGTCAATCAATCGGCTATCGTTGCCTCAAGCGAGCGAAACGGAGGGCACCCCGCATGCAGAACGGCAGCTTCCAGGGTCGTGAGGTCGTGATCGTCGAGGCGGCGCGCACGCCGATCGGCCGCGGCCACGAGGAGAAGGGCTACTACAAGGACGTCCACGCCAGCAACCTCTTGTCGAAGACCTACGCCGACGTGATCGAGCGGGCGGGGATCGAGCCCAACGTAGTCGAGGACGCGATCGCCGGATGCGTGCAGCAGTTCGGCGAGCAGGGGATCAACGTCGCTCGCAATGCATGGCTCGAGGCGGGCCTTCCAATCGAGACTCCGGGCACGACCATCGATCGCCAGTGCGGCTCCGCCCAGCAGGCCGTCAACTTCGGTGCCGCGCTCGTCGCCTCCGGCGTGCACGACGCCGTGATCGGCGGAGGCGTCGAGCACATGGGCCACATCTCGTTCGCGGACGGGATGGAGGTGATGCAGGAGCACGGGATGGCCTTCTCGCCCCAGCTCATGGAGCGATACAACCTCGTCCCGCAGGGCATCTCGGCGGAGATGATCGCCGACAAGTGGGAGATCCCGCGCTCCGAGCTCGACGAGATCGGCCTGCGATCGCACCAGCTCGCCCACCGGGCGGCCGAGGAGGGCCGCTTCGAGCGCGAGATAATCCCGTTCACGGTCAACGACGACACCTACGTCAGCGACCAGGGCATCCGGCCCGACACGAGCCTCGAGAAGCTCGCCGCGCTGAAGCCCGCCTTCAAGGAGGACGGCAAGATCACCGCCGGCAACTCCTCGCAGATCTCCGACGGCGCGGCCGCCGTCCTGATGATGACCCGAGAGAAGGCCGACGAGCTGGGGCTGAAGCCTCGCGCCCGGGTCCTCGACCAGACAACCGTCGGCGTCGACCCGGTGCTGATGCTGACCGGTCCGATCCCCGCCACCAGGGCGCTGCTGGAGCGCAACGGGATGAAGATCGGGGACATCGACCTGATCGAGATCAACGAGGCCTTCGCCTCGGTGGTCGCGGCGTGGCGCCGCGAGCTGGAGCCCGACATGGACCGCGTCAACGTGAACGGCGGCGCGATCGCACTCGGGCATCCGCTCGGCTCGACGGGCGCCCGGCTGCTCACAACGCTGCTGCACGAGCTCGAGCGCTCCGACGAGGAGGTCGGGCTGGTGACCATGTGCTGCGGCGGCGGCCTCGGCACCGGCACGATCATCCAGCGCGTCTGAGCTACAGCGACGCCGACGAGTATCTGCGAAGCGCCGACCCGGCGCTGCGCAGGCTGATCGACGAGGGTGGCCCGATCGATCCCAGGGAGGACCGGCGGGGCCGGGTTCCCGACGCCTACCAGGCGCTTGTGCGCGCGATCGTCGGCCAGCAGCTGTCTACGAAGGCTGCCTTCGCGATCAACGAGCGACTCGCCGCGCTGCTCGACGGCGGCGTTCCGACGCCGGCCGAGATCCTCGCCGCCGATCCCCAGGCGCTGCGCGACGCCGGGCTCTCCTGGCCCAAGGTCGGCTACCTGCGCGACCTCGCGGAGCGCGTCCAGGACGGCGAGCTCGAGCTCGAGCGACTGCCGGAGCTGGCCGACGAGGAGGTGATCGCGGAGCTGACCCGCGTCAAGGGGATCGGCCCGTGGACGGCCGAGATGTTCCTGATCTTCAACCTCGGCCGCCACGACGTGTTGTCGGCCGGGGACCTCGGCATCCGCCGCGCCGCTCAGATCGCCTACGGGCTCGATCAGCTCCCCGAGGCATCGGAGCTGGAGCGGCTTGCGGAGCCCTGGCGGCCGCATCGGACGCTCGCCTGCCTGTATTTGTGGCGCTCGCTGGCGAACGCGCCCGTATAGATAAAGTGCCGCGCTCGGCGAACGGACTTCGAAGGAGGAACTGATGCGAAAGACGTTGATGTTGGTGGCGCTGGCCGCGATCGGCACGGCGCTCGTCGCCGCCGGATGCGGCGGCGACGATGACGAGACGACGGTCGCGACCACCGGAGCGACCGGAGCGACCGGAGCGACCGGAGCGGCCGGGCCGCTCAGCAAGCAGGAGTTCATCAAGCAGGCCGATGTGATCTGCGCCAAGGGCGACAAGCAGATCGACAAGGAAGGGGAGAAGCTCTTCGGTTCGCAGCAGCCCTCGGACCAGGAGGTCGAGCAGTTCGGGACGGACACCGTGGTCCCGAACGTCCAGGGCCAGATCGACGGGATCCGCGCCCTCACCCCGCCGGAGGGCGACGAGGACGCGGTGACGGCGATCCTCGACGCCGCCCAGAAGGGGCTCGACGAGATCGAGCAGGACCCGAGCCTCCTGAACCAGGGCAACGATGCCGGCGGCGCGTTCGCGGAGGCGAACCGGCTGGCCAACGATTACGGCCTCACCGACTGCGGCGGCTAACCGCAGCCGCTCGGACAAGGCAAGCTCAAGGGAGAGGGCCCGTAGCGGCCCTCTCTCTATGCTGCGGCCCGTCAGCGCCCTGCGCGGATCGCCGAGGCCTTCGCTCCCGCCGGCGCGACGCGCGCCTAGCTAGTTGGCAGCCGTTCGACGAGGCGCTCGAGCTTCTCAAGCTCGCGCAGCGGCGGGCCGTGGCCGACACAGACGAGGGAGGGGCGCAGGTCGAGCAGCTTGCGGATCGAGCGGCGGTTCTTCCCCGGGTCGAGCGTGAACATCTCCGGCGGCTCGCGCAGGCCCGGGATGCCCGTCCACACGTTCATCGTGTTGATCACGTCGCCCGCGATCGCCACCCGGTCGGACTCGCGAAAGTAGATCACCTCGCCGCGCTGGTGGCCCGGCGCGTGGATGACGCGAAAGCCGGCCACCTCGTCGCCCTCGTTGAGGGCCCGATCGACCTTGCGTGGCGGCCCCTCCCACACGCGCCCGATCAGCTTGTTGATCGGGTTGTCCGGGTGCGCCTCCTGCACGGGGCGCCGGCCCTCCATCGCGTCGACGTCGTCGGCGTGGCACGCGAGCGGCACGCCCCGCGCCTCGCACACCTCCACCACGGCACCCTGATGGTCCGAGTGGACGTGGGTGAGCGCGAGGAGCGACAGCGGCCTGTCCTCGAGCTGGCGCAGGATGCGTCGGCCCGCGAGACGGGTCGCGGCGTCGATCAGCACGTCGTCCGCCACATAGACGTTGATCGCGTTCGGCGGAAGGCCGCGGAGCTGCCACAGATCGGGCGCGAGCTGCTTCAAGCGTGGGCAGCATAATCAGCTCGATGAGCGAAGGGGCGAGCGGGGCGGAGCGCTTCAAGGCCTTCGAGGCGGAGGGCTGGGACGATCGGGCCAGGACCTACGGGGAGGTGCTCGGGGCGATGACCGCCCGGGTCGCCGAGCCGCTGCTCGACGCGGCCGGGGTGCGCGAGGAGATGCGCGTGCTCGACCTCGCCACCGGGCCCGGCTACGTGGCCGAGCGGGCGGCCGCCCGGGGGGCGCGCCCGGTCGGCGTCGACATCGCGGAGGGCATGCTCGCTCTTGCCCGCTCGCGCCAGCCCGAGCTCGCGTTCCGGTGGGCGGACGCCGAAGATCTGCCATTCGAGGCCGGCAGCTTCGAGGCCGTGGTTGGCGGCTTCATCCTCAACCACCTCCCGCGCCCCGAGCTCGCGATCGAGGAGTCGGTGCGGGTGCTGAGCGCAGGCGGCTCGGTCTCCTTCTCGGTCTGGGACCGGCCGGAGCGCAACCGGATGACGGGCGTCGTCTCCGACGCGGTCGTGGACGTCGGCGTCGAGGCTCCCGCGGAGGTCGCGGAGGGACCCGACCCCTACCGCTTCTCCGACGACGCCGAGTTCGAGGCCCTGCTGAGCAAGGGGGGAATCGAGGAGGTCGAGGTCGAGGCCCTCTCCCTGACGCTCACAGTTCCGGACGCCGACGCGCTGTGGAAGGGGTTCATGGGCAGCAGCGTCCGCATGCGCGCGGTGATCGACGCCCAGCCCGAGGACGTGCGCCGGCGGATCCGCGAGGCGTTCGAGCATCGGGTCGAGGCACATCGCCGACCGCACGGGCTCGAGCTTCCGGTGGTCGCAAAGCTGGCGTCCGGACGCAGGCGGTGAGCGTCGGACCGCGCGGCGGGCCGCCCACCGGTTGACAACCGGGGCGACTTCTCCGCGACGTGGCCTTAACAAAGCATGGATCAGCTAGCGCTCGGAGGTGCGCGAGTCGGTCTGGCCCGAGAAATATCGTTCTCGCAAATGCCGGGCGCCACACGCAGCCACGTGATCCGCGAGGGCGACGCGCGAGACCTTTCCTTCATTCCGAACGAGAGCGTGCATCTGGTCTGCTCGAGTCCTCCGTACGGCTCGCTGAAGGAGTACCCGGATCACCCCGACCAACTCGGGAACATGCCCGACTACGACGAGTTCCTCGACGAGCTCGAGAAGGTCTGGGCGGAGTGCCTTCGCATCCTGGTCCCAGGTGGCCGAGTGGCATGCGTGGTTGGGGACGTCTGCATTTCTCGCCGCCAGGGTGGTCGGCACTACGTCCTGCCCCTCTCGGCCGACATTCAAGTACAGGCCCGCCGCATTGGCTTCGACAACCTGACTCCGATCCGCTGGCTGAAGGTGGCCAATCTCAAGTTGGAGGCATCCAAGTCCAGCCGTTACCTCGGCAAGCCCAACCTTCCGAACGGGATCATCAAGAACGACCTAGAGCACATCCTCTTCTTGCGCAAGCCGGGCGGATACCGAAAGCCGACCGCCGAGATGGAGGAGGCGTCTCGGATCGAAACCGACGACTACATCCGGTACTTCTCGCCGGTCTGGGACGACGTGGCGGGTCAGCTGCGCCGCGACCATCCTGCTCCCTATCCGATCGAGATCCCACGCCGCCTCATCCACATGTTCAGCTTCGCGGGGGACACCGTCGTCGACCCCTTCGCAGGTACCGGGACTACGGCGATCGCAGCGATGGAGACGGACAGGAATTCGATCTCGGTTGAAATCGACCCTACGTACGTTGCCGCGATGGAGTCTCGGCTGCTCGCCAGCGGTCTGCCCGGGGAGATCTCCCTGCTTCGCCACGAGGAGGCCAGTCCGGCTGCGAGTTTAGGCTCCGCGGCGAATGCCGCTGCCTAGCTCCTTTCTCGCCCACCTCCGCGCCGCCCCGTACCACCCACGCTCCAGCAAGCACAGCAACGCGCTTGCCGAGGCGATCGTCACCGATCTCCTGGCAGCCTGCCAGCCGCTCGCCGCGGAGGCGGCCGAAGGCAAGATCGTCTGGGACACCAACTTCGACCTCACCTACGCAACCGCGACCTGGAACACCGATCTCGCGCTGGGCGAGCCGCCGGCGGGCACGGCTCCCCCTGAGGAAGAGCCGATTCGAAAGACGGCGCCCTCCTTCGTTCACATCGCCATCGAGATCAAGGGCGTGATGACGGAGCACCGCAAGGCGGTCAAGAACCGAAAGCGGGACCTTGAGTCGCATCACCAGCACGTCCACAACTACAACTCGAACACGATCGCCGGCGGCGTGATGGTCATGAACATTCGCCAAGCGCTTTAAGTCGCCGCTGCGGGCGGAGGATGACATCACGGTCCATCGGAACCCCGAGAAGCTTGTCGAGCACTGCATCACGGAGGCGCAAGCGATCAGTGTTCGAGGGGGCCCGACCGGGAGCGGCCTGGACGCGAAGTGCGTCATCGTCGTCAACGACGACAACATCGACGTCGCGGCGACCGAGTACCACGAGGCACCGCCCGCTCCCCAGGTCGGGGATCCGATGCACTACGACGCCTTCATCCAGCGCCTCTGTGCAGAGTGGTCTTCCCGCTTCGGGCCCTAGCCGGCCCTGTTGCGGGCCCAGCGCTCCATCTGCTCCCGTCGACGAACCTCGTCAGGATCGACCTCACGAGCTTTCGGCACCCAACCGCTCTCGCGCACAACTTCTTTCCAGGCCTCCTGCGCGGCCTTGAGAGAGCGATAGCGACCCAGCTGCTTCCCAGCGCGAATCAGATACCACCCACCGTCGCCCGGGACAGCGTCTGTGTCCCTTTCGATGGAGAGGTCTAGGTCGGGGAGGTGCTGTCTATACGGCGCGTCCATCGCCAGCCGAGTCTAGAAGCCAGTGAAGGGCTTCCATCCCGAGCGATCGGTGGCCGTTTCGTCCCTCGAGGCCTACCGCGCCAGCCGCGCGCCGACGAACTGGATCATCCCGGCAAGGCGCTGGTGGATCTCGTCGAAGCCGCGCTGCTGGAGAGCGCTGACGATCTCGTCGGACTCGAACAGGCGCATGCCGCTGGCGCGCTCCACGAGCGGCTTCAGCGGCGGCAGGGTGACCTCGCGGCGGACCGACGTCATGATCGCGATCCGCCCGCCCGGCGCGAGCACCCGGGCCAGCTCGCCCAGGGCCGCGAACGGGTCGGCGAACAGGTGCAGGGCGGCGAAGCAGCACGCGGCGTCGAAGCAGTCGTCGCGGAACGGGAGGTCCTCCCCGCCCGCGCGGATCAGGGCAAGGTTGCGAAGGCCCGAGCTCTCGACCTCCTCGGCCGCGCGCTCGAGCATCGTCCGCGAGGCGTCCACCCCGACGACGAGCCCCGTTTCCCCCACCGCGCGAGCGAACTCGCGCGAGAAGTTCCCCGGGCCGCAGGCCAGGTCGAGGACGGAATCGCCGTGCGAGAGCGCCATCAGCAGACGGGCGATCCGCACCTCCTCGGCCATGCCCGGCCCCGTGATCCCCTTCGCCATACGGCCCAGGGCGGGGCGCCACCAGCGCTCGTAGATCTGCGGCACGAGCCTCGTGGTCATCAGGTCCTGCGTCGGGCCGGTCGAGGGCACATCGGCGGGGAGCAGGTCGAGATAGCCGGCCTCAGCCGGCGCCCCGGCCGTCGGCTCGGCCTCCTCGGGCCGCATCAGGGCGCGCGCCCGCTCGAGCGCCTCGCTCGTCGCGCTGACGTCCACCTCTACTCCCCCGTCTCGACCGGGCCGATCCCGCGCGGATCGCCGCTGTGCTTGGCGAGCTCCTCGAGCCGCGCGATCTGGCGCTCGCCCTCGAGCCGCGCGGGGTGGTCGGCCGGGAGGGGATCGACCAGCCGGCGGATCCGGTTGCGGACCTGAAGCGCGAAGTGAGGCGTCACGGGCCCGGCCAGGGCGCGTATGTCCTCGACGCTGACCTCGTGCGAGGGATCGATCCGATCCGGCTGCTCGGCTTCGCTCATGGCTTCAGCTTAGGCTCGCTCTCCGGCGCGCCCCCGCGCGGTTCCCCGGCCGGGAGGCCGGTCTCGATCCGGACGAGCTCCAGGACCTCGTCGATCTGGGCCTGAAAGGCGACGCTGAGCGCGGTGTCGTCGCCGATCAGCCACGCGTGGTTGTAGAAGGCGCGGGTTGGATCGATGCGGTAGCCGGGCTTGATGTCGAGCAGGAAACCGCGCAGCGGCGTGGGAACGACGTCGGCCGTCTCGGTGAGCAGCAGCGGCCCCCACTTCCCGCTCGCAGACAGCGGCGACGCCGCGGCCGCGTCGAGCGGGCGCGACGCGCTGGCGATCACGAGCCCGTGACCGGGGTCGGTGATGTTCCACCCGAAGCTCCCGGCGTCGTAGCGCGCGAACGCGATCGCGCTGCTCACCGGGTCCTTTGCGGAGATCCGCTGAACGGCCGGGGCCACGTTCTCGACCTGCTTCAGCACCTTCTCGGACGCGACCGTATCGGGACCGAGCAGGAAGACGGGCGCCTTCTCGTGGCGCTTCAGGGCCTCGATGGTCGAACCCGGGACGCTGTTGCGCTCGACGAACAGCACCGGGTCGCCGGAGCGCGCGGCCCACGCCGCCGCGGGCATCGCGAACGCAGGGTCCTCAGTCGAGGCAAGCAGGACGTGCTGGGGCTCCTGGTCCGTTAGTCGCTGGCGCAGCCTGTCGACCCCGTCGGCGATCTTGGCCGGGTCGCCGCCCGCGACGTCGATCGCGCGTAGCCCCTCCGGCGCGCGCACGTCGCCAATCCGGAACAGCTGCGCCCTCGCGGTCTCGGGTGAGCCCTCCGGATCCAGCGCCTCGATCGCGGTCTCCGTCTCCTCCGGGACCTCGCCGGACTCGCCCAGCAGCAGCGGCGTGCGCGAGGGGTCGGCGGCGAGCACGGAGGCGGCGATGCCCGCCGCCCAGTCGGAGGAGGGCACCAGGGTCACCGCCGCCGCGTGATCGACCCCGCCGGCGGAGGGAAAGGTCGCCAGCGCGACGCCGGCGGCGTCCGCGGTCGGGTCCTCACCCCCGACGCGGGTCGTGTTCTTCGTCGCAAAGGCCGGAAAGCCGAGCTCCTCTGCCGTCTCGGGCTCCTGCCCCTCACCGGCCACCTGGGGCGCGGGGCCGCCCACGCCGTCGCCCGTCAGCGCCGTGATCGCGAGGTAGGCGCCGACCCCGACCACGGCGAGGACGAGCACGGCGGCGGCGATCTGCGCCACTCTCGTGCGGCGCGAGGCGGTGGGCACGGCGCGGAACGTTAATGGCGCCGACCGCCCGGGTACGGTGATAAACTGGTTGACTGACCAGTCAATCAGAGCCCGAGGGGCCTGAAAGACACTCATCCGGGGCGGCCCGGCCGCCGACGAAGGGGAAGGCATAGATGGATTTCTCACTCACCGATGAGCAGCAGGAGTTCAAGGCGCTTTGCCGCCGCTTTGCGACCGAGGTGATTCGTCCCGCCGCGCCCAAGCACGACGCGGACGAGAGCACACCGTGGGAGGTCATGCAGGAGGCACGAAGCTGGGGACTGCACGGGATCGAGCACGTGCAGCGGCTCGGCGCCGACCCGGATGGCCAGTTCGGCTGCATCTACGCCGAGGAGCTTCACTGGGGCTGCGCCGGGATCGCGTTGGCCCTCTCGGCCTCCACGCTGGCTGCCGCGGGACTCGCCTCCAGCGGCACCCCGGAGCAGATCGCGAAGTGGGTGCCCGAGTGCTTCGGCCTGGGCGACGACGTCAGGCTCGGCGCATACGCGGTCACCGAGCCGCAGGCGGGATCGGATGTGAAGAGCCTGCGCACGACTGCGAAGCTGGACGGTGACGAGTGGGTGCTGGACGGGACCAAGGTCTTCATCAGCAACGGCGGGATCGCCGACGTGCACGTCGTCGTCGCCACTGTCGACCCCGAGCTCGGCCACCGCGGCCAGGCCTCCTTCGTGATCGGCAAGGGCACCCCGGGTCTGCGCGAGGGAAAGAAGGAGTCGAAGCTCGGCATCCGCGCCTCACACACCGGCGAGGTGGTGCTCGAGGACTGCCGCATCCCGGCCGAGAACCTGCTCGGCGGGATGGAGAAGCTGGAGCGCAAGCTCGAGCGTGGCCGCTCGGGCAAGTCCTCCGGCCGCTCCTCGGGCGCGCTCGCGACCTTCGAGCTGACCCGGCCCACGGTTGGCGCCTCGGCGCTCGGGATCGCGCAGGCCGCGTACGAGTGGACGCTGGAGTACCTGGAAGGAGGCGGCGCGATCGATCCGATCGAGTTCGCGCTCGACGAGAGCTCGACCGCCGGCCGCCCGCCGCTGGAGCGGCAGGGCGTGCAGCAGGTGCTCGCCCAGGTGGCGACCGAGATCGAGGCCGCGCGGCTGCTCGTGCAGCGGGCGTCGTGGATGGGCCGCACCGGCATCCCGCTGACCGGCGGCCAGGGCTCGATGTCGAAGCTGAAGGGCGGCGACGTCGCGATGTGGTCCACGCGGACGCTGATGGACCTGGTCGGCCCCTACGCCACCTCGACGGAGTGCCCGCTTGAGAAGTGGTTCCGGGACGCGAAGATCTACCAGCTCTTCGAGGGCACGGCCGAGATCCAGCGCATGGTCATCTCGCGCATGCAGGCCGACGAGTACCGCAGGCAGCTCGCGGAGGGCGGCGAGATCGCGGCGGACGCCGTCAAGCTGACCGCCGGCAACGGCGACCGGGCCCCGGCCGACGGAACCCCCCCGCGCGCCGCGGAGACGGCCGCGTCCGGGAACGGCGCCGCAGCCAGCGGACAGCGCCAGACGGCGTAGCGCGGGGAGTGACCGCGATGGACTGCGCGGCGGCCCTGCTGACCGTGACGCTGGCGGCGCTTGCCTGGATCGGCGTCCCGCCGGCCGGGGCAGGGGGCCCCCCGGCTCCAGGCTGCTTCGACCAGCCCCTGACCATCGAGGGCACGAACGACGGCGACAACATCATCGGCACCGAGGGCCGCGACGTGATCGAGACGTTCAAGGGGCAGGACGTCGTCGACGGTCGCGGCGGGAACGACCTGATCTGCCTGGGAAGTGACAACGACCGTGCGGTCGGCGGCGCGGGCGACGACATGATCATCGGCGGCGACGAGTCGGACGAGCTGGTCGGCGACTTCCGCGATACGACCGAGCCCGGAACCGGACGCGACGTGGTCCTGGGAGACGATGGCGAGGACCTCGTGGTCGGCGACGTCCTCTCCTCGATCGGGGACGCCACCGGCGGAGCGGACGACACCGTCGAAGGCGGCAACAGGAACGACACCGTGATCGGCGACAGCATGTCCGCGCAGGGCGACGCCACCGGCGCGGGCGACGACACCGTCGCGGGGAGCGATGACAAGGACACGGTCGTGGGCGACAGCGCCGCGGGCGGCAAAGCGTCGGGGAAGGGCGGCAAGGACGAGGTGATCGGGGGGGAGCAGAACGACTTCCTGTGGGGAGATCACGTGGGCGGCGGCAAGGAGGGGGGGCCCGACTTGCTCACGGGCGGGGACGGGAACGACAAGTTCGAGGCCGGTCCCAAGAGCGACCTCTGCAAGGGGGGCGGGGGTCGGGACCGCGACAAGAGCAAGCCGCCCTGCGAGCAGACGACGAGCATTCCCTAGCGGCCGGTCGCGAGCACTAAGCTCGCCGGGATGGCCCACGCACACGTCCGCGGCGGCTCGGGGCCGCTGTCGCACACGCTGGACGCCCGGCGCGCGGACAGCCGCCGCCGCATGCAGGTCGCGCTGGCGATCAACGTGGGGCTTCTGGCGGCGACGGCCGTCGGCGGCTGGCTCACCGGATCGCTGGCCCTGCTGGCCGACGCCGGGCACATGCTCTCGGATGTCGCGGCGATCGGCCTCGGGCTCGTGGCGGGTGGGCTGGCGTCTCGCCCCAGCGGGCCCCGGCGGACGTTCGGATATCAGCGAACCGAGGTCCTGGCCGCGCTGGCCAACGGCGTCGCGCTCGTCGTCATCGCCGTGCTCGTCGCGGTGGCCGCCGTGAACAGGCTCGGGGAGCCGCCCGAGGTCGACGGGACCGGCGTGCTCGCGCTCGGGGTCGTGGGGCTCGCCGGCAACGTGGCGGCGACGTGGGTCCTGGCGCGGGGGCAGCGCGAGGACATCAACCTGGAGGGCGTCCTGCGCCACTCCCTGGCCGATGCG
>Ga0184637_10000955_pt1 | contig 20305 bp, 20 predicted proteins | sample PLM3_127_b2_FD_133143 | JGI IMG/M metagenome (GOLD analysis project Ga0184637, IMG submission 133143) | Groundwater sediment microbial communities from an aquifer in East River, Colorado, USA - PLM3_127_b2 | ecosystem: Environmental > Terrestrial > Soil > Riparian zone | place: USA: East River... | reverse complement strand
GCTCTCGTTCGCCCGCAGTCTCGGCGAATTTGGCGCGACCATCACCTTCGTGTCGAACATCCCCGGCGAGACGGAAACCCTGCCGCTGGCGATCTACGCGCTGACGCAGGTGCCGGGCGGCGATGCGCAGGCGCTGCGGTTGTGCGTGATCTCCATCATCCTGTCACTGGCTGCGCTGCTCGTGTCGGAAGCACTGGTGCGGCGGGCGGGCCGGCGCATACTCGGTTATGACGCTGTCGGTCGCGGTTGAGCACGAGCAGGGCGCGTTCCGCCTCGACGCCCGCTTCGAGTGCGGCGAAGGCGTCACCGCTCTTTTCGGCCAGTCGGGCGCGGGAAAGTCCACGATCGTCAATGCTATCGCCGGATTGCTGCGCCCGCGCCAGGGCCGCATTGCGCTGAACGACGAGGTCCTGTTCTCTGCCAATCGGGGGATCCACGTGCCGGCGCGCAAGCGGCGCTTCGGCTACGTGTTCCAGGAAGGCCGGCTGTTTCCGCACCTCACCGTGCGGCAGAACCTGGTCTATGCGCGGCTGTTCGGTGCCAGGATTGCGGCGGGCGAGTTTAACCATATCGTCGAACTGCTGGGCCTGGGCGAGCTCCTGGAGCGCCGGCCGGCGCAGTTGTCGGGCGGTGAGAAGCAGCGGGTGGCGATCGGCCGCGCGCTGCTGGCGCAGCCCCGCCTGCTGTTGCTCGACGAGCCGCTGGCATCGCTCGACGGGCATCGCCGCAACGAGATCATGCAGTACATCGAGCTGATGCGGGACGAGGTCCGGATACCGATCGTCTACGTCAGCCACTCGGTGGAGGAGGTCGTGCGCCTTGCGGCGACCGTAGTGCTGATAGCAGCCGGGAAAGTGGCGGCCATGGGCGAAGTCGAGGAAATCATGGGTCGTCCGGACCTGCGCGCCGCTGCCGGTATATTCGAAGGCGGCACGGTGATCGACGCCAGGGTCACCGGGCAGGACATGCAGTACGAGCTTGCCACGCTTGCTTTCAATGGCGGGGTACTGACCGTCACCAATCTCGACGCCCTGATCGGGGAGCCGGTGCGTGTCCGCATCCGCGCGCGGGATGTCTCGATCGCGCTCGACGCGCCGCGCGGCATCAGCATACAGAACATGCTGCGCGGCAGGATCGCCGCGATCGAAGCGGCGCGGGGCGGTATCGTTGACGTGACGATTGCGATAGGCGCAATCTCACTCCGCTCGCGCGTTACGCAGCGCGCCGCGGATCAGCTTGCGCTGGCGCCCGGCCTCGAGGTCCACGCGCTGATCAAGGCGGTTTCGCTCGATCGCCATGGCGCTGCCGCGCGGTGATGAGTGATGAGTGATGATTGAACAGGCGCTGTTAGAATCAGGGAGAACAACTTTGAACACCGGTCACTGGTCACCGGTCACGGGTCACGCCTCATGAAGATCTTCGGCTTTGCGGGCTGGTCGGGCAGCGGCAAGACCACGCTCATCGAAAAGCTGATACCGCAGTTCGTCGCGCGCGGTCTCAAGGTGTCGCTGATCAAGCACGCCCATCACAGCTTTGACGTGGACCAGCCGGGCAAGGATTCTTACCGGCATCGTCATGCCGGCTGCGCCGAAGTGCTGGTGACGTCTTCGCGCCGCTGGGCGCTGGTGCACGAACTGCGTGGCGCGCCGGAGCCGGTCTTTGCGGAACTCATCGAGCGCGTTGCACCCTGCGACCTGCTGCTGGTGGAGGGTTTCAAGAGCGAACAACTACCCAAGCTCGAGGTATACCGCGCGGCAGTGGGGGAATCCCTGTTGCACCCGCAGGACCCGAGCATCGTCGCGATTACCAGCGATCAGCGGATTGATACCGGGCTGCCGCAGTTCAACCTTGATGACGCGCCCGGCATCGCTAATTTTGTCCTCTCTCACGTTGGACTAGCTTAGCGGTATCGCTATTCATCAACAGGCGCGTCATTACCGCGCCGGCGGTACTCGGGTAATGACACTGCCACTTCTGAAGCGCATAATTTACTGCATGATTACAGTGCTTTATTTTGCGAGCCTGCGCGAATCGCTGGGCAAGAGTTCCGAGCAGATTGCGCTGCCGACGACGGTGCGCGACCTCGAGGGCCTGCGCGCACTGCTGGTGGCGCGCGGCGGCGCGTGGGAGGAGGGGCTGGCGCCGGGCCGGCCGGTGCGTGCCGCCGTCAATCAGGCAATGGCGGTGGGCGATGTGCCGGTAGCGGACGGCGATGAAATCGCCTTCTTTCCGCCGGTAACAGGAGGATAAAACGTGAGTGCGGGAGAGCGTGAGGGCGGGAGAGCGACAGCAGCCCTCGAGTTTCCATCTCCCGATTTCACGACCTCCCGACCTCCCGACTTGGTGGGCTAGGGATCGAAATGACTGTTCGCATCCAGACCGCTGATTTCGACGTGAGCGCTGAAATCGCAGCCCTCAGGCGCAACGATCCTAAAGTGGGAGCGGTGGCGAGCTTTGTCGGCGTGGTGCGCGACATCAACGACGGCGGCACGGTGGCCGAGATGACGCTCGAGCACTATCCGGGGATGACCGAGAAGGCGATCGAGGAGATCATCCGCCAGGCGCAAGGCCGCTGGGACATACTGGATGCCCTGGTGGTCCACCGCGTGGGCACGCTCAAGCCCGCCGACCAGATCGTGCTCGTGGTCGTGACCAGCGGCCACCGCGGCGACGCCTTCGCTGCCTGCGAGTTCATCATGGATTACCTCAAGACCCGTGCGCCGTTCTGGAAGAAGGAACAGACCGGCAAGGGTGCGCGCTGGGTGGAGGCTCGTCAAACCGACGATTTGGCGGCGGAGCGCTGGCAGCTCAAAGGCTAGTAAACCATCTCGCGGGGTCTCTTCTGATGACGTTGCGCGGTATTCGTACCGTGCACGAGTTCATTACGTAGAGCATTATTCCTGTGTAAGGTGTGACGGGGAGGATGGTGGCGCGAAATAACGAATTGTGGCCGGGGGGCAAGCGCGTTGCCGTGGTCTTCAACGTCGCGTTCGAGGCGTGGTCCGATGGCAAGGCGCCGGGCATCAGCCCGATGGGCAATCCGTTGCCCGCGGTTCCGGGTATCGTCGACAGCATGGCGATCTCGTGGGCGGCCTATGGCGCGCGGCGCGGCATCTATCACCTGCTGGAAGCGTTCGCGCGCCATGGCATCCACGCCAGCGTGATGACCAATGCGGTTCTCGCCGAGCGCGCGCCCGCCGCGGTTCGCGCGGTGGGCGGCGGCGGCCATGAAGTGGTGTCGCACTCCTATGCGATGGACGTGATGCCCATCATGATGACGCCCGAGCAGGAAAAGGCGAATATCAAGCGCTGCACCGAGCTGCTGAGTCTTGTATCGGGGGTCAGCGTGAACGGCTGGATAAGTCCCCGCGGCACCCCCAGTCCTAATACCGCGCGGTTGCTCGCCGCGGCCGGTTATCTCTGGTACGGCGATGTGTTCGACGATGACCTGCCGTACGTCCAGTCTTTCGGCAAATCGCGCATTGTCGCGCTGCCGCTCTCGACCGATGTGAACGACATGACGTCGATGAAATATGGCAATCCGCCGCGTGCCATGCTGGCGACATTTGAGGAACACCTCGAACGGGTGACGCAGTATGAGCGCGGCCCGGTTATCATCGATGCCACGGTGCACGCGCATATCTTCGGACGTCCGCACGGCGCTCACTATTACGAGCGCATCATGGAACTTGCGGCGCGAACGCCGGAAGTATGGGTCGCGACGCGGAAAGACATCGCGCTCCTCGTGCTGGCACGACAGTAGACCATAGATGAAGGTTCGCAGGAGGCAGTCATGAGGACGGGTTTCGCGGGCCTGGCGGTGATATTCGGATGCGCTGTCGGTTCGCTGGCATGGGCGCAGTCGAGGGACTTTCCGGTGCGCCCGGTGCGACTGGTCGTGCCGGTGCCGCCCGGGGGCAGCCTCGATGTCATGGCACGCATCGTGAGCCCCAAGTGGGGCGAGCTGCTGGGCCAGAACGTCATCATCGACTACCGGCCTGGCGCGAACACGATCGTCGGCAGCGAAAACGTCGCGCGCGCTCCGGCCGACGGCTACACGCTGCTCATCAATACGCTGCCGTTCGTGGTGAATCCGTCGCTCTATCCGAAGATGCCGTTCGAAACCGAGCGCGATTTTGCGCCAGTCTCGCTGCTGGGGGCCTCACCGTTCGTGCTGGTGGCGCACCCCTCGTTACCGGTGAAATCGGTAAAGGAGCTGGTTGCGCTCGCCAAGGCGCATCCGGGCAAGCTCAACTATGCTTCGGCTGGCAACGGCAGCAACCTGCACGTCGCGGCGGAACTCTTCAAGAACCTCACTGGCACCGACATCGTGCACGTGCCGTACGGCGGTGGGGGGCCGGCGCTCATCGCAATCCTGAACGGGGAGGCGGGGATCAGCTTTCTCTCGCTGGTGGCAACGACCGGACATATCGCGTCGGGAAGGATGCGCGCGCTCGGCATTACGACCGCCAAGCGATCCAAAGTCACGCCGCAGCTTCCGACCATCGCCGAGCAGGGGGTCGCCGGCTACAATTTCAGCGCCTGGTTCGGCATCTACGCGCCCGTGGCAACGCCCGCGCCCGTCATCAAGACGCTCAACGATACGATTACCCGCGCAGTGCGTGATCCGGCGCTGGCTGAGCGCTTCGAGAAGGAAGGTGCCGAGATCGTGGGTGGCTCCCCAGCCGTGCTCGCCGCGCACGTCAAGGCCGAACTGGCCCTGTGGGCTAAAGTGGTGAAATCGGCAGGCCTGCGCATCGACTGAATCCTGAGGCTCCAGGACGGCAAGGAAAACAAGAATAAGTTAGCCGCCAGGACGCCAGGGCCGCCAGGAGAAACAATATGAACATTCGCATGTATTCAGGTGCGCTGATACTCGCGCTTGGGCTGGTGGCGGCTGCGGACGCGGCTCACGCCCAGGGCGGTTGGCGCCCGGAGAAAACGGTTGAGCTGATCGTGCCCACCGCCGCTGGCGGCATCAACGACCAGATCACGCGGCTGATGCAGAAAGTCCTGCAGGAAGAGAAGCTGCTGACGGTGCCCGCCGTGATCATGAACAAGCCGGGCGGCAACCAGTCGCTGGCGGTGGTCTACCTGAACCAGAAGGCGCCCGATCCGCATTATCTTCTGTACGCGACTGCGACCGTCTTCACCAACCAACTCGCCGGGCTGACGCAACTGGGCTATACGGACCTCACGCCGCTGGCGTGTCTCGTCGTCGACTACAGCGTGGTCACAGTAGCCGCGAATTCGCCCATCAAGACCATGCGTGAGCTGGTGGATCGTCTCAAGGCGGACCCCGGAGCGGTCGCCTTTGGCATGGTGAGCCGCGGCGGGCCCAACCACCTGGCGCTGTCGCAGGCGGTGCTGTCGGCCGGGGTCGATCCGCGCAAGCTGAGGACGGTGGTTTTCAAGACCAACGCTGAATCCCACATGGCGGTGGTGGGCGGGCACATCCAGGCGGTGGTTTCTTCGGTCAGCGCTGCGTTGCCGCAGGTGCAGGCCGGACATACCCGCATGCTCGCCATTGCCGCACCCCAGCGCGTGGCAGGGTCCCTGGCAGCCTTGCCGACGATGCGGGAGCAGGGCATCAACGCGACGGGAATATCGAACTGGCGGGCCATCTTCGGGACCAGAGGCATGACTGCGCCGCAGGTCGCGTTCTGGGACGAGGCGCTCGCGCGGGTGGCAGCGAGCGAGGAGTGGAACCGGGAACTCGACGGCACCAACATGTCGCGCCTGCCGTTGCGGGCCAGGGAATTTTCACGCTACCTCGACGCGGAATACGCGGCCACCAAGTCGGTCATGGCCGACCTCGGGCTGGTGAAATAGGATGGCCGTCACGCTGGGTTACCAAGCGCTGCAGGACGCGCTCAACATGAACGACGCCATCGACCTGCTCGAGCGCGCGTTCGCGCACGAAGCCGCCGGCCGCGCCTACCTGTCCCCCAAGTTCGTCAGCAATTTCGAAGGCGGCTCGATGCGGATGCTGTTCGCGGCGGACTACGAGGCCGGTTACTGCGCGACCAAGGTGTACCACACCGTCAGGGATGCGGGAGCGCGCTTCCTCGTGTCGCTTTACCGCTTGCAGGACGGCGAGCTCCTGGCGCTGCTCGACGGCCGCACCATCACCGATATGCGTACCGGAGCGGCGAGTGGCGTGATCGCTCGCAAGGTGACGGTGCCGGGGCAGGTAACGGTGGGCCTGATCGGCTCCGGCCACCAGGCGCGCGCGCAGCTCGAATGCCTGGCCTCCGTGTACCGGGTGCAACGGGCCGTGGTCTATAGCCCGACCACGGCCAACCGCGAAGCATTTGCGGGAGAAATGTCCGCGCGGCTCGGATTTCCGGTGGCGGCGGTAGCTTCAGCACAGGCGGCGGTGCGCGGTCAGCCGGTAGTGGTCGCGGCAAGCAGCGCGCGCGCGAGCGAACCGGTGCTGCGGGGGGAATGGCTGGATCGCTGCCGGCTGCTGTGCGCCGTCGGCAATACCCGGGCCCAGTTTGCCGAAGTGGATGTGCGCTGCTTCAAGGATGCACGGCTGGTGGTGGTGGATACGCCGCACGCGCTGGAGGAGGCAGGGGAGTTGCGGCAAGCGATCGCAGCCGGCGCGCTGCCGGAATCGAAGCGGGCGACGTTGGGACAGATTGTCACCGGTGCCGTCGCGCTGCCGGCGCAGGGGATGGTTGTGTTCAAGTCGGTCGGCACAGCGCTGCAGGACCTGGCACTGGCTGCGCGCTACTATGAGCTCCTCGGCGCGCGCGCGGGAGTGCCGACTGCCGTCGATTTGGCAAGCGCAAAAAGTTCCTAGAAGCTAAAATTCCAGGGTTCCGGTTCAATAAGGAAGAAAGATGACCATGCTCATGCCAATCAGGCTCAAAGGCGTCATGCAGGCCCCGGTATCGCCGATGAAGGACGATTTCAGCTTCGACGGCGATGGCTTTGCAAAAATGGTGGACTTCCACGTCCGCCACGGCGCCCCCGCGATCGCGTGGCCGCACCACAAGGCGGAATCGCTCAACCTGACCATCGCGGAGCGCAAGCTCGGCGCCGAAATCGCGGTCAAGACCGTCAACCAGCGGGTGCCGGTTTCCATTTTCGTCGGCACGCTGTCGGAGGAGGATTCGCTGGACCTCGCGCGCCACGCCCAGAACATCGGCGCGGACGCGATCCTCACCATCTCCCCGTACTGCCGGCGCCCGTCGCAGGAAGAGATATTCGACTCCATCGTGCGCATCGCCACCTCGATCGACCTGGCCGTGCTCACCTACAACTCGCCATGGCGCAACGGCGAGGGCGTGGAATTCACCGGTGAACTGACGAAACGCCTGATCGATCGGTTGCCCAACTATATTGGCATGAAGGACGCGAGCTTCCACAGCAGCAAGTACATGGAGATCTCCCGCGTCGCGCTGAACATGCGCCCCGGCTTCGCCATCATCATGGGCGTGGAACACCTGCTCGCGTCGTATCCGCTCGGCGCCTGCGGTTCGTTCTCGTCCTCCGGCGCCATTGCGCCCAACCTCTGCAACAAGTTCTTCGCGGCGCTGCAGGCCCGCGACTGGGAAACCGCGCGCGAGTGCCAGTTCAAGATTTCCGCCTTGTGGCGCTTGTTCAAGGAGCAATACCCCTCGTCGCTGAAGGGCGCGATGATCATGATGGGGCGCCCGGTCGGACCGACGCGCTCGCCGCTGCCCACCGCGACGAAGGAACGCATCACCTTCCTGCGCCAGCAGCTCGAGGAGCTGAATATTCTGCAGACCGAGCCGCACGGCTGGTAAGGCAAGGCGAAAGTCGAAAGGCGAAAGGCGAAAGGCGAAAGCAAGAAGCTCGATCGAGTTTCAGGTCATCCTTCATCCTTCCGCCTTCATCCTTTGATGGATTCCTGTTAAGTGCTGAAAATTTGCAATGAAAAGAGCCCCATGAAGAAACCTTTTGCTCCCGGCCTGGTGCACGCGCCGGTCACCCCGTTCAAGCGCGACCAGGGTATCGACTACGATACCTACGCGAAAATCCTCGAGTTCCACCTGCGCAACGGGGCTGAGGCGCTGGCGGTGCCGATGCCCGAAGGCGAGGACATGAGCCTGAAGGACCGGGAACTGCGCGAGATTCTGGAATTCGCGATCCGACAGGTGAAGGGGCGGGTAGCGGTGATCGCTCACGTCAGCGACGCCGGCACCAGCATCGCGGTCGAACGCGCCATCCACGCCGAGCAGGCGGGCGCTGCGGCGATCGTGTCCCATCCGCCGTACTTCTGGCACCCCAAGCCGGCGATGGTGGTGGAGCATCTCGCGCGCATCGGTGCCGCGGTACGGCTGCCGTTCTATGTCTGTAATCCACCGGTCGAATCGGTCGGCACCACGCTTTCGACCGAAATCGTGCTGCAGTTGATCGAGCGTGTGCCCAACCTGGCGGGCGTGGTGGATGCCAGCCTCGAATTCGTGTTCATGGAAGAAGTCGTGTCGAACGGGCGCCGGCTGCGCCCGGGCTTCCAGTTGCTGGCGGGTCAGGACTATCTGGTGCCGGCGGCGGCCCTGGGCGGAAGCGGCGCGATCGTGCCGCTGGCGGGCATAGCGCCCAAGCTGGTGCGGCAGGTTTACGACCTATGCCGGCAGGAAAAATACTTCGAGGCACGCGGCATGCAGGAAGACATTGCGCAGCTCCATCACCTGGTGAAGGAAGCCGGCAGCTCGGGCCTCAAGGACGGCTTGGCCGGCATCAAGTGCGCGATGGCCGCGATGGGGCGGGAGTGCGGCGTGCCGCGGCCGCCGGTGCGGCCGCTGGGCGAGGTCGAGCGGGGGCGGTTCGAGGACGGCCTGCACGCCATGGCTTTCCTCAAGGCCGAGCCGCGCGGGTGGTGATAAACAAAGGCAATATCCTGTCCAATACGGTTTTGCCCCGAAGGCTTTCCCGTCTATTGAAGGTTGCTCGCGCAGGATGCGCCACATAAGGGTTATTGCATTCGTCGCGGCGCTGGCATCGCTTGCGGCCGGGCCGGCTCCCGCGTTCGGGGCGTCCGCTTATCCCGACCGGCCGATCCGGCTCGTCGTGCCATCGGTACCGGGCGGCGGCACCGACCTGTCCATGAGAGTGGTGGCGCCGAAACTCGCGGAGCTGCTCGAACAGCAGATCGTGATCGACAACCGCGGCGGGGCAGCCGGCAATATTGGCGCGGAAATCGTCGCCAAGGCGCCGCCGGACGGCTACACGCTGATGGCGGTGGTTGCCTCTCACACCAGCAACCCGCACCTGATGAAGAAGGTGTCCTACGACCTCGACCGCGACTTCGCGCCGGTCTCGCTCATCGTGATCGTGCCGAGCCTGCTGGTGTCGCACCCGTCGCTGCCGGCGAAGAACGTGAAGGAACTCATCGCCTTCGCCAGGGCGCGTCCCGGGCAGTTGCAGTTTGCCTCGGCGGGGCTGGGCAGCGCGCCGCACCTCATGATGGCGTTGTTCAACAACCTGGCCGGCCTCGACATGATCCACGTCGCGTACAAGGGGGCGGGTCCCGCGCTCATCGACATCATGGCCGGGCATGTGCCGATGATGGTGGGGAATATCCTGAGCTCGCTGCCGCTGGTGAAAGCCGGGAAAGTGCGGGCCTACGGGGTAACGACCGCGAAACGCTCTGCCGCGGCGCCCGAGATCCCGACGATCGCGGAAGGCGGGCTCAAGGGCTACGACGCCGCCACCTGGTTCGGGCTGCTCGTTCCGGCCGCCACGCCGCGGGACATCGTCATGAAGCTGTACGCGACCACGGTGCGGGCGGTGCAGGATCCGGCGATCCGGCAGCAGTACTCGCGTGGAGGCGGGGAGCCGACGATCAGCGAGTCACCGGAGGCATTCCGCGAGTTCATGCGTGCCGAGGGGAGGAAGTGGGCGAAAGTCATCCGCGATGCGAAGATCCAGCCGGAGTAGATCAGGAATTGAACCGCCGAGACGCCAAGAGAACCAGAATAGACAGGATTAACAGGATTAACAAAATCAAGAACGGGATTGAACCGCCGAGAACGCCGAGAGAAACAAAACTCAGAACTCAGCCGCCGATAAACAGATACACGCGGATAAGAACTACAAGCGAACCGCCAAGCACGCCAAGAAAATCCATACAATAATCAACAACCTGTCGGGAATACAAGAAAGGCGAGAGCGGTTTGCCCTCATCCCTCATCCCTCATCCCTCATCCCTCATCCCTCATCCCTGGAATTGGAGGCGTCATGCCATTCTTCAAGCTCAAGGACATGCCGGAAGCCGTCGTAGCGCCGGGGCACTCCACCGCTTACGGCCCGACCATTACCGGCAAGGAGCTGGAAATCGGTTACTACACCGAGCCCAAGGGATCCGGCGCCAAGTCGCACCACCACCCAAGCGAGCAGATCATCATGGTGCTCTCCGGGCGACTCCGCATGCGGATAGACAACGAGGTCCGCGACATCGGCCCGGGCGAGGTGGCGCTCATCATGGGCAACCAGGAACACGAGCAGGTAGCGCTCGAGGACGGCACCCGCTTCGTCAGTTTCAAGACCGCCGCGGGCGCGCAGCCGGTCGACGAGTAGTGGCAAGACGTCAAGGGAACCTCAAATTTCTCGTAACCGGGCACAGGGGCCGTTAGACTGGCGTCATTACAAAAGGGGGGAGGGCGCATGAAAGCCGGAAATTTTCTGCTGGTGTTGGTGCTGCTGGCGGCCGTTGGTTCGCCTGCACAGCTTGCGGCGCAGGGCTATCCCGCCAAGATGGTACGCGTGATCGTGCCGTTTCCCCCTGGAGGAGGGACCGACGTCCAGGCCAGGGTGATCGTCAAGGAATTTCAGGAGCAGCTGGGCCAGAATTTCATCATCGACAACCGTGGCGGGGCGGGCGGCCTTATCGGAGCGGAGCTCGTGGTCAATTCGCCGGCTGACGGCTACACCGTGCTGTATACCACCGCCACGCTTGCGATCAACACGACGCTCTACGGCGACCGGATGAAATTCCATCCGCTGAAGCACCTGGCGCCGATCAGTTTTGTCAGCACGACGCCGCTGGTGCTGATCGTGCATCCCAGCGTGCCGGCAAAAACCGCCAGGGAAATGATCGAGCTCGCCCGGAAGAAGCCCGCGTTTCTCAATGCGGCCATCAACGTTGCGGGCAGCACCAGCCACCTGTCGGCTGAGATGTTCAAGCAGTTGGCCGGTCTCACGTTCACGACCGTTCCCTACAAGGGCGGCGGGCTATCGATGGTGGCGGTGATGGGCGGCGAGGTGGATTTCCAGTTTGCGGAAGGACTGCTGGCGGCGCCGCAACTCAAGGCGGGAAAGGTCCGCGCGCTTGCGGTAACTACGCCGGATCCGTCCCCGTTCTTTCCGGAGCTGCCTACGATGACATCGATGCTCCCGGGGTTTGTGTCGGATAACTGGTTCGCCATGTATTTCCCGGCGGGGACACCCAGCGCGATCGTCGCGACGATGAATGCCACCGTCAGGAAGGCGCTCGCGACCGAGACCGTACGCGCCTTCGCGAAGCGGGAGGTGTTGACCCTCGTGGGCGGCACGCCGGAGGAGCTCGGCGCCTTTCTCAAGAGCGAGATCGCCCGCTATGGAGAGGTCATTCGCAGAGGCAACATCACAATACAATAGTTTCATCGCAAACCGGAACACGCCGCCAAGTAGCGTTAAATCCGGACGCGCGGCGCCGGTTTAACTCCGCGTGTTCGAACGGACGAAATATTCGCCGTTCAACACGCGGTCAGGTGGACTGAGGGTTTCGGGACGCGTCTAATATTCCGCAGGATTGTGGCGCATAACAAAGTTGACACCATAGTGAATCAACGAGTTACAAAGCTTCGACTGTTTTACACCCCGCATTTGACGCTTTTAAAAGCGACATTTAGGGTGTCTATACTAACTAATTAGAAGGAGCAAAACCATGAATCGCAATACTTCCGTCGCGTATGCATTGGCAGTTGCTGCAGTGTGTCTCAGTTTACCCGCCCCCGCGGCTGATCTACCCAAGAGCGGAACATACTCCGCCCACTATGGTTGGACATTCAGCGGGCAAGTACAGGAGCTAGGAGCAAACCGGACAATCTATGCTGGTGTGTTGCCTGGGGTCATATTCAATAACGCGGGCAAAGGCTTCCTGCACAAAGCCCGAGTCGATTGCACTCTTTTTAACGACGTCAATCAAGGACGTGCCAACGCGAATGGGTCGTGCGTGGTCACGGACGCGGATGGAGACAAAGTCTTTATGGAGTGGAAATGCACGGGTGCGATGCCTGCGTGTCCAGGCGATGAACGCTTTGTGGGAGGGACCGGGAAATACAAAGGTATAAGCGGCAGCAGCAAGTTTCAGGGCAACTTCATAGGCGCCACTGGCGCGGGCTGGTCTGATTGGAACGGAGAGTACAAACTTCCCTGAACCTCGGCTACGGAAACAAGAGGCAGGAGATGCCCAACCCTCGGCTCAAGCGGAGCGCCCAACAGCGGGGCTGTTGGGTTACCTCCTCGCTTCGCTCGTCGGCGCCCGCTTAGCCGAATCGTTGAATCTGTATAGGCGTTAAAGGCAATGCGGGCGGACGCACCAAGGCACTTACCAAGAGCATTGCTAATCTTGTTGCTCGCGTACGGGGCAGCGAGCCTCTTGCACTATGCCCACAACGCCGCGTTCCTGGCCGATTACCCAAACATGCCTGCTTGGTTGTCGCGCGCGAAAATATATGTCGCCTGGTTTGGTGTCACAGCAGTCGGAGTGCTCGGCTACCTGCTTGTTCGTCGCGGGTATCAACTTATCGGGCTCTCCGTGATTGCTGTGTACGCCACTCTCGGCTTCGACGGTCTCGGCCACTATACCCTTGCACCGGTTTCCGTACACACGGCGACGATGAACGTGACGATATGGCTGGAGGTTGCGACTGCCGCACTGGTCTTGTTCGCGGCTGCGGGCCCAGTAGCGAAGCAAGTGCGGGCAGGAGCGATTGCGGGCAAATGTGATGGGTGATAATTCCCCCGCGTGTTGAACGGCGACGATGTCGTCGGTTCGAACACGCGGAGTTAAACCGGCGCGTTGCGTCCGGCTTTAACGCGAGTTTAGAAGCGCGCGAGCGGCTTCGATGGTCTCGCTTGCCGTAAGGCCGACAGGGCCCGCGCCACCGGCGACCGCATGATCAGCCGCAGCGCCGTGCAGGTAGACGGCGGCAAGGAGCGCCGTCCTGGGCTCCGCCTTCTGTGACAGCAGGGCAGCCACCATGCGCGTCAGCACGTCCCCCATGCTGGCGGTGACGTGGCCGCCCTCTTGCGTTACTGTGTCGTAACTGATACAGTATCATCTATGCGATACAGCACTGAATATGCGCGCGGTCTTGGCCTCCGTCTGCGTGCGGCGCGGAAAGCCCGGGGGTTGAGTCAGTCGGCGCTGGCCGCATCGAGCGGCGCGGGCCGGGTCACGATTGCCCGCCTCGAAGCCGGGGCCGCGCAGGATTTTCGACTGGGCACGCTGGCGCGGGTCTGCGACGCCCTCGGCATGGAGATTGCCGCTGTTGCGCGAGGGTCGCAAGACAAGCAGGAGCGGTTGCTGGCCCGTGAGCGCGAACGCGCGCGGCGCCTGGAAGGACGCCGGCGCCATGCGGTGTTGGCCGCGCGGCTGCTCGCAATGCCTGCGCGCCAGTCGGTGGTTGCGATTCGCCACGCCCGCTCTATGGTCGCGCGCTGGGAGCGGGAGCGATTGTGCAGCATGCACTACATTTCGCGCTGGCACGCGATGCTCGCCGGCCCGCCGCGACGTGTGGCGGCTGCGCTGCTCGATCGCAACGACTGGACTGACGCGTTGCTTCAGAATTCGCCTTGGAGTTTCGCACTCGATCCGATTGAGGGATGAAACGCAACGACCTGCAGCGGCTGTTCGCCCGGGCGAAGGAGCTGACCGGAGCAACCGATTTTGTCGTGTTAGGCAGCCTCGCGGCACTGGGCTACGCCGGCGACGTGCCCCCGCGCATGGCGATGTCGGTGGACGTGGATGCCTACATCAAGGACGATCCAGCGCGCGTCTTTGAACTTGCCAGGCCGCTCGGTCAAGGAAGCGCTTTCGAAGCGGAACATGGCTACTACCTCGATCCGATCTCCCCCACCGTGGCCACCCTGCCTGCCGGCTGGGAGCAGCGCCTCGTGCGTATTGAACTCGAACCGGCGGTGGTTGCATGGTTCCTCGAGCCAAACGATGCTGCCGTATCGAAGTACGCGCGCATGGAACCGCGCGACCGTGAGTGGATCCGCGCCGGCCTTGCTGGTCGAATTTTGTCGTTGGCGATCATTGAAAAACGCTTTGGAGAAACCGCCTTCCTCGACGGCAGCGAGTCCGAGCGCGCGCGAACGGCGCTGACTGAGGACCGGGCGTGGCTCCAGCGCCGCCAGCGGCCCGGCCGCCGCTGACTCCTGATGCGTTTAAGGGACCAGACCCTGTCCGACAGACTGATTTAGCAGGACCCGCGCCGCGTCGATTGTTTCACTCGCAGTAAGGCCAACGGGACCGGCACAGCCGGCGACCGCACGATCTGCCGCCGCGCCATGCAGGTAAACGGCGGCCAGCAGCGCCGCCCTGGGCTCCGCCCCCTGTGACAGGAGGGCAGCCACCATGCCCGTCAGCACATCCCCCATGCCCGCGCTCGCCATGCCTGGATTGCCAGAAGTATTGATGTGCCAGGTCCCATCAGGCGCCGCGCAGATACTGCCGGCCCCCTTGAGGACGACAAAACCGTTCAGATTTCTTGCAAGAGCGATGGCGGCGCCTAAGCGGTCGTTCTGCACTTCACGGGTCGCGGTCGCCAGCAGGCGTGCCGCTTCCGCGGGGTGCGGAGTGAGGAGCGTCGCTGCCTTGCGGTTCTTCAATCGGCCCGCAAGACCGGCGTCCGCGGCCACGAGGTTCAGGCCGTCGGCGTCCAGCACCAGTGGCAGCGAGGACTCCAGCGCCCATCCCAGGTAGAACGCGGCGTCCGGCGTCTGGCCGAGCCCGGGGCCGACGGCGAGGCAGGCCAGGTCGGGGAGCTTCAGCACTTCATCGGCGTTGCGCAACATCAACTCGGGCTGCTCCGCATCGAACAACGGCGCGTCCCGCGCAAGCAGTCCGACGTAAACTCGTCCCGTTCCTGATTTAAGCGCTGCTCGCGCAGCGAGCAGCGCTGCGCCGACCATGCCGTGGTCGCCGCCGATGATGCCGACGCTGCCGTAATCGCCCTTGTGGCTGTTCCGCAAGCGCGGCTTGAGCGCAGCAGCCAGGACTTCGCGCCCGATCAGGTGACCTTGCGACGGCCGCAGCTTCTGCATGTCGAGCCCCAGGTCTCGCAGATGGACCTCGCCGCAGTGATCGGGGCCGTCGAGGGTGAGCAGCCCCGGCTTGAGCGCGATGAAGGTGACGGTATGGGTTGCGCGAACCGCGCAACCCATGACACGTCCCGTATCTGAATGCAGGCCACTGGGGACATCAATGGCCAATATCGGCACGCCGACTCCATTAATGGCGGCAATCCACTCCGCGTAGCGGCCCGTAATCTCGCGCTCCAGGCCGATGCCGAAGATGCCATCCACCACCAGCCCCCACTGCTGCGAAGCAGGCAGGGACTGGGTTATCGCGCCGCCGACCTTGCGCCATGCGCCCAGCGCCGCTTTCGCGTCCGCGGAAAGCATCTTTTCGTCACCAGCGAACACCACCGTGACTTTGAAGTACCACTGCTTGAGATGGCGCGCCACCACGAATGCGTCGCCGCCGTTGTTGCCAGGTCCTGCCAGCACTAGTATGGGTTTCCCCGTGCCACCGGATACATCTCGCGCAATCTCTGCCGCTGCCAATCCCGCTTCTTCCATGAGCTGCGGCGGCACGGGAGCCGCCGCAGCTGCGGCCTCGATGGCACGGACATCCGTAGTCAGATAAACGGGCGTGCCGTGGATGGCGTGAACGGTCATAAGTGCCGGTAGTTTAACGTGAATCGCCTCGTACACGCTGCGACATGATGCGATTTAATGTAAAATGTTTCTTTAGCGGCATTGATATCGGTCATGTCGAAAATATCAAGGTTGAGAGGGCGGAACGCACTCTCAGCCTTCCGCGCCAACAAGCTTTTCAGTACCTTCTCCACCACCCTCCCGCGTGTAACGGCAGTCCGCGCCGAATTCTGGCACTTCGTGCAGGCCGAACCGACTCTGTCGCAGTCGGAAACGCAACAGCTCGAGCGCATTCTGACCTACGGCTCCGCGGAGTCGGCGGGAGCCGCCAGCGGCGATTTGATGCTCGTGGTGCCGCGAATTGGCACCATTTCCCCGTGGTCCTCCAAAGCGACCGACATCGCCCGCCATTGCGGGCTCGCTGCAGTCCGACGGATCGAGCGCGGCGTTGCGTACTGGGTCCAAACGCGCGACGGCACGACACTAGCTTCAAACGAACGGGCGGCATTGGCACCTCTGCTGCATGATCGCATGACGGAAACGATGTTGGGCTCGTTCGAGGATGCCGGCCGCTTGTTCGAGCATTTCAAGCCCACGCCGCTGGCGAGCGTGGACGTCATAGGCGGTGGGCTGGCGGCGCTCGAGCGGGCCAATCGCGAGATGGGGCTGGCGCTGGCGGAAGACGAGATCGCGTACCTCGTGGAACAGTTCCGGCGTATCAAGCGCAACCCCACCGACGTCGAGCTGATGATGTTCGCGCAGGCGAATTCGGAGCATTGCCGGCACAAGATCTTCAACGCCAGTTGGGTGATCGACGGCCAACCGCAACGCGGTTCCTTGAACGGGGAGGACGTCTCGCTGTTCGGCATGATCCGCACCACGCACGAGAAGAACCCGCGCGGCACCATCGTTGCTTATTCCGACAACGCCGCCATCATGGAAGGGGCGAGCGTTGCCCGCTTCTATCCGCGCGCCAACGGCGAGTATCGCTACACGGAAGAGCCGACGCATACGGTAATGAAGGTGGAGACCCATAACCACCCGACGGCGATCTCGCCTTTCCCCGGCGCGGCGACCGGGGCGGGGGGTGAAATCCGGGACGAGGGCGCTACCGGGCGCGGCGCCAAACCCAAGGCGGGACTCACCGGATTCAGCGTATCCAATCTCTACATTCCAGGCTTCATTCAGCCCTGGGAGATGTACGCAGGCGAGAGGAGCGACTCTGCACCTCCCGCCTCCCGCCTCTCGCCTCACGGCATAGGGCGGCCCCAGCGCATCGCCTCGGCACTGCAGATCATGCTTGACGGGCCCATCGGCGGCGCCGCCTTCAACAACGAGTTCGGCCGCCCCAACCTGGCCGGTTATTTCAGGACCTACGAGCAGCGCGTCGCCGGAGCGGTGCGCGGCTACCACAAGCCGATCATGATCGCCGGCGGGGTCGGCAATATCGCCGGCGGGCACACGCACAAGCAGGTGCTCCCTCACGGCGCGCTGCTGATCCAGCTCGGCGGCCCCGGCATGCTGATCGGGCTCGGCGGTGGAGCGGCCTCCAGCATGGACACCGGCACCAACCAGGAAGACCTCGATTTCGATTCGGTCCAGCGCGGCAATGCCGAGATCGAGCGCCGCGCCCAGGAAGTCATAGACCGCTGCTGGGCGCTGGGCGCGGGCAACCCGATTCTCTCCATTCACGACGTGGGGGCGGGAGGGCTCTCCAACGCGCTGCCGGAGCTGGTGCATGGGGCAAAGCGCGGCGGCCATTTCGACCTGCGGGCGATACCGAATGAGGAGCCCGGCATGTCGCCGCTTCAGACCTGGTGCAACGAGGCGCAGGAGCGTTACGTGCTGGCGATCGCGCCCGGCGACCTCGCGCGCTTCCGCGCCATCTGCGAGCGCGAGCGCTGCCCATACGCGGTGGTGGGAGAGGCGACCGCCGGCGGGCAGCTGGTCGTGAGCGATCCGGTGTTTGGCAACCGACCCGTGGACATGGAGCTGGCGGTCCTGCTCGGCAAGCCGCCGAAGATGACGCGCAACGTGTCGCACGAGGGCCGCGAGCTGCCGCCCCTTGCGACCGCGGGCATCGATCTGCGCGAGGCGGCGTACCGCGTGCTGCGGCTGCCGGCGGTGGCGGACAAGTCCTTCCTGATCACCATCGGCGACCGCACGGTGGGCGGGCTCACTGCGCGCGACCAGATGGTCGGCCCATGGCAGGTGCCGGTGGCGGACGTGGCGGCGACGCTGATGACGTACAGCGGTTATCGGGGCGAGGCCTTTGCCATGGGGGAGCGCACGCCGCTCGCGGTAGTCAACCCGGAGGCGTCGGGCCGCATGGCGGTGGGGGAGGCGGTCACCAACATCGCGGCGGCGCCCATTTCCGCCATCGGCGACATCAAGCTCTCCGCGAACTGGATGGCGGCGGCGGGCCATCCCGGCGAGGACGCGGCGCTGTTCGACACCGTGCGCGCCGTTGCCATGGACCTTTGCCCCCAGCTCGGCATCAGCATCCCGGTCGGCAAGGACAGCCTGTCCATGAAGACCACGTGGAACGAGAACGGCCATCGCAAGGAGGTGACCGCGCCGCTTTCGCTTGTCGTTTCAGCGTTCGCTCCGGTCGCCGACGTGCGCGGCACGCTGACACCGCAGCTAAGGACTGACCGCGGCGATACCGAGCTCGTGCTGATAGACCTGGGCGATGGATTGTGGCGGATGGGTGGATCAGCACTCGCCCAGGTCTATGGACAGATCGGAAATATTGCTCCTGACGTGGACGCGGCGCGGCTGAAGGCTTTTTTTGGCGTGGTGCAGCAGCTCAACCGGGATGGCAAGCTGCTGGCCTACCACGATCGCTCTGACGGTGGGCTGTTCGCGGCGGTGTGCGAGATGCTGTTTGCCGGACGAACTGGCGCGTCGCTCCAGATCAAGACGCTACCCCGCAACAAGTCCCCGATTGAATTCCTGTTCAATGAAGAACTCGGATGCGTAATCCAGATCAGGCGCGCCGATTTGCCCGCGGTGCGGAAAGCGTTCGCGGAATCCGGCCTGGAGCACTGCTTCCATCCGCTCGGGACGCTGAACCAGGACGACACGCTCGGTATTACTGTGGGGGGTACGGAGATCCTCCGGGAACAGCGGCGCGACCTGCGCCGCGCCTGGTCGGAGACGACCTGGCACATGCAAACGTTGCGCGACAACCCGGATTGCGCGAAGCAGGAGTATGACCGCATTCTCGACGCAGGCGATCCCGGCCTGGGCGCGAAATTGACCTTCGATCCCGCAACGGATATTGCCGCGCCGTACCTCAACCGCGGTTCCCGCCCCCGCGTCGCCATCCTGCGCGAGCAGGGCGTGAACGGGCAGATCGAGTTGGCCGCGGCCTTCGACCGCGCCGGATTCGTGGCCGCGGATGTGCACATGAGCGACATCATCACCGGCCGCGTGAGCCTGAAGGATTTCAGGGGCTTTGCGGCCTGCGGCGGGTTTTCCTACGGCGACGTGCTGGGGGCGGGCGAGGGTTGGGCCAAGTCGATCCTCTTCAATCCGCGGGCGCGCGACGAATTTGCGGCGTTCTTCAGGCGGGCCGGCACCTTCGCACTCGGCGTGTGCAACGGCTGCCAGATGATGAGCAACCTGCACGAGCTGATCCCGGGGGCGGAGGCGTGGCCGCATTTCGTGCGCAACCGCTCGGAGCAGTTCGAGGCGCGCTTCGTGATGCTGGAGGTGCAGCGTTCGCCCTCGCTGTTCTTCGACGGCATGGCGGGCAGCCGCATGCCGATCGCGGTCGCTCATGGTGAAGGCTACGCGGAGTTCCAGGACGGCGCAGCCAGAAAGGCCGCGGAGGCGCTGGTGGCGCTGCGTTTCGTCGACAACCGGGGTGCGGCAACGGAAACTTACCCGTATAACCCGAACGGCTCGCCGGCGGGCATCACCGGGCTCACTACGCCGGACGGGCGCTTTACTATCCTCATGCCGCATCCCGAGCGCGTGTTCCGCACCGTCCAGCATTCCTGGCGGCCCGAAGGCTGGGGCGAGGACGGGCCGTGGATGCGGATGTTCAGGAATGGGAGGAAATGGGTGGGGTAGGGTCCTAACTAAGGATACGGGATACGGGATACGGGATACGGGATACGGGATACGGGATACGGGATACGGGATACGGGATACGGGATACGGGATACAGGATGAGGAGACATTCTCGTCAAATATAAAGAACGGCGCACGCCAGTGCACCGTTCTTGTTGGTTGAGATTTTTAAAAGGCGGTAAGTGCTTATTGATCATTACGTATCCGCGTGACGCTCAACCACACCACCCCGCCTCCTCCAGAGGCACCCCTCCTCGTGAGAGGAGGGGAATTACTTAAACACTCCCCTCCTTGGTTAAGGAGGGGTGGACGCGAAGCG
>Ga0184637_10000954_pt1 | contig 20325 bp, 17 predicted proteins | sample PLM3_127_b2_FD_133143 | JGI IMG/M metagenome (GOLD analysis project Ga0184637, IMG submission 133143) | Groundwater sediment microbial communities from an aquifer in East River, Colorado, USA - PLM3_127_b2 | ecosystem: Environmental > Terrestrial > Soil > Riparian zone | place: USA: East River... | reverse complement strand
TCGATTCGCCGGCGAATGCTTCCTTCAGGTTGGCTGCCGTCTTGGTTCCCTTGAGATTGGCCATGAATCGATCCTCCTTGAGATTGGCGCGTTAAGAAGGGGACAGGTTACCATTATATTAGAATAAGTCAAGAACTACTTCGATTCTCGATGTTACTGGCCAGTGTTATCTATCCTCTGCAATAACTTGATGATGGCAGCGTTTCCAGGGTCCAGGGATAGCCCCCGGGAGAGCGCAGCCCGCGCCGAGTCGGTTCTGCCCGCGGCGAGCTCGGTTTCGCCCACGCGGCGCCAGAGGACGGGATCCCTGCCGGCGAGAACGGCTGCTTGGCGGAATGCCGGCGCCGCGTCGGCCGCTCGTCCCTGGCGGGCGAGACTCTCGCCCAGCCCACTCCACCCCGCCACCGAGCGTGGAGTCAAGGTCACCACTCTCTTGAAGGTCGTCACCGCCTCGTTCAGCCGCTGGGCCTTCAAGTAGGCGGCTCCGAGGTTGTAGCGCGACACCGGATCTTGGGGCGCCGCTTCGACCGCCCGGGTCAGGACCGCGATCGCCTCGTCGTGCCGGCCCTGCTCGGCGAGAGCGATGCCCAGGCTGATGTAGGCCCCGGCAGGGTTGGTCTCCACCAAATCAAGATGGACCACGCCCGCGAATCCCGCCAGCGCGATGACCGGGCGCGCCAAGGCCCGGAACCAGGCGCTTGGACGGCGGGATCGGGCTGCCAGGCGCCCGCGCCGGACGAGCTCGACCACGGCGAAGGCGGCGAGAAGGATCAGCACCGGCACCACCGGCGTGCGATAGCGCGCGGTGACAAAGAAGGCGACCACGGTCAGAGTGAAGGTGATCACGAACAGCGGAAGCAGAAGGAGACGCCGGCGGCGCTCGGGGGCAAGCGCGAAGACGAGGCCGAGCAAGGCGAGCGGGCCGACCAGGCCAAAGTTGTTGAGCGGCGCCCGCGCGAGCGGGATCAGCTCGCGATAGAGAGCCGGGTTCTCGACCTGCGCGATCTCGGTCGCATTCCAGAACAGGAGGAGCTTGCGGCCCAGGATCAGGAGGGCCCGCCCCGGGTTCGATGCCATGTATTCGCGAGCGCGGCGCGCGTAGAAAGCCGACACCTCCGAGGGTCGAAGAGGCCGGCCCGCCGCCGCCTCGGCCACGGCGCTGCCGCTCGGGTCGGTGACCATCCATGAGACATCGACATTCACCTCGGGTACTCCAACGGCGCGCGCCACCTCGTCGAGGGGTATGTACGTGCCCCGTCCGATGGGGTTGTTGCCGATGAAGAAGTTGAGCCCACCGTTCGAAGTGATCAGCACTCGATCGCCGCCGATGACTGCATTCCGCAGGGTGATCGGCGCGATCACTGCGGCGAGGCCGGCGGCGTAGGCGAGGAGCCATCGACGCCGCACCCTGGCCGGTGGGTGACCGGACTTGGAGCTCCGCTCGCCCGCGAGCCCGGTTTCGCCGCCCAGGCCTAGCCAGAGAAGGGCGGCCGGGGCGAAGGCGAGCAGGCTCGCCCGGGCGAGCGCAGCCAGGCCGAGGAGCGCGCCACCCAAAGCCACGGACACGATGCGGCTTCGGGGGCCGACCGCGGCCAGCTGGACCAGCACTCCGAGCACGAGCAGAGTGAGGAGCCACTCCATGAGGAAGTGGTTGTCGTATTGGATCAGCATTCCATAGGTCGCCATTCCCAAGGCGGCGGCGATCGCGGTCGGACGATCGAAGAGGCGGCAACCGAGAAAATAGAGCAAGACCACCCCGGTGCTGCCGAGCAGGCATTGCACGAGGAGAAGGTTCAGGGTCGAGAACCCGACCGCAAGTCCCACAAGGGCGAGGAAGTAAGCGTAGAGCGGGCCCATGAAGAAGACTCCGCTCCCGATCCAGTCGCCGCCGGCAATGGCCTTCGCCTGGTCGAGGTAATAGGCGGAGTCGAGCCCCGGAGAGTCGAACAGGGGGGTGGCGCGCAACTGGAGCAGATAGATGAGTCGCAGGGTGAAGGAGAGGACGGCGATGGTCGCCGGGACCGCGATCAAGTGGTCCCGGTCCGGCCGAGAAGATGGGGGTGGGGAAGAAGTGGGTGGGGCCGCCCTCGGCCGGCGGGCCGAAGAGCGGGTCCCGGGGCGCCGGTGCGCCGATGAACGAGGCGTTTGGCGACGGGACACGGGCTCAGCTCGAGGTCGCGGGGACTCGGTCGGGGAGAAAAGGGGCAAGGGCAGGGGGCGTGTCGCCGCTCACGATCGCTTGAGCTACCAGCTCCCCGGTGATGGGTGCGAGGAGGATGCCATGGCGGAAGTGCCCGGTCGCCAGGACCAGTCCCGGAAGGCGCGCCAACGGCCCGATGAGGGGTAAACCGTCGCGTGGCTCGGGCCGGAGCCCTGCCACCAAGCGCACGACCGGAGCCGCGGCAACCGCCGGCGCAAAGCGGGCGACCGCGGAAAGGATCGAGGTGAGCCCGCCCACGGTCACCTCGCGCTCGAAACCGGCGTGCTCAACGGTGGCTCCCAGCAACAGCTCATCTGCGCCGCGTGGCGCAAGGTACGCACTGTGGGTGTCGCCAGACGTGTCGCCATGAGTGTAGAGGATATGCTCTATCGGAGCCTGTCGCCGCACCGCAACAATCTGGCCTCTCGAGGGTTCAATCCAGTCGCTGGGAAACGGCATCCCCCCAATCCGGCTGGACCAGGCGCCGGCGGCGATGACCACGCGCTCGGCGGCGTGGTGCCGGTTGCCAACCGCGACCCCGGCGACTCGCCCCCCGTGGAGGAGAAGGGAGGTCACTTCGCAGTGTTCTTCGATGCGTGCGCCGTGGCGCACGGCTGCGATCGCCAGCGCTCGGGTCAGGGCGGCGGAATCGACCCAGGCCTCGTCCGGGAGCAGAAGCGCCCCGGCCAGACCCTCGCTGAGAACGGGATCGAGCGCGCGGGCCTCGCGACCGGTGACCCAGTCGCTGCGCAGGCCGAGGCGGACTTGCCAATCGCTGCGCGCCTTGAGCGCGATCGCAGCTTCCTCGGTCAGGGCCAGGTTGAGAAGGCCGCAGGCACCAAAGTCGATGCGAGTTCCCGATTCCAGGCTGACCTTTCGGAGCCACTCGGGATAACGGGCGCGAGAGGCGATACCCAGGTGAAAGAGCGGCGAGGGCTCCTGAGCCTCAGCCTGCGGGGACAGCATGCCCGCAGCCGCGGAGGAAGCTTCCCGGCCGACGGCGCCCCGGTCGAACACGGTGACCCGGACGCCGCGGCGGGCGAGCTCCAACGCGATCGCGCCGCCAATGATCCCGGCGCCGACGATGATGACGTCTTGGCCTGTCGTGTGGGTCATCGGTTCAGGCGGCGGGTGATCGGATGCCGCTTGATGAGCGGTTGGGGGATGATGATCGGATTAATGTGGTGAAATGAACCTGGTTTGCGGCAAGATCCGCCGATTGCGCGGAAGCGCAGTGTATCACAGGAGACGCTTCATGGTCGCCGTCGCCATCGCTCTCGTTCTTGCCCTGGCGCTTCCGGCCGGAGCGCACGGGTCGGCGCCTGTGCACGCCGATCCGGTCCTCGAGGCGACCGTCGACGCCGCTTGTCGGCGGGCCGTGGCTTTCATCTACGACGGCCAGCTCGATTCCGCCGGGGTGGTGGTCGAACAGGCCGCGGCCTGCGCCCCCGGTGACCCCCGCGTTGGCCTGTTCCGATTCCGCATCCTGCGCGAGAACTACCCCGACGACATCAACGAGGAAGAGCGCGCTCAGCGCATGGTTCCCGCCATGATCGCTCCGCTCGACCAAGCGATCGCGAGCTGCGATTCGATCCTCAAGCTCGACAAACGCAGTCCAGCCGGTCTCCTCTATCGAGGATGGGCCCGAATGATGAAGGCCCAGGTTTACGCCATCGCCACCCAAATCTGGTCGGCAGGCACCGAGGCCCGCAAAGGCAAAGGCGATCTCGACCGTTATCTCGATCGCTACCCGAAGGATCCAGACGCCGGAGTGATCGTCGGCGGCTACCTCTATTTCGCCGACATCCTTCCCAGCGTGATCAAGTTCGTCAAGTTCCTGGTCCGGGTCCCCGGTGGGGATCGGAATCGCGGACTCGAGCTCTTGAACGCCGGTGCCGGCGCAGACACCTACACCGGAGTGGATGCTAAGGTCGTGCTAGCAGTCGTCGACTACCTGTTCGAAGGACAAGTCGACGAGGCGATCGAAATCTTTGGCGATCTCGGAGCGCGGTATCCCCATAACCCGCGCGTGTGCGAGCTCCTCGGCTCGACCGCCATCGTCTACCCCGAGACGAGCTTGCGCTCGCTCGAAATCCTGACTCAGGTGATCGAGGGCTGGAACGGGCGGGTCCGCGGTTGGGGAGACCTCTGGTTCTATCGCATGCGGGTGAGCAGAGCTCGGGTCCTGAACCAGATCGGCGAACACCAGGCGGCCCAGGCCGATCTCCAGGCGATTGCTGTCGCCTCGCCGCCCGACCCCTTCTGGATGACACCGCGAGCGCTGCTCAGCCTTTCAAGCCTCGACGCGAATCTGGGGCTGCCCGATTCGGCGCGGCAGGCAGCCCAGAAGGTGCTCGACAATCCACGCTATGAGCGCTACCACAACCAAGCGCGGGCGCTTCAGAACATCCAGATCAGTCCGCGCCAGCAGCAGATCTTTCTCGAGCTCGCCCGCGTCCGGCGGCAGCTCTTTGGTCGCGATCGAGATCCCGATTCGGCGCGGGTAACCATCGCCGCCATCCGTGACCGCCATGGGGACGACGTGCGCCTGACCTTTCTCCAGGCCGAGCTCGACCGCCAGATCGGGAACCAGGCTCAAGCCCGCGCCGCCTACCAAGCGCTGGTCGCCCGTGCGAGCGACTCCGGTTTCGATTCGGTCCGGCTCATCAGCCTCATTCGTCTCGGAGAGATCGAGATCGCCGAGAAGAGCTACGGGGCGGCCAGGACGCACTACGAAGAGGCGCGGCGAATGGAGTCGGGCGCCACCCTGCTCGGCAATATGATCCGCGGCCGCTTGCGCTTCATCGAAGCCGCGAAAGAGGGCAAGGGCTGAGGGCGATCCCGCGCGGCCGTCCTGAGCCGCTTCGCTCCTACACCGCCTCCGCTTCGCCGACACCGCCTCCGCTTCTACACCGCCGCCGCCGTCGCCATGCGTTTACGCCGCTTCCGACGTCGCCTTCGCCTGGAGGAAGAGGAGCAGGTAGTCGCGGCCCCCCGCCTTCGAGTCGGTGCCCGACATGTTGAAACCGCCGAAGGGGTGGACCCCAACCATGGCGCCGGTGCACTTGCGGTTCACGTAGAGGTTCCCGACGTGGAACTCGCGCTTGGCGCGCTCGATCTTGTCCCGATTGCGGGTATAGACGGAGCCGGTGAGCCCGTATTCGGTGTTGTTGGCGATCCGGAGGCCGGCATCGAAATCCGGCGCTTTGATGACCGCGAGCACGGGCCCAAAGATCTCCTCCTGGGCAAGGCGTGCATCCGGGGCCACGCCGGCCACCACCGTCGGGGCGACGAAGTTGCCGGGGCGATCGAGGGCGGCCCCTCCGGCGATCACCTTCCCTTCCGCGCGGCCGACCTCGACATAGTCGAGGATCTTCCGCTTGGCGCCCTCGTTGATGACCGGGCCGACATCGGTATCGGGATCTTTCGGATCTCCGACGCGGAGCGTCTCCACCTTCGCCTTGAGCCGGCGGAGGAACTCGTCGTAGACCGGCTCAACCACGATCGCGCGCGAGCAAGCCGAGCACTTCTGCCCTTGGTAGCCGAAGGCGGAGGCAACCACCCCGGTGACCGCGGCTTCGAGGTCGGCCTCGTCGTCGACCAGGATCGAGTCCTTCCCCCCCATCTCGGCCACCACCCGCTTGATCCAGCGCTGGCCGGGCCGCGGCTGGGCCGCCCGCTGGTTGATTTCCAGACCGACGTCCTTCGAACCGGTGAAGGTGACGAAGCGAGTCTTCGGGTGCTCGACCAGGGTCGTGCCCACCTCGGCGCCGGATCCGGTGACGAAATTGACCACTCCGGCAGGAAGTCCGACCTCCTCAAGGATGGCGAAGAACTGAGCCGCGATGGCGGGGGAATCGCTGGCCGGCTTCAAGACCACGGTGTTGCCGGTGACCACCGCCGCGGTGGTCATTCCCGCCATGATCGCCAGCGGAAAGTTCCAGGGCGGGATGACCACTCCCGCCCCCAGCGGAATGTAGACCAGCTGGTTCTGTTCCCCGGGTATCCGGGTCAAAGGCTGTTCTGCGGCATAGCGCAGACTTTCGCGGCCGTAGAACTCGAGAAAGTCGATGGCTTCGGCGGTGTCCCCGTCCGCTTCGCGCCAGCTCTTGCCCACCTCGAAGATCATCCAGGCGTTGAGCTCGAAGCGCCGGGCGCGCAGGCGGGCGGCGGCACGGAAGATCAGATCGGCCCGTTCCCGCGCCGGCTTTCGGCTCCACGCGTTGAAGGCTTCATTCGCCGCCTCGATGGCAGCGACCGCTTGCTCGCGGCTTGCGGCCTGGAAGACGCCGATCGTCTGGTCGGGACGGGCGGGATTAGTGGAATTGAAGGTTTTGGGGCCTTTGAGGCGGCTGCCGCCGATAACCAGGTCGTAGGTGCGGCCCAGCGCTTTCTCGACCGCGGCCAGTGCGAGCTGCTGCCGCTCGCGGTTTTCGGGCCGGCTGAAGTCGGTCAGCGGCTCGTTCTTGAACTGGCCGAGCTCGCCGGTCGGAACTTCGGCCACGGCGCTCCGATGTGAGGATGCGGTCATGGTCCAGCCTCCGATTCGATTGAATCTGCTGGTGAAGCATAGCAACCCGAAGACGCGAGGTCGAGATCGGGAAGCTTACCGCTCTTGCCGGAGCCCCGGACTGTGCGACAATCCTCGCATGCGTTGGCTCGCGGGACTTTCCGGGTCACTGCGCGTCGCCGTTGGAATGGGATGCGTTCTCGCTGCCGCCACCGGGGGCGCGGAAACGCTGGGAGCCGACACGCTGAGCGCTGATGCGCTGAGCGCCGATACGCTGAGCGCCGATACTCCGGTCGCCGGTGCGCTGGGCGGCCCGGGCACCGCCGATACCACCGTTGTCCTCGCCCCTGATTCCTTGCCCCATGCCACCTTCGCTCCTGGCGCCGATCCCATTGCCGCGGCCTGGGGCCAGGCTCTCTCCGCCCCGCCTAAGAGACACTCACCGGAGGATCGGCCCTGGGGCGTGCTGAGACCTTGGCTGCGGACGAACACCACGCCATCTCGAACGGTTTTCGAGAAATTTCCGGGGAATCCGGTTCTGCCCCTCGGGAGCAAGGGTTCCCTTGACGCCGGGCACGCCGAATATCCAAGTGTCGTACACGTCGGCGATCTCCTGTGGATGTTCTATTCCGCTTTCGGCGTCCATCATCGCTGGGAGATCGCCGCCGCCGTTTCCCCTGACGGGGTTCGGTGGACCAAGCTCGGCGTGGTTTTTTCTCCCGACACGACGGCCGCCGCCTGGGACTCCACGACGATTGCTTTTCCCAGTGTGATCTACTCCACCGAGGCGCCGCCGGCCGAGCGCTTCTGCATGTGGTACGCCGGGAAGCATGGCGGTCGCTATGAAGGGATTGGGCTCGCGACCTCCCCCGATGGAAGGCACTGGCGGCGTGAAGGACAGGTCCTGGCCCTCGGCGAGCATGGAGAATGGGATGGCACCGAGATCGCGGATCCCAGTGTCATTGCTGTCCCCGGTGGGTACCGCATGTACTACTGCGGGTCGCCTGATGCCAATCGGCTCTACCGCGTCGGTGTGGCTCTTTCTTCCGACGGACGAGACTGGACGAAGGTGTCCGACAACCCTGTCTATGCCCCTGAGACCGGCCTGTACACGGTCGATGTCATTTCATATGACAATGGAACTCCACACGACAATGGAACTCCACACGACAAGGGCGCTCCACATGACAACGAGGATAGCGGGTTCGTTCTCTTCGTCAGCTCCCCGAACCCGCACAACGAATTCGAGGTGCACGCCGTCTATTCCGATGATGGCTTACGTTTCGACAACTCGGCCCGCCGACTGGTGCTGGCTCCGGCGGGCGACAACACCTGGGACCACGCAGTGGTCTACGGCATGGACGTGGTTCCCTACGGCGAGCAACTGTACATGTGGTTCAACGGTCTCTACACTCACGTCATGACGACGCGGGGCGGGCAGGTTGGGCTCGCTCGATCCACCTACTCCAAGCTCGGTCGACTCCTGGATCGCCCGTAAGATCAACCGGTGACCTCCCAGATCGGAATCCGCGCCCTGCTGCGCCAGAATCGCGATTTTCGCTATCTCTGGATCGCGCAGCTGGTGAGCTTCCTCGGCGACTGGGTGAACACACTCGCCGTCTACGACTTGGTGACCAAACTGAGCGGCGGGTCGGGGCACGCCCTCGCCTGGGTGCTCATCGCCCGCTTTCTGCCGGCACTTGCTTTCAGCGCCGCCGCCGGGGTCATCGCCGACCGCTTGCCCCGCCGCCGGATCCTCATCACTGCCGACCTCGCCCGAGCGGTGATCGTGCTCGGCTTCCTGCTGGTTCGTCACTCGGATCAGCTTTGGTTGGTGTACGCTCTCACCGCCGCCCAGCTCTCACTCTCGGCCTTCTATCAGCCGGCTCGCGACGCCGCGCTCCCGACGGTGACGACTCGCGAAGAGCTCCTCGCCGCCAACGCGCTATCCGGAGCGAGCTGGTCGGCGATGCTGGCCCTGGGTGCCGCCCTCGGGGGTCTGATCACCGCCACGATCGGTCGGGAAGCGGCTTTCGTGATCGACGCCGCCACTTTTCTCTTCTCGGCCTGGACGCTTCGCCGAGTGCGGATCCCCGATCACCCGCCGCGCGCGGCCGCCCCGATCTCGCTCAGGAGCCTCACCGGAATTGACGACGTCGCCGAAGGAGCACGGTACATCTACCGGAATCCGGTGGTGGCCTGGCTTCTCACGCTCAAGTTCGGATGGGGGCTCGGGGGTGGAGTTCTCCTCCTTCTCGTCATCTTCGGCGAAACGATCTTCCCTCCCGGCGGTCCGGCCGGGGTCGGCATCCTCTATGCCGCCCGCGGGCTGGGCTCGGCTGTAGGTCCGTTCATCGCCCGCCGGCTCGCCGGTGAATCGCCGCGCGGCATGCGCCTTGCCATCATCGTCGCCTTTCTATTTGCCGGACTCTTCTACATCGAGTTCAGCGCGGCTGCGGGTCTGCGCTCTGCAATCGTGGCCCTCATCCTGGCTCACATGGGCGGGTCGACTCTCTGGGTCTTCTCGACCACCTTGCTGCAGATGGCGGTCCCGAATCGCTACCGCGGCCGGGTCTTTGCGACCGAGTGGGCTCTGGTCACTCTCACCATGGCGGTGTCGAGCTACTTGACCGGCCGGGCGATGGATGCCCCGGGCGCCGATCCACGAGCGGTCGCGCGTCTCCTCGGGGCGGTGTTCCTGGTGCCGGGTGTCGCCTGGGCGGTTGCACAGCTCTTTCTCGCGAATCATCTCGATCGCCACATCGCGACTCGCGAAGAGGAAGAGGAAGATGAAAGAGAGGAGGAGGCAGCAGCACTAGCCGAAGGGACGGCGAGGGAAGGGACGGCGAAGGAAAGGACGGCGAAGGAAGGGGCGGCGAAGGAAGGGACGGGGCAGCAGGGGCTGCCGAAGCGGGCAGTGGTCAGGCGCAAGCGGACTTGATCGTGGGGTCGAACGCGGCCGGCGCCGCCCGCTGCCAGCCGCTGCTTGCAGCCCGTGTTTGCCGCATGCTATACAAGGCGGCCGCGCGGTGGATCGGCGGCTGGAGGTGAGCATGGAGCTGCTCGCGGGCAAGACGGGTCTGGTGGCGGGAGTGGGGAACGAGCGCAGCCTCGCCTGGGGAATCTCACAGGCGCTGCATGGCGCGGGGGCGAAGCTGGGTTTCACCTACCAGGGAGAGCCCTTCGAGAAGCGGGTGCGGCCGCTGGCCGAACGGCTCTCGGCGCCGCTCATCGAATCCTGTGACCTCACGGATGAAGCGCAGGTCGCGCGAGTGATGGACCGCTGCCGGTCGGTCTTCGGCGGTCTGGATCTCCTCGTGCACGCAGTCGCCTATGCCGATAAGTCCGCGCTCCAGGGGGAGTATCTCAACGTCACTCGCGACAGCTTCTTGAAGGCGATCGAGGTCAGCGTCTACTCACTGACCTCGCTCTGCCGTCTCGCCCGACCCCTGATGCGCCGGGGAGGCGCTGTTCTCACGCTCACCTATCTGGGTTCGCAGCGCGTGGTGCCCAACTACAACGTGATGGGGGTGGCCAAAGCCGCGCTCGAGGCAAGCGTGCGCTACCTTGCAGCCGATCTCGGACGGGATGGGGTGCGCGTGAACGCAATATCCGCCGGACCGATCAAGACCCTCTCCGCCTCCGGAGTCTCCGACTTCTCGAGCGTGCTTAAGCTGACCGCCGCCAAGTCCGCCCTCGGCCGAAATGTGGACATCGATGACGTCGGACGAACCGCGCTCTTCTTGATGAGCGACATGGCGAGTGGCCTGACCGGCGAAATCTTGCACGTGGACGCCGGCTACTCGATCATGGGGTTGTAAGCCCGCCCGCGTCCGGTCGTTTCACCACGCAGCGCCAAACCCGGCCATCAACCTCCCGGATGCGGGTGAGCGCCACCGGGCCGAACCCCGCCGCGAAGCGCCGGACCCGGGTTGGGCGCACGCAGTAGATCGGCGTGTCGTCGGTTCGGGCAATCTCACGGGTGAAGTAGCGGTGCGGGCGGCGGGCGTCCCTCTCGGTGAAGAAGTCATAGAAGTCGAAGACGATCCCGACTCGGGCGAGTTCAAACATGCGGCGAATGAGGCGGCGCATGAGGAGCCAGTGAGCCGCCGGGTCGTCGACCAGCAGGGCGAAGACCCCGACCGCCACCACGGCATCGCTGAGCGGCCCCTCCCGGCCGGGAGTGCAGCCGAGAATGTCGGCGCCGAGAATGTCGCCGTGGCGAAAGTCGGCGCGCGGGTGGCGCCGGCGTGCGATCGCCACCATTCGCGGCGATAGGTCGTATCCAGTATAGGAAGATACGGTGGGGAGCCGGGAACGCATCCGAGCGTAGAAGTCGCCGGCGCCTGATCCGATCTCGAGCACCGAGCGTACCTCCCAGCGGGCGAGGACCTCGAGGACCGCGTCATGCCGGCGGTCGCGGTCGCCGGGGACGAACCACTTGGTCGCCTCGAGGAGGGCGGTGCGTGGGGAGCGGCGAGCCCCGGCGTCGGCGACTGCTCGATCAAAGGCGGTCCGAGTGCGGTCAATCACTCGATCCCCGAGGCGCAGGTGTGGTGGTGGGTTGGATGCGGCTTGTGGTGTCGATACAGGTGGGTTGGATGCGGCTCGTGATGAGGACGATGCGGCGGGGGGAGGGCTCGATGCGGCTGGTGGGGCAAACAGGGTGCCGGCACCGGGGCTCGAGCCACCGGCGCCGGCGCCGACTGCGAGCGCACGCGTCCGTCCTTGAATGGCGTCAGGTCCGCCGCCGCGCCTCACTGGCCTCCTTGTACACCGGACCGGCGCCGCGGTTTCCGGCGGACGACACCTGTGGCGGCCCGGCGCTCGACCACGGAACGCTGCGAGCTGCGGGCGGGCTCTCGGACCACGGGAATCGGCCGGCGGTTATCGTCCACCGCCACGTAGACCGCCTCGGCCTCAGTCACCTTGACCCGTTTGCCCCCTTCGTGTCGCTCGGCCTCCACCATCACCTTCACCGTGACCGAGGTGCGCCCGACCCGCTCCGTGCGAGTGTAGAAGCTGACCAGATCGCCGACATAGACCGGCTGGTGAAAGACAACCTCACGCATGGCGATGGTCACATAAGTGTGACCTCCATGCTTGCGCGCCTCGACGCCCCCGGCCATGTCGATGTAGCTCAGGATGACGCCGCCGAAGATGGTTCCCCACGCGTTGGTGTCCCGCGGCATGAGGGTCACCCGCAGTGTCGGCTCTCCCCAGGTGGAATAAGCAGCTCTTTGGCTCATCCTCGGGTCTCCGTCCCTTCCCGGCCGTCCTCCGCGATCATCTCATGGAGGAACTCACGCACGGCGGCATAGACCTGATCGGTGCGCTCGGAGAACAGGTGCCCGGTGCCCTCCACTTGGACGAGACGAGCCGGGCCGCGATAGGCGCGGACCACTTCCGCCAGCTCCTCCACCGGCCCAAATTCGTCGGCGGTGGCTTGCACGAACAGGGCCGGCTTGGTGATCTCCCTCAGGTACCCGGCGCCGTAGATGCCGATCGGAGTGCCGATCGACACCAGAGCGGCTACCCGATCGTCGGCTCCACCAGCCGACGCCGCCACCCAGGCACCGAAGGAGAACCCACCGGCCACCAGCGGGCGGCCGGGATAGGCCCCCGCCAGGTACCCAAGCACCGCACGCATGTCTTCGGTCTCTCCTCGCCCCCAGTCGAAGCTGCCGGCGCTCCCCCCTACGCCCCGGAAATTGAATCGCAACACTGGCACTCCCAGGTCACGAGCGGCGCTGGCGGCAGCGTACACCACCTTGTTGCGCATGGTACCGCCGTGTTGGGGATGCGGATGACAGAAGACGGCCGCCAGGGTCGCGCCGTTGTTCTCGGGCAGGTCGAGGAGAGCTTCGAGCGGCCCGGCCGGCCCCGGGATCCAGATCATCCCGTCGGGAGGGGCGATCCCACTTGTTGGCGAAGGCGCTTGACGATCTGAAGACCGAAGCCTGACATGGCGCCGAAATGCCAGAGGTGCGGGTAGGTCATGCTGCTGAGAAAGAAGGTGGCGACCAGATAGGAGACGAAGCCGCATTCGGCGCCCAGCATGATCGTTTCCAGGGAGCGAAACTCCTGGCCTCGATATCGCCGGGAAATCTGGCGAGTGCGCCGGAATGTGCGGAGGGTAAGAACGATGGTGGCAAGGATGAAGAGGATCCCGGGCACGCCCAGCTGGCCGATGAACTCGATGTACATGCTGTGCGCCGCGGTCCAACGGGTGTTGATTGTGTTGTACTGGGTGCCGTAGGCACGACTGAAATTGCCGATGCCACAGCCTAAGAGCGGGGAGTCCCGCATCATCTTGAACCCGCCCTTCCAGGCGTCGAGGCGGCCCTGAGCTGAGCCCTCGGTCGAGTACTCTTTCACCGACTGAATGCGCTGCCAGTACGCCGGCGGCATGACGGCGAAGATGGCCAACACCGCCGCGGCGAGGAGCAGACCGGATCTGAATTTGTGGGCGCTCCTCCACCACAAGTAGATCACCATGGCGGTGAACCCGACGAAGGCGCCTCGCGAGAAGGAGTACAGAACCGTGAAGCTGGACATGATCATGCCGCCGATGAGAAACACCCGGACCAGAGGGCGGCGTGCCTTCTGCAATAGGAAGTACGAATACGGGATCATGATCAGGAGCGCCATGGCGGAGTCATTCTCGTCGCCGATGAACCCCGACCCCACGTCTCCGAATCGACGTTGACCGGTGGTGGCAAATAGGGCGAGGCCCGCTGCCGCCAGGGTGAAGTGGATGATGACGTACAGCCAGACCAGGCGCTGCAACCGTTCCAGATTGGTGATCACGCTGAACATGATCCAGAAAACGAGCAGAGTCTTGGCCAATGCGAACAAGGTTAAGCCGGCCCGCCCGACCGAGATGGCGTTGAAAGCCGAGAGCGACCCGAGGATCCCCAGGATGAGATAAGACTTGACCTGCCAGTTGATGACGACCGGCACTCGGTGCCGGGCGACGTTCAGGATCCAAGCGCCGCCGAGGGCGGTGGCGACCAGGAAGGTGGGCCGGATGGCGCTCAGGCCGGAGATCCGCTGGCCGGGCTGGAGATACTCGAAGACCAGGTAGAGAGCGACTCCCAGGAACAGATCGCGAAGAATCGCGATCTCCACCAAGGCCACCGGGACCGCTGCCAAGACCGCGAGGATCGCCACCTCGGGCACCGGCATCACGAGCAGCGCCCCGACCGCGATCGCAGCCGGGACGAGGACGAGAGTGGGCCTTTGGCGCAGGAAGTCGGCGGCGTCCTGCCCGGCGCGGGCCAGCGTGTTCATCAGCGTCTTGAACCGCAGCAGACGGGGGCGGATGACGGATCAGCCGCTGATTCTATCATGGGTCCTAAGGAGCCATCGGGGGTTCGTGGAAGCCTGAACCTGGTCATCGTCATTATCGGCAGGCTTCTTCGAGTCCTTCCGTCCCAGAACAGAGAAGGGTGACCGAGAAGGGTAACCCACCGATTGGCCGCACTCGGAGTGGTTTCCCCTGTCGGAGGGCACGGTGCTATCCTTGTGCCCGGCCGCGCCAGAGGGGAGGCCGTGATGATGAACCTCCGTCCATCGCTCCAACGTCGTCTCGCCGGCACAGCGATCATCGCCTCAGGGCTCGCCGTATGGCTGGTTGGCTGTGGTGCGGACCGGGAGACGGCTCTGGCGCCATCCCCAGACGTTGTCGTGCTCATGCAGACTTCGATGGGGGATATCCGGCTCCGCCTTTTCCCCGATAGATCGCCGATCACGGTGGGGAACTTTCTCTCCTATGTCGATGATGGTTCCTATGATGGCACCATCTTCCATCGCCTGATCGAGAGCTTCATGATCCAGGGCGGCGGGTATACCACCGATTTCACCCGCAAGAAAACTAGGAAACCGATCAAGAACGAGGCCGACAACGGTCTCTCCAACAAGCGTGGTACTCTCTCCATGGCGCGCACCAACCTCATCAACAGCGCGACTTGCCAGTTCTTCATCAACGTCGTCGACAACTCGTTCCTTGACCATCACGGCCCGCGCGAGTTTGGCTACGCCGTCTTCGGCGAGGTGGTCCAAGGGATGGACGTGGTCGATCGGATCCGAGCGGTGGAAACGGGTGCGAACGGACCCTTCACGTCCGACTGCCCACTCGAAAACGTGGTGATCCAATCAGTTTCGCGCGTCGAGTAGCTCCCTTCCTTGCTCATTCGCATACAGATTATGCTACTGAAGTCAGCATTCAGCCCGCACGATCCATGGGTACGCTGAACCTGGCCATCATCATCACCAGCGTCTTCCTTGGGACCTTTCCGTCCCCATCGGCAATCAACACCACCGCCGAAACAGCCACTGCGGCCGAAACGGCCACCACCGCGGTCGTTTCTGGCGTGCTCCGAGACGTCCAAAGCTTGAACCCGGTCCCGGGGCGAATTATTCTCCTTGGCGGAGCCCAGCGGGTTGCGACCGGCGCGGATGGGAGCTTTCGCTTCGAGGCAGTCGAGACCGGCGTCTATCGACTGATCGTGCCGGGATCGTGCGACGCGGTGCCGCCTCGAGTGGACGCCAAGCCGGGCGAGGCCATCGAGGTCGAGGTGCTGGTCGACACGGCATGCGCTCCAACGAGCCGGTTGGTCGAGCCTGGTGGGCTGCCGCCGGCAGCAAGGTTTACCCCCTGGCCGGTTGCGATTGCGGACGGCGCCGAGGCCGCCGATTTGGTCCGTCCGCCGATCGAAGTCGTAGCCGAAGCGGTTGGCCCCGACTCCAGTCTGCGGGCGGTGATTGCTTCTCCCCACGGGATCCGGAACGACATGCGCCGGCTGATTCCGATTGCTCGGCCCAAAGCCGCCGGCGGCGAAGACTATGTTGTGCTCATTGAACCCGGTTGTTTTGCGCCGAGTGTGCAGGTCACTCTCACCGCCGATGGCTCGATGTTCATGCGGCTGCTGGGTTCGCCCCTCGATGGTCCGGACGCGCCGGTGCTGCGCCGCCAGGTCTGCAAGGGATGCGTCGAGCGCCTGTTCGCCGATTTGCGCCGGGCCGGGTTCCCCGCACTCAGCGGCATCTACGCCTTCCCTCGGCCCGACCTGGGCGAGCGCACGCTGGCAGGAGTTGTGCACGGGCAACCCTTTCTTGTGCGCACGAGCGGAATCAATCTGGCCCCCGTCGAGGCCTTTCGCACCCGCATTCTGGATATCTGTGCCTACGCGAGCTGCATCGACCAGCGGGACATGCAACTCTTCGATGTCGATCTCAAGATCAACGCACCTGATTCGGTGATGGCAGGCGGCGAGTTCGAGGTTCGGGCGCGGGCCAGCGCTCATGAGACCTTGGCCGGGGCCGCTCTTCGGCTCGAGGTCGACGGCGCCACCTGGATCAGCGGCGGGAGCGGCAAGACCGGAATGGTCGAGCCGGCCTCGCCGCTCGTGGTCTCCGCCCGCTACCGGGTGCCGCGGATTGCGAGTTGGGAGCGGGGGGCGCGGGAGGTCGTCGTGCGCGCTCGTTTCGCGGCTGAGTACGGAGTGCCGCTCGACCCGGAGGGGGCGGTGCAGACTCGCCGGATTCGCGTCCGCTGACCGCGAAGGCCGACGTGTGTGCTCAGCTGGCAGTGTGCTCAACCGGCGGCGGTTTTTCCCGGCGAGGTGGAGCGGATACGCACCGTCTTGGCCGGAGTCCCGACCGCGATCCCAAAGTCGGCCACGTCGTGATTGACCACCGACCCGGCGCCGATCACCGCCCCGCGCCCAACCGTCACGCCTTCGAGGATGGTGACTGCTGCGCCCAACCATGAGCCAGGCCCGATCGTCGTCGGGAGGGAAGCCGACAGGTCGTACTGCTGGGCGATCGGGATGTCGGTGCGATCGAGCTGGTAGGCGCCGCCGCTCAAGATGTAAACGTAGGCGGCGATGACGGTGTCGGCACCGATGATGACGCGGTTGGCTGAGAACACATCACAGTTGAACCCCAGGTTGACGTTGCGCTCGAGGACGATGTCCCCATCCTTGCAACTGAGAATGGAGTTGCGTCCCAAGAAGACCTGTTCCGCCATGACGATGCCGCTATTGTGAGCGCCCTTGGCGTCGAGCAGGCAGTTGTCATCGATGACACATCCATCGCCGATCCGAATCTTGTGCGGGTGACGCAGGGTCACATTGGCGCCGAAGATGACTCCGCGGCCCACGTGACCCAGGATCAGCGGATAGAGCTTGCTGCGCAGGAAGATGCCCAGGGCCCCCGGGGTCCGACTCACCAATAGGGTGATGAGCTCGAAGCGGATCAGGGACTTGAGGCTTCGCTGGCCGATGACCAGGTCCTGGTAACGAGCGAGCCTGGAGCCTGGCTGGGCCAGGGCGCTGTGAATCTTGACCTCCGAGCCGCGCCCTCGGGCGGTGGCCGCCGCTCCGGGGGCGGCGTTCTTCGCCTCCACCTGCCCGCTCTTCCGCCCTTCGTCTGGCATCCGTCCCTCCCTCACAAGAGATTTTCCCTGCGGTACCAGTTGGCGAGCTCGGCGAGCCCGCCGGCCAGTTCGACCCGGGCCTGAAAGCCGAGGACGGTTCGCGCCTTTTCGGTGGTATAGGCGCGCTCGGTGCCGAAGAAGGCGAGCCGGCGCCGGTAGAGCGGGGGCTGCAGCCGCAGGGGCCGGCAGATCGCTTCGGTGGCCAAAGCGAGCAGCTTGACCGGAGTGTACGGCACCCGAAGTCGGGGCGGCGGGACGCCGAGGAGCTCCGCGATCATGCGGACGAGATCTCCGGTGGTGATGGGTGAACGGTCGGCGAGCAAGAATGTCTCTCCGGCTGCCTGCGGCGCCATCGCCGCTTTGATGATCCCCTCGACCGCGTCATCCCGGTGGATGAAGTGGAGTCGAGTGCGGCCGGATCCAATGAGGACGAATCGCCGATTGGCGATGGGGCGGAAGAGCTTGAGGAACCGCCGCTCTCCCGGGCCGTAGACGGCCGAGGGACGCACGATCACCGACTCGATGGAGTCGGAATGAGCGATGCGCCGCACCGCCTGCTCACCTCTCCACTTGGTGAGCTCATAGAGGTCACGCGGGCGCGCCGGATCGGTCTCGGCGGCCAGCCGTCCCGCACCGACATCGCCGTGGACCCCGGCAGTGGAGACATAGACGAAGCGCCGGACCCGGTGCCTGGCGCTCTCCTGTAGGAGGCGCTTGGTCCCTTCCGAGTTGATCTGCCAGAAGTCGGCCCGGCGGATCGCACCACCGCGATGGACCACCGCGAGGTGGAGAACCAGGTCGATGCCCCGGGCCGCCCCGTCGAGGGTCCAGCTGTCCCTCAGATCCCCGCGGTGGACGGCAACGCCGAGATCCTCGATTGCGGTTGCGTCGGTGCCGGGGCGCACCAAAGCGCGCACCTGGGTCCCCATCTCGACCAGCCGGCGACAGACCTCTCGTCCTATAAATCCGGTTGCGCCGGTTACCAGCAGCCGCTCACCCATGTGCCGATCGGCAATGAAACCATGAAGAGGTTGGTGGCCGGCGAGACTTGAGATAATGCGGTTGAACGGCGGCGTAGTCCCGCTTTCGGCCCTGCCCCTACGATCGGCGCATTCCGCGGGGAGCGCAAGCCCCCAGAGGCGGGGACGCGCCGATCGCCTCACCCAGGCGGACTCAGCGTTCGATGATCTGCTCGATCTCGGTGCGGACCTGCTGCGGGTCTTTGTCCTGCGCAAGCGCCATTTCGCGCGCCAGGGTGCGGGTGGCGGTCTCGAGCATTTCCGACTCCTCGTCGGTCAGCCGCTTGGCCTCTCCCAGCCGGCCCAGGTCGCGGACGACCGCCGCGAGGTCGGCCGGCCGGCCATGGGCGATCATCGGCTTGAAGATCTTGACCCGCTCCCGGGGCCGGAGCTTGGCCAGTGCCCGGGCTCGCCGCTTTAGGATCCTGACAACTTCGCTCACTTCCGCCTGAGCCATGGGCGCCCGCATGTTGAGCTCGGCCGCCTTATCGACCGGGACGACGAGATGGGTGTTGTGGCGGGGAAAGTGGATCTTGAGGCAACGCGAGCTACCGCCGAGCAGGTCGGCAGTCTCGATCCGGTTCACAATCCCCAACCCATATTTGGGGTGGACAATATGCTGGCCGACGGCGAAATCCATCGACGCCACCACCTTTCAAGTGACTGAAGCGGAGCGTGGGAGGGCCTTCCGGGGGGTTGCGAGGCGAGCGGGGCCGGGCCCACCGCGCTGTCCAGGACCCTATTTGGGTCAGGGACGATCTATCATACACCTTTTCGCCGCCGATTTCTCCCGGAGCTTGGATTATGGCCATATAACTATATAGCTAAATAACATACAGTGGGACCCGGGAGCTGAGAGCCGCCCCGTTGGGGAACTTCACCCAGTGTCTGGCGTAGAACTTGCTGCGAGGCGCGGCGGGGCTGAATCGCGCTGGGGCACGGGCCGATCCTATCGACGGGAGTTGAGGCAGGTGATCCGGCGTTCCGCTGTGATAGGCTAGTAGCGGAGGAGTCGCCCCGGCCGGCCGCCGCGGAGCCGACTCTCGCTCAACTTTGGGAAAGGAGTCTTGGAGTCATGGTCAATCTGACCGAGTCTGCGGTGGGCAAGGTCATCGAAATCATCGCCCAGGAGAACCAGGCCGGAAAGGCGCTGCGTATCTACGTCGAGGGCGGTGGGTGCTCGGGTTTCCAGTACGGGTTCCAGTTTGACGAGACCCGGAACGGAGACGAGGTCGTTAGTTTCCAGGGGTTTCAACTGCTGGTGGATCCATTCAGCATGAACTACCTCCAGAACTCCACGGTCGATTACGTGGACGGCCTCTATGGGGCCGGCTTCCGCATCACCAACCCCAACGCTTCCGGCAGTTGCGGCTGCGGCAACAGCTTTAGCGCTTAGCTTAGGCACGCCGCTAGGCGTCCAGCTCGGCGCGCAGCTGGGTGTCTAGCCAAGGCGCGGTGAGCTTCCGCTCGCCCGTTGCCATCCCGGTTATCCTGCATCTCTCCGCTTGCGTCCTTCTGCTCCCGGGGCGACAATCCCGCCGGGCGTGCCCCGCGCTCCAGCCACCCACAGCGGTTGGCGCGGATGACTCAGGTCAATCTCGCGGAGAAGCTCCGCTATCTCCGCAAGTCCAGGGGCATGTCCCAGGTCGAGCTTGCCCGCCGTCTCGGCCTCAAGAACAACGCCTTCATCTCCCACCTTGAGCGCGGAACCAAGCGCCCGTCGGAGGCGTTGTTGCGCAAGATCGCCGAGGTCTTCTCCTACGACTACGCCAGCCTCTGCGCTCTCGGCGGCGGACCCGGCGCCCTGGCAACGAGCACCCAAGTGGAGCTCCATCCGGCGGCCGGTGCCGATCTCATGGCGCGCATCCGCCGGGAGGTCGAGCTCCTCGGGGAACGGATGAGCGACCTGGTCGGCGAAGCCTTGCCCGAGTTCCTCTGGAGTCGCGAAGAACGATTGCTCGCCGAAAGCGCCAGCCGCGAGGTGTGGATCTTGTGTCCACAGATCATGCATCACGGAGTGGAAGAGGATCTCCTCGCCGTGGCCAAGACGAACCTGAGACGCGGCGTGCGCTACTCCTATTTGATCGCCGACACCAAAGACATGCGAGTAGAGACCGGCCGGTTGCTCAAGCGCTATCAGGAAGCGACTGGGGAG
>Ga0184637_10000953_pt1 | contig 20381 bp, 17 predicted proteins | sample PLM3_127_b2_FD_133143 | JGI IMG/M metagenome (GOLD analysis project Ga0184637, IMG submission 133143) | Groundwater sediment microbial communities from an aquifer in East River, Colorado, USA - PLM3_127_b2 | ecosystem: Environmental > Terrestrial > Soil > Riparian zone | place: USA: East River... | reverse complement strand
CGCGTGCTTCCGCTCTTGATGGGGGCATCGATGTTCGTGCAGCAGAAGCTCACACCGATGCAGATGGACCCCGCTCAGGCGAAGATGATGTTGATCATGATGCCGGGCCTGATGACCGTGGTCTCTTACACGTTTCCGTCGGGTCTGGTGCTCTACTGGATGATGAGTAATGTCCTCGCGATCACGCATCAGCTCTGGATCGGGCGCAACATCGGCCCGTCGCCGAGTTGATCGATCAGCAAAAGCGCTTGACCGCGCGAGACCCACCGCCTCCCTGGTTGGGAGAGCAGAGGAGTGACACGGTGTACGACCAGAAGCAGGAGCCGCATGAGTTCATCGGTGAGGATCGAGACGCCGCACTCGAGAAGGCGCGAGCGTTCTTCGGTCTCAGTGTTGATCAGCTCCGCGTGCGTGAGTTCGCCGTGGGCGAGGTCTACGGGCTGGGCGGTCGAAGCGCGGTGGTGGCCGTGCCGCGCGATCGCAAGCCGCCCGTTCGTTCGGAGCGGGACGGAGGAGGCGTCCGTCGTGGCCGGGAAGGCCGTGAGGGGCGCGGAGGTCGCGATCGGGGGGATCGCGGCGATCGGGATCGGGGTGGTCGGGATGGACGAGGAGGACGCGACGCCGGCAGCGGCAGGGAGGCCCGAGGGAGTTACGAGGCCCGCGACCCAGGACCGCGGGAAGCGCCCGCCCCGGAGCTCTCGGATCAGCCGTCGGTGGGGACGACGCACGGGAGTTTGAGCGAGATTGGGGAGTTCGTGAAAGGGGCGATCGAGCGTGTCGACGTGGGACCGTTCGAGATTCGCGAGAGTCAGGACGACGGGAACACGGTGATCGAAGTGAAGGGCGGTGCCGCCGAGGTGCTCTCTTCGGGCGATGCACGCGCGATCGATGCGCTTGCGCTCCTCGCGAACCAGGTGCTCTCGCGCCAAGACGAGGAAGGTACGGGCCGGGTGGTGCTCGACGTGGAGGGTGGCTCCGAGTCGCGCGAGCGGCATCTGGAGCGACTGGCTGAGCGGGTAGTCAAGCGTGCCATCGAAGGCGGTCGGGCGATCGCGCTTGATCCGATGAACGGGCGCGATCGCCGTACGATTCACATCAGCGTCCGGGAACACGGAGGCGTCGCGACGATGAGCATCGGCGAGGGTCGCTTCCGTCAGGTGGTTGTTGTTCCCGAGGGTGCCCCGGAGTACGAGGAAGCGGTACGCCAGAGCCAGGGCTCGGACAGCTGAGCTCCTCATTGCTGTCGAGGCGCCGAAGGTTCCTCCCTCGGCTGTTCCACGTGGAACGGAATCGTCCGTCAGCATCATGAGTGTTCCACATGGAACACCCGAGCGTTGCTCCCGCGGAGGCCGTGAGGACCCAGCGGTTGGATTCGAGCTCAAATGAGCTGGAGGCGGTTCTGGGCCAGGGTCTGGCGCAGCTCGGCCTCGATGCCGCGGCTGATTCGGTCGACCGCTGGGTGAAGCTGGCCTTCCTTCTCGAGCGTTGGAGCCAGAGAATCAACCTCACTGGTCATCGCGGGGTGCTCGCGATCGCTCAGCGACTCCTCCTCGAGGCGGCTGCGTTGAACCAGGTCCTTCCCGCGGCGGCCACCCTCACGGATCTGGGGTCCGGTGCGGGCATCCCGGGGCTCCCGCTGGCGATCTGTCGACCCGGCAGCACGATCTACCTGGTGGAGTCCCGGCATCGACGACATCACTTCCAGCGCGCGGCGATCCGCGAGCTGGAGCTGGACAACGCGGTCGCGCTTCTCGGTCGCGCAGAAGAGCTCGACGTCCGCCCGAGTGACGGTGTGATCTCCCAGGCCGTCGCGCGTCCCGAGCTCGCGCTCCAGTGGATGCGGCCGTGGATGGCGACCTCGGGATGGGTCGCGATCGCGACGGTTCCCGGCGTCATGACCTTCTCTCACCCGGACCTCATCGAAGGCTGCGCATTCGAATACGCGGCGCCCGGTGGACCACTGCGGGCGGTCTGGATCGCGCGTCTGGCCGCGCCGAGCATGTCGATATGACCAGGCTGTATTCATTCAATTAATGAGGAACTCAAGGAGTTTTGCCGGCGCGCCCTTGGAAACACCTCGCCACATGTGTTATCAAGAAAGGCGCCATCGTCCCCTGGGGGTACACCGGTCGATTGGGTGGGGGTTTGGTGGCGCGAGCGACCGACGGGGTGAGAACCGATGACCCATCCGGGCCGGGTCTACGCGATCGTCAACCAGAAGGGCGGCGTGGGAAAGACCACCACGGCAGTCAACCTGGCCGCGAGCCTCGCGGCGTCCGAGCGGTCCACCCTTCTCGTCGATTTCGACCCACAGGCCAATGCCACCAGCGCGTTCGGTGCAAGCGGAGCTCAGCCACACGTTTATGACGCGTTGATCGGCGAGTGCGTTATGAAGTCGATGACGCGCGCGACCGACTTGCGTTATCTACATCTGATTCCGTCGGGTCGCGATCTCTACGGGGCCGAGATCGAGCTGGTGTCCGCGATCAATCGCGAGCGCCGACTGGAGCGGGCGCTGTCGGAGATTCGCGATGCCTACGAAATCGCGCTGATCGACTGCCCCCCTTCGCTGGGCCTCCTGACGCTGAACGCGCTGACCGCAGCGGATGCCGTCATCATCCCGCTCCAGTGCGAGTACTATGCGCTCGAAGGGCTCGCCGGTCTGCTCGAGACCGTCGAGCTCGTGCGGCGCGAGCTCAACCCCGGCCTCGCACTGGAAGGGGTGTTGCTGACGATGGCCGACGCGCGCAACAACCTGTCGCGCCAGGTCGAGGACGAGGTGCGCGGGCACTTCGGCACGCAGGTCTACACGACGGTGATTCCGCGCAATGTTCGGCTCAGCGAAGCGCCCAGTCACGGCAAGCCGATCCTGCTCTACGACGTGCACTCGAAGGGTGCAACCGCCTATCTCGAGCTCGCGGCCGAGCTGTTGAGCCGCCTCCCCCCGCCCCATCCGCCGGTGGCGCCGCCTTCGCCCGCGTTCCCGGCCGCTTCTGGAGGTTCTTCGCATGAGTAGTCCCCGGAATGCGCTCGGCCGCGGCATCGGCGCTCTGATCCCGAGTGCTCGCCCGGCACACGTCCCCGCGCCGGCGGAAGAACACGTCCATCGCGAGCGCGCAAGTGAGATCGCCGTTGCGGCCATCGACCCCAACCCCGATCAGCCGAGACGCGTGTTCGACTCGACCGCGCTGGACGCGCTAGCCGATTCGATCCGCGTGCACGGCGTGCTCCAGCCGGTGGTAGTGCGGCGAGCGGGGGATCGCTACGAGCTGGTCGTCGGCGAGCGGCGATGGCGCGCGTCGATGCGGGCCGGCTTGTCGACGGTTCCGGCCGTCGTACTAGAGATCGATCCGCGCGATCGGCTCGAGGTGGCGCTGGTCGAGAACGTCCAACGGCGCGACCTCAACCCGATCGAGCTCGCAGTCGCGTTCCGCGCGCTGGCGGACACCGGGGCTACCCAGGAGGAGATCGGCCAACGCGTCGGCATGGACCGCTCTACGATCGCGAATCACCTGCGCCTGCTCGAGCTCCCGCGCGAGATCCAATCCGACGTCGAGGCCGGGCTCGTCACGATCGGGCACGCGAAGGCGCTGCTCGCGCTCGCCAGTCCCGAGCGCCGCCGCCAGCTGCGCGATCGCATCGTTGCCGAGCAGCTCTCCGTGCGTGCCACCGAAGAGCTCGCCCGCCCGACCCCCTCTGCCGAAGCCGAGCCGTCGCGGACGCGCGGAATCCCGGATCCCCATCTGCAAGGTGTCGCGGACGCGCTCCGCCAGCGGCTCCAGACACGCGTGCGCATCAATGGAAACGCCGAGCGCGGGCGCCTGGAGATCGAGTACTTCGGGGCCGAGGACTTCGAGCGCATCACGGGAGTGCTGCTGGGGGATGTCTGAGCCGGACCCGGACGTCGCACTCGGCGAAGGGATGGCCTTCCAGGGCCTGCTGGTGTTGCCCAAGCCCGCACGGATCGACGGCCGGGTCCGCGGCGCGGTAATGGCGAGCAGTTCGGTGTGGGTGGGTGCCACGGGCGTCGTCGAGGCCGACCTCGAGGCCGACGCGATCGTGGTCGAGGGGCGCGTCCAGGGTGACCTACGCGCACGAACGTCGATCGCCCTCGGTCCTGGCGCCGTCGTGATTGGGGATCTGCTCGGGCCTCGCTTGATGATGGCCGATGGTGCGCAAGTGAACGGTCGCTGTCGGTGTGGCGATCCCTCGACAGCGCTCCGCCAGCCAGGTGAGGTCCAGGGCGATCGATCCTCTGATCCCGCATCCGCGCCTTGAACTTCGTCGCAGCTATGCGAGACTTGCCGCCGCCCAGGCGCCGGCGGCCACCGCCGGTTCTCGTTTTTTACGGCGCCACTTTTACCATCAATCTCGGTAGCGGGAAGCGGGCCCGGCGCTCATGCGCTCGGCATCCCTGCTCCCGACACGCACGGCGAGGTCAAGGGGTTCCACCGCGAGCGGGCTTCGCGACCTCCGCGACGCGTCTGCCGCCCGCCCGGGGATCCTCCGGTCCATGAAGCGAGAGCATCAGCCGCGAAGCTCTACCGGCCCCCTTCCGATCCGCCGGGTCGCCGCGTGCGCGGGGTTGGCGCTCATGGCCCCCGCCGTTGCTATGGCGTCCGAGGGTGGTCTCGTGCTCCTGCCAGAGCTGCCCGCCGTCCTGGCCGAACCGTTGGGGGCTCCGGTTGGCTGGGCGCTCATCGAACTCGTTGTGCTCTTCTGCCTGCTGATCGCGCCGGTGAACGCGCTGGTCTTCAAACCTCTGCTTCGTGTCCTCGAGGAGCGCGGCGAGCGGATCACCGGCACGCGCGCCAAGGCGGAGAAGATCGAGCGGGATGCCGCCGCGGTCCTCGCCCGCTACGAAACGTCGGTGCGCGAGACCCGCGCGGAGAGCGAGCGCACCCGCCGTTCGCTGCTCGAGGAAGTGCGGGGTGAGGCTCAGCGCGAATCGGCGGCGGCGCGCCGCGACGCCGAAGGACGCATCGAACGCGCCCGCAGCGAGGTGGCGGCCTCGCTCGACGCTGCGCGGGGAACGCTCCGGGCCGAGGCGCAGGAGCTGGCACGTCAGGCGGCTTCCCAGGTGCTCGGGAGGGCGCTGTGAAACGCATGCTCTGCGACGGGGCGCTGCTCGCATGGCTGTGCGCGGTGCCCGCCCGTGCTGCGGACGATGGCCTGCTGTTCCCCGCGATCAACTTCGCGCTGCTGCTCGCAACGCTGTTCATCCTGCTGCGCACGCCGATTCGGACCTACTTCGCCGATCGCCGCACGGCGATTCGCAAGGATCTCGATGAGGCGGCGGCGCTGAAGCGCAGCGCCGAGGAGCGCTACGCGCAGTGGCAGCGACGGCTGGTGGATCTCCAGGGTGAGCTCGAAGGCATCCGCGTCGCCGCGCGCGAGCGCGCCGAAGCGGAGCGCGCGAGTCTGCTCGCCGACGCTCGCGCCGCGGCCGAACGGATCCGCCAGGACGCGGCGAACGCCGTCGACCAGGAGCTCCGCCGCGCCCGCGCGCGCCTGCGCGCCGAAGCCTCGCAGCTCGCCGTCGAGCTTGCCGCCGGAATCCTGCGCGAGCAGGTCACCTCGCAGGACCGCGATCGCCTGCTCGACGAGTTCATCGAGCGGATCGAGCGCTCGCCGGATGCGGGGCGATCGTAGATGCGGAGCTCGGCCGCGGCCCGGCGCTACGCGCGCGCGCTGTTCGCGCTCGCGCAAGAGACCGGCGCGATCGCGGTGATTCGCGGCGAGCTCGCGAGCATGGCCGGACTCTTCGCGTCCGACCCGGCGCTCCACCACGCTCTGTTCCGGCCTCTGCACCCGGTCGCCGAGCGGCGCGCGGTACTGCGCGCGTTGTGCGAGCGCCTGTCGCTCACCGTGACGGTGCGGAACTTCTTCTCCTATCTGATCGATCAGAGACGGTTGGTCGCATTCGACGCGATTCGCGCCGAGTTCGACCAGCTGGCCGACGCGGCGGCGGGCCTGGTCAGGGCGCGCGTCACCGCGGCGGCCCCGCTCGGCGACACCCAGCGCGCGCGCTTGCAGAGCGCGCTGGCTATGCGCACCGGCCGTCGCGTCGAGCTCGACGTGTCGGTCGACCCGTCCCTGATCGGCGGTGCGGTGGCGACCGTCGGCAACGTCGTCTTCGATGGCAGCCTCCGCACGCAGCTCGACCAGCTGCGCGACACCCTCTCGAGAGGACACTGATGGACATCAAGCCCGGCGAGATCACCGACATCCTGAAGCGCGAGATCAGGGAGTACGACCGCCAGATCGACGTGGCCGAGACGGGCACCGTGCTGTCGATCGGCGACGGTATCGCGCGCGTCTACGGCCTCGAGAACGCGATGGCCGGCGAGCTGGTCGAGTTCCCGGGCGGCATCTCCGGCATGGTCTTGAACCTCGAAGAGGACAACGTCGGCATCGCCGTGATGGGCGAGACCACCCATATCAAGGAAGGCGACCTCGTCCGCCGCACCAACCGCATCATCGAGGTGCCGGTCGGAGAGGCGCTCGTCGGCCGCGTCGTCGACGCGCTCGGCAACCCGATCGATGGCAAGGGCGACATCGCATCGAAAGAGTCGCGCCGCGTCGAGCTGAAGGCGCCGGGCATCGTCGCCCGCAAGTCGGTGCACGAACCGCTCCAGACCGGCATCAAGGCAATCGACGCGATGACCCCGATCGGCCGCGGTCAGCGCGAATTGATCATCGGCGACCGCCAGACCGGCAAGACCGCGATTGCCATCGACACGATCATCAATCAGAAGAGCACCGACGTCTACTGCATCTACGTGGCGATCGGTCAGAAGCAATCGACGGTGGCACAGGTCGTCGAAAAGCTGCGGCAGCACGGCGCGATGGACTACACGATCGTCGTAGCAGCCTGCGCGAGCGAGCCGGCGCCGCTCCAGTTCATCTCGCCCTACACGGGTGTGACGATGGGCGAGTGGTTCCGCGACAACGGCAAGCACGCGCTGATCGTCTACGACGATCTCTCGAAGCAGGCCGTCGCCTACCGCCAGCTGTCGCTGCTGTTGCGGCGGCCGCCCGGCCGCGAGGCGTACCCCGGCGATGTGTTCTACGTCCACTCGCGGCTGCTCGAGCGCGCCGCGAAGATGAGCGACGCGCTCGGTGGAGGCAGCCTGACGGCGCTGCCGATCATCGAGACCCAGGCCGGCGACGTGTCGGCGTACATCCCGACCAACGTCATCTCGATCACGGACGGCCAGATCTTTCTCGAGACCGACTTGTTCAACTCGGGCATCCGCCCAGCGGTGAACGTCGGCATCTCCGTGTCGCGCGTCGGAGGCGCCGCCCAGACGAAGGCGACCAAGGCGGTCGCCGGCACGCTCAAGCTCAACCTCGCGCAGTACCGCGAGATGGCGGCCTTCGCGCAGTTCGGCAGCGACCTCGACCGCGCCACCCAGGAGCAGCTCGCCAACGGCGCGCGCCAGACCGAGATGCTGAAGCAGCCCCAGTACTCACCGCTGTCGATGGAAGAGCAGGTCGTGTCGATCTTCGCGTGCACGCCGCAGGAATCGCGTCCCTCGTGGGTGCGACCGCTCGAGCTCCAAGACATCGCCCGATACGAGAAGGAAATGCTCGAGTGCATGCGCACCCGCCACGGCGACGTGCTGAAGGTGATCCGGGACACCGGCAAGCTCGAGGACGAGACGAAGCGGAAGCTGGGAGCCGCCCTCGACGAGTTCGCCGGGGTATTCGTCCCCAGGAAGAGCGCGGCCGCCTGACGTGCCCAGCCTCAAGGACATCAAGCGGCGCATCACGAGCGTGCGCAAGACCCAGCAGATCACCCGCGCGATGCGGATGGTGGCCGGGGCGAAGCTGCGCCGCGCCCAGGAGGCGATCCTGTCGGCGCGCCCCTACGCCGAGCGCATGCGAGCGACGCTCGCCGAGGTCGCGCGCGCCCAACGTGACAGCGATCACCCGCTGCTCGTGTCCCACGAGCAGAAGCGCTGCGTCGAGCTGCTGGTCGTCACGTCGGATCGCGGCCTGTGCGGCGCCTTCAACGCGAACGTGATCAAGCAGGCGCAGGCAGTCGTCCTGGCCCGGAGAGCGGCGGGAATGCAGGTGACGATCAGCACCGCTGGAAGGAAGGCGCGCGAGGCCTTCCAGCGCCGATACCCCGACGCGCTCGGCCGGCACTACCCGCAGGAGGGCTGGGTCACCTACGGCCAGGCTGCCGGCGCCGCAGCGTATCTCTCGCGGCGCTACGCGGAGGTCGAGGTGGACGAGGTGGTGCTCGTCTACAGCGCGTTCGTCTCGGCGATGACGCAGACGCCGCGCGCGGTGTCGCTCTTGCCCTTCTCCGCCGCCGCCGGCGAGGATGCCGGCGAGGCGCAGGCCTACGAGATCGAGCCCGATCCGGCGAAGCTGCTCGCCGTGCTCGTGCCCAAGGCGGTCGAGGTCGAAATCTTCCGCGCACTGCTCGAGAACCAGTCCGGCGAGCACGCGGCACGGATGGCTGCGATGGAGTCGGCGACACGCAATACCGAAGAGCTGATCGAATCGTTGACCCTGCAATACAACCGAGCCCGGCAGGCCGCGATCACCAAGGAGCTGGTGGAGATCGTGAGCGGCGCCGAGGCGCTAAAGCACTAACACCGCTCATGCAAGCCCGACCGTAGGCCGGGCGCGCAGCGAGCCGAAGGCGAGCGAAGTCAAAAAATGGAATCGGGGAAGATCGTCCAGGTGACGGGTCCGGTTGTGGATGTCGAGTTCCCGCCCGGCGGGCTGCCCGAGATCTACACGGCGCTCCGAGTCACCAACGCCGGCATCGACGACCGCGCCGACAACCTCGTGCTCGAGGTGGCTCAGCACCTCGGCGAGAACACCGTGCGCACGATCGCAATGGACACGACCGACGGCCTCAGGCGCGGCCAGGCGGTGCGCAACAGCGGCGACGTGATCCGCGTGCCGGTGGGCGAGGCCACGCTCGGTCGGATCATGAACGTGATCGGCGAGCCGGTCGACGAGAAGGGCCCGATCCGCGCGAAGGCCAGCTTCCCGATCCACCGCGCGGCTCCCGAATTCGTCGACCAGTCGACGAGCGTCGAGGCCTTCGAGACCGGCATCAAGGTGGTCGACCTGATCGCGCCCTATCCAAAGGGTGGCAAGGTGGGCCTGTTCGGCGGCGCCGGCGTCGGCAAGACCGTCGTGATTCTCGAGCTGATCACCAACATCGCCAAGGAGCACGCGGGCTACTCGGTATTCGGCGGCGTGGGCGAGCGCACGCGCGAGGGCAACGATCTGTGGCACGAGATGGCCGAGGCGAAGACGCCCGACGGCAAGACCGTGCTCGACAAGGCCGCGCTCGTGTTCGGCCAGATGAACGAGCCGCCCGGCGCGCGCGCGCGCGTCGGCCTCAGCGCGCTCACCGTGGCCGAGTACTTCCGCGACGAAGAGGGCAAGGACGTGCTGCTCTTCATCGACAACATCTTCCGCTTCACCCAGGCGGGCTCCGAAGTGTCGGCGCTGCTCGGCCGCATCCCGTCGGCGGTGGGCTACCAGCCGACGCTCTCTACCGACATGGGCGAGCTCCAGGAGCGGATCACGTCGACGACGAAGGGCTCGATCACGTCGGTGCAGGCGATCTATGTGCCCGCCGACGACCTGACCGATCCGGCGCCGGCGACGGCTTTCACCCACCTCGACGCCACCACGGTGCTCTCGCGGCGCATCTCCGAGCTGGGCATCTACCCGGCGGTGGACCCGCTCGACTCGACCAGCCGCATCCTCGACCCGCAGGTGGTGGGAGAGGAGCACTATCAGGTAGCGCGCGGCGTTCAGGCGACGCTCCAGAAGTACAAGGACCTCCAAGATATCATCGCGATCCTCGGCATGGACGAGCTCTCGGAGGAGGACAAGCTGGCCGTGTCGCGGGCTCGCAAGCTCGAGCGATTCTTCTCCCAGCCCTTCCACGTCGCCGAGCAGTTCACCGGCACGCCCGGCGAGTACGTGCGGCTCGAGGACACGATACGCGGCTTCAAGGAGGTGCTCGAGGGCAAGCACGACGACCTGCCCGAGCAGGCCTTCTACATGGTGGGCACGATCGAGGACGCGATCGCGAAGGCGAAGCGGCTGGCCTGATGCCGCTCGACCTGACGATCGTCACTCCGTCGGGCCCCGCCTATCGCGGCGACGTCGACAGCGTCGTGCTGCCCGGCAGCGAGGGCGACTTCGGCGTGCTGCCCGAGCACGAGCGCTTCCTGTGCGCGCTGCGGGTTGGCGAGGTGAAGATCCAGAAGGGCGGCCAGACGCTGTATGCGGCGATCGCCGAGGGCTTCGCGGAGGTCTCGGGCGAGCAGGTCACCGTGCTCGCCGACTCGTGCGAGCTCGCCGGGGACATCGATACCGCGCGCGCCGAGCTCGCGCGCCAGCGCGCCGAGCAGGGCCTCGCCGCGCTCGCGCGCGACGAGGACGCGGCGCGCGTGGCGGAGTTCGAGGCGTCGCTCGCTCGCTCGCGCAATCGGCTGGCGGTGAGCCAGCGGCGGTAGGTCGCGCAGGAGCCGCGGAGAGGAAGGGTGAGTCGTCAGCGCAGCCTCGATCTCCGCACCGTTCTCGCCAGCCTGCTGCTGGCGTTCCCCGTCGTTCCATTCGCCGGATGCTCGGAGCGAAAGCCAGCGAACGTCCTGCTGATCAGCGTCGACACGCTCCGGCCGGACCGGCTGGGCTACGGAGGCAACGCGCGGCCCACGAGCCCGGCAATCGACCGGCTCGCCGGCGAAGGGATCGCGTTTCCGAACGCATTCAGCGCCGCGGGCTGGACGCTTCCGTCGATGGCGACGATCCTCAGCGGGCGCTACCCGAAGGATCACAGGGCGACCAGCTTCCGGTCGGCGCTCCGCGACGACCTGCCGACGCTGTCCAGCATCCTGAAGCGTCGCGGGTACGACACGCGCGGCTACGTGAGTCACCTGGCCCTCTCGCCACAGTACGGTTTCGACCGGGGCTTCGACCGCTTCGACGATTCGGTGCTCGACATCGGGCATCCGCATCTCGCATCGACGGACCGTCAGCTGACCGATCGCGTGATCGCCGACTTCGGCGACATCCGCGCGCCCTACCTGCTCTGGGTCCACTACTTCGGGCCGCACTACGACTATCTCTGGCACGAAGGATGGGAATCGTTCGGGCGATCCGATAGCGACCGCTACGACCAGGAGGTCGCGTACACCGACTCCCACATCGGCAGGCTCCTCGACGAGCTCACCCGGCGCGGCTTGTACGAGAACACGATCGTCGTTTTCGTCGCCGATCACGGCGAGGAGTTCGGCGAGCACGGCGGTCAGTATCACTACACGCTCTACAACGAAGTGCTGCGGGTGCCGCTGATCATCCGAGCACCGTCGCTCGCCCCCGGCAGCCAGTCGGCGCGGGTCGAGCAGATCGACCTGTTGCCGACGATCCTGGGGCTCCTCGAGGCCCCGACCGGGCCAGGCGAGACCTTCGCGGGGCGCGACGTGCTCGCTCCGGCCGCGCCGCGCGGCCCCACTTTCTTCGAGCGCGATCGGCCGCCTCCGTGGCGGCAGCGCGCGGTGATGGACGGGCGTTACAAGCTCGTGGTGATCGAAGAGGTCGCGTCGCAGAGCGGTCCGGTGGATAGCGCCACCCCGGTCGAGAACGTTCATCCGGGAATCTACCTGTACGATCTGGAGGAGGATCCGGGTGAGCAGGTGAATCTCTACGCCGAGGGCGATCCGCGCGCGCGCGACCTGCTCGCAGTGCTCGAGAAGCACTTCGCGCGTGAAGCGGCCATCGGACCCAAGCTGGAGATCGACGAGGCACTGCGTGAGAAGCTGCGCAGCCTCGGCTACGCGGAGTGAACGCGGCCGACGACTAGCGCGCGGGCGCCGGGGCTCGCAACCGCTCCCAGTCGATCGTCCGCGCGCGCGCGAAGAAGCGCTCCCAGCGCACCGCGGCGTCCTGCGGTCCCGAGCGCCACACGAGCAGCAGGCTCGGAGCGTATTCGTCTCCATCGCGAGCGATCCGGAAGTCCGGCGCATAGCGGTCTGCCGCCGGGCTCACCAGCCAGCGTTGCGCTTCCCGGGCGAGCACCTCGGGCGCGAGCCGATCGCCGATCAGGAAGAGCGCCTCGAGGAACGTCGGGTTGCGATCGAGGAAGAAGAGCGGCCCGACGTAGCGGTCGTGGCCGGGCGAGCGGAGCTGGGCCGCGCCCTGCCGCTGAGTCGCCACTTCGCGATCGACGAGACCCAGCCGGTCGAAGACGTGCAGATCGGAGTAGTAGCCGACGATCCCGATCGCATCGAGCACCACCGAGTCGCCCGGCTCCGCGATCGCGCGCAGCGCCAGGCCCTTGCCTCTCCACAGGCGCGCGTTCTCGTTCATCGAGACCCACTGCTCGTACTCGCTGCGCGGGGTGTCGGCGTTGTAACGGAAATGGAAGCGGTCGCGGATCGACGCCGGAACGACGTGGACGTCGAACGCGGGCAGCAGCGAGATCGCGATCGAGACCGCGGCCACCAGCGCGGCTGCGGCGCGCGGCTGCGGCGCCGCCTCGGCGACCCGCTGCAACAAGAGACCGAAGAGCAGCGCCTGGAACGGAAGACCGGGCACGAGGAAGCGGCCCATCGCCATGAAGTCGCCGCCGACGAGCACCGCAAACGCCGCCACGCCGAACAGCATCGCGGCCACTGCCGGCCCGACGGTGCGCCAGCGGCGATCGAGGACCGCCGCACACCCGAGCAGCGGTGCGATCGGGAGGAAGGTCAACAGCGCGCTGATCAGATAGCGAGCACCCCGAGCCGCGACCTCCGCTCCGAATCCACTCTTGGCATAGACCGTGTTCGGGAATGGAAGCCCGTAGTACGAGAATCGCCACGCGTAATAGACCGCATAGCCTGCGAACAGCAGCAGCGCGCAGCGCAGCAGCGGGCGCGCCGCATGCGGTCCGGCGCGCGCGCGCGTGAACGCGGCCAAGAGCCCCACGACCACAGCCCACGCGATCCCCTCCACGCGCAGCAGCGCGAGCGCCAGAGCCGCGAGCGCGCCACCGACCGGATCGACCCCCGCGCGCCGCAGCACGAGTCGCTCGAAGGTCACGAACAGCGCCAGCGCGAACGGCATCGTCTCGAGGCCGCCCGTCGACCACACCGCGAACGGCGGGAAACAACCCAGCGAAAGCGTTGCCAGCCCTGCGATCGGGCGGTCCACCCCGAGCGCGTCCACCAGCGCGCGGTAGACGAGCCACAAGAGCAGGCTGCCGCACGCCGCTGACAAGAGCGCCGCCCAGAACCCGACGTCCAGCCCCAGCGCCTCGATCAGCGCCGCGTAGAGCGTCCACAGGAAGTTGCTGTAGCCCTCGACCGGCGGCTCCTCGCCGGCGTTGTAACGCAGGCCCAGCCCGTGGGTGAGGTTGCGCGCATAGCGGAACGAGATGTAGGCGTCGTCGGTGACGAACCAGAAGCGCTGCACGAGCAGCGCGTACGGAAACCACAGCGCCGCGAACAGCAGCGCGTCGCGGCTGCGCCGCGGGTTCGGGGTGGACGGCGGATCGATCGATGCCATCTCAGCTCGCGGTTCCCGGGTGGGCCCGGCCCCGGTTTACACCGGCGCTCTCGGGACCGTATCGTTCCGCAGCGCGATCAGCAGCAGCCCGCCTCGGGCGCCGCTTCGGGAATGGCTGTGAAAATGCTCCGATCCCAGACGCCGACCGACCGCCGCATGGATCGCGCGCTCGCGCTCGCATCGGGCGTGGGTTCGGCGCTGGCGCTCGGCTTCCGTTTTGGCCGGCCGCGGCGCGGCGCGTGTTTGTCTACGCCGATCTGGACACCTTCTTCCGGTTCCACTTCACGCCGCGCAGCTTCGAGATCGGTCGCTGGACGAGCCTCGCCGGGATCGGCATCGTGTTGGCGGTCGCGCTCGCCGGAGCCCGCAATCACCGCCGCCGGCCCGGTCCGCTCTGACTCCCACCCGCCCGCGCAGGAGCAAGCACTTGCACCCCCGGCCCCAGTCCACCCCGGAGCCGTCCGGCGCGTTTGGCGGCTTCATCGGTCCGCGCAACCTGGTGGCGCAGGTCGCGAACGCTTTGCCGTGGCTGTTCGACGGAGGGTTCGCCGGGATGGCGGTCGGACCCGAAGCGACCGGGCCCCTGCACGGGCTCGCCGGCGGCGCACTGGGCTGGTGGCGCGTGCTGCGTGCGGTCCCGCTGCTCGCCCCGAGTCCGGACCCCTCGCCCGCGCAGCGCACCGACTACTTCGCGCTGTGCCTCGCCGCGCACTTCGCGAGTGCGGCGAGCTTCGTACCGACAGACGTAGACAGCAAGATCCGTCGCGCGCTCTGGCTCGCGGCGGTCGGCACGCCGGAGCTCCCTCGCATGCGAGCGCTGGCGCTCGGGCTTGCGGATTGGGACGTCTCGAGCGTTTCCGCGCGGCGGGTGGAGGTCGAGCCGTCCGGTGTCGTGTCCGGTCACGACGGGGAGCGGCTCTCCGTGCTGTGCGGCGGGCTGGTGGCATCGCTGCGGGCGGGCGAGCGCGATGGTGCGGCCGAGCTGGACGCGGCGATCGAGACGGAGCTCGCGCGCGAGGCGCGCGCGTTCGCGGCGCTCGAACGCGAGCTCGGGCGCGAGCTCGATCTGCTGCGCCTCGCCGCCGTGCTCACCCACAACGCGGGGGATCTGATGCAGGGCCTCGCCGCGGCAGGGAAGTCGAGCCCGATCGCGGCGCGCTTCGGCGATCTCTCGCGCGCCGGCATCGCGCGCTACGGGGGTGCCTTCGCGCGTGCCGCCACGCTCTACCGCGCGCTGCTGGCCAGCGAGGGGCACCGCAACTATCCGCTGCGCGGGCCGCGCGCGCTGCGCCGCGTACCGGAGCTTCTGCTGCCGATCGCCCCGTTCCTCGACGATTGGGGCGAGCGATTGGCGCGCACCAGCGCGCTGACGACGCCCGAGCGCGCGGAGGTCGTCGAGGCGCTCGTGGTGGGCACTACCAAGCTCCCCGGCCAGCAGGGCTACTACCGGGCGTTGGCCGGCTTCCAGCGCGCCAGCGCCTGCGGCCTCGACGCGCCGGATCTCGCCGATCACTACGCCGCCTCGACGCGTCGCCTGCTGCGCAGCAGCGACCTGCGCCGCCAGCTCGCCGTGCCGCGCGTGTCGTTCGAGTCGCAGCTCGCGAAACGGACGCGCGCGGTGCTGGCGGCAGCATCGAGCTAGGCGGAGATCACGACAGCGACATCCGCTGGCGGGGGAAGATCTCGGAGAGTTCGCCAAGACAGGCGATGCGACTGTAGCCTCTGCCCGTGTCGCAGTTCTCTGAGATGGTTTCCAGATGCGTGACCCGGGATCTTCGCTTCTCCGCTCTGGTCGCGCTGCTGCTCGCGGTGAGCCCCGCCACCGGCTCTGCCCGCTGGTGGCTCTCCGCTCTGCTGGGGATCGCCGGCGGTGCTGTCGTGCTGGCGCTGCGCGTTCGGCGACGCAGGCGCGAGGGAGTGCTCCCCGCGCCAGTCGGCGGCGCGCTCGCCGGTTCGGCGGCATCGCCGTCCCGGCCCTCGCCGCTGGCCCTCGCATCGCTTCTGGTCGTCGCCGTCGCGTTCGCGCCCACGCTCGCCTGGCTGTTCGCGGAGTACACGAACACGCAGTGGCGAAATATCCACGGCGTCTTCGTTCCGCTCTTCGTGTTCCTGCTGGCGCGGTCCGCGCTGAGACACGACCCCGCACCCTCCCGCTCCGAAGCGTCGCCCTGGGGTCTCCTGCTGCTGATCGCCGGGCTCGGCCTCGCGGTGCTCGACGCCGGCGTGCGCTCCCGCTACCTGGCGGCCGGCGGGCTGATCCTTTGCCTTCCGGGCCTCTCACTGCTCTTCCTCGGCGCGCGCAGGACGCGCCTGCTCGCCGCGCCACTCGCGCTCTGCGTCTTCGCCCTGCCCGTGCCCGAGGCGCTCGAGGATCCGCTCGGCCTCAACGGGCTCACGGCCGCGCTCGCGGACCGCCTGCTCGACGGTTGGGGCATGACGGTGCTGCGCCACCACACGGCCTTCATCACGAGGAACGGCCCGCTCAACGTGAGCCAGAACTGCAGCGGGCTCGCGACGCTGCACGCCGCTGCGGCGCTGTCGTTCGTGCTCGCGTACACAGCGCGCAGCCTGCCCCGGCGCATCTCGATCCCGCTGCTCGTCTTCCCGCTCACGGCGTTTAGCAACGCGTTGCGCCTCTTGGGGATCGTCGTGATCACGGACCGCGTGGGACTGGGATTCCTGAAGACGCCCCTGCACGGGCTCTCCGGGCTGCTGGTGCTCTGGTTCGTGCTCGCCTGCCTGTGGCTGTGTGCGGACCACCGGGGCCTGCGGGAGTCGCTGTCGTGATCGCGCTCTCCTCGCGCTACGCGCTGCCGGTGCTCGTGCTGGCGGCCCTGACCGCGATCCCGATCGGCTGGCACGCGGCCGTCGCGCCGATCGCCGAGCCGTGTCGGGACGCGGCGGCGCTCCTCGCCTCGGAACAGATCGGTGACGGCCGGGTCACCCAGCGTTCTCTGGCGCTCGAAGGGCCGCGCGGCACGAGCAGAATAAGCGGCGAGGTCGTACCGACGACCCCGAGCGTGTACTCCATGCTCTTCCGCATCTCCCGCGGCTTCGTACCGTCGACGTTCTACGGATCGGGGGAGGTGCATCTCCTCGACAACACCTTCGCTCTCGACGCCGCCGCCGACCTCATCGGGCTCGACGCCGGCGACGTGCGTCTTCCCGTCCACTGGCTGGAGGACACGCTGGGCTCGAACTTCCGGGTGCGCGCGCACTTCTACGTCTTCGACGGACGGCCGGTCGAGTATCCGTTCGCGGCCGGGATCGCGCTCGCGGGCCGGCAGCTCCTCGGCGGCACGCGTCCCGTGACGCTCTTCATGTTCCGAGCCGAGGGGCGGGCGATCGCGACCGACGCGATGCGCCGCGACACCGGTGACTGGCTGCGCGCTGCCTGGGAGCACTACGGGGAGGTCTGCGCGCGGTGAGTCTGCGTCCCGCCCGTCTGCAGCGTCTGCTCCGCATCTCGGGCACGTGGCGCGCGGCGCTGCTGCTGTGCGTCGTCCTCCTGACGCTCACGGAAACCCTGCTGCTGGGTGCGGGAACCGGCTTTCTGACCAACGGCTTCAACAGCGCCCACATCGACTCGCTCGCCCTCGTGCTGCTGTTCCTGCCGGCCTCCCTGCTGCTCGATCTGTGGCTGGTTCTGTGCATCTGGTTGCTCGCGATTCCGCTGCTGCGAGCTGTCAGCCGTTCGCCCGGACAGGTGTTCGTGGGAGCCTTCCTCGCAGGAGCCGGTCTTCCCGTGGCGTTCGCCACCGCGAGCTACAACGTGTACGCGGTGCTCGGCGACATGTTCAGCCTCGTCGTCTCCCGCCAGTTCTCCGGGCTGGGTCTCTCGGATCTGGCGCTCGAGGCGATCCAGGAGTTCCCGTACGCGCCGCTATTCGCGATCGGGGGCTTGGTCGCCTCGCTGGCGGCCCTCGAGCTCACAAGGCGCATCGAAGAGCGCTACGCGGGCGAGGTCCTGATCCCCCCGGCGCCTTCCGGGCGACGCTTGCTGCAGGGCGTCGCGCTGCTCTGCGTGCTGAACGCGATCGCGATGGGCGCCGTGGCCGCGACGCTGAGCGACCTCCGCTTCGGCTTCGAGGGCAAGGTGAGCGGCCGCCTGTTTGCCGGCCTGCTCGACCGCATCACGGACCTCGACCAGGATGGCTTCGGTTTGCTGCAGCGCCCGCTGGATCCGGCGCCCCTCGACGCTTCCGTGCAGCCCTATGCCATCGACGTCCCCGGCAACGCCCGCGACGAGGACGAGCTCGCAGGAGACCATCCCCTCGACTTCGTGCTGGCCGGCCTGCCCGGCTCGGAGCCGGCTCCGCCGAGCGATGGCGGGCAGCGACCGCACCTGCTGCTGATCTATCTGGAGAGCTTTCGCTCCGACCTGCTCGAGTGGCGCGTCGGCGGTCGCGAGGTCACGCCGTTCCTGCGGCGCCTCGCGCAAGACGGCAGCGCGGCGGCGCATGCCTACACGCACTCGCCCTGGACACTCGACTCCCGGGATCAGCTGTTCACCGGCCGCCTCGTCGCCACGCCGGGCGCGCCGACCCTGATCGACGACTTCGTGTCCCGCGGCTACCGCGTGGCTTACTTCTCCGGCCAGGATGAGTCCTACGGGAACAGCGAGACGCGTCTCGGCGCCACGCGCGCCGACGCCTTCTACGACGCCCGCCAGGACATCGGGCGCCGCACGACGCGCTCGACGGCACCGGTGGCCCTGCAGGTCTCCTGGCGGACCCTCTACGAACGGGTGACCGACTACCTGAAGATCACGCGCGACCCCCGGCCGCTGTTCCTCTACGTGAACATCGTGGACACCCACTTCCCCTACTGGCACTCGGAGATCGACGACCTGCTGGGTGTCGCGCCCCTGCCCCGCTCGGAGATTCGCGCCGGCAACGCGGAGCACGTGCGAGAGGCGTACGCCAACACGGCCGCGAACGTCGACCGGACCGCCGCGCGTATCGTCGAGGCGTTTCGCGCGCACGTCGGCGCTGCCCGCCATGGAATCCTGGTGACGGCGGATCACGGTCAGGCGCTCTACGACGACGGACTGCTGGGACACGGTCAGTCGCTGGACGTCGAGCTGACCCGGGTGCCCTTCATCCTCTGGGGCATCGGCGGTGATTGGCCGGAGCCGATCGCTCCGTCCGACGTGCGCGGGCTGCTGCTCGAGCACCTGGGGCGCGAAGGGCGGCCGCCAGGAGCTCGAGCGCGCGCGAGCGACGTGCCGCGCGCGCGCTTCGTGGCGGATCCCGAGCGGCGCGTGTTCCAGTACGTCCCCGGCGTGGAGCGCCCGAGCGTGATCGGACTTCAGGGCATCGAAGACCGTCTGGAATACGACTTCGGCCGCGGTCGGCTGATGCGTGTGGATCCGGACGGCGTCCGCCACCGACTCGACCTGGCGAGGCATCCGGGACTGCTCCGCGAGCTGGTCTGGCGTTGGGAGGCGCTGCACGCCGCGCACCGCACGGCCGCACGCGCTGCCCGCTAACGTAACTAGCGCACGCGTGGCGCGGCGTGCGTGCCGGACCCTGCCTTACGAACGCGGCGCATTGGCAGCAGTACCGCCAGGCCCACCGTCGCGAGCAGCAGCGCGAGCCCTGGCAGCGCGCCGCCCGAGAGCGACGGCACCTGCGACGCGCCCAGGACCGCGTCTGCCGCCAGGCAGTCGAGCCGCGGGAACGCGAGGCCGTTCGTCACGTCCACTACGTTCACCCCGGAGCTCGTCAGCGCGGCAGCAATCTCGTCGGGCGTCGCCGCCGGATGCCCGGCGATGAGCGCCGCGGCGCAGGCGGACACGATCGGGGTTGCATAGGAGGTGCCGGCGAGGGTCACCGTCGTCCCGCCCAAGAGCGACGACGTCATGCGGGCACCCGGCGCGAAGAGATCCGTCGTGGTGCTGCTGTTGCTCCAGCAGGTGACCTGGTCCGCGGCGGTCGTCGCGTCGGTGCAGCCGAGGAAGGTCTGGGAGCCGACGGCCGCATCCCAGACCGCGCCCACCGAGATCGCGTCCGCGATGCAGGCGGGCGCGATCATCCCCGTCCCGGAGTGGTTGTTGCCCGCGCCCGCCACCGTCACCACGCCCGCCGCATAGAGCTGGTCCACCGCGCTCGCGAACGCCATCGTGTTCGCGTCGGCCGCGTCGCAGTCGCCGGGATAGAGCCCGAAGCCCACGCTCATGTTCACGACGGAGACGTCCGGCTGGAACTGGAGCACCCAGTCGAGGCCCGCCAGCAGATCCGACAGGAAGCCGCCGCCGCTCGAGTTCGCCACCTTGACGGCGATGAGCTCCGCGTCGGGTGCGCCCCCGAGCGGCGCGTGGACGGCGGCCGACGTCACGATCCCGGCGACGCGCGTCCCGTGCCCGTGGTCGTCCTGGCCCGCGCCCGCGCCAATCTGAGCGTCGAGGCCGTTCGGGCAGCAGCCGCCGGGCCCCGGCTGGCCGTCGTCGCAGAAGCAGCGCTCGGCCACCACCGCGCCCGCGAGGTCGGGGTGGGCGAGATCCACGCCGGTGTCGAGGATCGCCACCTGCGCGCCCGCACCCGTGAGGCCCCCGGCGTGCATGTCGTCGAGGTTCACGAGCGGCACCGCCTCCGCGAGCTGAGTGGCGACCGGTCCCTCGAGGCTGATGCGAACGACGTGCGGATCGGCGACCAGCGCCGCGAGTGCCGCCGCATCGATGCTGCCGGCGATCGCGGGAATCCGAAGGAAGCGCCGGGCGGGATGGAAGCCGATGGGGGCGAGGCGCTTCAGCGCAGCGTCGGAGTGCCGGTAGGGGGGGTCTCCGCGCTCGTGCGCGAAGACGGCCACGATCCGGATCCACTCCGCCGTCTCGAGGGCTTGCG
>Ga0184637_10000952_pt1 | contig 20383 bp, 24 predicted proteins | sample PLM3_127_b2_FD_133143 | JGI IMG/M metagenome (GOLD analysis project Ga0184637, IMG submission 133143) | Groundwater sediment microbial communities from an aquifer in East River, Colorado, USA - PLM3_127_b2 | ecosystem: Environmental > Terrestrial > Soil > Riparian zone | place: USA: East River... | reverse complement strand
GCCGGTGCGCGCGAGCATCGAACGTGGCGGCGTCGACTACATCGCGAGCGACCACCTGGCCGAGTTGACGCTCGCGATCCTGCAAAAGGATCGCGCACGCGACGCGACGCTCGGCTACACGCGTGACCTGGTTCCGATGCTCACCGCGCTGTGGCCGCTCGCTGCCTCGCGTGGCGTGAAGTTCGTGCTCAATGCCGGCGGCCTCAATCCGAACGGCGCGCGCGATGCGCTCGCCGCCGCCTTCGAAGCCAAAGGCTTCGACGCGCGCATCGCCACGGTGACCGGCGACGACGTGCTCGCACGCATCGATGCGTTGCAGGCGGCCGGCGACGCGCTGGCGCACCTCGACACCGGTGCGAAGCTGTCGAGCGTGCGCGAGCGCCTCGTTTTCGCGAACGCATACCTCGGCGCGGCGCCGATCGTGCGCGCATTGCAGCAGGGGGCCGACATCGTCATCACCGGCCGCGTCGCGGATGCGGCGCTCTTTCTCGCGCCGCTCGTGCACGAGTTCGGCTGGCCGCTCGTGCCCGACGATCCGCAAGGGCTGCAACGCCTCGCGCAAGGCCTCGTCGTCGGGCACCTGCTCGAATGCTCGGGCCAGGGCAGCGGCGGCAACTTCGGCTCGCAGGGCGCGTGGGCGGGCATCCCCGACCTCACGCACATCGGCTACCCGATCGCGGAGGTGAGCGAAGACGGCAGCGCCATCATCACGAAGGCACCCGGCACCGGCGGCCGCGTCGACTTCGACACGCTGCGCCAGCAACTGCTCTACGAGGTGCACGATCCGCGGCGCTACTTTTCGCCCGATGTCGTGCTCGACATCGGCCATCTTCGGCTCGAGGATCTGGGCCACGACCGCGTGCGCGTCACCCAAGCCACCGGCCACCCGCGCCCGTCGACATTGAAGGTGATGGCGGGCTACGAGGACGGCTGGCTCGGGCAATGTGTGATCGGGTTCTGCTGGCCCGACGCGATGGCGAAGGCGCGGGCGACGATCGATTCGGTGCGCACCCAGTTGGCCGAGCGCAAGCTCGAGGTGGACGAAGTGCATGCCGAGTTCATCGGCCACGACAGCTTCCTCGGCCCGCACGCCGACCATTCGCACGAAGCCGGATTGAACGAGGTATGGCTGCGCATGGCGGTGCGCGCGCGCGAGCGGCGCGTGGCCGACGCGTTCCCGAGGCTTTTTCCATGGATGGCGCTGTCGGGCGCACCGTTCATGGGGGGCTTCCACGGCGTCACGCCGGCGAGCCAGCTGCTCGGCGTGTGGCCCGCGCTCGTCGCCCGCGAGCGCATCGAGGAGCAGGTGGACGTGACGATCACCGACGTCGGACCAGGGGTGCGCACGTGAGCCGGGCCGCCGCGCCGCTCAATCGCACGCAAGGCCCGGCCCGTCGCGAGACGCGACGGGCGTTCGTGCCGTCCAAGCCGACGCAGGTCGGCTTGGAGCCGCGGCACTCAGCCTTGCAGGCCGCGGCGTTGCGAGACGCAACGCCCCTTCGTGCCGTCCACGCCCGCGCAGGCGGGCGCGGAGCCGCGGCACTCAGCCTCTCGGAGGGTCGATTGCCGTACTCGGCGATCGGGGTGTCGTCATGATCCGGGTGCGCCTTGCGCAACTCGCCCACGCGCGCAGCGGCGACAAGGCCGACCGCGCCGACCTCGGGCTGTTCGCCTGGGACGCGCCCGGCTACGCGGTGCTCGAACGCTGCGTCACCGCCGAGCGCGTAACGGCGCATTTCGCGCATCTCGCCGCGCCCGGCAGGACGCTGCACGTCGACCGCTATGACCTGCCCAACCTGCTGGCGCTCAAGTTCGTGCTGAACGGCGCGCTGGACGGCGGTGCGGCGCGCAGCCTGCGCAGCGACAACCTCGGCAAAACGATCGGTGCGCAACTGCTGCGCATGACGATCGAGATCGAATCCGACGAAGCGCTGGTGCTGCGCGAGGCGCGATCATGAGAGGCGCCGAAACGGTGCGCACGTCGACCGATGGCCGCATTGCGATCGTCACCATCGATCGTCCCGAAGTCCGCAACGCGGTCGACCGTTCGACCGCGCTGCAGCTCGAGCGCGCGTTCCTGGAGTTCGACGCGGACGACAAACTCGATATCGCCGTCCTCACCGGCGCCGGGCACCAGTTCTGCGCCGGCGCCGACCTGAAGGCGATCGCCGCCAGCGAGGGCGATGCGGCGCGCGCGAACCCGCTGGACGAAGATCTTTCGCACGTCGCGCCGATGGGGCCGACGCGGCTGGCGTTGCGCAAGCCGGTGATTGCGGCGATCGCCGGCCACGCGGTGGCCGGCGGGCTCGAACTCGCGTTGTGGTGCGATTTGCGCGTCGCCGATGAAAGCGCTGTGCTCGGCGTGTACTGCCGGCGCTGGGGTGTGCCGCTGATCGACGGCGGCACCGTTCGGCTGCCTCGACTGATCGGCGAAAGCCGCGCAATGGACCTCGTGCTCACCGGACGCGCGGTCAGCGCGCGCGAAGCTCTCGAGATCGGCCTTGTCAACCGGCTCGTGCCGACCGGGCAGGCGCTGCCTGCCGCGCTCGCACTTGCGCGCGAGGTGGCCGCGTTCCCGCAGGGGTGCCTGCGCAACGATCGGCAAAGCCTCAAGGCCCAGTCCGGGCTCGCATGGCGCGACGCGATGGCCGAGGAGTTCCGTCTGGGGATGCTCACCTTGGCCAGCGGCGAGGCGGTGGCTGGCGGCCAGGCCTTCGGTCGACGCGATCGAACCCGGTCATCGCGGTGATGCGATTGCCGATTGCCATGCCCTTTCATCCGGTGTATCACTGACTGCCTGGAGAAAGCAGTTCAAGCCTCCGCCATGTTCTCAAGACAATGTCCGTTCTGCGAGAACGTCAACCCGCCGAACTCCAAGTTCTGCAACGCCTGCGGCATTCAGCTGCACGCGGCGCTGTGCCCTCTGTGTGGCGCCGCGAACGTCGTGACCGCAACGAATTGCGTCCATTGCGCCGAGCCGCTGGAGTCGGCGCAAGCTGAACCGGGCAAGGTCGTGCCGCCGGCCGCCAACACGTTGGCCACCCAGCGGCCTGCGAGGCGTAACCCCGCAGTCGCCGCCGTAGTCGAACCGGCACTGTCGGTCGGGTTTTCGGTTCATTTCGATCCGGACCACACGGCGAAAGTCGACCGCTACGACCTGGACGCCGTGCGCCTGAGCGCGCCCGCGGACGTCGCCGCAGGTCCGGACCTGCCGGTGCTCACAAACTTTGTCCCTTCGTCACCGATCGCCGAGCTGAACGGTTGGCCAACGCAGGGCAGCGAGACGCTCGCGTACAGCGGCCTCTCGACGCAGGTCCATCAGAACAAGCCGCCGGGGGCTTCGGTGCTCTCGCGGCCGCGGCGCGACGCGGCCCTGATCGGCACGGTCGTCTTCGCACTGCTTGCGGGTTTGGCATACGTCCTCTACCGCGAACATTCAAGAACGAACATGATGTCGCTCGTTTACGCGAACGGTCAGCTGAGGCCTTCGGACAGATCGAGCGATGCCAACGCTGCGCCCCGGCGTGCCGCGGGTAGCGTCGTCGATACGAACAGTGCCCCGTTACCCGATGCGAAGGACAGTACTGCAGCCGCCGTGAGCGAGCCCTTGGCCGCTGCCCCGCCCGCTTCGCCGCAAGCCCCGGCCGAGAAGGCAGGTGCGACGATCGACCCGCCGGCGCCGAACCGCCCGCAAGTCGCATCCAGGGAAGCGGCCGCGGCCGTCGATGCGGCGCTGGCGCGACCGAAAAACCCCAATGCGAGCAGCGCGCGGCAGGCGCCACGGTTCGACTGCACCGAGGCGACCGCCGCCCTGGGGCTGTGCGCAGCGCCCTCACCAACCTCTGCGAGGCAATGACATGGCTCGACGACTTTTGCAGGCACTGCTCGCGGCGGCACTCGGCGCGCAAGGCGCGGACGCGCTCGCGGCGGCTGAATACAAGATCATGACCGCGTCGGAGCGTGGCACCTATATCCAGATCGGACGCGACGTCGCGAAGTTCGTCGCGCCGGGCGCCGACATCGCGCTCGAGGTGCTGCCGTCAGCCGGGTCGTCCGAAAACGTGCAGCGCCTGCGCGAGGAGCCGGGCGTCAAGTTCGCGATCGTGCAGTCCGACGTCTTTCAGGCTTTCCTCGACCAGGCAGCCGGCGGCAACGCAAAGGCCGGCAACATGATTCGCCCGCTGCGCGTGATCATGCCGCTGTACAACGAGGAGATCTATTTCATCGCGCGCGCCGACTCGCCCCTCGACTACGTGCACGAAATCCGCGATGCGAAGATCAGCGCCGGCGCCCTGCGCAGCGGCACCGCGCTGTCGTCGACGACGTTGTATCGCCAGATGTTCGGCACCTCGATGCCCGACGCCAACGCCACCTTCCTGTCCAACGAAGAGGCACTCGTCAAACTGACTGGCGACAAGAGCATCGACGTCGTCGTGGTCGTTGCCGGCCAGCCGGCGAAGCTGCTGGTCGACATGAAGCCCGAGGCGCGGCAATTGATCAAGCTGCTGAAGTTCGACGCGAATCACCCTGCGAGCAAGGCGGCGTTGAAAACCTACTTCGCGGCGACAGTGCGCGCGTCGAGCTATCCGAACCTGCTGAGCGAGGACCTGCCGGGTCTCGCGGTGAAAGCGTTTCTCGTCACCTATGACTACAAGCTCAACTACACGGTAGACCATCTGACGAAGTTCGCTCGTTCGCTGTGCCGAAACTTCGACAAGCTACAGAGCGAAGGGCACCCGAAATGGCGCGAGGTGCAACTGGCGCTGCCCGAACTCGGCCGAGGCTGGCTCTATTACCCACCGATGGCGCGCGAACTGCGCAGTTGCCTTGCCAACAATGAGAGGCCGCCGAAGCCGACACAGGCCAAAGCCACGAAGCCGGCCGCGCGCCCGTGCACGCAACAGGAACGATTGCTGGGCCTTTGCGACTGACCGCACGGCCGGCATCGATGGCCTGCGCGAAGTCGACCTTGCCCTACACGATCTTCGTCGTCCGCCCCACACGGGAAGGCGGCATCGTGTACTACGCCCTCACGGCACTGGTCTCGGCCGCTTTCGCAATGAGCGCTCAGGCCCAGACCTCCTACTCGGGTTCGGCACCGAGCCAAGAGGACGCACCGGCGCCGACTGAACCGAGCACGATCGTTGTTGTTCCGGTTCCGCAACCCAGCGCGATCGTCGTTGTCGAGAAGCCCGCGCCAGGCGTGGGCCGCCCGGCAACGCGTGAAGAAGTCAGGGCCGAGACACTCGCCGCGATGAAGGCAGGAAACATCCCGAGAGGCGAGCAAAGCACGCCGACGCAATTCATGAAACCCCAGTCGATCGGCTCCGAGTATCTGTGGCAGCGCTGAGGCCCTGAGGCCCCTCGAGCCAGCGCTCAGGTAGCGTACTGAAAAGCAAAGCGGCCTTCGGGCCGCTTCGGCTGGCGATTCGCCGCGACGATCTCGAGCGCCCCGCCCTTCTCGACGCCGACGCTCAAAGCCTTGAGGTCCGGGATGTGCTGTGCGGCCGGGTCCGACAGTTGCAGCTTTCCTTCCTCGACCAGGATCATCGCCGCGACGGTCACGATCGGCTTGGTCATCGAGTAGATGCGGAAGATGGAATCGCGTTGCATCGGCACGCGCTTTTCGGCGTCCTGCATGCCGAGCGCCTTGTTCATCACGATGCGGCCGTCGCGTGCGACCAGCAGCACGGCCCCCGGGATCTTTCCACGATCGATGTCGCTCTTGACCGCGGTCTCGAGCCGCGCCGGGACCTCGTCGAGGACCGGCGCAAAGAGTGATCGAGCTAGGGATATCGCCTTCGTGCCACGATGACTACCTTCTGATCATCCCGCTGCGGCAAGTAGTGTCATCGGAAGAGGAGCCCGGCATGGAAGCGAATCAAACGGATCCCTGGTCTGAAGTGTCGCCAGCGAAGGCTCTTGCCCTGGTTGCCGCGGCACTCGGGGCGGCTCTGCTCGGCATTGCGATGTTGGGCGTAGCGCCGGCTCATGTGTCGAAGACGCAGCACTCGGCCGCGAACCGGTCGGTCGAATGCATCGTGGCCTCGGCTGTCTTCGTCGGCGTGTCACGCGTCGAGACAGGAGTGCATTGACACCTTCATGTCCCCCGCGAAGTCCGCTGTTGCTTCTTCAGCCATAGGTCTGCCGCTTCGGCGGGGTCCACGTCGAAGGATTCCTCGAACGTTTCGATGGCGATCATCGTGGCAGCGGCCGGCGTCATCACCGGCTTCAGCTCCAAGAGCCTCGCCACAAAGCGCATGAGCCAGCGCGTCTTGGGGAACATCCATTCCATGAGGCAAACATTGTGCGCCTGAGCCATCAACAAAAGGTCAGCCGGCGCCAACCAGCTGACCTTCGCAAATTCTTGTTCGCTGCGGCGAGATGCGCACGCTGGCGCGGGTCGCATATGCCGGCGGTGTGGCCTCGGTGATTCGCGCCTTCGACTCGACGCAGAGCGTCGCCAAGCGAGTGCTTAGCACCAACGTTCTCAGTTGCTACGGCCTGGCTCCCATAGTTCACTGCGCGGCCGGGTCGTAACCCGCGCGGATTGTTGCGATCCCGCGAATGTTGATCTTCGGTTCTCGGGCTTTTTCTGTGCTCGTTGTGCAGCCAAAGTACAGCCACGCAAAGACCAATCGATCTTTCGCTGACCCTGACCACAACCTGATCACCCAAGGGAAACATCATGGAATTCAAACGCAACATCACAACCGCACTGCTGCTCGCAGCGCTTGGCACACTTGGCACAACTGCCTTCGCCGAGCCTGGACAGACCCGCGCAAGGATCAAGGCTATGTTGTCCGAGCCCCTTCGCGGAGGCGACAGAGTGAATGGCCAGACTGGACTGACGATCAACGAACTGTCGGGACGCACTCCGGTCAAACCGGTGGTGCCCGGCGCCCGCGAGCAGGTCAAGGCTGAGTTGGCCGAGGCCATTCGCAACGGCGACATCGTTGTTGGCGAGGTCGGGCTCCCGCGCAACGAACTGTATCCGGGGAACTACCCCGCCAAGCCCACGGTAATTGGCAAGACGCGCGAGCAGGTCAAGGTCGAGCTCGCAGAGGCAATCCGCACGGGCGACATGCTTGCACACGGTGAGACTTCATTGAAGGTCAACGAGCAATTCCCGCAACGCTATGCCAAGCTGCGCAAACAAGGCGGCGACGATACGGCTGTGAGCGCAGGCACCAACAGGTTCGGCAACGTCACGCGGTGAGTCGCACCGAATGGCTCGAGGGCGGCATGGCAGCCCACCAGGACAGTGGGCTCGCCTTGCTGACCGGCGCCGGCGCCGCGCTGGACTGGTTCTACGTTCTCAGGGCCGCAATTCTCCTGGCATCGGCCGCCCTGTTTTCGCTGGGACGCTTCACCGGAGTCATCGCCCGCGCCTGGGTCGCCTACTCGGTCCTGCACGCCTTCGGCACGCACGCATTCTGGGAAGGCGGTGGCGCAGCGATCGTGCTCGAGCACGCAGGCCCTTTCATGGCGGACATCGCCGTCGCGGCCAGCCTGCTGCTTTACCTTGGCGAAGGCGTTTCGCGCGCCGCACGACGGGACGCCTGAAGCCGGCCATGCGCGCGGCGGCGCTTCGCCCGAGAACGCATCGCCTGCCGGGCACAACCCGGCCCGAGCCGCCACAATCGCGCCTCGACAGGGCCGTCATGCGATTTGTCACTTCGATCCTTCCGCTGCGCGCGGTCGCGTTCTTCGGTCACGTGCTGCTGGGCACCGCTGCGGGCCTGCGCGGTGGCTGGCGCTTTCGTGTCAAGGATTTCTCGCGCGTCATGGCCGACTGCAGCGCGAAGGCAGTACCGATCGTTGCCATCGTCAATGTGCTGGTGGGCGCGATCCTCGCGTTCGTCGGTGCGGTGCAGCTCGTCAAGTTCGGCGCGGGCATCTTCGTTGCCGATCTCGTCGGCATCGCGGTGGCGCGCGAGATGGCCGCGGTGATTACCGCGGTGGTGATGGCGGGGCGCACCGGTGCCTCGTTTGCGGCCGAGCTCGCGACGATGCAGACCAACGAGGAGGTCGATGCGCTCGAGGTGCTGGGGCTGAACGCGATCGACTTCCTCGTGCTGCCGCGCGTGATGGCGCTGGTGGCGGTAATGCCGCTGCTCTATGTGTACGGCTGCGTCGCCGGCTTGCTCGGCGGGCTGCTCGTCGCGGCCGGCATGCTCGATCTTTCTGCCACCGCCTACGCCGATCGCACCGTCGAGGCGCTGAGTTGGGCGCATCTCGGCCTCGGCGCCGCGAAGTCGGTCGTCTTCGGCGGGCTGATCGCGATCACCGGTTGCTACTACGGCATGTATGCACAGCGCAACGCGGCGGGCGTCGGCATCGCGACCACGCTCGCCGTCGTCGCGAGCATCGTCGGAGTCATCGCGATTGATGCGGTGTTCGCGGTATGCGCCAACGCGCTCGGGATTTGAGTACAGGTACTGAGCATGCTGCTTTCCGTCGAAGATCTCGAAATGCGCTTTGGCGACAAGCTGATCCAAAGCGACGTGTCGTTTTCGGTCGAGCGCGGCATGATCTTCGCGATCATGGGTGTCAGTGGCTGCGGCAAGAGCACGCTGCTCAAGCACATGGTCGGCTTGTTGCGCCCCGCGCGCGGGCGCATCGCCTACGACGGCGTCGACTATTGGGCGAGTGACGATGCGACGCGCACGCGGCTGCGCGCGGGCTTCGGGATGCTGTTCCAGAGCGCGGCGCTGTGGTCGTCGATGACCTTGCTCGAAAACGTCTGCCTGCCGCTCGAGCAGCACACCAAGCTCGATGCCGCGCAGCGCGACAAGCGTGCGCGCGAGGTGCTCGGCTGGGTCGATCTCGATGAATTCGCGCACTACTTCCCGGCCGATCTGAGCGGCGGCATGAAGAAGCGCGCCGGCCTGGCGCGCGCGATCGTTGCCGAGCCGCCGTTGCTGCTGCTCGACGAACCCTCGGCGGGGCTCGATCCGATCAGCGCGAAGCGGCTCGACGACCTGATCCTCGACCTTCGTGAACGCACCGGCGCGGCGGTGGTGTTCGTCAGCCATGAGCTGGCGAGCTTGCTCGATATCGCCGACGACGCGATATTCCTGGACGTAGACAGCAAGAAGCCCATCGCGCATGGCAGCCCTCGCCATTTGCGAGATCATGCGGAGCATCCGACCGTGCGCGCTTTCCTGCGCCGGCAGGAACCTGCGCCGACGAGCCAGGCGAAAACCACTACGGAAAAGGCGGCCTCCTCATGAAACGCAACGCCCTGTTGGTCGGCGGATTCGTCGTGATTGCCGGCGTGCTCGTCGTCGTCGCGATCCTGTGGATGAGCGGCAACAGCCTTTTCAGGCAGGAGGTGAAGGCCGTCATGTATTTCCAGGAGAGCGTGCGCGGCCTGTATATCGGTGCGCCGGTGACGTTTCGTGGTGTCCCCGTCGGCCAGGTCGACGAGATAGGCATCGAAATCGACAGCAAGTCGCTGAGCGCACGCATCCCGGTGCGCGTGCGACTGCGGCCTGATTCGACGCGCATCATCAACGGACCGACCGGGAGGCTCGATCTGCCGACGCTCGTGCAGCGCGGGCTGCGCGCCCGGCTGGTGGCCCAGAGTTTCGTCACCGGGCAGAAACTGATCGACCTCGACTTCCTGCCCGATACCTTGGCCGTTCTCGTCGGGTCGCCTGACGAGCCCGAGATCCCGGCGCTCGCCGATCGCTTTGGCGCGCTCATCGACCAGGTCGCCGACTTGCCGCTGCGCGAAACAGTGCAGGATCTGCGCGGCACGCTGCAGGCCATGCAGCGCACGTTGGTCGGCGCGCAGGCCACACTCGAGGTTGCCGCGCTCGAACTGAAGGGCACCGCCGTCGAGGCGCGCAAGACGCTTGGCATGGCGACCAGCGCACTGGGCCAGGTTCAGGCCAGCGCCAACACGACGCTGGCGTCGGTGACGCAACTGTCGCAAGACACACGCAATGCGGTGGTATCGGCACAGCCGGAATTGCAGCGCACGGTGGTCGGGGCGCGCGAAGCGGCCGAGGCGGCACGCGTTGCGATGAACCGCGTCGCCGAGATCACCTCCGCCGGCTCGACCTTGCGTGGCGACCTCGACGCGGCGGTGCGCGACCTCTCGCAGGCGGCGCGTGGGCTGCGCGAATGGAGCGAGTTGCTCGAAGAAAAACCCAACGCGATCATCTTCGGGACCACTCGCCAATGACAGCGTCTCGTCCGAGGTTCGCCTTCAAGAAGTCATTGCCGATTCGCTCGAGCGGTGTGCGCTGGCCGACACGGCTCATCGCGGCGGCGCTGCTCGGCGCGTCGTGTGCCGGCTTTCTCGGCGGCTGCGCGAGCGCACCGCCGGCTCGCGTGCTGCTCGCGTTGCCGACCGGTGCGGCACCTGCGAACGCGACCACCGGTGCACCCAGCGGCCCGATGCTCGCGGTGCGCAGGGTCTCGGTGCCCGAATACCTGGAAACGCGTCGCGTGCGCTACCGCGCCGACGACACCACGTTGTCCGAATGGCCCAATACCTTCTGGGCCGAACGATTCGAGATCTCGGTGACACGCGAACTGGTCGCCGCGTTGCGCCGCGGTCTGCCCGGCTGGAGCGTGTGCGAAGCCACCTGCCCGGATCAACCGCCGAATCTGAATCTGCAGGTCGATCTTGCGCCACTCGACTTCATGCGCGCTTCGCAGCGATTGCAACTGCGCGCGCGCGTCGTTGTCTCTGGCGCAGCCTCGACCACGGCGCAGATGCGTGAGCTCGCGGTCGAGATCGTTGCGGCTGCGGACACCCCCCATGCTCACGCACAAGCGGTGACCGATGCGTTGCGCGCCCTTGCGCAAGGGCTGGTGCCGATCGTTCAAGGCGCACAAGGCGCGCCGGGCACGCAGCGATGAGAACGCGCGTGAGTTCACATTCCAGCGCATGTCTTGCAGACATCAAGAAACAGGCTGAGTCGTGAGCCGAGCAGCAACCCACACAATCAGGTCCCGCCGGCGGCATACCGGCCAGCCGATGTATGGAACCTGCTCAGTGGGCAGTTCTTCGGCAAGAAGTCCGTATCCCTCAAGGCTCAATTCCGGTGCACGCAATTGCCCGCGATGCGCTGAAGACCATGCCCCCGACACCCAGCCTGCGCGCGTTCTGGATCGGGCAGGCGAGTGTGTACGTAGAGATCGACGGCTTGCGAATGCTTATCGATCCAGTCTTCTCTGAGTACGCTTCGCCGGTCAAACTGGGCCCGCGGCGGTTTCACCCACCGCCGCTGAGTCTGGACGATCTACCCCCCATCGATGCCGTTCTGATCACGCATGATCACTACGATCATCTCGACATGCAGACGGTCCAGCATCTGGCCCGCCACGGTGCAGCGTTCTTCGTTCCACTTGGGATTGGCGCGCACCTGCAGGCCTGGGGTGTGCCTGATGCGCAGGTGCACGAACTGGAGTGGTGGCAAGAGCGTTCGCTGCAGGGCGTGCGGATGATCTCGACTCCGTCGCGTCGCGTCATCGCTTCTACGTCAGTGGGGATTCTGGCTATTCAGATCACTTTCGCGCCATTGGCGACCGGCTCGGCCCGTTCGACCTGAGCTTCATCAAGATCGGCGCCTACGGACCCGGCGCACCTTGGCTCGACATTCACATGAGCGCCGAAGACGCCGTTCGTGCGCACGGCGACCTGCGAGCGCGGCGACTCTTTCCGGTGCATTGGGGAACGTTCAACCTCGCTTTCCATGCCTGGGACGAGCCGATCAAGCGCACCTTGGCTGCAGCGCGGGCGAGTCAGGTCGAGTTGCTCACCCCGAGGGTCGGGGAAATGATCAATGCTGATCAGCCGTTTCCCTTCAATCCATGGTGGGAGGCCGTGCGTTGACAGGGCCGCAAGCCACGACTCCACATGCGCGAGAACATCGAATCGCGTCTCACGAGGCTCGAAGCCCTGGTGGCCGCCACCGCTGCGCCGGCGCGGCGGCGCGCGAAGTCCGCCTGACGATAATTTCTCCGTCATTGCCTTCAGGAAGTTCGTGATCGATGTGGCCACGATGCCCCCCGGTCATGTCAACGCCCTTGCCGGGGCGCCAACCGCCCGACGCCCCCAGGTTGAGGTCGAGACGCGCGCCGAAGGGTGTCATTTTCCGTCGCGCATTCGGGCGGCCCGCGCGTTCTTGATTGATTGCAGGCGTGCGTCGATCTCCGCGCGGCTCACCGCCGAGTTCGCGGCCAGCGAGGCCTCGCGTTCGAGCACCAATGCATCGGCCAGAGTGCACTCGTACTCCTGATCGAGCAGGCGCTTGTAGGCGTTCAGCGTCGCCGGTACGGCGGCGAGCATCTCGCGCGCGATCGCGTGGGCGCGCGGCAGCAGTTCCTCGGGAGGTACCACGTGGTTGACCAGCCCCCATGCAAGGGCGTCGGTGGCGGACAGCGATCGTCCGGTGAGCGCGAGTTCCTTCGCGCGCGGCAGCCCCACCCGCCGCGCAAGCCGCACCGAGCCGCCCCATCCGGGCAGCAGACCGACCAGCGCATGGGTGTCGGCGAAGCTCGCCTCGGTCGACGCGATGAGCAGGTCGCAGGCCAGTGCCAGCTCCAGCCCGCCGGTCACGCACGCACCGTTGATCGCGCCGATCACCGGGCCGGAGAATCGCAGAAGCATCTGCACCGCGTCGGCGTCGTAGGCACCGGCTGCGGTGTGCCCCTCGGTGCCCCACTCGGCCAGGTCGAGGCCGGCGCAGAACACGCGGCCGGCGCCTGTGAGAATCAGCACGCGCACGGTGGGATCGGCTTCCAGCGCTTCAATCGCGTGGCCGAATTCGGCGCGCAGTTGCATCGACAACGTGTTCAGGCGCTCCGGTCGGTCGAAGGTGAGCGTCGCCACGCCCTCGGCACGCTCGACCCGAAGAGTCTCGTAGTCCATCACGATGCGAGTTGCGAGCCCCTATCGGCCCTTGAACTGCGGTTTGCGGCGTTCCACCATCGCGGCGATGCCTTCCTGCGCGTCCTGCGTCGCAGCGACGCGCGCGAGCGTCAGCGCCTCATCCTCCAGCATCGCTTCGAGCTGCATCGCGCCCGCGCGCATGAACAGGCGCTTGACCTCGCCATAGGCCTGCGTCGGACCGGCCGCCAACTGCTGCGCCAGCTTCAGCGCAGTGGGCGACAGTTCGGCGTCCGGCACGACCTCGTCGACGAGGCCCGCCTGTTGCGCCTGCGCGCTGGTCAACATCTCGCCCAGCAGCACGAAGCGGCGCGCTCTCGCTGTGCCCATGCGGGCCGTCAGGGTCACGCTGGAGCCGGAATCGCAACTGAAGCCTAGCTGGGCGAACGCCGAGCCGAGGCGCGCGGACTCACCAGCCACGACGACGTCGCAGCCTGCGAGCAGCGCCACGCCGCCGCCCATCGCGAAGCCCTGCACCTCGGCCACCACGGGCACCGGCAGCTGCCAAAAGCGCGACAGGCCCATGTGCAGGTCGCTGGTCCATTTGCGCACGAGCGGCGCGAGCCGCTCGCGCTCGGGGTGGAACTTCTTCAGGTCGCCGCCGACGCTGAAGTTGGCACCTTCGGCTCGCAGCAGCACCGCGCGCAGCGTCGTTGTCTCCCACAGCGCAAGCGCCACCTGTTTGAAGTCCTGCGTGAAATCGCCGTCGAACGGGTTGCCGCGCGCCGCCTGCGCCAGCGTCACGGTGCCGAGCCCTTCGCGCACTTCGAGCTTGATCGACGAATAGGATGTCTCCAAGGGTCTCTCCTTCAAGGGTCGCTGCTGTCTTGTTCTGTACAACAATATACGCTACTGTACGACTTCGCAAGCATCGCAACCCCGTAGACGGACCTTCAAACCCATGCTCACGCCCCAGGATGATCTGATCGGCCACCAGCTGCCCACCACCTTCGACCAGATCGACAACAGCGATCCGGCCTGGATGGAGAGGCTGTGGTACACCGGCCACCCCTCGCCGGCCGGTGACGTCATCTTCGACATCGGGCTGGGCTACCACCCGAATCGCAACGTGATGGACGGCTTTGCCGGCGTCGCGGTGCCGGGCCGGCAATGGAACTTCCGCGCGTCGCGCCGGCTGCGGCCCGATCCGTTGACGACCCGCGTCGGGCCGCTGGAGATCCAGGTGCTCGAGGGTCTGCGCCGCCATCGGCTGGCGCTCGCGCCCAACGACTCGGGCCTGAGCTTCGAGCTGGAGTTCCACGCGTCGATGAACCCGCACGAGGAAAAGGCGCACCTGCGCCGGCGCGAGGGACGCATCACCGAGAACATGGCGCGCGCGCAGCAGCTAGGCCGCTACAGCGGCTGGATCGCCTTCGATGGCCGTCGCATCGAGGTGGACTCCAACAGCTGGCTCGGCCAGCGAGATCACTCGTGGGGCGTGCGCGCCGAGATGCGCTCCGACGAAACACATCCGCCGCTGACTTACTACCCGCCCTTCTTCTATGCGTGGACCACCGCCCAATTCGACAACCGCGGGCTGCACATCTTCTTCAAGGAGCGCGCGCCGGGCGACAAGATCTATCTGTCGGGCGAAGAGGTGTACACGCTCGGCAGCAAAGTGTCGTCGCGCAACCAGCTCGTCGACGTGAGCCACGAGGTGCGATGGCTCGATGATCCGCACGGCCAGTCGGTGGAATCGGCCGTGTTCCATCTGAAGTTCGCCAACGGAAGCGAGCGCGATGTCTCGATCCGCACGATGCCCACGCGCTACTTCCTGAAGGGCGGCCTGTACGGCGGCCTCGATGGCTGGTTCCACGGCGACGACCGCGGCAAGCTCCACACCGAGTTCGATGCATGGGATCTCACCGATCCGGCGACGCGCCGCCGCGTGCGCACGCTCGCCGATCAAGTGATCGAGGTGCGCGACGGCAATGACATCGGCTACGGGATCATGGAATTCGGCGTCGGCAAGGGTTACGCGCTGTACGAGGGCGTGCAGCAGCATCCGCCGATCTGACACCGGCCCTGCTGCAAACACAAACGCGTTCAGCCTTCGCTGCCGCTGGACATCTCGGCGAACAACGGTCGCGGCGAGTTCTTCATCTCGATGTCGATCTCGCTGCGCATGCACCGGCGCAGCTCGCGCTCGATGTCGGCGGCCAGTGCCTCGGACAACTGCGCCCGCTCGGCGGCCAGCCAGCCCAGCATCGCGCCGATGGCGCGGTTGCCGTCGTCGCGCATCGCCTCCAGCGTTGCGGCGCTGACCGGCTGCGGTGGCGTGCGCTTCAGCAACGGCGGGGTTGACGGCAGACGCTCACCCTCGAGCCGCCTCGCGATGCCGTCGAAGGCCTCGCACTGCGCTTGCACCTGCTGCGCAAGGAAGCCCACCGACCAGTCGGCACGCACCTTGAACGTGTTGAGCAAGTTGATCACACCGAACACCTGGCCGCGCGCGAACTCGTCGTCCAGGCGGGTCAACACCTCGCTGCGCAGCGTGGCGCACATGCCGTCGATGAGTCGCGCGAAGGAGTTGTTCATGGCAGCGCCCGCAGGGCCGCCCCAAGGGCGCTGAGCGCCCCCCCGGGGGGGTGAAGCCCGCGGCTCCAAGCCCGCCAGTGCGGGCTTGGACGGGCTGAACGCCCGGCGCGTCTCGCGCCGGGCCGCGAAAGAAGTGAGCTTGGGGGTTGTCTCATACGGCCTCGATCGTCTTTTCGAGCTGGCGCAGGCAAGTGGCGATCTGGCTTCCCATCGCCGGCATGCGCATGTCGTTGAAGCGGCCCTCTTCGAAGCAGCGAGCCGCCGCCATGTGAGTCGCAGCCAGCTTCAACAGCGAGAACGCGCGGTAGTAGCGCACCGATTCCATCGACACCGCGAAACCCGCCTGCTGGCCGTAGCGCTCATAGAACCAATCGGGCTCGGCGAGCCGACAGATCAGCTTGCTGCCGCCCATGTACATCGGCAGGCTGGCCCAGCCAAGGTCTTCGTGCGGGTCGCCCAGGTGCACCAGTTCCCAATCGAGGATCGCGGTGATGCGACCGTCGATCTCGAGGAAATTGCCGGTGCGGTAGTCGCCGTGCACGATGGCAACGCGCGGCGCCACCGGGCAGTGGTCCTTCAACCAGCGAACGGCCCATTCGACCATCGGATAAGGGCGCATCGCCCAGCGTTCGATCTGGCGCTCCCAGAACTCCACGTTCAAGCGTGCCGCGTTGTCGACCGTGATGCCGCCGGCCATTTCCGCGATCGGCCGCTCGCGCCACGGCACGCAGTGCAGCGCGCCGAGCGCGTCGATGAACTGCTCGGCCAGCTTGCGGCGGTAACCTTCCTCTAGCCCCGGCGCCCCCGCCGCCACCCACGGCACGACAGCGGCACCCGAGACCTTCTCGCAGAACAGAAACGGCGCACCGAAGATGGAGGCGTCGTCGCTCGCCCAGTAAGCGCGCGGCACCGGCACGACGCTGTCTTCGAGCGAGCGCATCGCCAGCACCTGCGGCATCGCGCTGTAAGGCGCGAAAAGGCCGTAGTCGGGACCGAGCCTGAGGATCAGCTCCTGCTCGTCGTCGCGCCCCTTGAGGCCGCCCACCGGCACCGCGTACGTGAGCCACGAGAATCCGACGGCGAAGCGCGTGAGCGCACCCACCCGCACCGGGTTGCCGACCTGCCCCTCGAGGTACGCGGCGACGCGCTTCGCCAGCGTGGCGTCGTCGACGTTCGCGTTCGTTGCCATTGCCATGCCTGCCGTGCGATTCACGTGCGCGTCGGGAGCGCGCGATGGAAGCCATCGAAGGCCACGCTGCGGTCGTGCGGCTTCATCTCGAAGGTGGGGCGCGCGTTCGGGCTGCCACCATCGACCCGCAGGCACGAGCCGGTGATGTACGAGGCCGCCGGCGACAGCAGGAAGACGATCGCCGCCGACACTTCGGCCTCGTTGCCGAAGCGCTGCATCGGCACCTTGGCGGCCACCTTGCGCACCTCGGCCCAGGCTTCGGGCGTGTAGACCTCGAAGCCGCTGGAGGCGATGCCGCCTGGCGCGACTGTGTTGACGCGCACGCCCGACGAAGCCCATTCGCAAGCCGCGGTGTCGGTGAGCGTCAGCATGCCGCCGCGCGCCGCCGCCGAGTGCCCGAAGTTGGGCCAGCCGTTCCAGATGTCGGCGATGATGTTCACGATCGACCCGCCGTGCGCCTGCATCCAGCGGTTGTACACCTCGCGCATGAAGATGAAGCCGCCGGTCAGGTTGTTACGCACCACCGCCTCGAAGCCCTTCGTGGAAATCGTGTTCAGCTCGGCGCGGTATTGGCCGCCCGCGTTGTTGACCAGGCCGTCGATGCGGCCGTGGGTCTCGAGCACCGCGGCGATCGTCGCGATGACGGCTTCCTCGTCGCGGATGTCGCACGCGTGCATGCTGACGCGGCCGCCGTCTTCCTCGATCTCGGCCTTCACCTGCTCGAGCTTGTCCGGCTTGCGGCCGATGATGGCGACGTTTGCACCGAGCGACGCCAGCTCGTGCGCGGTGCAGCGGCCGATACCGCTGCCGCCGCCGGTGACGATGACGGTCTTGCCGTCGTAGAGCCCAGGCTTGAATTCCGAACGGTAGGCCATGGCGACTTGCTCCTAGAGGTATTGCACCGCCGCGCGGCCGATGCGCTCGCGCGCGACGATCAGCTTCATCACGCCGGCGGTGCCGTCGCCGATCTCGAGTCCCATCACGTCGCGCATGCGTTGCTGGTGCGGCAGGTCCTTCGACCAGCCGTAATGGCCGAAGGTCAGCAGGCACTGGTGGATCACGTCGAATGCGGTTTTCGGCCCCATCCACTTGACCATCGCGGCCTCGGCGGTGTGCGGCAAGCCGGCGTCGCGCAATGCGAGCGCGTGGTACGACAGCTGTCGGATCGCGGCGATCTGCGATTCGCCTTCGACCAGCGGAAAGCTCACGCCCTGGAATTGCCCGATCGGCCGGCCGAAGGCCTCGCGCTCCTTCGCGTAAGCCCATGCCTCGTCGAGCGAAGCCTGAGCGCAGGCCACGCACTGCAGCGCGATCAATGCGCGGCTGTAGTCGAAGCCGACCATCACCTGCGTGAAGCCCTTGCCTTCGTCGCCGAGCCGGTGATTGACGGGCACGCGCACATCGTCGAAGAAGACCGAGCCGCGGCCGATGATGCGGCTGCCGACATCGTCGAAGCGGTTGCGCTGGATGCCCGGCGTGTCGGCGGGCACGAAGAGCGCGGTCACGCCGCGCGCACCCTCTTCGGGCTTGCCGGTGCGCGCGAACACCAGGAACGCATCGGCGCTGTCAGCGAAAGTGATCGATGTCTTCTCGCCGTTGATCACGTAGTGCTCGCCGTCGCGGCGCGCACGCATCTGCAGGTTGGCGGCGTCCGACCCGCCGCGCGGCTCGGTGACGCAGATGCCGACCACCGCGTGCCCGCTGGTCATGCGCGGCACCCATTGCTCGATGATTTCGGGCCGCGCGTTCTTCATGATGATCGCGCCGAGCAGCGAGCAGCCCACCGGCACCGCGCTGACATTGAAGTCGCCGTAGGCGAGTTCCTCGGCAATGATGCCGGTGGTGACCCCATCGACACCCATGCCGCCGTATTGCTCCGGAAGATCGATGCCGAGCAGGCCGAGCCGGCCCATCTCGACCACGAGTTCGCGGTCGAGCACTCCCGCCTGTTCGCGCTTCTGGTACGCCGGCAGCAGGCGCTCGCGGGCGAAGCGACGGGCCGTTTCCTGCAACGCGCGTTGGTCGTCGGTCAATACCATCGGGGGTCTCCAGCCAACGTGGAAATCACCGTACAGTACCAGATTGTACACATGCGTACTAGATAGGAATTGCCCTAAGCTGTGTGCCGCGCATGTCGAAAGGAGGACACGATGGACTTGGGATTGAGTGGAACCGTGGTACTGATCACAGGGGGTAGCAAGGGCATCGGGCTGGCATGCGCGCGCGCGTTTGCGAGCGAGGGCGCGCGCGTGGCGATCGCGTCGCGCGACGCGGCGAACCTCGAGACGGCAAAGGCGACGTTGCGTGGCGAAGGCTTCGACGTCTTCGCTGTCACTGCCGATCTGGTCGACCCGCAGCAAGCTCACGCAATGACGAGCGCTGTCGAGGCCGCGCTGGGTCCGGTCGGCGTGCTGGTCAATTCGGCTGGCGCAGCGCGCCGCACGCCGCCCAGCGAGTTGACCGCCGTGCACTGGCATGCCGCGATGGACGCGAAGTACTTCACCACCATCCACGCGATCGACGCCGTGCTACCCGGCATGCTGGCGCGGCACGACGGCGCCATCGTCAACGTGGTCGGCGTGGGCGGCAAGGTCGCTTCGCCGATCCACTTGCCCGGCGGCGCGGCCAATGCAGCGCTGATGCTGGCCAGCGTCGGACTGGCCACCGCGCATGCGAGACAGGGCGTGCGCATCAATGCCGTCAACCCCGGACTGACGATGACGGGTCGGGTGCACGAAGGGCTGGAAGCCGAAGCGCGGCTCAGCGGCAGCCAGCCTGAGGACGTCTTGCAGCGGCAGCTGAACAGCCTGCCGCAAGGGCGCGCCGGGCAGCCGGAGGAAGTGGCCGACCTGGTCTTGTTCCTCGCCTCGCGACGTGCCAGTCACATCAGCGGCGCGGTGATCTCGATCGACGGCGCGGCGTCGCCGGTCGTCGTCTAGGCAGGCCAGCGTCCGTCAATTCGGCGAGCGCTTGATGTTCATCGCTGCCACCGCGCGCTGCATGTCGCCGGTGGTGCGCGCGACGATCTGCGTGCGGTTCTCCAGCTCGATCGCCGCTTGCAGGCTGGACGCTTCGACGTTGGCCCACATGCCGCGTTTGGTCATCCACACGCCGAAGGCGCTGTTGGCGACGATCATGCCGGCCAGCTCCATCGCGCGAGACAGCAGGCGCTCGTCATCGACCACCTCCGACACGAGACCGATGCGGTCGGCTTCCGCCGCGTCGATCATCCTGCCGGTCAGCATCAGCTCGAAGGCACGCGTCATGCCGATGCAGCGCGGCAGCAGGTAGCTCACGCCGATGTCGCAGCTCGACAGGCCGACGCGCACGAACGCCGAGTTGAAGCGGGCCGAGCGACCTGCGATGCGCACATCGCAGGCCAGCGCAAGCCCGAGCCCGGCGCCGTTGGCCGGCCCGTTCACCGCCGCGATCACCGGCTGGCGCAGCGCGCGCAGGCGCGTCACCAACGACGCAAACGCCTCTTGCCTCAGCATCCAGGCCGGAGTTTCGGCCAATTCGGCGCTGGCTGGCGCGTCAGCTACCAGGCCGAGGTCGAAACCGGCGCAGAAGCCGCGTCCCTCCCCGGTGATGACGAGAACCCGAACTCGGGTGTCGGCCGCCACGCAATCGAGCAGGCGCCCGAACTCGGCCACCATGTCATCAGTCAGCGCATTGAGGACGTTCGGCCGATCCAGGCGCAGCAGAGCGACAGCCTCGTTCGGCAGCTCAAGGCGTAGCCCGCGAGT
>Ga0184637_10000951_pt1 | contig 20390 bp, 18 predicted proteins | sample PLM3_127_b2_FD_133143 | JGI IMG/M metagenome (GOLD analysis project Ga0184637, IMG submission 133143) | Groundwater sediment microbial communities from an aquifer in East River, Colorado, USA - PLM3_127_b2 | ecosystem: Environmental > Terrestrial > Soil > Riparian zone | place: USA: East River... | reverse complement strand
GGTGGGAGGGCGTGGGGGCGGGCGGGGGGGGCGGGGGTGGGGTGGGGGGGGGGGGGGGGGTGGGGGGGGGGGGGGGGGGCGGCGGGGGGGGCCGGGTTGGGGGTCGGGGTCGCAGTAGGGGTCGGGGTCGGGGTCCGGCGCGCTCCTGCGAGCGCCGCCGGGAGCGGGATCTCGTCCGCGAGCTCCGGCGCCGCCGCGAGCCCCACGGCCGGCGCGGGGCGCGAGACGATGCGGGCCCGGACCGCCCCATCCGTCACCTCGAGCCGCACCTCCACCGCGCCGGCGGGCGCGAGGTAGGGGAACACCGTGGTGCCCGGGCGAGGGAAGCCCGCCTTGAGGTCGTCGGGCACGATCTCGCCGATCGCGCCGACGATCTGGGACGTCGTGAGCGGCTGCTTGATGAGCGGCACCGCCCCGCGCCCCGCGTTGAGCGTGGCGCCGGCCCCGGTCTCGAGCAGCAGCTCGCCTGCTGCTTCCGCCACGAGCCGATCGATGAACGGATCCAGTCGCGCCATGGCACCTACCGGGAGACGAGGGCGACGCGCGCGACGTGGCGCTTGTTGACGAGCGCGACGCCGTTCGCCTCGACGAGCCGGAAGAAAGGGGCCGGATCGTTCAGGAAGTCGACGAGGCGCGCGTGGTCCGGGGGCCGGAGGTACGAGACGAGCCCGCGCAGGACCCCGCCGTCCTCGAGCAGCACCTCCACCTCGTGCTCCGTCGGGATCGTCGGCGCGTCCTCGAGCTCGGCCTCGAGCGCCGCGGCGACGCGGACGGCGGCCAGGCCGGCGCGGTTCAGGAACGTCATCTCGCCGCTCGCCTCGTCGAGCGCGGGCACGAAGTCGGCCCCGCCGTTGAGCAGGTCGCCCGGGCGCTCCGGCCCGGCGTGCTGCGACGCGGCCTCGGCGAGGAACAGCACGATGCGGCGCGAGGCGCCCCCTGGCAGGAGCACCTCCGCGGCGGCGCGGCGCTTCGGGACGCGGAGATCGGCCATCCGCTCCGGCCGCCGTGCGAGGCGCGTGCCCGCTCGCGTGCGTGCCGGCGCGCACAGGTCTGCCGCGCCCGGCGCACCCACGGGTCGCGGGCGCCCCCGCGACGGTGGCGCGCCTCCCGGCGTTTGGGCAGAATCACCTTCCTTCCACGAGGGGTTCGCGGCGCGTGACCACCAAGATCCGTTACGACGTGTACGGGGCCCTGGCCGGCGTCGGCCTGCCGCTCGTCGGCACGGTGATCGAGGCGCTGAACGCCCTCGGCAGCGTCGCGCCCGCGGCGCTCCTCCGCGCGCACGCGGGCCAGCCGCTCCTCTGGATCATGGACACGACGCCCTTCGTGCTCGGGGGGCTCGGCAGGGTGATCGTGCGGCAGCACGAGGACCTCCTCGCGAAGAGCGAGGAGATCGTCCGGCAGAGCGCCGAGATCGTCCGGCTCGAGCAGGGCCGGCGCGAGAGCTTCGACCGGACCGCCCGCGAGCTCTCGCACCTGGCGCAGGGGCTGCTCGGCAACGTGGCCGCCTTCACCGCCACCACCACCGAGGCGGCCGCCTCGATGCGCCAGACCACCGAGGCGATGAAGGAGCTGTCGCAGAGCGCGTCGGCGGCGGCCCTCACCGCCGAGACGGTGATCGGCCTCGCGCAGAAGTCGGAGCGGGCGAGCGCCGACGGCGTTCGCCAGGCCGGGACCGCGAGCGAGGAGCTCCTGCGGCTGGCGGAGCAGGTGCGCGGCCTCTCCCGCCGCATCGAGGGGCTCGACGAGCGGCTCGGCGGAGTGCTCGAGGCGGCCGAGGTCGTGGGCCGCGTCTCGGATCGCGCCGACGAGGTGGCGGACCGGTCGGCGGAGGTGGCGGGCGGGCCGGCCTCCGCCGACGCGCTCCGCGAGATCGCCGCCCAGGTGCACGCCCACGCGGCGGAGACGCGCGGCGCGGCGGCGCGGGTGAAGGCCCTGCTCGCCGACGTGCAGCGCGCGATGGCGGAGGCGCTTCGCGAGGCGGAGGCGGGGAGCGCCCGCGCCCAGAACGGCGCGGCCATCGCGACCCAGACCGGCGAGGCGATCCGCGGGCTCGCCGGCGCGCTGCGCGAGTCGGCCCACGCCGCGAAGGAGATCGCGCGCGTCGCGCAGCGGCAGGAGGGCGCCATCGAGCAGGTGCTCAAGGCCATGAACGAGATCGGCCACGCCACCGACGAGAACGTCGCCTCCACGCAGGAGGTGGCGAAGGAGGCGCGGTCGCTGAACGATCTCGCCTCGGCGCTGCGGGCGGCGACCCAGGCCTGAGCCGCCGGGGCCTCGGGTCCCGCGGTCACGGGGGCGACGTGCCCGCCCGCGCGACGTAGACTCCGCGTGCTGGGGGTGGCGCCGGTGGACAGCTCTCCCACCCCGGCGCCAACCGGATCCTGGCGGACGCGCTCGCTCCGATCCAGAATGCCCCAACCATCACGGGAGCTTGGGAGCGCCATGTACACGCGTCGTTACGCCCTCTACGGAGCGCTCTTCGGGATCGCCTTCCCGCTGATCGGCACGCTCGTCGAGGCCGCCTCGCGCGGCTTCGGTCTCGGGCTCGCCGGGATCATGCGGGCTCAGTCCTCGCCGCTCCTCTGGATCGTGGACACCGCGCCGTTCTTCCTCGGGGTCATGGCGAGCTTCGCGGGCCATCGCCACGACCAGATCATCGCCATCGAGGTGGCGCGCCGCGAGGGCTACCTCAAGACTGCCCACGAGCTCTTCGTCGCGGCGCAGTCGCTCCTCTCGACGGTCTCCTCCTTCTCGTCGATGACCGCCGAGACCGCCGCCTCGGTGCGCGAGACCACCGCCACGATGGGCCAGCTCGGCCAGACCGCCACGCAGGCGGCGCTCACGGCCGAGACCGTGATCGGCCTCGCCCGCCAGGGCGAGCGGGCCTCGAACGAGGGGCTCGTCGCCGTGCAGTCGGGGCTCGGCGAGATGGCGAAGCTCGCCGACGAGGTGCGCGCCCTGTCGCAGAAGATCGAGGCGCTCAACGGGCGGATGCGCGACATCTTCGAGATCGCCTCGGTGGTGAACTACATCGCGGACCGCTCGCAGCGGCTCTCCGACGCGGCCGCGTCCGAGGTCCAGAAGGCCGGGCCGGCGGGGGCGGGCTTCGGCGGCGTGGTCTCCGAGATGCGCTCGCACTCCGAGGACGCGAAGCGCGCCGCGGCGCAGGTGAAGGGCATCCTCTCCGAGGTGCACAAGGCGATGCTCTCGGCGATGACCGCCGCGGAGGTCGGCATCCGCCGGGCGGAGCAGGGCGCGCAGGTCGCCACCACCACCGGCGCCACCATCCAGCGGCTCGCGTCCGCCCTGCGCGACTCGTCCCAGGCGGCGAAGGAGATCGCCACGGTGGCCCAGCAGCAGGACCACGGCATCGACCAGGTGCTCAAGGCGATGAACGAGATCTACCTCGCCACCCAGGAGACGATGACGTCGACGCAGTCGGTGGCGACCGAGGCGAAGGCCCTGAACGACCTCGCCAGCGGCATGAAGCGCGCAGTCGAGGTCTGAGCCCCTCTACGTCGCGCCGGGCGTGGCCGCCGGCCGGCGCGGCCCCGTGAACAGCACCTCCTGGCGGCCGGTCGCGCCGTCGTAGCGCTCCACGTGCTCGGGGATCACGCGCAGCAGGGCGAGGTCCCGCTGCGCGGGGCCCTCCGGGAACCAGCGCGCCCAGGAGGCATCCCAGAGCTCCAGCGCGAGCTTGCGGTCGCGCAGCACCTCGCCCGTCCCCGACACGGTCAGCGTCGTGCCGTCCGGCCCGTGGAAGGTGAGGGCGCACTGCGGGTCGTGCTCGAGGTCGCGCCGCTTGTTCGAGTCCACCGACGTCGCGAACCAGATCTCCTCGCCGCGCACCTGCTGGCGCATGGCCATCGGGCGGCAGTGCAGGTGCCCGTCGGCGCCGTGCGTGGTGAGCAGCGTGGTGCGGAAGGCGGCGAGCAGGGCGGCGTAGTCGCGGTCTCCGGTCATCGCGGGCCTCCGTCGGCATCATCGCGCGCGGTCCGGCGCAGCCGCCCGCGCCTTTTCGGGGCGGCCGCCGCTTCCGGCCGGGGGTCGCGGCCGCTCGACCCGCGCCCCGGCCCGCCCGGCCCCCGCGAGCGATCTCGCGGGGGCGGGCGAACGGCGGGAGCGGCTACTTCTTCACGATGTCGAGCAGCTCGATCTCGAACGTCAGCACGGCGTTGCCCGGGATCTGCGGCGGCCGGCCCTGGCCGCCGTAGGCGATGTCCGACGGGCAGACGAGCGTGGCCTTGCCGCCGACCTTGAGCTTCTGGAGCCCCTCCGTCCAGCACTTGATGACGCCGTTCAGCGGGAACTCGGCCGGCTGGCCGCGCTGGACGGAGCTGTCGAACACCTTCCCGTCCATGAGCTTGCCCGTGTAGTGGACCTTCACGGTGTCGGTCTCGGACGGCGACGCGCCCGTGCCCTCCTTGAGCGGGATGACGACGGCGCCGGAGGCGGTCTTGGTGGCGCCCTTCTCGGCTCCCATCTTCGTGAGGTACGCGGGGGCCGCCTCCTTCTCCTTGACCGAGGCCTTCTCCTGCGCCTTCTGCATGCGCGAGCGGGCGAGGTCGTTCACCGCGGCCTGCTGGTCCTTGTCGAGGTCTGGCTTCACCTTGCCGCTGGCGCCGTCGCGCACGCCCTTCATCACCTGCTCGAGCTCGGCGGGGGAGAGGCTGAAGACCTCGAGGCTCTTCGCGATGGCGAGGCCGACCGAGTAGAAGACCTTGGTGTCGGTGGCGGCCGGCTTCTTGTCCCCGGTCCCCTCCGGCTTCTTGGGCGCCTGCGCGAGGGCGGGCGCGGCGGCGAGCAGCGCCAGGGCGGCGAGGACGGCTTTGGTGCGCTTCATGGTTCGCTTCCTTTCGTGAACGGCGCGGCGGCGGCCGCGTCCGGCGTGGCGGGTGACAGGGCGCCCCGGCTGCGCTCGTCCACCTCGCCGAGCTTCCGGTGCAGGAAGCGGAACACGGCGACGAAGACGCTCGCGACGGGGACGGCGAGCAGGGCCCCGACGAGGCCCCACGTGCGCTCGCCTATCACCAGGGCGAGGACGATCAGGACGGGGTGGATCTTCGAGGCGTCCCCCATGATCTTGGGGTTCAGGACGTAGGCCTCGAGCGCGTGGATGGCGAGGATGTAGCCGAGCGCCAGCAGCCCCTTCGAGAGGCCCCCCGCGGTCAGCGCGAGCAGCACGATCGGCACCGACGAGAGGATGGTGCCGAAGATGGGCACCACGTAGAGGAGCGTCGCGAGGGCGGAGAGGGCGAACGCGAACGGGATCCGGAGGGCGAGCAGCCCGAGGAGCGTCAGCACGCCGTTCACCAGCATGATCGTGAGCTGCCCGCGCACGACGCCGGCGAGGCCGGTGTCGATCCCGTGGAGGAGCCGGCGGTAGTCGTCGCGCCACGGCGTCGGCAGGAGCGTCTCGAAGAAGCGGACGATGCGCGGCGCGTCCACCGAGATGAACGCGGTGAGCATGAACAGCAGGACGAAGAAGAAGAGGGTCTCGAGCGTGCCGGCGAGCACGTCGCGGGAGAGCGCCACGACGTCGCCGAGCCGCCCGCGCAGCGAGCCGCTCGCGTCCTTCAGCGCCTCCGCGATCCCGGCGGCGAGGTCCACCGAGAACCGGCCCTCGTGCGAGACGCCCACCTCCGGCGAGACGTCGAGCGGGATGCCGTAGCGGAGCAGGAACGCGTCGATGTCGCGCGCCCAGCCCTCGATGTGGTCCGGCGTCGCGCCGGCCATGAAGTCGCGCAGCTGCACGAGGCCGCGCACCGCCTCGCGGTAGATCTGCGGCACGATCGAGACGCCGAGCAGGTAGACCAGGAAGAACAGGCTGGCGAAGACGAGGAGCGTCGCCCCCCAGCGCGGCGCCGAGCGCCCGAGCAGCCGGACCCGCTGGATCCGTCCGACGAGCGGGTCCACCACGTACGCCGCCAGCGCCGCCAGGATGAACGGCAGGAGGACCGGCAGGGCGGCCGCGAGCACGCCGAGGACGAGCGCCCACACGACCGCCGTGATCGCGTAGAGCTGGGCCCGCGGGCGCCGCCAGAGCGGGACGGACGGCATGGACGCGGCAGTATGGCCCAATCCGCCCCGCCCCGCCGCCCTGTTTTCGCGGCTACTCCTCGAGCGTCGAGATGTCCCCCTCGGGCAGCCCCTGCGCGCGCGCCTTGAGGACGCGCCGCATGATCTTCCCGGATCGCGTCTTCGGCAGCACGTCCACGAAGCTCACCTTCTCGGGCTTCACGATGGGTCCGAGGTGCTGGGCGACGTGGGTCCTCACCTCGTCCTCGAGCTCCGGGCTCGGCTTGAAGCCCTGCCGGAGCAGGCAGTAGGCGTGGATGGCCTGGCCCTTCACCTCGTGCGGCAGCCCGATCACGGCCGCCTCGGCGATGGCCGGGTGGGAGACCAGCGCGCTCTCCACCTCGGCGGTGCCGAGCCGGTAGCCCGAGACCTTGATGACGTCGTCGGTCCGGCCGATGACCCAGAAGTACCCGTCCTTGTCGCGCTTGGCCGAGTCGCCCGCCTGGTAGCGGCCCGGGTACTTCTCCCAGTACTGCGTCTTGAAGCGCTCCGGGTCCTTGAAGATCGTCGTCGCCATCGCGGGCCAGGGGCGCTCGAGGACGAGGTACCCCTCCTCGCCGTCGGCCACCGGGTTGCCGCTCTCGTCGAGGATCACGGCGGTCTGCCCGAAGAACGGCTTGGCGGCGGAGCCCGGCTTGAGCGGCAGCGTGGGCACCGGCGTGATCTGGAACATCCCGGTCTCGGTCTGCCACCAGGTGTCCATCACCGGGCAGCGCCCCTTGCCGATCACGCGGTGGTACCACTTCCACGCCTCGGGGTTGATGGGCTCGCCCACGGAGCCGAGCAGCCGGAGCGTCGAGAGGTCGTGGCGGTTGGGCCACGACTCGCCGAAGCGCATGAGGCCGCGGATCGCGGTCGGCGCCGTGTAGAGGATCGTGATGCCGTACTTCTCGACGAGCGACCACCAGCGGTTCGGGTACGGGTAGGTCGGCGCCCCCTCGTACATGAACGTCGTCGCCCCGAGGAGCAGCGGCCCGTAGACGATGTAGCTGTGTCCGGTCACCCAGCCCGGATCGGCCGCGCACCAGTAGCGGTCCTCGTCCTTCACGTCGAAGACGTACTTGAGCGTCGAGTAGATGCCGACCTGGTAGCCGCCGTGCCCGTGCACGAGCCCCTTCGGCTTCCCGGTCGTCCCCGAGGTGTAGAGGATGTAGAGCGGGTCCTGCGCGTCCATCACCTCGGTCGGGCAGACGCCCGAGGCGAGGGGGAGCTTCATGAGCTCGTGGTACCAGTAGTCGCGCCCGGGCTCCATGCGGACCTCGTGGCCGGTGCGCTGGACCACGATGACCGTCTCGACCGTCGGGCAGCGGCGGACCGCGTCGTCCACGGTCTTCTTGAGCTCGACCACCTTCCCGTTCATGAACCCGCCGTCGGCGGTGATCACCACCTTCGACTCGGAGTCCTCGATCCGCCCCTGCAGCGCGTCCACGGAGAAGCCGCCGTAGACCACCGAGTGGACCGCGCCGATCTTCGCCGTCGCGAGCATGGCGATGACGATCTCGGGGATGCGCGGCATGTAGATGGAGACGCGGTCGCCCTTCTTCACCCCCATCGCCTTCAGCACGTTCGCGAACTTCGACACGTCGCGGTTCAGCGCGAAGTACGAGTAGGTCCGGACCTCGCCCTTCTCGCCCACCCACACGAGCGAGAGCTTGTTCTTGCGCCAGGTGCGCTGGTGCCGGTCGAGGCAGTTGTGGACGATGTTCGTCTGCGCGCCCTTGAACCACCTGAAGAACGGGGCCTCCGAGGCGTCCAGGACCTTGTCCCACTTCCGGTACCACTCGAGCTCCTCGGCCTCGGCCGCCCAGAAGCCGTCCGGGTCCTGGAGCGCGCGCTTCGCGAGCGCGTCCCAGTCCTTCACGCGCGCATGGGCGACGACCTCGGTCGACGGGTAGAAGACCTCGCCCTCGAGCTGGGGCTTCGGCTTGGACATGGGGCGCTCCTGTGGCTGCGAAGAGAAGAAGGGGAAGGGGCATCTAGGATGCAAGGAGCGCGGCCGTTCCGCGCCGCCCCCGTAGGGTGCACGCACCCACCGTGCGCTCCGGGACGCCGTCTCGACCGCCCGCGGGGCAGAGGATATGTTTCCCGCCGCCGTGCGCCTCCCCCCACCGCTCCGCACCGGCGACACCGTCCGCGTGATCGCCCCCTCGAGCCCGTTCGACGCCGCGGCGTTCGAGCGCGGGATCGCCGTGCTCGAGGGACCGCTCGGGCTGCGGACGCGCATGCGGGCCGACGTCGCGGCACGCCGCGGGTACCTCGCCGGCGACGACGCCCGCAGGGTGGACGAGTGGCGCGAGGCGGTCGCCGATCCCGACGCGACGGCCATCTTCTGCGCGCGGGGCGGCTACGGCGCGATGCGGATCCTCCCCGCGCTCGACGCCGCGCCCCTGCTCGCCGCGCCGAAGCTGCTCGTCGGCTTCTCGGACGTGACGCCGCTCCACGGGCTCCTGAACCGCGCCGGGCTCGCGAGCGTGCACGGGCCGGTGCTCACGCAGCTCGGGCGCGCGCCCGACGACGCCGTCCGGCACCTCGCCGCGCTGCTCCGGCGCGACGCGCCGCCGCCGGGCCCCTGGGAGCTGCCCGCGCCCGGCGCCGGGCTCGCCGGCACCACCACCCTCCGGCCCGGGCGCGTCTCCGCGCCGCTCCTCGGCGGCTCGCTCACGATGCTCGCGCACCTCTGCGGTACGCCCTGGCAGGCGCGGCTCGAGGGGGCGATCCTCTTCCTCGAGGACGTCGACGAGAAGCCCTACCGGCTCGACCGCTACCTCACCCAGCTCCGGCTCGCGGGCGCCCTCGACGGCGTCGCCGCCATCGCCGTGGGCCAGCTCACGGGCTGCGACACGCCGGGCCTGCGCGGCCTCGAGGTCGTCTCCGAGCTCGTCGGCGCGCTCGGCGTGCCCGCCATCGCAGGCATCCCGGCCGGCCACGACGACGCCCACTTCGCGCTCCCGCTCGGCGCGCGCGCCACGCTCGTCGCGCCGGGGCCGGGCGAGGGCGGGCAGCCGCGGCTCCTGTTCGACGGCTGGCTCGGCGGAGGGAGCGTGGCGTGAGCCCGGCGCTCGGCGGCGTCGCGGCCGCGCTCGAGGCCGGGCGCGCCGCCGGGATCGCCCCGGCGCTCGCCGCCGCGGTCCTCAGGGACGGAGCGCTCGTGCACGCGAGCTGGCACGGGGAGCTCCCCGCGCCGGCGCCCCGGCCGCTCCGGCCGGACGACGCGTTCGACGTCGCGTCGCTCACCAAGGTGATGGTCACGACCACCCTCGCCGCGCAGCTCGTGGACGAGGGGCGGCTCGCGCTCGACGCGCCTGCAGCCCGGGTCCTCCCGGGCTTCGAGGCGGCGGGCAAGGGCGAGGTCACGGTCCGCCAGCTGCTCGCCCACGCGAGCGGCCTCCCGCGCTGGCGCCCGTACTTCGAGCGGGCCGTGAAGGACCCCGAGGCCGGGGGCGCCTTCCGGCCGGCCGGGGAGCGCCCACCGGCGCTCGCCGCCGCGTTCGCGCGCGGCAAGGCCCTCGTCGCCGAGGCGGTGCTCGCCGAGCCGCTCGAGGTGCCGCCCGGTGCGCGCGCCGAGTACGGCGACCCGGCCTTCATCGCGCTCGGGCTCGCGCTCGAGCGGCTCGGGGGCGCGCCGCTCGGCGCGCAGGCGGAGGCGCGGATCTTCCGGCCCCTCGGGCTCGGGTCGACCTTCTACCTCGACGCGCTCGACCCGCCGGCCGCGGCGCGGCGGGCTGCCGGGATCGCCTTCGCGCCGACGGGCTGGTGCCCGCACCGTCGCGAGACGATCCAGGGGACCGTGAACGACGCCAACGCGTATGCCATGGGCGGCGTCGCGGGCCACGCCGGGCTCTTCTCCACGGTCCTCGAGGTGGCCGCCTTCGGGCAGGCCTGGCTCGAGGCCGTCCACGGGCGCCCCTCGCCCGTCCCCGCGGCGGCCGCCGCCGAGTTCACCCGCCGCGACGCGGCGCCGGGCAGCGAGCGCGCCCTCGGCTGGGACACGCCGTCGCGCGGGACGTCGTCGCTCGGGGCGCGGCTCGGACGTGGGCGACGCGGGGCGATCGGCCACCTCGGCTTCACGGGCACGTCGCTCTGGATCGACCTCGACGCGGCGGTGGTGTGCGCGCTCCTCACGAACCACGTCCACCCCTCGGGCACGAACGACAAGGCGCGGATGCGGGGCCTACGGCAGGTCTTCCACGACGCGGTGGCGGAAGCGGTCGGGGTCGGGTAGCAGGGAGCATCGGTCGAGCTCGAGACCGGGCTCGGAGGAGAGCAGGTGATCGACTGGTCGGCCGTGAAGCGGGTCCACCTCATCGGCGTCGCCGGCACGGGCATGGGCTCGTTCGCGGGTATGCTCAAGGCCGCGGGCTACGCGGTGACGGGGTCGGACGAGAACGTCTACCCGCCCATGTCCACCCAGCTCGAGCGCTGGGGCATCGACGTCATGACCCCGTACCGGCCGGAGAACCTCGACCGCGCGCGGCCGGACGTGGTGGTCGTCGGGAACGTGGTGCGCGCCGTGAACCCCGAGGCGACCGCGATGCGCGAGCGCGGCCTGCCGAACGTGTCGTTCCCCGCCGCCCTCGGCGAGCTCTTCATCGGCCCTCGCCACGGCGTGGTGGTCGTGGGCACGCACGGCAAGACCACCGCGAGCGCGATGATGGGCGCGCTGCTCCACCACGCCGGCCGCGATCCGTCGTTCCTCGTGGGCGGCGTCACGCGGGACTTCGACTCCAACTACCGCCTCGGCCAGGGCCCGCACTTCGTGGTGGAGGGCGACGAGTACGACACCGCCTACTTCGACAAGGGTCCCAAGTTCCTGCACTACCGGCCCCGCACGGCGATCTTCACGAGCTGCGAGCTCGACCACATCGACATCTACCGGGACGAGGCGCACTACGAGAGCGCGTTCGAGCGGTTCGTGGAGCTGCTCCCGGCGGACGGCTTCCTCGCCGCCTGCGCGAGCTACGAGAGCGTGCTCCGCATCGCCCGGGGCGCCCGGGCGCGCGTAGAGACGTACGCGGTGGACCGCCCGGGCGCGGACTGGGAGGCGCGCGGGCTCGCGCTCGCGGCGGACGGCGCGCGGTTCACGCTGGTGCGCCGGGGGGCGCCGCTCGCCGACGTGCACCTGCCGGTCGGCGGCGCGCACAACGTGGAGAACGCGCTCGGGGTCGCTGCGGCGGCGACCGCCCTCGGCCTGTCGCCGGCCGAGATCGCCGCGGGGCTCGCCGCCTTCCGCGGCGTGAGGCGGCGCCAGGAGGTGCGCGGGATCGCGGGCGGCGTCACCGTGATCGACGACTTCGCGCACCATCCGCGCGCCGTCGAGAAGACGCTCGCCGCGATCCAGGGGAGCTACCCGGGAGCGCGGCTGCTGGCGGCGTTCGAGCCGCGCTCCAACACGAGCCGGAGGAACCTGCACCAGCGCGAGTACGCGTCGGCCTCGACGTGGGCCGCGGCGGCGGAGGTGTTCCTGCTCCGGCCCGTGGCGAGCGACCGCGTCCCGGAGACGGAGCGGCTCGATCTCGACGCGGCGGTCCGCGAGCTCGCCGCCGCCGGCAAGCGGGCGCGGGTGTTCGCCACGGTGGACGAGCTGGTGCCCGCGCTCACCGCGTCTGCGCACGCCGGGGACGTGGTGGTGGCCATGTCGAACGGGGCGTTCGGCGGGATCTGGGGGAAGGTGCTGGAGGCGCTGAAGGGGTAAGGGCGCGGGCGACGACCGCGACCGCGATCCCGACCGCGACCTCGACCCCGACCCAAAGAAGAGGCCCGGCCGCTCGCGCGGCCGGGCCTCGGATCACTCACCCGCCGGGAACGTTACCCGCGGTGGCAGGCGCGGCACATGGCGTTCTTGCCGATGTCCGCCGCGTCGTGCCGGCTCTTCCAGCTCGGGGGGTGCGGGGAACGCGCGACGGGGCCGCCCACCTGGTGGCAGGCGACGCAGAGGTTCTGGCTCGCGCCCTGGTCGTGGCAGCCCGCGCAGGCGGAGGCGTCCCGGCGCGCGGCGTCGCCGTGGAAGTGGCCGCTGGCGCGGTCGTTGGCCCAGCCCGTCGGGTGGAAGTCCCGGGGACCGCCGAGCACGCCGACGAGGTTCTGCTGCTCGTGGCACGCCTCGCAGAACTTCACGCCGTGGCAACGCTTGCAGCTCGCCGGGTCGGCGGAGGCCTCCACCATGTGGCGGGAGACGTAGTCGCCGCGGTGGATGAAGTCGCGCTCCACCCGCTCCGGGTAGATGATCGACGGCCGCGCCGCGGTGGTCGCCGCCGCGTGGCACTCGGCGCAGTAGGTCTGGTCGTGGCACTGCGCGCAGCTCTCGGCCGACGGGCGCGCGAGCGGGCCGTGCAGGCGGGTCCAGTCGCCGGCGTGCGTGTAGTACTTGGCGGGCTCGAGCCCCTTCATGTCGACGTGGCAGGGACGGCAGCGCCCCTGGTTGTAGTCGAGCTGGTGCTTGTGGCAGCCCGTGCACGCCTCCATCGGCGGCACGAAGCGCGGCTCGCCGATCTCAGGGAGCTTGGCGTGGCAGACGGCGCACTTCTCCTTCGCCGTGATCTTCGGCAGGTGCGCCGCGTGCGAGAAGGAGAGGCGCGCCGGCGGGATCGACTCGGGCGTGGGGCCCGAGTAGCCGTCGTGGCACTCCGCGCACTTCTCCTTGGGCGGCAGGTGCCGCTGCTTCAGCGAGACCGACTTCTCGAGCCCGGCGTGGCAGTCCTCGCAGGCGATCCCCTGGTCCACGTGGGTCGAGTGCGGGAACTCCACGTCGGCCCGCTTCGCCTCGGCCTTGGACTCCGTCTTCATGCCCTTCGTGCAGCCCGCCGCCGCGAGCGCGGCCGCGAGGACGAGCGGGAGCTTGCCGTTCATTAGCGCACCTCCCGGATGCGGTAGGTCTGGTTGTAGGCGAGCTTCGCCATGACGTCGAAGGTCTGCTCCAGGAAGGGGGTCATGCCGGCGCGGCCGGAGACGACCGCGCTGAAGCCCTTCGCGAGCTTCACGCCGGCGGTGAGCGCGCCGGTGACGGACAGGTCCTCGCCGTTCACCTCCTCGCGGAACACGTGCGTGAGCACGTCCGCGGTGAGGAAGATCCGGCCGAGCTCCTGCTTGCCGAAGACGCGGCCGCCCACGTAGCCGTTCTCGAACGCGTCGAGGAAGACGATCTCGCCGCCCGCCGACGTCGCGCCGCGGCGCCACTCGAGCCCGACCTCGGCCGCGTGGCCGAAGTAGTCCTCGCCCTCGCCCGGCTCCACCGCGAGGTGGTAATCGACGCCTATGTCGAGGCCGCGCCCGAGCTCGTAGCGGACGCCGCCGCCGTAGTCGTTGCGGCGCTCGGCGGAGAAGACCGACAGGATCGAGCTGCGGGAGAGGAACAGGTCCGGCGCGGTGTAGCGCCAGTCCGCGGTCACGTGGACCTTGCGCGTCGCGGCCCAGGAGAGCGCCACCGTGCCCTCGGAGAAGCGCTCGTCGTAGAGGCTGTAGGCGCCGAGGCCGAACAGGTTGATCGTCCCGTTCGGCTGGATGCGGACGTCCACCCCCGCCTCCTCGCGCACGGGATCGCCGTCGTCCTCGACCCGGTTGATCGAGACGCCCGCGTCGATGCCGCGGCCCGCGGCGCGGCCCGCGAGCGCGTAGGAGACGGACGCGCGGCCGCCGTAGGCGAGGTCGCCCGCCACCGGGTTCCAGCTGCGGACGCCGCTGCGGGTCGTGAAGCGCTGCGAGACGGGCACGCCGCCGTAGCCGGAGAGCCGCAGCCCGAGCGGCCCGAGCGGCACGGTCAAGATCGCCTCGCCGCCGTCGAGCTGGAGCATGCGCGCGACGCCGGTCATGACGTGCGCGCGGCCGACCCGGAACGTGAGGACGTCGCCGAACAGCCGGCCCGCCGCGTACGCCGTCGTCACGTCGCCCGTCAGGTTGGAGCCCGTGCCGTTGTCCCAGCGGCGGTCGGCCAGCTCGTAGGAGCCCCACGTCGAGACGACGAGCTGGAGGTCCTTCGCGAGCGGGTTGGTGACGCCGCGCGCCGAGACGTTCAGGATCTCGTAGAGCGGGGCGGCCGTGACGAGCTCGGGCTCGCTGCCCGTGACTCCGCCGCGCGTCTGATCACCCAGGGTGAGGAGGGTGGTGGAGGAGACCTCCACCGTGTCGGCTCGCACCGAGCCCGCCGCGAGGATCAGCGCGGCGGCCAGGAGTGAAGTGGTCTGTCGCATCAGGAGCTCACCTCGGAGGGAAGCCTACGATTGCGCGGGACCATGGCACACGCGCGCCGGAGCGTACCTGATCGCGGTCAGGTATCGCGCGGAAACACCTGCTTGCGCCCGGGATTTTCGGACGGAGGTGGGCAACCTGCGCAGGGCGGCGCCCCTCGTCCGCGGTTATCATTCGTCGATGCGCCGCCCCCTCGCCCTCGCCGCACTGATCGCCGGCGCGTGCGCGTGCGCGGCGCCCCGCTCCGCGCCCGCCGGCTCTCCGCTCGCGGGGCGGCCGTTCTCGATCGTCGCCCCCGATCTCGCCGGCCGCGACGTGCGCGTCCCGTCGGCGCCGGGCCAGGTGCTCGTCGTCGACTTCTGGGCCACCTGGTGCGATCCGTGCCGCGAGCAGCTGCCGGTGCTCGACGCGCTGGCGGCGCGCTACGGGGCGTCGGGGCTCGCGGTGGTCGGCGTCGCGTTCGACGAGGAGCGGGCCGCCGTGGAGGCGTTCCTCGCTGGGACCCCGGTCGCGTTCCCCGTCCTGTGGGACCGCGCGGGCGAGAACCTCTCCTCCCGCCTCGGCATCGACCGGCTGCCCACCACCGTGCTCGTTGACCGGCGCGGCGTCGTGCGGGAGGTCCACCTCGGCTACGACCTCGCCCAGGGCGAGCGGCTCGAGGTGGAGGTGAAGCGGCTGCTCGCCGAGTGACTCAGCTCGCGGTGACCGACGCCGGGGTGGGCGCGTCCGGGCGCAGCGAGAACTTGACGCGCTCCCGCTCGCGCTCCACCTCGCCCGGCTCGGCGGGCGACTCGCGCAGCCAGTAGGCCATCTCGTCCGCCTCCCAGGCGTAGGGCTGGCCGTCCATGAGCACGCGCCCCTGCGCGAGCGCCTCGGTCAGCTCGCGCAGCTTCATGTCGTGCAGGTCGCGCAGCAGCGCCTCGAAGCGGCCCTGCCGCTCCGGGTCCACGAAGTGGAACTCGTGGCGCGCGGTGTAGGCCGTGTGGAAGAAGGCGGGGCGCCAGACCACGCCGCCCAGGCCGAGCCGGATCGCCATGCGGGCGAGCATCGAGCCCGCCTCGCGCGCGAGCCCGAGGCCGGGCACCTCCTGGCCGGGCAGGCGCGGCCGCCGGTCGGAGAACTGGGCGCGCGGGTTGCGCAGCGACAGCCAGTGCACGTACAGCACCTCGACCCCGAGGACGCGGCGCTTCTCGAGGACGAGCTCGAGGAGCACGTGCTCCGCGCCGTCGGCCTCGCCGAGCAGGCGGACCCGCTCGCCGAGGCCGGTCGAGTCGAAGGTCACGCGGAACTGCCGGTACCCGAGCCGCTCGATCTGCTCCAGGATGCCGAAGCGGTACAGGCCGTGCTCGAAGCCGGACGCCGTGTAGAAGCCGAGCAGCAGCCGCTGCCGCACCGGGCGGATGCCGAGCGCCTCCTCGAGGTCCTCGGCGGTGAGCTCGCCGTCGTCGGTGAGGTCGGCGGGCGTGAGCTCCCGGGAGACCTTGGCGTAGCGCGCGGAGAGCGGGTCGTAGTCCGCCGGGATCGCCTCGGTCGAGGCGGCGGCGAGCGCCATGCCCGTCCCGGCGAGCACGCGCCAGGCCCGGGACGAGTACCCGCCGCCCGGCACCCAGACGCTCGGCACGCCCTCGAGCTCGGCGGCCACGAGCAGGTCCCGCTCGCGCGCCCCCTCGAGCGTGAGGCCGAGCTTGCCGAACCGGTCGCGGGCGAGCACGTCGCCGCCCGCGATGACGAAGGCGAGCTGCGGGCGTGGCATGCGCGTGAGCAGCGCGGCGAGCGCCTCGAGGTAGCCCTCGTCGCCCGTATCCTCGGGCAGGACCGTCTCGTCCACGCCGTCGAGCGCGCCCCAGTCCGAGCCGGAGAGCGAGCCGATCCAGGCCTTGGGGTCGCGGGCCAGCGCCGCCGCGATCCCGTCGGGCGGGTGGGCGTCGAGGTCGAGCACCGCCACGCGGCCGGTGAACCCCTCGGCGCGGAGCGCGGCGACCGCCACCGCGATGTCGTTCACCGGGCAGAAGCCGCCCGCGGTGCCGGGCGCGGCGTGGTGGAACCCGCCGAGCAGGTTGAGGCCGGGCGCGCGCGTGCGGAGCGTCTCGCGCGCCGCGCCGAGCGTGGCGCCCGCCGCGAGCCGGACGGTGGTCATCACCTCGTCGACCGGCACGTCGGTGGGGTCGACGCCGAAGATGCGGGCCATCGTCTCCGGCCGGCCGAGCGACTCCAGCAGCTCCGGGGTGTGCACGCGGGCGAGGTCGTCGTAGGTGACCCGCCGCGGCGCGCGAACCGCCCTCGCCCGGATCGCGCCGCACTCGCGCAGCCACCACGCCGCGTAGTCCGCCCGGCGCGGCTCGATCCCGGCCGTGGTCTCGACGGACGAGAGCGGCAGCCGGTACTTCGGGTCGTACCAGACGGCGATGTCGCGGCGGTGCAGCCAGCACCGGAGCCGGTACAGCGCCGAGCTCGGGCGGAGGAGCAGCACGGACGTCAGCGGTGGCCGGGTGGCGCGAAGGGCGGCTCTCCCGGGGAGCGCGGGACGCCGGCCTCGGCGAGCAGCTTCTTCTGGCCGTTCCGGGTGGCCATCCACCACCCCACGATGGTCTCGAAGGCGATCCAGCCGATCGCGAGCCAGGCGGCGCGCCCCACGAGGCCGACGTTCTCGGCGCAGCGCGCGTACTGCTCGTCGAACGTCTTCGCGACCTCGGTCCAGAGCGGCAGCGCACGGACCGTGTAGCCGACGATGAAGATGAGGAAGAGCGTGCGGAGGACCGCGAGGGCCTTGAGCAGCATGGGCCGAGTCTAGCAGTGCGGCCCGCGGCCCGCGCCGCTATCCTCTGGGGCGCGCCCCGGCGGCGCGGACAGGAGCGGCCGTGTCGGAGGTGTCGGAGCTCAGGGCGGCGTGCGCCGAGGCGGCGCGCCGGGGCGGTGCGGTGCTGCGGGAGCGGTGGGGTCTCGAGCGGACCATCGAGCTCAAGGGCGGCATCGACCTCGTGACCGACGCGGACCGGGCGAGCGAGGTCGCGCTCCTCGGCTTCCTGCGAGACCGCTTCCCGGGCGCGGACATCCTGGCCGAGGAGTCGGGGGCCTCGGGGGCGGGCGCGGGCGGGCTCCGCTTCTTCGTGGACCCGCTCGACGGCACCACCAACTACGCGCACGGGGTGCCCCACTTCGCCGTCAACGTCGGGGTCTCCGACGCGCGCGGGCTCGCGGCGGGCGCGACCTACGATCCGCTCCGCGACGAGCTCTTCACGGCCGCGCGCGGGGAGGGGGCCACGCTCGGCGCGGCCCGCCTGCGCCACTCGGGGCGCGCGGAGCTCGCCGGCTCGCTCCTCGTCACCGGGTTCCCGTACGACATCCACGAGCACCACGATCTGCCGCTGCGGCTCTTCGGGGCGTTCGTGCGCAAGGCGCGGGCGGTCCGCCGGTTCGGCTCGGCGGCGCTCGACCTCGCCTACGTCGCGTGCGGGCGGTTCGACGGCTTCTGGGAGCTCGGGCTCAAGCCGTGGGATCTCGCGCCGGGGATCCTCATCGCGCGCGAGGCAGGCGCGGTCGTCACGGACACGGAAGGCGGTGACGCGATGCTCGAGTCCGGCGACGTCGTCGCCGCGCCGCCCGCGCTGCTCGGGCCGATGCTCGCGGTCATCGCGGCGGAGCGGGCGCGCCCGCCGCCGGGCTGACGGCCGCGGCGGGCTCCGCGCCCTGCGCCGCGGCGGGCGGCGGCGCGTCGAACCCCTCCGCAGGCGCCTCCGGCGCGGGCAGGCCCGGGCGCGGGGCGCGCGGCGGGGCCCTGCCGGCGGCGAAGTCGATGGCGAGGAGCGACTCCGGGTCCACGAAGAGGCCGCCCACCCGGGCGCTCCAGTGGAGGTGCGGGCCGGTGACCCGGCCGCTCGCGCCGAGCCGGCCGATCCGCTGCCCGCGCCGGACCGTCGCGCCCGGGCGCGCGTCGACCCGGTGGAGGTGGAAGTACACGGTGAAGACGTCGGCGCCGTGCCAGAGCAGCACGGTCTTGCCGGACATGTACGCGTCGCGGACGAGCACCACGAGGCCGTCGGCGGCGGCCGCGATGGGCGAGCCGATGGGGCCGGTCACGTCCGTCCCGTAGTGGATGCTCTCCCGCTTGCCGTTGAAGATGCGCTTGTCCCCGAAGCGGCCGGTGAGGCGCGCCTCGCGCGGCCAGGCGAACCCGCGGCCCTCGAAGCGCGGCGGCCCGAACGGGCGGGCGTAGGCCTTCGCGAAGGCCGCGCGGTCGGCGGCGATCCGCTTCTTCACCGCGGGCGGAGGCTCGACGAACCGGTCGTCCACGGTGAGGCTGCGGGCGGGGAAGTTCGGATCAACGACGTCGAGCACGGCGCTCGCCGTCGCGCCGCCCGCGTCCACCTCCACCGGCGCGGGGCCGGGGGGGAGCTCGATCGGCAGCGCGGCGAGGGCGCGCCACTCGGCGGGGGTCTTCTTCCCCACGCGCCAGAAGACGAGCGGCTTGCCCGCGAGCGCGGCGGTGGGCGCGACGCCGTCCGGGGCGCCGACCACGCGCACCAGGACGGCGTCGCCGGGCCGCGCGGCGAGCGGGGCGAGCTCGATCTGCGGGACCGACGGGGTGCGGGTCGCGCTCGGGGTCTCGCGCGAGGGGGCGGCGGGGTTCGCGGCGAGGGCGAGCGCGAGGGCGGCTAGGATCATGGCCGGCCCGGCAGGCCGAGCTCCGCGTGCAGGGACTTCACGATGCGGAAGTACTCGCTGCGGGTGTGCTTCACGTTGAGGATGTGGAAGTCCTGCTTCTGGAGCCCGACGCAGCCGAAGCAGTAGTTGCACTCGGAGCACGCGCGGGAGAGCACGAGGTAGTTCGACCGCGTGCAGCCCTCGGTGGCGATGCAGTAGGCGCACTCGTGGCAGCTCGTGCAGTCCACGCAGTGCGTGAGGTGCGTCGAGGAGCGGCACCCGCGCGAGTGCGTGCAGCGGTAGCACTCCTCGCAGTCCGTGCAGAACATGCAGCCCGCGCAGCGGACGCAGCCCTCGCATGAGACGGAGCCCGGGTTGCTCTCGTCGGCGGCGAAGGCGCGGAGGAGCCGCTGGAGCTCCTGCTCGAACTCGCGCTTGCTCATCACCGGCGGCGGGGGCGGGCGAAGATCCTGGAAGGTCCCGGCGGCGGTGTCGATGAACATCGGGCCGGAGATCACCCGCGCGCCGGGGGCGGACGGCGCCGGGCGCGAGGAGGGGATCGGCGCGGCGCGCGGCGCGACGACGCGGCCGGAGGCGGGCGGAGGCGCGGGACGCTGGGGCGGATGCGGCGCGGCGCGGGGCGGAGGGCGTCGGCGCGAGTCGGCCATGCCCGGTCATCCTGCCCCGGAACGGCCGCGAAAGGAAATCAGCGGCGGGACCAGCGCACGAGCCGCCCGCCCTCCAGGACTCCGGCCCGGCGGACGCCCGGCGGGAGCTCGTCCACGTGGTGCGTGACCGCGACGACGGCGGCGCCGGTCGCGGCGCACGCCACGTCCACCGCGCGGCTGACGGCGGCGCGCGAGGCCGCATCGAGCCCGGCGAGCGGCTCGTCGAGGAGGAGGGCCGCAGGGCGCGGGGCGAGCGCGCGCGCGACGAGGAGCTTGCGCAGCTCGCCGTAGGACAGCGAGTGGATGCGCCGCGCCGCGAGCGGCGCCGCCCCGAGCAGCGCGAGCGCCTCCGCGGCGGCGGCGCGCTGGCCGGCGCCGGGCGGCTCGGCGAGGCCGATCGAGCCGGTGAACCCGGAGAGGACCACCTCCTCGCCCGTCGCGTCCGCGCGGTGGCGCGCCTGCAGCTCGGGGGAGACGAGCCCCACCCGCCCGCCGAGCTCGAAGGCGCCGGCCCCCGGGCCCAGCCCGAGCCGCTCGATGCGCCCGCGTGCGGGCTGTTCGTGGCCGGCGAGGAGCCGGAGCAGGGTGGACTTCCCGGCGCCGTTCGCGCCGACGAAGGCGAGCCGCTCACCCGGCGCGACGGAGAAGGTGAGATCGCGCAGCACCGCGCGCCCGTCGACGAGGACGCTCACGCCGCGGAGTGAGAAGACGGCGCCGCGGTCGAGGTCGGGGTTGCGGTCGTGGTCGGAGTCGCGGTCGCGGTCGAGGTCGAGGTCGAGGTCGAGGTCGAGGTCGGGGGCGGGGGCGGGGGCGGGGTCG
>Ga0184637_10000950_pt1 | contig 20403 bp, 10 predicted proteins | sample PLM3_127_b2_FD_133143 | JGI IMG/M metagenome (GOLD analysis project Ga0184637, IMG submission 133143) | Groundwater sediment microbial communities from an aquifer in East River, Colorado, USA - PLM3_127_b2 | ecosystem: Environmental > Terrestrial > Soil > Riparian zone | place: USA: East River... | reverse complement strand
TCTCGGTGCGGGCGCCCGGCTACAAGCTGTGGGGCGCGCATGTCGATACCCGCCCGGCCGCCGGCGGTGACGGCCAAACGGTGGTCGTCGAGCTGCTTGCCGACCAGGTCGAAACGTCCCCTGGATCGGGAATCGTCAAGCCGACGGCGGTAAGCCTGGTGGTCAAGGTTTTTCCGGATTTCGCCCCGGTGAACGGCTTCCCGGATTTCCCGTTCGAGGTTGGTGACCCCACGCTCGATCCGCCTCTCCCGCTGCCATACGACATGTCTGGCTTCCACATCGTCATCAAGGACCCCATCGGTGAGGTCACGGTGGACCACTACGGCGATCCGATCTGCGGCACCGGCATCTGCCTTACGGACGCAAATGGCGATCTGACGATCGAGAATCTGGGCCCCGGCAAATACGAGACGTTCGCCATTCCGGCGACCGGCAGCGGCTGGGTGCAGACGACGACGTTCGAGGGCACCCGCGCGGTCGATGCCTGGCTCGAGGAAGCGACCGATGGGCGCGGCGCGCCGCGCGAGATTTTGGTTGAGCCGTTTGTGCTGACCGCGCATTTCTTCGGATTCACACAGGCCATGGACGCGCCGGGCGGCCCCGGTACTATCACGGGCACGGTCAGGAGCTTTACGAGCTGGCCGCCGGCCGAGCAGTTGACCCTCTACCAGCCGGTCAATCGGCCCTGGATCACGCTCACTGACATCGGCTTGACCGACCAGCAGATCCTGCGCACGCGCGGCAACGCGGATGGCACCTTCAATATCAGCGGCGTTCCCGCTGGAACCTACCAGATGGCGATCTGGGACGATCCGCTCGATTACATCATGGCATTCTATACGGTTACCGTGCCTGAAGGCGGCGGCACGGTTGATATGGGCAATATCGGCATCTTCCGCTGGTTCGCCTGGCTGTCCGGCTTCGTGTTCAACGATGCCAATGGGGACGGCATCAAGCAAGCCAGCGAACTCGGTATTTCCAACATGGATCTGGACGTCCGATTCCGCGACGGCAGCCTCGACAAGGTGACCTTCACCAATTCGACAGGGAAATATGAGTTCCCCGAAGTGCGGGGTCCGCTCGGCAGGTTCGAGATCGCCGAGGTCGGCTTCCCGCGCCTCGCTCGCACGGGCAAGTCGGTGCACAACGAGCTCTTCTCGAACTCGCAACCGCCGCTGGTCCCCGATTCCGTTGAAGTCGTGCCCGGCGATCTCGGCGGCGATCTGCTGGTGAACCAGCTCCTCATCGAAGGCAATCGCACCATCATCGACTGGGGCAAGAGGGTCTATAGCGGCATCGACAATGGCGGCATCACCGGCATCGTCTATTACGCGACCACGCGAAACGAGTTCGACGCCAGTCTGGCGGCGGCGGAGGATTACGAGCCCGGCATCCCAAGCGCCATCATGCGCCTGTGGAGCCGTGGTGCCGACCTCACGCCCAACACCGCTGACGACGTGTTACGCAACGAGTTGACGACGGACGCCTGGGAGCATCCGAGCACGGCCAATGGCAACGGCTGCACGGTGCAGGACCGGAACGGCAACGACCTTGCGACGCCCGGCTCGACGGCCGAATTCGTGGCCGACAACTGCATCGAAGTGCCGATGAACCGCAACGAGACCAAGGACGGTGCCTTCGACGGCGGTTACGCGTTCGAGGAGACTTGCCCCAGCACCGTCATTGATCCAGACACGTTCCTGCCTGTGAATGTGCAAGCCGGCCCCAATGTAGATGGTGGAGCGCTCTTGATACAGTATGACGTCGATCAAGACGGCATTCCCAACCATCGAGATCCGGACTTCCTGTATGGCGATCCGGCCGTCACCGTCGGCACCTGCACCGGCCCAATCGCGCCCGGCAATTATGTGACGCAGGTGGTGCCACCGCCGTTCTACCAGATCGTCGCGGAGGAGGATCAGAACACCGACGAGGGCAGCGACATCATCCCGCTCGTCCCGCCGCCGCCTTGTGCCGGCGACCTGCACCTAGTGGTCGATGCCCGCAACCCCTTCAACAACCAGAGCATGCCGTTCTGCAACAAGCGGCTGGTCACGCTTCAGGCCAGGCAAAACCCGGCGGCCGACTTCTTCCTGTTCACGGACATGGATGCCGATCCCAACAGCAAGATCTGGTCCGGCGACACGCTCGATCCAGGAGATTCCGGGCGCACGGACGCTGTGCCGCCTCCGGGCCGCTTCTTCGGCCTGGTCGAGGATGACCTCAGTCTGAACACCGATCCGAACTCCATCACCTTCGGCGAGAAGCGTTCGGCACCCGGAATCCCGATCAGCGTGCGCGACTACACCTTCCGGGAGATGCTCACCATAAACACCGACGAGAACGGCTTTTACGAGGTGTTGCTGCCGTCGAGCTACACGGCTCTCTGCCCGGTACCGGGCGGTATCTGCCCAGGGATGTATGTGCTTGTAGTCAACGACCCGGGCGACTTGGGCAACCCTGACCCGAACTTCAACCCCCGCTTTCTGACCGAGCCGGCCGTGCGCGACGTCTGGCCGGGCAAGATGACGCCGGCCGACACGCCGGTCGATCCGACCGGAGCCGAGGCGGCCTGCTCGCCGTCGGTCGCACTTGTCTCGCTTAACCCGGAGGAACCCCCTGTCAGCCAGACGCCGGAGATCATGCAGGTGTCGATTCCCTACGGGACGGCAGGATCACCCTTCGCGATCGAGATCAAGGGTGTTGATTTCGGCCCTTCGGGAACCCCGCCCACAGCCACCCTGACCAATGCGGCTGGCAGCCCCACGGCGCCAACCAGCAGCACATATTCCCCGGGGCAGCCGGGCGTGCAGTCCGAAGACACACTGAATGTCACGTTCCCGAGTTTGCCGGCAGGCATCTATCAGCTCTTGGTGAAGAACAACGTTAGCGGGCGGACCAGCGTTGCGGGCCTCAGCATCCATCTGCTGGGCAGCGGCTACAATCCACCGCTCGTGCTTGTGAGCCCATCTGCCGACCTGACAGCCACGCCGATTCAGGATGCCATTGATCTCGCGGCGGCCGGGAGCCTGATCGTCGTCGCGCCCGGTACCTATCGCGAGAACGTCATCCTGCACAAGGCGGTCATGCTTCAAGGCCACGGCCCCGGCGGCGCGATCGGCGCACCGGAATCGGAAATTGCGCCTCCAACGGGCCCGGGAGAGGATCCGTTCAGCCATATCCCGGGCAGCGTCATCGACGGCCGGTACTACACCTTCGATGCTGACAAGCGGGCCGCTTGGGACGCACAAATGGCGGCGCTGATACTAGCAAGCCAAGTAGCAGGCCCGACGCCGGTCGATGCCGGAGCGGTCATCACCGTCGTCTCTGATGGAACCGAGTTCGACGCCGTTGGTTCTTCGAGGATTGACGGATTCGGGATCGGCTTCGGCCGCGGGTTCGCCGGTGGCGGCATCTATGTGCATGCCTTCGGCCGCAACCTGCAGATCACGAACAATATCTTCGACGCCAACAGCAGCGGCCATGGGGGAGCGATCAGCATCGGCGAGCCGGTGCCCGAGGGCGGGCTCCTCGACAACAACAACGACGGCATCGGCATCTTCCATAACCGCATGGTATACAACGGCGGCATCCGCTATGCCGGCGCGGTCGGTATCTTCAACGGCGCCGACAATTACGAGATTGCCTTCAACGACTTCTGCGCCAACTCTTCGAGCGAATATGGCGGCGGCGTCTCGCATTTTGGCCTCAGCGATGGCGGCCAGATTCATCACAACCGCTTCTACTACAATAACGCATTCGACGAGGGCGGCGGCATCCTGATCGGCGGTGATCAGGTCGACAACACGACCGTTCCCGATGTCGACAATCTTGGCTTCGGCTCGGGCGATGTCGTCATCGATGCCAACCTGCTCCAGCAGAACATGTCGAACGATGACGGCGGCGGCATCATGCTGTTGCGGCCGCTCGACTACCGGGTGGACATCACCAACAATATGATCATCAACAACGTGGCAGCCGATTTCGGCGGCGGGCTCGCGCTCGACGACGCGTCGGATGTGACCATCGTCAACAACAGCATCGCCTTGAACATATCCACCTCGACCGCCGAGGACGCGGACCAAACGCCTGGCTGCACCGCGAATCCGGGCTCGACCTGTCCGCATGCCGCCGGTCTGATCAGCACGAACCATAGTGCGCCATTCGTCGCCTACCTCGGCACCGGGCCGGGCTTTTCCAATCCGGTGCTGTTCAACAACATCTTCTGGGAGAACGAGGCGTTCTTCTTCGACCCAAACAATCCACAAGGGCCTCCGGGTGCGACGAATCCTGGCTTGTTCCCTGCCGGATTCATCGATCTCGAGGTCGTCGGCATCGCCGGCACGCTCGACCCGCAATTCTCGTTGCTGACCGTGCCGTACGGACCCGCGACCAACAACATCGTCGGCCAGGATCCGCTGTTCGTGGAGTCGCTTCCAAACACCGTCGAGGTCAGGCCATTCCGCCTGAACCTGGATGAGATCTTCGTAGAGTTCATCCGTGACCATATGCTCGACGGCAACTACCACCTGCAGACGACGCCGGTCGCCTCGCCCGCCATCAATGCGGGAACGTCTGGCCCGATCGCCCTCGTTTCTCCGCCGGACCACGATTTCGACGACGACGTCCGACCGTTCAACACCGCATTCGACATCGGCGCCGACGAAGCGAGTGTCGTTCCACCGCCGCCGCCGCCACAACCGGTCGCCCTGATGTTCTTCTCAACGGTCGGCCCGGCGGTCGTCCCGGACGTCGGGCCTGGCGTCGGCATACCGGCCTACGATGATGCCGATATCTATCAGTTCACCGATGACGGGGACGGCACGTTCTCATTCCAGCGCGTGTTCGATGCCTCCACGGCCGGCGTGCCGGAGACCGCCGACATCGATGCGCTGAAGATGGTCGATGCCAACACGTTCTATGTGTCGTTCCTGGATCCGGTCACGCTGTCGGGCGTTGGGCTCGTCGACGACTCGGATATCGTGCGCTACGACGCCGGCACCTGGACCATGTTCTTCGACGCCTCGGATGTCGGCCTGGCCGCAGCAAACGCCGGCGAAGACGTCGATGGCTTCGAGATCCTTCCTGGCGGGACCAGCATCGTCGTCTCGACGCTTGGTGCCACGGACGTGCCGGGCATGACGGGCGAGAATCAATACGATGCGCTGCGTTGCAACGCCAGCCTGGGACAATTCGGCCCGACGACGAGCTGCACCTGGTCGATGTATTTCGATGGGTCGGATATCGGTTTGGGTGTCGCCCCCCCGGCTACCTTTACTGGTGAGAATATCGACGATGTGAAGGTCGAAGGCAGCAGCATCGTGTTCAGCACCAACGGCACCTTCAACGTCACCAGCGGCGCGGCGACCCTCACCGGCCCGGATGAGGATGTGTGGGTGTGCTCCGGCGGAACCAGAGGGGGCACCAGCAGTTGCGCGGGGTTCAGCCTGTTCTTCGATGGCTCGGTCTACGGGTTGACCACCGCCGACGGCGACATTGACGCCTTCGAGACGGCGGTTGATCCGGTCGGGGTCGTGACGGCCGCGGCGCCGGCGGCCCTGAGAACGGCGGGCCGATAGCGGGCGGCGCGGTCGGTGGCGATGAGGATCGTGGTCGCTCGATGGGTAGGAATGAAGGGAGAGACAAGATGCGCCGCTCATTGATTGCCCGCAATTTGACACGGCGCCGCTTCCTGGGCGGCGTGGGCCAGGGCGCCCTGCTGACAGCGCTCTTGGGCAGCCGCTTGGCACAGGCTGCGACGATCGACAATCCGCTATGCACACCCAACGCAACCGCCTGTCAGCTTCGCCTGGTGGCGACCGATGGCGCCTTCGCGCTGCCGGGCCGGACCCAATCGGACTCGGAGACGGTCCCCGGCGAGCCGCTAGGCCCGCTCTATGGATTCGGCTTCATTCAGGGGGACGTCGGCGCCTCCATTGCCAGCCTCGTCGTGCATAAGGGCCTCGTGCGATGGCCGTCGCCGATCATCGCCGTCGACGAAACAGACGAGCTTTTCGTCACCTTGACGAATATCGGCTTCCAGTTCCGGCCGGACCTCGACGACGCCCACACCATCCACTGGCACGGCTTCCGCAACCCGGTGTCCATTTTCGACGGCGTGCCGGAGGTCTCGATCGCGGTCCCGCCGGCCCGCGACTTCCCCTACTTCTTCGCGCCGCGGCTGGCCGGAACCTACATGTACCACTGCCACTTCGAGGATGTGGAGCACGTCCAGCTCGGCATGGACGGCGTCGTGTTCGTTCGGCCCAAGCAGAACAACACCGGGCTCGATTTAAATGGAGCTGCCGTTCCAGTGGCAAGACTCGGCGGCAACCTGGACCCGTCGGCCCCGCTAGGTTACGCGTACAATGACGTGGGCGGATCCACTGCTTACGACCGAGATTTCACCCTGCTGCTGAACGAGGTCGATCCGCGGCCGCACGACAACCTGCTTGGCATCCAGGAGTTCCTCTGGAGCGACTATAAGGCGGTCTACTGGCTCATCAATGGGCGCGCCTATCCGCATACCTTGATCCGGAACGGTGATCCGATCGGCGAGGCGGCACTGCTCGTTAATGAGGATCCGACCGGACAGATCGGACCCGACGGCACGGAAACCCTGCGCCAGCCGATCTCGTCGCTGATCCAGGTCAATGCCGGAGATCGGGTGCTGCTGCGCTTCGTCAACCTCGGCTACGAGCAGCAATCGATGCAGCTCAACGGCACCCAGATGCGGGTGGTCGGCGAGGATGCCACGTTGCTGCGTGGGCCGGGCGGCGCCGATCTCTCCTACATCACCAACACTATCTATATCGGGCCGGGCGAATCGCGCGACGTGCTGTTCACGGCTCCGGCGTTCTCCGGCAGCGGCACGGAAGATCCGATCATGACGGGCGTCTTCTACGACAGTTATCTGCTCAAGAATCGCAACGTTCACACGCTGCACAACAATGGCGCAACGGAAGCGAACGGCCTTGGCGGCCAAGTGACCGAGGTGTGGGTCTATCCGGCGACCGGCCCCACGGACACCCTGCCGGCCCAGACGGCGCCAAACCAGACATACGTCAGCCTAACGTAACTCTATTGCAAGCCGGTCCGCGCGCGAGATCCGGCAGGAGGAGCCCAGATGTCAAAGGAAGCCAGCAAATGGAAGGGGCTTGGCTCTTGGCTGTCGCCCGCAAGTCGGTGGCTCGCCCTTCCTGCATTTGCCATCGCGGCGGCCCTGGCGGCGCCACCTCCGGCAAAGGCCGCCATCCCCTGCACGCCGCCCGGCCTCACCACCTTCAACCTGACGACCGACAAGGGATACATCAGTACCCCGGACGGCAACAGCGTCTACATGTGGAGCTATCGTCGGACGACGCTCGGCAGCAACTTTCAGATCCCCAGTCCGGTCCTGTGCGTGACCCAGGGTCAGACCGTCACGATCAATCTGACCAATCCGGCCAGCACAGGGCTGCTCAGTTCGGGATTGCCGGAGGCCACTTCGCTGGTCTTCCCCGGGCAGACCAATGTCCAGACCTTTGGCGGCAAGCCTGGTCTGTTCGCGAACGAGATCGGCCCAGGGCCGGGAACAGTGACCTATCGGTTCGTTGCCAGTCAGCCCGGCACCTATCTCTACGAAAGCGGCACCAACCCGCATAAGCAAGTGCATATGGGCCTTTATGGCGTGCTGATCGTTCGGCCGTCGGCCGCGGCGAACAGGGCCTACACCGACCCCGACACTGTGTTCGACGCGAGTCAGGAATACCTAGTGTTGATTCATGAGATCGACCCTGAACTCCACCAGGCGGTCGAGCAAGGGGAAACCTATGATGCGACGATCATGCACGACCGCTACTGGACGATCAACGGGCGGTCCTTCCCCGACACCATCCTTCCCAACAACGCCATAACGCTGCCGGACCAGCCCTATAGCGCCTTGGTGACGGTCGATGAGGTCCCGTGTGCGGTACCGGGCTCCGGTCTCGGTTGCACGCCTGCGACCGGCACGGCCAACCGGCCAGCTCTCATCCGTTACGCCAACGCCGGGATGGTCAATCATCCGTTCCATCCGCATGGCAACCATTTGCGGGTGATCGCCCGCGACGGTCGCCTGCTGGGCGGAGCCGGGGGAACCGGCATTCCGGCCGTCGCCGCCATGGAGGCGTTCACCAAGACCATCGGCTCCGGCCAGACCTATGACCTTCTCGTTCGCTGGGTGAACGAGCAGGAGTTCGATCCAACGCTGAACCAAGTACCGGTCACGATTCCAGATCTGCAGAACCTGAAATTCAAGGACGATGTCACGTGGTACAGCGGCAGTCCCTATCTGGGGGTTCAGGACGACCTGCCGCCGACGACGACGAGTTTCAACGAATGCGGCGAGCTGTACTACCCCTGGCACAGCCACGCACTGAATGAATTCCAGAACTTCGATGAGGGCTTTGGCGGCCTAGCGACGCTGTTCCGGGTCGATCCCACCGGTGGCTGTCCGTAGCGCGTCGACCTGGTCGAGCCGAACGGGCGAGGGAGAAACAGATCATGTGCGCGAATGCCACACGAAGAATTGCCGGGTTGAGTTTTGTCGCAGTGGCGACCGGGTCTCTGCTGTTTGCCGCACCTGCCCAAGCGATCAACCTGTGTGCTGGCGCGGGCACTGTGACAATGCCGGACGGCGTGAGCGTCGACATTTGGGGCTTTGCGCTTGACACGGGCGGCCCAGGTTGCGATGTCGCAATTCCGGGCCCGGTCATCGACGTCACCCAAGGCGACCCGCTCACCGTGAATCTCCGAAATACGCTTGCCGAGAGCGTCGCCATAGAATTTCCCGGCCAAGCCCTGCCGCCTGACACTATCGGCGCCGGGCCGGGGGGTGGCACGACCAGCTATAGCTTCACGCCCGAAGCGCCCGGAACCTACCTCTACGAGGCAGGCCTGAATCCCGGCATCCAGATTCCGATGGGGCTCTATGGCGCGCTGATCGTCCGGCCCGCTGGCGATCCCGGCCAGGCTTATGACGATGCCACGACCGCGTTCGACGTCGAGCAAGTGCTGGTCTTGAGCGAGATCGATCCCGCTCTGAACAGCGACCCGGGTGGGTTCGACCGGACTCTCTACGACCCGGTCTACTGGCTCATCAACGGCAAGGCCTACCCGGATACGGATCCGATCCCGGTTCCGCCAGACAATACATTGCTGCTCCGCTATCTTAACGCCGGCTCGACGCACCACACGATGACCCTGCTCGGTAAGCGTCAACGCCTGATCGCCATAGATTCCGATCCGCTGGTGGGTACGCCCGACCTTTCGCAGAGCGTGGCCTCGCAGACCATTCCCGCCGGCCAGACTACCGACGCGCTCGTGATCGCGCCGGCAGCACCCGGCCGGTTCCCGCTTTACAATCGACAGATGAACCTCACGAATGCACTGCCGGGGAACCCGGCCCATTTCCCCGGCGGCATGATGACCTTCATCACGGTGCCGGCGCAGCTGTTCTTCTCCACCGCCGGCAACTCCGCCGTGCCAGGCGTGTGTCCGACCACCGCGCCCAACGCATGCGACGATGCCGACATCTATGCCTGGAGCGGCGCCGCTTTCGGGCGCGTATTCGATGCCTCCGGCGTCGGGTTGCTCGCCGGCGCCAATATCGACGCCCTTGTCGTCGTGGATTTCGACACGTTCTACATGTCCTTCACCACCAATGAGGGTACCGCCGTCCCGACTCTCGGGACCGTGCAGGACGAAGACATCGTCAAATACGATGCCGGAATCTGGAGCATGTATTTCGACGGCGGGGATGTCGGCCTGAGCGGAAGCGCCAACGAGGATGTCGACGCCTTCGAGATCCTCGCCGACGGCAGCATCGTCATCTCGACGATCGGACCACCCACGGTCATCCCGGCTATTCCGACACCCCCCACGCCGCAGGATGAGGATCTGCTGCGATGCGTCGGCACCTTCGGATCAACGAGTACGTGCGCCTGGACCTTGTATTTCGAGGGTTCCGATGTCGGCTTGTCCGCTGCCGACGATCCCCTTGCCGTTCCTCCCGTCAATGAGGATGTCGACGGCACGGCGGTAGACGGCAGCGACATCTACCTGAGCACGCTCGGCGCATTCGCGGTGGCGGGGATCCCGTCGGGCGCGGCCGGCGACGTGTTTGTCTGCAATGGCGTGACGCTCGAATCGGTCAACGGAACGACCGCCTGCACCAGCCTCAGCATGTTCCTCGATGCCAGCGCCGAAGCCTTGACCGCCAACATCGACGCCTTCGACTTGCCCTGACGGCTTGGGGAGGAGGGATTGTAGGAAGTGCCGATGAGTGACTTCGAATCAATCCGGCACCACCGGCGGCGCGCTGCAATCGTTTGTGCGATCGCGCTCCTTGCCGCCTTTGGCAGTTGGGAGATGGTCGCAAATCGCGTCGGCACGACTGGCTCTGACACGGCAGCCGCACAGGCCGCATTCGAAGAGGCGACCGGCGTGCGCATTGTTGGCGTTACGGTCACCGCCGGCGGCGGCATGCTCGATCTGCGCTACCGCGTGCTTGATCCGGACAAGGCGATCGTCGTCCATGACAAGGACAACCCGCCGACGATCGTTCACGAGGCGACGAACTATTCAATCAACAAGCCGTTCATGCACCACTCGAAGGGGCGCGACCTGCATGCGGCGATCACCTATTACGAGCTCCTGCTGAATCAGGGCGAAGTGGTGAAGCCGGGCGATGCGGTCACCATTGTCATCGGCGACACGCGCCTTGCCCACATCATTGCGCAGTGAGTTTGTCCTGGGGTGATGCATGTACAACTCGTCACTTCACTTCGGCAATGTCGGGCGACGGCGGTTTGGGGCTATTGCCCTGGCCTCGGTAGCCCTCGCATGCACCGGGCTGCCGAAGATCGCCTTGGCGCATGCGTCGCTTGTCAGTTCGGAACCCACGGATGGGGAAGTGCTCAAGCATTCTCCGTCACGCGTGACCGCCTGGTTCGAACAGGAACTGGAAGAGACGGCAAGCACCATCGCCGTCTTTGATGCCCACGAGCGCCAGGTCGATGACGGCAGCGGCGGCGTCGATCTCTACGATCCGGACCATGCCTCGATGACGGCGATGGTGACAGTTGCTCTCGTGGCCGGACGCTACGCCGTCCGCTGGATTGCGACGAGCGCCGCCGATGGCCACTCTGGACATCCAAGCGGCGGGGAGTACTTCTTTGAGGTTCGATAGTCGCAGCATTGTGCCCTTCGTGCGCCGTTGCCTGCTTGCAATGGCGGCAATGGCGCTGTTCTCCGCAGAGCCGCCGCGTCACGCTTTCGCGCACGCCATTGTCGTCGAATCCGACCCGGCGGACGGTGCCGTCGCACTCCAGGCGCCCGCGGAAGTCCGTCTCCGACTTTCAGAGCGGGTCTCTCGGCAATTCAGCTCGGCACAGCTCTTGGACGCCAATGGTGGCGTCATAGCCGGTCCAGAGATCCCGATCACGCGGCCGGAACCGACCACGCTCGTCCTGACCCTGCCCAGTGTATCGGTTGGCAGCTACACGCTGTTCTGGAAAGTGTTCTCCGAGGATGATGGCCATTTCTCGAAGGGCTTTCTCGTATTTGGCGTCGGAACCGAAGCAGCCCCCTTGTCGGCAGCCTTGCCGAAGCCAGAGACACGACCCGACGCTGTCGAGGTTGGCCTCCGCTGGCTGGGCTTCGGCCTGCTCGCAATGCTGATCGGTGCGATCGGTGTTGTGGGATTCGTGCTTGATGGTCGCGCGGCCGCCGATCCCGCTGTGCGTCATCGCTTGGGCGAATCGCGGTGTCGCGTGCTTGCCTGGTCGACGTGTTGCGGCTGCTTGGCGCTTTTGGCCGGCATCGGACTCTTGACTGCTCAAGCCGCGACGCTGCGAGAGACCCAGCCGGCCGAAGCCTCGCTGTGGGGACTCGTCTGGCAGGTCATTGAGCAAACTCGCTGGGGCGCTTTGTGGCTGCTGCGGGAGGTTCTTCTGCTCGCCATGACGGGCGTTCTGTTCCTGATGTACAGGGCAGCACGGGGAAAATCCAGCTCCCTGCCGAAGGCGGACGGCATCGTGCGACATGGTTGGCGGAGGCCGCCATGGTCGGTAGCTGCTGCATTTGCGCTCCTATTGGTCACAGCACAGGCGCTTGCCGGCCACGCTGCCGGTGTCGGCGACCGGGTGTGGCTGGCGGTAGCCGCCGACGCGCTGCACCTCTTGGCGGCGGGCCTCTGGGTCGGCGGGATCTTCGCGCTGGCTTTTGGACTTCTGCCTTTGTTGCGCACGGACCGCATCGGGTTCGCGATCATCGCCCGCGCGGGTTGGCGGCGTTTCAGTCGGTTGGCGGCCGTCGCCGTCTGCCTGTTATTCCTGACTGGGTTCTACGCCTTGGGGCGGCAAGCCGCATCACTCGATGCGCTGATCACGACCCTCTATGGTCTGTCCCTCCTCGCCAAGATCGGTTTGGCACTGACGATGGGCGCGATCGGGCTGCTCAACGCAGCGATGTTGCATCCGGAATTCGTCCCCGCATTGGCGGCGCGGGGCCTTGGCCGTGCGGGTGGCTGGAAGTTGCCTTCGCTTGCTTGGCTGCCGAATTTGATCCGGTTGGATATCGGTCTCGCCGTGCTTGTGTTGCTGCTGACCGGATTGATCACGTCGTCACCGCCACCGCGCGACGCCGCCTTCAATATCGCGCCTGAAGACGTGCGAGACCAGAAGACGCATTTTTTGGACGACCTCATGGTAACGCTGTCGGTCAAGCCGGGGCGGCCTGGGCAAAACCTGCTGACCGCATTCATCGCAAGCACGCGTCGTCCGTCGCAGACAGAAATCTCGCGCGTGATTGCTCGATTCACGTTCCGGGGCCGCGATTTAGGACGCGTGTCGGTTGTCGGCGAGGCGATCGAGCCTGGCCGCTATGTCGTCGGCGGTCGGCAGCTCAGCGCGGCCGGTCCATGGCGGATCGATGTGGTGGTGCGACGGTTGGGGATCGCGGACGCAGTCGCGCGGTTCGACTGGGTTGTGCCTCCAGCGGGTGTTGTTGAACCGACCATCCTTTCGAAACGTCCCATTCGGCCGGTTACGGACGCGATCGCGGGAATCGCATTGATCGTGCTTGGGGGGGCCGTGGCAACGATCTTCGGCCAGGCTCGAGGGCGGGGCGCGATCGACAGATCGCGACGCCGCGCGCCGATGGCCGGCGCAGCGCCGAATGGTTCGCGGTCGGCAGTGGCGACTGGAGCGGCGGAGTGACTCGATCGCTGGAGATGATCATGACTCGATCGACCATATTGGCAGCTGTCGTGGTAGTGCTTTCGATGGGGCTCAACACAGGAGCGGTGGCGCAAGTCGTAGAGCCCCTGCTGCAGCAGGCGGTCGCGGCCAGCGATCCAGACGATCTCCTGCCAGTGATCGTCACGCTATCCGCAAGGGTGAACCTCAAGGCTCTGGTGAGTCCGGGCATGAGCAAAGAAGAGAGGCATGATCGGGTGGTCGCCGAGTTGCGCAATCGTGCGGCGGCCAGCCTGCCGACGCTGGTAAGCAGCATGCAAGCACTGGGTGCGATCGGGATAAAGCGGTTGTGGATCATCAATAGCGTCGCGGCCGAGATTCCGGCGCGGTCGGTCGACGATCTGGCTCTCTTGCCGGGGGTCCAAAGCGTTCGGCTGGATGCCGCTGTGCAGGCGCCCACGCCGCAATCCGGCACGGTCGCCACGCCGGAATGGAACATCACAAAGATCCGGGCGCCAGAACTCTGGAACCTGGGCTATTTGGGGCAGGGCGTGGTCGTCGCGAGCCTGGATACCGGTGTCGACGTAGAGCATCCAGATCTCGCCCCGAGATGGCGGGGCGGAACGAACAGTTGGTTCGATCCCTACGAAGGCACCGTGTCGCCTTTCGACGTCAGCGGTCACGGTACTCAAGTCATGGGCCTGATCGTCGGAGGAGATGCGGGCGGTACGGCAATCGGCGTCGCTCCGGAGGCCAAATGGATTTCGGCGAAGATCTTCGACAATTCAGGCACCGCAGTCTTGAGCAACGTCCACCTTGGATTTCAATGGACTCTTGATCCTGACGGAAACGCCCTTACGGAGGACTTTCCTGACATTGTCAATGCGTCGTTCGGGTTCACTGCTCCCAACGACTGCAACTTGGAATTCCAGCCCGATATCGCCGCTCTGAAGGCCGCGGGAATCGCAGTCGTCGTCGCCGCGGGAAACTCAGGACCGGCGTCCGCTACGAGCACCAGTCCGGCGAACTATACGGAGAGCTTCGCGGTGGGCGCGATTGATGCCGGCAATATCGTGGCGAACTTCAGCAGCCGTGGCGCATCGGCCTGCGATACCACCATATTTCCGGAGGTCGTCGCGCCGGGAAGCGATGTCGACACGGCCGATTTGTCGTTCGGCGGACTGCCGCTCTACATAACGGTCGGCGGCACTTCGATTGCGGCGCCGCATGTGGCAGGCGCAATGGCACTATTGCTGAGCGCGTTCCCAGATCTGGTGCCTGCGGAAATGGAGCTAGGACTCCAGCAATCGACGCTCGACATCGATCCGCTTGGTCCCGACAACGACAGCGGGTATGGCCTGATCGACGTGATGGAAGCATTCAACCAGCTGGGAGGGCCAGCGCCGGTCGATGCCGACGGCGACGGATTCGTGGCTGAGGTGGACTGCAACGATACCAACCCAACGATCTATCCCGGCGCGATTGAAGTCAAATTCGATGGCGTGGACCAGGACTGCAATGGCTATGATCTCACGATAAGGATAACGAAGGCGACCTACCAAGCCAGGCCGGATCGCCTTGTCGTCGAAGCGCAAAGCCGACTAGGCCGAAAGGCCCAGCTAGTCGTCGTCGGCTATGGACCGATGAAGTGGAGCGCGCTGTTCCGGAAGTGGTACTTCATCAGGAGCCGCATTGGCGGCAACCCGCTTGCCGTGACTGTTTCCGGGATCGAAGGGTCCGAAGTCGCCAAGACTTCGACCCTCTTAGTTCAAAATCGTTAGGAGAGGGTGAGAGCGCGCAACAGTCGGCCATGATCGCGGACTGAAGAGGATTGTCGATATGCTCCATGGGACGTCGCTGCTTCACATCGCTCAGGCGGTGGGAAAGAAAGACCATCGCCACCGGAGCGGATCGCCACCTCACCCTAGCAAGGCCGGCCCGGGTGACCCCTGGGCGGGCCGTTGGTCGGATCACACTCTTGATCGTGGCAAAGAGCGGTGATGACGACCTACACTGTGACTGGTCGGGAGCTCCCACCATAGAAGCCAGCGCGCTCGCACCTGGTCTGGGGACGCCAGTCAATGAGACCAATGGAGGACATTATCGACATCACGGCGGATCAGCTGGCGGCGCTAACGCAAGCGCTTGAGCAGATGCCCCAGCTCGTCATGGTGACTGATCGAACGGGGGCCATCGAATATGTCAACCACACCTTCGAGATGAAGACCGGCTATGTACGGGAGGAGGTAGTTGGCAAACAGGCCAGCATCCTCAAGTCCGATAGACATGACCGCGAGTTCTTTGAGCGATTGTGGACGACGATACAGCGCGGCAGGACATTTCGCGATGTCTTCATAAACCGACGAAGGGACGGTAGTCTGTTCCACGAATATCTGACGATCAGCCCGATGCTCGACAGCCAAGGGCAGATTGCTCGCTTCATCGCCACCGGCACGGACGCGACCCGACGCACTCACCGGAATTCAGATCTGCTGCGGCAGATGAGGGCATTTCAGATATTTGCCGCCAACTTCCCGGGCATCGTCTATCGAGTGAACCTTCGGAAAAAGACCAAAATCCAGCTGCTAAGCAAGCGCGCTGCTGTCATGCTTGGTCAAGCAGGCATCGACATGGTTCCCGATTCTGGGTTTCCCACTCACCCGCTGATGCCACCAGAGGACCGCGAGAGACGTCAGGCGGAGGTCGACGAGGCGGTCCGTCACAATACGCCGTTCGAGCTCGAATACAGGATCCAGCGCGGGGATGGAGGAATCCAGTACTGCTTGGAATACGGCATGCCTGTGCGCGATCTGGATGGCAGGCCATCTGACATTTATGGCGTGATTCTCGACATCTCGGAGCGCAAGAGACTCGAGGACAACCTGCAGGAGTCTGAGCATGCCCTGGGCGAGCTCTCGGCAAAGCTCCTCACGCTGCAGGAGGACGAGCGGAAACGGATCACGCGGGAACTGCATGATGGAATCGGCCAGGTCCTCACGAGCATCAAGATGCGCGTCGAAACGGCGACTTCCATCCTGAGCCGACATGGCTTCGAGCCGGGGGCGGAGGTCCTGCAGGCCGTTGTTCCGATGATACAGGAAGCCATGCAGGAAGTTCGAAATATGTCGAAGGATCTGAGGCCGCCTATCCTCGACGACTTGGGTATCATTGCTACAATCGTCTGGTTCTGCCGAAATTTCCCGAAAACATATGGCACCATACGTGTCGAAATGGACATCGATGTTGACGAAGCGAGCGTCCCTGCGGATCTCAAGACCGTAATCTATCGGGTTCTACAGGAGGCCATGAATAACGTTGCCAAGCACGCCAATGCGAGCCTCGCATGGGTTCGGCTCTTAAGGTTTCCTGAGGGAATCGAATTGGTCATTGAAGACAATGGCTGCGGGTTCAATCTGCAGGAGACATCGTCCGGACGTCTCCGAGGACTTGGTCTGGCCAGCATGCAGGAAAGAGTCAGGATCTCAGGTGGTGATTTTTCTATTCGGTCTGCCCAACGGATTGGAACTGTGGTGCGCGCTGCATGGTCCGTCGGTGGAATCGCCGAAAAAGCACAGTGAGGCCATGCTGTCGCAAGATATCCTCACTGCAGGAGAAAACCGTATTGCTCGCTCCCGCGGCGCAGAACGACGCCCCGGGGCGTGATGGCCTCAAGTCTTACATCGGGATTGAGCCAGTCGCCCTCAGCATAAATGGCCTGGTTGATGCGCACAAAGCGACGCGTGCTGTCGTTGCTGTAGAAATGCACCGAGATGGCCAGTGACGAGACCCAAGGGGCGCTCGAGGCAACAGCCAGCTTGATCGGTGAAAAGAATTCCTCGCCCGGATGTTGACCGAGCTTCCAGCCACGCTTGCTGTCTCCGGCCATTCGTGACGCAACTTTGGATTCCAGGTATACCCTGGTCTCCTTGGCCGCAAGCGCACTGGCGCCGGAATCCCGATAGAACATGTGTCGGCCGATCCGCTGCGGTCGAGCCAGATCGTGCCTCCAGGCCGGGTCAACGTAGTCGGCATGATACCACAGCGCTCCCCCGGTGGGGTCTCGAGAAAGCCCATAATAGACCCGCCGGGCGAGCGCCTTGCTGCGGCGCCAAGCCGCCTCATCCTTGGGCCGGTCGCTGAATTCGTCGCATGTCCAGGAAAACTGACAGCCACCGTCAGGCAGGCCATTCTGTTGGCGCGCGACGTCACAGATCCGCCGGGGGAATCGCGCGTCGAGCGTGCGATTGACGACGACATGCGCGACCGCAAGCTTTCCGATGTCCGGCTCCCCACGCGCCTCAAAGTACATGGTCAACGCCAAGCATTCGATCGCTTCGGCGCTGTCCGTCGCGGCGGCGCCATTCGGCCCGGCGAACTGCGCCCCAAGGACGACGAGGGCGCCAATTAGACCGCTGTACAACGATTGGCCCAGTCCACGAGCGAGAGTCTTGGACAATGTCGCAACGCAGGGGAAAATCGGGTCACGGCGCGGCGATCTGCCTGCATAGGCGACATATGCAAGATCGAAAGAACGAACGCGCAGAAGCGATTCCGTTGGTCGTCGCTGCATCTCTGCAGCAATCGACGGCGATCGCAGGGTCCCGCACTCCCCCCTTGTCGACATCATGATCGCCACCTCCGGGACCTGGGCTTCCGAACTGGCGTTCGACGGTGACCAATCCTTCTCAGTTCGTGCGCGCGAGGGGCCCGATCCGATCAAGCCGCCACGACGTCGACCCAGGTCGCTATTGCTCGACGAGCCCTTTCTTCATCGCGAAGGCCGTCAGGCCCGCGGTGGAATGCAGATTGAGCTTCTCCATCAGGTTTGCGCGGTGCTTCTCGACCGTTTTGGCGCTGATATCGAGAAAGATTCCGATCCGCTTGTTGGTAAAACCCTCCGCGATGAGCTTGAGGACCTGGCGTTCGCGGTGCGTAAGGCTGTCCCAGGGGGACACCGGGCCCGCACCCTTCGCTCCGTTCAGGTACGAAGTCAGGATCTTTTCCGTGGCCTCGGAGCAGAAGTGAGTCTTTCCTGCGATCACGTTCTTGATCGCCAACATCAGTTCTGCATGGGTCGCATCCTTCACGATATAGCCATTTGCGCCATCCTTTATGCAGGCGTGAATGTACTCCTCGTCCGTGTGGACCGTCAGCACAAGAATTTTCGAGCGCGGGCTGCGACTCTTGATTTGACCGATGGCCTCGATGCCGCTCATGCCAGGCATCGAAAGATCCATGAGGATGAGTTCCGGCATCGTATCGATGGCACGCTGTACGGCGGCCTGCCCGTCCTCAGCCTCCGCAACGACTTCGAAATCAGGATTGGCGAGCAACAGCGCCCGCAATCCCTCCCGGACGATTGTGTGATCTTCTACGATCATGATCCTGCGCTTTCCCGGCATGTGCCCTCCCAAGACGACAAGCCGGCGATGCGCCCTATCGCGACGAGCGATTCGTCAACCTTTCGTAAAGCAAGAAAGACCCTCGATGATCGCGTTTCTATTTGCATTATACTCTTGAGAGGAGGCTGAGTATACAAGACACAAATCCCGCGAAAGTAGTTGAAGCGAAATTCATATGCATCATTTCCTCAGCAGCGACGCTTCAGGCGTGCGCGTGCCGTTTGCTTCGTTATGTATCTGTCGTGAATCGTTATTGTTGGCGCGCCGGATCGACGCCGGCGGGGACGGATTGCATTCCATTGTGCCAACTGGCCACCGTCGGGGAGCCGAACGGCTCCGCAGTCAGAGCCATAGGTCTGGCCACGTCGGCGCGTAATGATCGTATGTTCGCTCCGGCTTGATACTCTCCCGATACGCGAGCCACATTGCAGCCTTCGAGCGGCCAACAGTCGCACCGCTGTGGCGGGGGAGCCACCGGCCGCATCGACCAGAATGCCGTCATCAGGGTTGGTCGCCTGGAAACGTCGCCGCGTCTTCTGCTCAGACCCTCACAGCTACTTAACCCCGATGAACCTTCTTGTCTTGGCCATGCAATGGGCACGCAATTACAACTATCTGGTTGAAGCCGGTTGCAGGCAGAATCAGCCCACTCTATCAAAAGCACTCGGGATCCCGCCGCTGTCCGCGCTTCGGATGCCCGCTCATAACGGCTTGCCTGGGATATGAGATCGTAAACATGAGATGCCGGGCGTCCTCAGTACGCCAAATCTGGCTCATTCATGCTGCAATGCGGGGAATCTGTTGCTCAGCTAGCCGCAAGTATCGTTGGTTGTGGGTCCCCGCAACCAAATCTCCCAAGCATCCGAGCAACACACCTGGCACTCACGCGCGAGCAGTGCTGAGGCGCCGCGGCTAGAGCCTGCTTTTGCTCCGCCCGTCGAACAGATGGATCTTGCTGAGATCGGGTGCCAGGCGAATCGTTTCGCCCGGCTGGAGCGAAATGCGCTCCCGGAACACACCGACAATGTCGCGATTGCCGAGACGCGCCACGACATGAGTCTCGGATCCGGTCGGTTCAATCACCACGACTTTCACCGGAATGCCGTGGTCGGCGACCGTGAAATGTTCGGGCCTGATACCATAGATGGCGGGTTTGCCCGCGGCCCCCGTCGGTACGCTTGCCAGCGGCAGCCGCACGCCATCGGCCGTCGCGAAACCGGCGCCGCCTGACTCGATCGTCCCTTCGATCAAATTCATCGCCGGCGACCCGATGAAGCTGGCGACGAACAGATTGGCCGGACGGTCATAGAGCTCCAGCGGCGCCCCGATCTGCTCGACGATCCCGCCATGCATGACGACGATCTTATCGGCCATGGTCATGGCTTCGATCTGGTCGTGCGTGACGTAGATCGTGGTGGTCTTCAGCCGCTGGTGCAGCTCCTTGATCTCGGCGCGCATCTGTACGCGCAGCTTGGCATCCAGGTTCGACAGGGGTTCGTCGAACAGGAACACCTGCGGATCTCGTACGATGGCGCGGCCCATCGCGACGCGCTGACGCTGGCCGCCCGAGAGCTGCCGCGGGTAACGCGTGAGATAGGCCTTCAGATCCAGAATCTCCACCGCGCGCTTCACGCGGGCTTCGATCTCCGCCTTGTCGGCCTTCTTGACGCGCAGGGAAAAGCCCATGTTCTCCGCCACGGTCATGTGCGGATAGAGCGCGTAGTTCTGGAACACCATGGCGATGTCGCGGGCTTTAGGCGGCAGGTCGTTGACCACCTTGCCGC
>Ga0184637_10000949_pt1 | contig 20405 bp, 17 predicted proteins | sample PLM3_127_b2_FD_133143 | JGI IMG/M metagenome (GOLD analysis project Ga0184637, IMG submission 133143) | Groundwater sediment microbial communities from an aquifer in East River, Colorado, USA - PLM3_127_b2 | ecosystem: Environmental > Terrestrial > Soil > Riparian zone | place: USA: East River... | reverse complement strand
CTCGTTGTTCTTGGCCGCCTCCCGGAACCGGTCGGACACCACGTGGATCCGGTCTCGGATGGCCTCGGGCCCCACGTCGAAGCCCTCGCGCCTCAGGATCTGCGAGAACAGGTCCGGGAACGTGGGGTGCGGGTGGACCAACGTCTCCCCGGCGTCGAAGAAGACCGCCTCGAACCTCACGGGCCCGATGATAGCGACCGGCCCCGGCTCACTTCGGCCCGGACCTGGCCCGGGTTTCCAGGTCCCGCCACAGCCGGTCGACCTGGGCCTCGAGGTCCTCGAGCGTTCCCTCGTTGTCCACCAGGACGTCGGCCACCTCGGCCTTGGCCTCCAGCGACAGCTGCGCCTCGATTCGCGCCTGGACGGCCCGCTCCGGCATGGCCCGTTCGCGCATCAGCCGCTCGATCTGAGTGGCCACGGGGGCCGACACCACGATGAGGAGGTCGAAGGCCGTGTGCATCCCCGTCTCGACCAACAGGGGCGCGCTGAACACCACGACCTGGTCGGAGTCGCGGTACTCCTGGCACCCTTCGGCGAACATCCGCCGGACCTCCGGGTGCACGATGCCCTCAAGGTCGCGACGGGCCGCCGGATCGGCGAAGACGATGCTCGCGAGCGCCTCCCGGTCCAGCCCGCCGCCGGGGGCCAGCACGTTAGGGCCGAACCGCTCGACGACCTTCTCGAACCCGGGGGTCCCGGGCGCCACCGCCTGGCGGGCCAGGACGTCGGCATCGAAGACGATGGCGCCGCGCTTCTCCAGCATCCTGGCGACGGTGGACTTGCCGGACCCGATCCCGCCGGTGAGGCCGACGAGCAGCATCGGAGGGGTTACTCGGCGCGACCCTCGCGCCGGCGCAGGTCCTCCAGGATGGCCTCGAGGGAGACGTCCTCGTCGGCTGCCGGCGCTTCCTCTGCCGGCACTTCCTCTGCAGGCGCGGCCTCTCCGGGCGCCTCGGGGACTTCGGCGACACCCTCAGGTCCGGCCTCATCAGGTGCGGCTTCGGCCGGCTCCGACGCAGCCTCGACGACCTCGGCACCCTGGTCGGCCTGGGGCGCCGCTTCGGCGGGCGCCTCCGCTACGGCCTCCTCGGTCCGCGCGGCTCCCTCCGGAGCCTCGGTGGGAGCCTCCGCGGGACGGACCTCATCCTCTTCCGCCTCGATCTCCTTCTCAGCCACCGCGGGCATGGCCCCGCCCACTTGGCGCATCGACAGGCTGATGCGCCGGCGGGCCACTTCCACCTCGATGACCTTCACCCGGACCTGGTCGCCGACGGACAGGACGGACTCGGGGGAATCCACATGCTGCTCGGAGAGCTCGGAGATGTGCACGAGGCCCTCGATGCCGGCGGCGACGCGGACGAACGCGCCGAAGGGCACGAGCTTGGTGACCTGGCCCTCGATGATCTCGCCGGCCTTGTACCTGCGCTCGAACTCCTTCCAGGGGTCCTCCTGGGTGGCCTTCAGCGACAGCGACACGCGCTCTCGCTCTAGGTCGACGTCGAGGATCTCGACCTCGACCTCCTGGCCGACCTGGACCACCTCGCTCGGGTGATCCACGTGTTTCCACGACAGCTCGGACACGTGCACCAGGCCGTCCACGCCGCCGAGGTCCACGAATGCCCCGAAGTTCACGATGGAGGACACGGTGCCCTTGCGCCGCTCGCCCTTCTGGAGTGACTCCAGGAACTTCTTGCGCCCCTCGCTCTGGGATTCCTCCAGGAAGGCCCGACGGGACAGGACCACGTTGTTACGGTTTCGGTCGAGCTCGATGATCTTGGCCTCGATCTCCTGGCCCACGTACGGGTGCAGATCCCGGACCCGGCGAAGGTCCACGAGCGACGCGGGCAGGAACCCCCGCAGGCCGATGTCCACGATCAGGCCGCCCTTCACCACCTCGATGACCGGGCCCTTGATGGTGCTGCCGGACTGCATGACCTCCTCGATCCGGCCCCACGCCCGCTCGTACTGGGCGCGCTTCTTCGACAGGATCAGGCGGCCTTCCTTGTCTTCCTTCTGAAGGACCAGGGCCTCGATCTTGTCCCCGACGTGCACGACCTCGTTCGGGTCGATGTCGTGGCGGATCGAGAGCTCCTTGGCCGGGATGACCCCTTCGGACTTGTACCCGATGTCGAGAAGGACCTCGTCCCGGTCGATCTTCACGACCGTCCCCTCGACGATGTCCCCGTCCTTGAAGTCGCGGAGGCTGGCCTCGATCGCGTCGACCAGCTCCTCGGGTGTCAGGTCGCGCTCGGGCGCGGCCTTGGCTTCGCTCGTCTCGATGTGAACCATCTCCTCCTTGCGTGCGCGACGCGCCCACGGGCAGCGGGGTGGATTGCGGTGATGCGGACGCGCCTCGCGGCCCGGGAATGGTAGCTACCTGGGCAAACGCCCGTCAACGGGGAGTATGGTTCAGTGGCCGGCGGGCGCGGCCTCCGCCCAGTTCCGGCCCCACCCGATGTCCGCCCGAAGGGGCACAGATAGCTCGTGGGCCTGTTCCATCTCCTCCTTCACCAGCGCCGCGGCCTCCTCCACCTGCACCGCCGAGACCTCGAAGACGAGCTCGTCGTGCACGGTGAGCAGCATGTGGATCTCGAGCCTGGAGGCCCCGAGTGCCCGGTCGACCCGGATCATCCCCAGCTTGAACACGTCGGCCGCGCTTCCCTGGATCGGCGCGTTCAGGGCCATGCGCCGGCCCAGGTCGCGCACCCGGGGGTTGGACGCCTGAAGCTCGGGGATGTACCGCCGCCGCCCCAGCATGGTCTCCGTGAAGCCCTCCGCCGCCGCCCGGGCCACCTGCCGGTCCAGGTAGTCGCGGATCTGGGGGAAGGTCTCGAAGTAGGCGTCCAGGATCTCCTGGGCCTCGTCGGGGGCGATGTCCAAGCGCTGGGCCAGGCCGAAGGCGTTCATCCCGTACGCCAGCCCGTAGTTCACCATCTTGGCCCGGTTGCGGAGGGAGGAGTCCACCTTTTCTTCAGGAAGCCCGAACACGCGGGCCGCGGTGGCGGCGTGGATGTCGCGCCCCTCGGCAAAGGCCGACTTCAATCCCTCGTCGCCGGACAGGTGGGCCAGGATCCGGAGCTCGATCTGCGAGTAGTCGGCGACCAGCAGGAGCTGATCGCTCGAGCCCGGGATGAACGCCCTGCGGATCTGCCGCCCCAGCTCGCCGCGGACCGGGATGTTCTGGAGGTTGGGGTTGGAGGAGGAAAGTCGTCCGGTGGTCGCGCCAGTCTGGTTGAAGGTCGTGTGAACGCGGCCGTCGGCCGGATCGACCTGGCGGGGCAGGGCCTCCAGGTACGTCGAGTTCAGCTTGTCGAGCTCCCTCCACGAAAGGAGCGCGTCCACGATGGGGTGCTGGTCACGAAGCTTCTCCAGGACCGACGCATCGGTGGAGAGCTGTCCCTTGGGCGTGCGCTTGCCCGGCGAGAGGCCGAGCTTGTCGTACAGGATGGCTCGAAGCTGGGGCGGCGAGTTGAGGTTGAACTCCTCGCCGGCCTGCCGGTAGATCTCGGCCTCCAAGGTGGCCATCCGGTCCCGGACCTCCTTCGCCATCGCGTTCAGGTAGTCGACGTCGAGCGCCACTCCCCGGGCCTGCATCCGGGCCAGGATCGAGGAGAGCGGCATCTCCACCTCGTCCAGCAGCCGGCGCAGTCCGGCCCGGTCGATCCGCTCGGCCAGGACCGGGGCCAGCAGGGCCACGGCGGCGGCCTCGGCGGCCACCACCCGCCAGGAGTGGCCGAACAGCTCCCCCTCGGCTTCCCCCTCGACCCCGCTCAACAGGTCCGATCCCAGGTACTGCTGGGCCAGGGCGCTCAGCCCGAAGTTCGTGCCCGCCGGATCCAGCAGGTACGCCGCGAGCATCGTGTCGAAGGCGACGCCGGCCAGCGGGCGGCCGGAGGCGATGACGGCCGCCTCCGTGTCCTTCGCGTCGTGCGTCCACTTCGGCGCGGACGCATCCGACAGCGCGCCGGCCACCGGGTCGAGCGCGTCCAGGGCCGCGTAGGCGGCCTGTCCGCCGCCGAGCGACGCCGCGATCCCCCGGGTCGACCGTCCCTCCAGATCCAGGCGAACGGCCTTGGGCTCCGTCCCCGCGATCAGGGATCCGACCTCCTCGGCCGATGTCTCCCGGAGGTCCAGCTCTGCCAGGTCCGCCGCGGGTTTGGGGCCGTGGCCCACGTCTTCCAGCCGCTCGAGGAGCGTGCGGAACTCGAGCGAGGTGAACAGGCGGCGCACCGCATCCATGTCCCACTCGCCTATCACGCTCTCGTCTGGGGCGAGGTCCAGCTCCAGGTCGGTGTTCAGCCGGGCCAGGTCCTTGTTCAACAGGAGCTGCTCACCGGCTTCCTCGATGGCGGTACGGAGCTTCCCCTTCAGCTCCGAGGTCCGGGCCAGGATCTCCTCCACCGAGCCGAAGTCCTGGACCAGCTTCGCCGCCGTCTTCTCCCCCACGCCGGGGACGCCGGGGATGTTGTCGGAGGTGTCGCCCTTGAGGGCCACGTAGTCCAGGTACCGCTCCGGCGACAGGCCGAACCGGTCCCGGACCGCCTCCTCGTCGTACAGGGCGATGTCGGAGATGCCCCGGCGGTTGAACATCACCTTGATGCCCGGCCGGACCAGTTGGAAGAAGTCGCGGTCGGCGGTGACGATGACGACCTCGATCCCTCGCTCGACGGCCCGGACCGCCAGTGTGGCGATGACGTCGTCGGCCTCGTGCGCCTCCACGCCGATCACCGGCACCCTGAGCGTCTCCAGGACCTCCACGATCAGGCCGAGCTGCTGGCGGAACTCGTCGGGGGCCTCGGGCCGGCCCGCCTTGTACTCGGCGTACTTCTCCAGCCGAACGGTGGGCGCCCCGATGTCGAAGGCCACCGCGATGAGGTCGGGACGCTCTTCGGCCAGGAGCTTGATGAGCATCGAGGTGAAGCCGTAGACCGCGTTCGTCACCTGCCCGGTGCTGGTGGCCAGGGATTGCGGCAGAGCGAAGAACGCCCGGTACGACAGGCTGTGCCCGTCCAGGAGGAAGAGCCGCTTGGGGGGATCGCTCGCGCCGGTGGCCACCGAGGGGATTGTAGACGTCGCCTCCGACGGCCCTGGACCGAAAAGACGGGCCTCGTTCGGCCCCGAACATGGGTTGGGTAGAATTCGACCCGCTTAGTAGGATTCGCGGGGTTTCATCCCCGCCGGTAAGGAGGCCGCAAGACGTGAGCACTGTGGAGACGGTCCTTTTGGGAGCGGTGGCCGGGTTCACGATCTTCCTCGGGCTCCCGATGGGGCGGGTGCGACACCAGAGCAAGGCGCTGAAGACCTTCCTGAACGGGGTCTCGGCGGGCATCCTGATCTTCCTGCTGTTCGACATCCTCGAGCACGCCACCGAGCCGCTCGAGGAGGCCGTCCACGAGGGCGCATGGGGCCACCTGGCCGCGGTCGGCGTCCTGTACGCCGGCGGATTCGGGGTGGGACTCCTCGGCCTGCTCCACGCCAGCCGGGCCTGGCGTCGCCGGGCGGGCGGGAGCCTTGGACCCGGCGCCATGGCGTTGGCCGAATCCGACGTCCGAGGCGAGGCCCTCCGCGTCGGCATGTCGATCGCCATCGGCATCGGGCTTCACAACTTCTCGGAGGGGCTGGCCATCGGACAGGCCGCGTCGGCCGGGGAGGTGTCGCTGGCCCTGTTGCTGGTGATCGGCTTCGCCCTGCACAACTCGACGGAGGGGTTCGGCATCGTCGGCCCTCTGGCCGCCGCCGGTGAGCGCGCTTCGTGGGGCTGGCTCCTCTTGGCCGGGGTCGTGGGGGGCGGGCCGACGTTCCTGGGGACGGTCGTGGGGACGATGTTCCACTCGGATCTGGTGTTCGTCGCGTTCCTCGCCCTCGCCGCCGGCGCGATCCTCTACGTCGTCGGAGAGCTGTTCAGCGCCGGCCGCCGGTTGTCCTGGGAGATCACGTTGTGGGGCGTGTTCGCCGGCTTCGTGGCGGGACTCGGCACCGAGCTCGTCCTGATCGCGGCGGGGGCCTGACGGCACATCGCTCACTCACAACGACGAATCGCCGATTCGTTGTCACTCTTTCTTCCCCGGAACGAACCGGGTCGCTACCTGCGTGGTTGTTCCGAATCCGTTGCAGCGCAAGTAGGCGTTTCGCGTTGACAGGTCAAGGGCACGTCGCTAGATTTCGCTCCGGTCCCGAGCGGCCGCAGGGACCGGGAGGCCGACAGAGCCTCCGGGAGAGAGATTCACCGAGGGGGCGCGAGTTCCCACGGACGAGTTTCCTGCCGGGCGGCGGCCGGTCAACCGGGAATCCGGGTCGCTTGGGGCCAGCATTTGACGGGTCGAGGAACCGAGTAGACAACGCTCGCGTATGGGGAAGGCGTGAGCGGCTCCAAAGGTTCCTCGGCCCGTCCTTTCTGTCTGCCGAAACTCACGCCCTCGTCGCCGTGCTGACGTCGCGCCGTCCCCTCAGTCATCGAGAGATGACGATCACCCCGGTCATCCCCAGCGACTGATGGAACCGGCAGTGGAACGGATACTCTCCCGGTCCCCCCAGGAACGCGGCGATGTCGCGGATCACCAACCGGCGGCCGAGTGCCACGTCCTGCGAGTACGTCGTCCCGGAGATCGTGACGTTGTGGACGTTTCGCCCGTCGTTCTGGACGACGAGGTCCTGTCCCGGGCCGATGGGGGTCGTGGGGTGGGCGTCGTGGAAGTGATAGTCGATGGCGGTGACCACGTAGGCGGGGCGGGCCGTCTGCCTCCACACCATGGGGGCCAGAACCACCACGGCCACCGCGGCCACCGCCAGGATCCCCCGGGCCCGGACCGAGTTCACCCGCGCCTCACAGCACTTTGGCCAGGAACTGTTGCAGCCGCTCCGTCTGAGGATTCGCGAAGACTTCCTTGGGCTTCCCCCGCTCCACGGCCAGCCCACCATCGGTGAAGATCAGCCAGGTTCCCACCTCGCGGGCGAACCCCATCTCGTGGGTGACCACCATCATGGTCATCCCTTCCTCGGCGAGCTGCCTCATGACGTCCAACACCTCGCCGACGAGCTCCGGGTCCAGGGCCGAGGTCACCTCGTCGAAGAGCATCAGCGTCGGTCGCATGGCCAGGGCGCGGGCTATCGCCACCCGCTGCTGCTGCCCGCCGGAGAGCGCGCCGGGGTAGGCGTCGGCCTTGCCGGCCAGGCCCACCCGGGCGAGCTGCTCCATGGCTCGGTCCCTCGCCTCTGTGGCATCCACCTTGAGCACCTTCTGCAGCGCGACGGTGATGTTACGAAGGGCGGTCATGTGCGGGAACAGGTTGAAGGCCTGGAACACGATCCCCATGCGGGTCCGGACCTCGTTCAGGTCCGTCCGGATGTCCGTGATGTCGCGGCCCTCGAACCACACGTGACCCTGGCTCGGGATCTCCAGCATGTTCACGCATCGGAGCAGCGTGGACTTCCCCGAACCGGACGGTCCGACGACGACCTGGACCTCGCCAGCATCGAGCTCGAGGTCGATGCCCTTGAGGACGTGATGGTCCCCGAACCACTTGTGGATGCCCTCCAGGCGAACCACCGCCTTGTCCTCCGCATTCGTCATGTTGGCGCCCCTGCGATGCTCACAAGGCCGCTCCGAAGCTTCTTCTCAGCCATGTTCACCAGACGGATCAGTGGCAGGGTCACCGCGAGGTAGCCGAGGGCGGCCACGACGAAGAAGGTCGCGTTGAAGGTGTCAGCGAACCCCTCCCGGGCGTAGTTGTACAGGTCCAGCTGGGTCTGGGTCAGACCGAGGACGATGATGAGCGAGGTGTCCTTGATCAGGATGACGAACTCGTTCATGAGCGGCGGGATCACCCGCCGAACGGCCTGGGGGACGATGGCGTAGCGGAGCGCGCTCGGGTACGACATGCCAAGCGAACGCGCGGCCTCCATCTGGCCACGTTCGAGTGACTGGATGCCCGCCCTGAACACCTCGGCCGCGTACGCTCCGGTGTTCAGGGTGAAGATCACGATGGCGGAAACGTAGCCGGACAGGCCAAGACCGAGCCCCAGGTTCAGCCCGAAGTAGAAGAACGAGAGCTGCCAGATCAGGGGGGTCCCACGGAAGAAGTTGATGTACGCCCGCGCCGGGGCCCGAACTGCTCGCCGCTTCGAAAGGGCCAGGAGGGAAAGGACCAGGCCCACGACGATCCCCCCGAGCTCGCCCGCGAAGGCCAGGATCACGGTGTTAGCGGCGGCACGGAGGAAGCCGCCCCAGTAGTCCTGGATCCGTTCGAAGTTGAGGAACTGAAAGGCGAACGTGAAGGGGTCACTGGCCCGAAACCACAGGAGGAACGCCCCCACGACCACCGCCTGGACCCCCAGGATGGCTCCCGTGATGCAGTGCTCCTTCTTGCGCCGCGTGTCCTGACGCGAGTAGAGGACAGAGCCCGCCACGATCGCGACAGCTCCCAGCGCGATCCCGAGGTATAGGAAGAAGGACGTCATCGCTGCGTTCAGGGCGGTGACGATGTTGCAGACACCTCGGGCTCCGAACAGCTCCGGGCTGATACCGCCTTGGACACAGGCCGGCGTCAGGGTTCCGCCCTGGATGGCGTAATACAGCTGCATGGCCACCACACCACCGCCGACGCTGACGAGAGCGGCGATCCCGGACCAGAAGATGGCCCGCGGCACCGGAGCGGACGGACCCATCACGTCCGGTGGGGATTCCCAAACGGCGGTCGCCGCCTCAGCTGTTACGGCCATGGGTCCTCCTCCTTCGAGAAGCCCGAGGCCCGCGCCCAACGGCGGCGCGGGCCTCGGTGGGCTTCGGCGCGTCTAGGTTGTGGGCTGGAACTCGGCAGGCACCTCCACACCGGGGAAGTACTTCCCGAAGATCGTCGCGTACGTTCCGTCGTCGATGACCTCTTGCAACGCCTCGTTGACGGCCGAGGTCAGGTTCGGCGTGTACTTCGCGAACGCAAAGGCATACTTCTCGTTCGTGTCGATCGGCTGCACGACCGCCGTGCCGGGGAATTCCTTGACGATCTCGGCCGATGACGGTTCGTCGTTGATGACGCCGGCGATGGTGCCCGCTTGCAGGTCGCGGAACGCGTCGGGCGCCGCCGTATAGGTCTTGATCTGAACGCCTTGAGGGGCGAGGTTGTCCTCGGCCCAGATCTTCCCGGTCGTGCCCTTCTGCACGCCGACGGTGTCGCCCTCGCCCAGCTGGTCCGTCGACGTCAGATCGGGGGTCTTGTCCACGTTGACGGCCAAGGACTGCCGGGAGTTGTAGTAGAAGCTCGAGAAGTCGACGACCTGGGCCCGCTCCGTGCCGGTGTCGCCCGTTGCGGTCACCGCCGCGGCCACCATGTCGAACGGATGGTTCTGGCCGGCGACCGCTGTGAAGATGGTGTCGAAGTTCGCCCTGACCCACTCGACCTGGAGCCCGAGCTTCGCCGCGATGGCCTCCACGAGCTCCACATCGAAGCCCGTCTCCTTCCCGGCCTTGACCGATTCGAACGGTGGGAAGTCGAGACACGATCCCACCTTGAGCACACCTGGTTGAGCGAGCTCGCTCTCGAAGGCGGGCCCGGTCGCGGTCCCGCCCCCACCGGGCGTCTCCTCATTGGCGCACGCGGCAGCGATCAACCCGAAGACTGCTAGCGCGGCCACGATCCCGATCAGGCGTCTCTTCAAGGTACCCCTCCTTACTGGCGAAGACGCGTTTCCCGGGACCCACCCGGGGCCAGACGGCCCATTATGGTGGAAGAGGCCATCGGTTTGCTCATCCCGTGGTACGTGGGCAGGCCCGTTCCCGGCTTCACCCGGCGGAGTGGGGCCCTAGAGCTTGAGCGGGATCCAACGGCCACCCTCGTCCCGGAACAGACGCACTAGCGCGGAGCCCGCCGTCAGCTCCCCGTGGGGCTCGAACACGTAGGTGTTCGCCAGCCCCCGGAACCGGTCCGTCCCCCACAGGGAAGCCAGCACCTCTGCCCTGGGCGCCGCCCCGGCCCGGAAGGCCCGCACGAACATCTCGGCCACGTCCCAGGCCTCGGCGGCGAAGGCTCCGGGGGGGAGCCCGAAGTCCGCCTGATAGTCCTGGATGAACCGCTGGGCGGCGAGGCCGGTGGAGGTGGACAGGTCCGCGCAGGGACACGCGGCCACGGTCCCCAGGCCGGCCCGGCCGGAAACGGAAAGGTACGCCGGGTCCTTCATGGCGTCCCCGCCGACGAAGGCCATCGTTCGGTCGCCAGCCTCTTGGAGGGACCGGCGAACGAGCGCCCCGGTGGTGGAGGAGCCCCCCCACACGACGACGCCGCACCGCGATCTGGTGACGGCGCGGGCGATACGGAGCGAGCCCTGCTCGGCCGGCGCCGTGTGCGAGCGGAGCACCACCTCGGCCGTGGTCGAGGCGGCCACCGCGCCCAGGAGGGCCCTCGATCCTGGGCTCCCGTCCCCCAGGAGGCAGGCGCCTCGCCGCGGCGAGGGGAGGGAGTCGACGAACGCCGCGATCGTCCGCCCCTCCGTCGTCACGTCGGCCACCGCCCGTCGCCATGCCGTCCATCCACGCATCGAGGGGTTCGGGCCGAGCGGCGACAGGGTGATCGTGGGCACGCCCGCGGCATCCAGGATGTTGCCGGCGCCCGACTGCTCCCGCTCGGTGAGGGAGGGTGCAGCGATGGCTCCCACGAACGCGGGATCCTCCACGATCTCCTGGGCTGTGGCCGCCGCCGTCGCGGCGTCACCACCGGTGTCGAGGCCCACCAGTTCGACCGAGACGGGGAGCCCGTCTCTGAGCGAGGCCGTGTCGAACGCGAGCTTGGCGCCCTGGAACGCGGGAGCCGCCCTCGCCGACGCCTCGTCCGACGACAGGTCCTCGAGGAACGCCACCTTCACGTGCACCACCGGCAGCACGCCGGTGGCCGACGGTCCGGGTATCGGGGCATTGCCCGTGCAGGCGGCGGCGACCATCGCGCACAATACGGCCTGGAGCTGAACAGGTCGAAGCGCGCGCATCGAGCCTCCACGAACCGATGGAATGGGGCCTGTAGTCTAGGTCCGCCGGTCGGCGTACCCGCCGGGGTGGTGGAACGGCAGACACTCGGGCCTCAAAAGCCCGTGGGCTTCGGCCCGTGAGGGTTCAAATCCCTCCCCCGGCACCTCTAAACCACATGGCCCTCGCGGACGAGGTCGCCTCGGGCGAATCGTTCCAGCGAGAGGCCCGAGACGTCCACCGATCTCGCCTCCCCCTCCAGGATCATCTCGGCGAGTAGCTTCCCGACGATCGGCGCGTGCTGGAACCCGTGGCCGCTGAACCCACAGGCCAGGTACAGCCCCGCCGGATCCGCTGCCCGGCCGATGATCGGGTGGCGGTCGGGGGTCATCTCGTAGAGCCCCGCCCACATGCGGGCGACCCCCGCTCGCTCGAGCGGTGGGAAAACCCGGACGGCGGTGGGGACCAGCTCGTCGGCCACCAATGCCTCGTCGACTGTCGTATCGAAGGACACTCGCTCCTTCGGGCTCCCCATCCCCATCAGCACGCCGGGCCCCTCGCGGTGGAAGTAGAAGCTGGTGTCCGCGTCGATCACCAGGGTCCTGCGCTCGGGCGCTCCCGGGAAGGGCCCCGTGACGACCACGTTGCGCGGCTCCGGCTCCAGGGGCAGCACCACCCCGCAGGTCTCGGCGAGGAGGCCGGCCCACGGCCCCGCCGCGTTCACGACCACGTTCGTCGATACGCGACCGACGGTGGTCTCGACACCCGTGACGCGTGCCCCGTCCGTGAGGATGGTGCTCACGTCGACGCCGGTCCGCAGCTCGGCGCCCGCAGCTCGCGCGATGGTTGCGTAGCCGGCCGTCAGCCCAGAGGGATCGGCGATCCCATCGTCGGGACAGAACGTCGCGCCGATCAGGCCGTCCAGGCTGATGCCCGGAGCGAGCGCTCGCGCCTCCTCCGGTTGGAGCAGCCGGGCGTCGACGCCGAGTCCGCGTTGCAGCTCGGTCGCGGCCACGAACGAGCGCCACGAGGCCTCGCCCCGGACGAGGAACAGGTAGCCGTCCTGCTGGACGTCCAGGGGGATGCCGTGCGTCTCCTGGAACGACAGGATCATGGGGATGCTCGCGAGCGACAGCCGGATGTTGACCTCGCTCGAGAACTGATGGCGGAAGCCACCGGCGCAGGCGCCGGTGGAGCCCGTTCCCAGCGCGTCCTCCCGCTCCAGCAGCAGGACGCGGCCTGCGCCGGCGGCGGCCAGGTGGTACGCGGCGCTCGCCCCGACGATTCCCCCGCCCACGATGACGACGTCGGCGGTGCGGGTCATGCCCGGAGCCGGTCGACGGCGGCCCTGGCCACCGCGAGGTCCTCGAAGGCCACGCCGACGGACTTGAACACCGTGACGTCGTCCGGACTCCGGCGAACGCGCGCTCCGCGCACCACCTCCGAGAGGTCGGCGACGACATGGTCCGCACGGATCACTCTCGCGTCGATCGGGATCAGCAGGTCGCCGGCCTCGGCCAGGGCCACCTCCCTGGTCTCGACGACCAACCGGCCGCGGCGGATGGTCTCGTCGTCCAGCTCACGCGTGTCGGGCGTGTAGGCACCCACAGCGTTGACATGCACACCCTCCGACAAGCGCGAGCCATCGAACACCGGGGTGGGGCTGGTCGTACAGGTGCAGACGATGTCGGCAGCGCCGACGGCGTCCGGCCCGCCGACCTCCGCCCCCAGCTCCATCTCCCGCGCCGCGGCCACCAGGGCCTCCGCCCGGCCGGCCGTCCTGGACACGAACGTGACCCGGTCGATGGGGCGAACGGCGAGCATCGCCTCCAGATGCGCACGGGCCTGCGTCCCCGCCCCGAAGATCACCAGGCGGGCCGCTTCCTCGACCGCCAGGTACCGGGTGGCCAGGCCGGAGACCGCACCCGTGCGAAGGGCCGTGAGGGCGGCGCCCTCGATGGCCGCCTCGGGCTCCTGCGTTTCCGGCGAGAACAGCACGTACAGACCCTGGATGAACGGCAGCGCTCGCTCGGGGTTGCCCGGGGTGACCGTGATGAGCTTGACCCCCGTCCCTAGGGGCCCGGTAGCGGGCATGGACACCAGCCTGCCCGCCCCGGTTTCGAGGTGCGTGCGGAGCGGCGCCGATGGGAGCGGGCCGGACCCGAAGGCCTCCTCCAGGGCGTCGATGGCCGCCTCCATGGGGAGCAGTCGCCGGAGCCGATCGGCGTCGATGAAGGGGAACTCACTCACAGCTCCCCCAGGTACGCCTCCCGCATTAGGGGGTTGTTGAGGAGAGCTTCGGCGGTGTCGGCCAGCACGATCTGACCCGTTTGCAGCACGTACCCCCGGTCGGCGATGGACAGCGCCATGTTGGCGTTCTGCTCGACCACGAAAACCGTGGTGCCCCGCTCGTTGATCTGCTTGATGACCTCGAAGTTCTGTTCGACCAAGATGGGGGACAGGCCCATCGACGGCTCGTCCATGAGCAGGACCTTCGGCTGGGCCATCAGCGCGCGCCCCACCGCGACCATCTGCTGTTCGCCCCCGGACAACGTGCCGGCCCTTTGGGAGAGGCGCTCCTTGAGCCGGGGGAAGAGCACGAACATGCGCTCGAGGTCCTCCTCGATGCCCTCTCCGTCCCTCCGGAGGTACGCGCCCATCTGGAGGTTCTCCCGGACCGTCATCCGCTTGAACAGCCTGCGGTTCTCGGGCACCATCGAGACCCCACTTCGCACGAGGGCCTGGGTAGGGAGCCCGTTTACCTTCTCCCCGTCAAGGAGGACCTCGCCCTGCGTCGGCACGACGTAGCCCAGGATCGTCTTTAGCGTGGTGGTCTTGCCGCTCGCGTTCCCGCCGAGCAGGCACACGATCTCCCCGCGGCGAATCTCCAGGGTCACGTTCCGCAGTATCTGGACCGGCCCATAGTGGGTGCTGACGTTGCGGAGCTCGAGGATCGGTCGGCCATCGGTGCTCGCCTCGGCGCTCACGCCTCGGCCGCCGCCTTCCGCCCGAGGTAGGCCTCGATCACCCGCTCGTTGTGAGCGACCTCTCCGTATGTCCCCTCGGCGATCTTCGCCCCGTAGTCCAGCGCGATCACCCGGTCGGAGACCCCCCTTACGACCCGCATGTCGTGCTCGATGATCATGATCGTGTACCCGCGCTCGTCCCGAAGCTTGCCAACGAGCTCAGTAAGCTCCAGGGTCTCCCGGGGGTTCATCCCGGCCGTGGGCTCGTCGAGTAGGAGCATCTTCGGGTCGGACGCCATGGCCCGGGCGATTTCTAGACGGCGGCGGTTCGCGTACGAGAGGGCCACGGCCAGCTGGTCGAAGCGATACCCGACCAGGCGGGGTCCGAAGAAGGCCAGGGTCTCCTCGGCCTTCCTGCGCGTTTGCTCCTCCTCCCGCCTGAACGAGCGTGTGCGGAGGATAGCCGCGACTATTCCCGAGCGCGTCCGGCAATGCCGGGACAACATCACGTTCTCCCGGACTGTCATCCCGGGGAACAGGCGGACGTTCTGGAAGGTCCGGGCGATGCCCTGCTCCAGGATCTGGCTGGGTCGCAAACCGACGATGTCGCGTCCCTCGAACAAGATCTCGCCGTGGTCAGATGGGATCATTCCGGTGATCAGGTTGAAGAGCGTGGTCTTGCCAGCTCCGTTCGGCCCGATCACGCTCACGATCTCCCCCACATCGACGTGCATATCCAACCCGTCGATGGCCAGCACGCCGCCGAAGGACTTGGAGAGCCCGCTGATCCCGAGGAGCGCCACGTCCGGCTCCGATCACCCGGCCTCGGCAGGGGCCGCTTCGCGCTCTTTCTGAGCCTTCAGCCAGGCGTCTTGCAGCCCCTCTTCTTCGTGCAGCTCCCGGGCCCGTCGCCGGCTCGGGATGAACCCCTCCGGCCGCTTCAGCATCATGAAGATCAGGAGCACCCCGTAGATCAGGAATCGGTACTGCTCGAACTCGCGCAGGAGCTCGGGGAGGCCCACCAGGACCAGGGCGCCCAGGACCACCCCGGGCACGCTCGCCATGCCCCCGACGATGATGATGATCAGCACCGTGAACGACACGAAGACCTCGAAGCTGTGCGGGAAGACCGAGCCGATCTTCACCGCGAAGAGGGCTCCGGCGAAGCTGGCCAGGACAGCGCCGATGATGAAGGCCCACAGCTTGGCCGCGACGATGTTCACCCCCATGGCCTCGGCGACGCTCTCGTCCTCCCGCATGGCCATCCAGGCCCGCCCCATCCGGGAGTCCTGCACGGCGTAGGACATGTAAGCCGCGATGAGGACGAAGGCAAAGACAGCGTAGAAGAACAACTGGGGGCCCCGGATCACCAGGGGGCCGATGGCGATGTCAGGAATCCCGATGATCCCCAGGGCTCCACCGAAGATCGGCTTGAACCAGTCGGAGAGGAACAGGATCCGGGCGATCTCCCCAAAGCCCAAGGTGACGATGGCCAGGTAGTCGCCGCGCATCCGGAGGACGGGTGTGCCTACCAGGATGCCCGCGAAGGCCGCGGCGAGGATCACCAACGGCAGGGCCAGCCAGAAGGTCAACTCGGGGGAGATGGCCGGCGAGGCCGGCGCGGTCAGCACGGCCGTCGTGTAGGCCCCGACCGCGAAGAACGCCACGTATCCGAGGTCCAGGAGCCCAGCAAGGCCAACCACGATATTCAGCCCCAGAGCCATGAGCAGGAAGATCCCGGCGATGTTCAGTACTTCGGTGAGGAATACGCCCAGGATGCGGGGGAGCACGGCGAGGGCGACCACGATCACGACGAGAGTGGCCGCCGCCGCCCGCCGCCGGTCTGGCTGTGCCATCCGCTCCAACCTCGCGCGGACGGAGCCCCGCCTGGCTCGGATGGCGAATGACAGCGCGTAGACGGCGATCGCCACCACGATGGCGGCCGGCACCCTGAGCTCACCTGATGGTCCGTAGAGCTGGCTCCCAACGCCACTGATCCGCGCGCCTCGCAGGACCTGCGTAACGAGGGCCTCCAGCATCCCGAGGAGCAGCACCCAGAGGATGGCGTCGAGCAGGGGGCGCCGCCACCGAGCGTCGAGGAGGTGGGCTGCCCCCCCTGCCAAGCTCAGAACCGCGAACACCACGAGCATGAGTGCGGCGCCGCCGACCAGCCCGCGGTCGAAGGTCAGGATCCTTACCAGTTCGGGGGAGACGTTCGTGAGGATATCGCGCACGTCGAAGTTGCCCACGAGCGCCACGAACGCGCCGAGCACGGCCCCGATCAGGGCGCCAGTCAAGAGCCCAGCCAGAAGATTGCGCACGCCCTTCGCTGGTGCCGAGAACCCCTCGAGCTGAGGGGGGGGACCTCCGGCCAAGTAGCCGAACCCCAGCGGGACCAGGAACAGGACCGTGTAGCCCAAGGACAGGGGGCCGACGAGCGCCCGCGAGTCGAACTGCTCGACCATGCCGATAGCCGCCACGAACACGACGGTGACGCCCCCGATGAGGCCCACACGGGCTGCGTGCCCTAGGTCCACCTGGCGAGCCGGCAGGAGATCGGCGCCCGCCGGAGTTCCGGATTCGGCGGCCGCTACAGCCGGGGTCCCCGACATGCTTACGCCCTCTCCTCGGCGAGCCGCTCACCCAAGATACCGGTGGGCAGGAAGATGAGGACCAGGACCAGGACGAGGAAGGCCACGACGTCCTTCAACTGATGGGCGGAGGGGATCCCGAGCCCGGTCAGGACCAGGCTGGGGCCCAGCGACTCCACGCCTCCTAGCGTCAGGCCGCCCACCATGGCGCCCGGGATGTTGCCGATGCCGCCGAGGACCGCCGCCGTGAAGGCCTTGATGCCGGGGAGAAAGCCCGTGAAGAAGTGGACCTGACCGAACACGAGCCCGTACAGCAGGCCCGCCGCGCCGGCCATAGCCCCCCCGATCCCGAAGACGAGCGAGATGGTCCGGTCGACGTTGATGCCCATAAGCCTGGCGATCTCCTGGTCCTCGGAGACCGCCCGGATCGCCTTCCCCGCCTTCGTTCGCTCCACGAACAGGTACAGGCCTGCCATCATCACCGCCGCAGCGACGATCACCAGCGCTTGCGTCCTCAGGATCCTGAATCCGACGAACCGGAAGCTCCCCTCGAGCACGGGCATCTGCGGGAACGCCTTGAAGTCGAAGCCGAACAGCCCTCCCACGGCGTACTGGAGGAAAAAGGACGCCCCGATAGCAGTGATGAACGGGATCAGGCGGGGAGCGCCCCGCAAGGGGCGGTAGGCCACACGCTCCAAGAGCAGGGCGATCGCCGTCGAGGTGGCCATGCTCGCCAGGAGGGTGATGAACAGGGAGAGGAACGGCTGGCTCGCCCACAGCCCGCTCTTCGCGAGCGCGTCGGCAACGAAGTAGCCGCTCATGGCCCCACACATGAAAACCTCGCCGTGGGCGAAGTTGATGAACCTGAGGACGCCGTACACCATGGTGTACCCCAGAGCGATCAAGGCGTACACCGATCCCTGGGCGATCCCGAACACGATCAGGTCCCGCCACTGCTGCAGCGAGAGCCGCCCGCTCCGGAGGCTGAAAAACGCGCCCCACACGACGGCGATGAGGGCCGCGATGCGGACGACCCAAAGGAAAGTGTCGACCACCGGCAGCTGGATCTTGCGTCGCGCCCCGGTGCCTACGGTCTCGGCCATCTCATCACCTGGGCCCTCTTACCATCGCGCGACGCCGTCCGCAAGGAGGGTACCCGGCCTGGTGGCCGGGTACCCCCTCGGTGAACCGCTCCCGCTCCCGGTTACGGTTCGTACGTGTAGAGCACGTTCCCGCGGACGTCGGTGATGGTCTTTTCCTTCGGCGTGTTCTGCACGATGTCGATCAAGGGCTGTGCGCAGTCGCCGAACTCGTCGCACGTGATCGTGCCGGTCAACCCCTGGAAGCCAGACGTCGCGCCGACTGCGTCGCGCAGGGCCTGACGATCGATGTGAAGGGTCCCATCATCGTCCTCCACCGCAACCTCCTCGATCGCCGCGAACAACACGTTCGCCGCGTCGTACGCGTGGGCGTGGAAGGCCTGGATGGGCTTCTCCCCATACTGCTCGTCGTACTTGCCTACGAACTCCTTGTACGTAGCGCCGGTCGGCGCTGCCGGCCCGGAGAAGTACATGCCCTCCGTGTCGGGGAGCACAACGAACGTATCGGAGAGCAGCCCGTCCGCGCCCATCAGGGTTGCAACGTCGCTCAGGCCCTCGATGTCCTTAGCCTGCTTGGCGATGAAGTCGGCCTCGGGCTGGAAGATGGGGAAGAACAGCAACTCCGGCCCTGCCGCGGCCACCTCGGTCAGCACCGGCCGCATGTCGGTGTCGCCCTTGCTGATGGCAGTGGCGAGGACGATCTCCCCACCGAGCTCCTCGAAGGCGGAGCCGAATGCAGTGGCCAGCCCCTCGGTGTAGGGATCACCGTCGTGGATCGTCGCGGCTTTGGTCACCCCGAACTCCTCGATGGCCCAGGTCGCGGCGGCCCGACCCTGAATCTCGTCGTTGTGGGCCGTCCGGAAGTATCCCTCCTTGTGGGCGGCGGCCTCCTGGCCGGCGATCGACGTCAGGACCGGCGACGTGTTCGACCCCGAGATCATCGTGTACCCGGCCTCGGACAGGATCTCAATGGCCGGGACTGCGGCGCCGGAGCAGCTGGTGCCGACGACACCCACGAACTGGGGGTCCGCGACGATCCGCTGCGCGCCCGTCGTACCCTGCTCGGCGGCGCACCCGTCATCGAGCGTCTCCAGCTCGACCGGGTGGCCGAGTAGCTCGCCGCCCTTGTCGGCGATGGCGATCTCGACCCCGCGCACCTGGTCGACCCCGAGGCTGGCCGTGTCGCCACTGATCGACTCGAAGACGGCGACCTTGATGGGCTCGTCCGGCCCCACGGTAACCGCCCCCAGCGCCCCCGGCGAGAACCCCCCGCCAGGCGCCACTTCATCCTCGCCGCACGCCGCCGCCACCAGGGCGAGCACGCCGAACAGCGCGATGCCTACGAGCCATCTTCGGTTCCTCATCGAGCCCCCTCTCCTCGCCGGCCCGGGCTCCCTGCCGGAACCCGCACCGGATGGACTTTGGTACATATCTCTCAGCGGAAACGCACGCGGTCCTCGAGCGGTTCGGTCCTCCCTTCCCCCTCCGAAGCAAGTGCTACGTACCACATCCGGCCCCGAAGGGAAAGCGCGACCCTTTCACCCTTCGTGTACGGATACCGGGGTGGGTCCGGCCTGAACCGGTGCCTAGGCCGGCCCGATGGCCACGCGGAACTCGCGCGCCATGGCCAGGGCCCCGTCCGGGTCCCCGTCCACCAGCCGGCGCACCAGGGCGCTCCCCACGATGACCCCATCGGCGAAGGCGCAGGCCTGGGCGGCCTGGGCGGGCGTGCCGATCCCCACCCCCACCAGAAGCGGGAGGTCGGTGAGCGGACGGAGCGCGCGCACGACCTCTTCCGCCGTCCCCCCCAGGTGCTCCCGCTCGCCGGTCACCCCGTAGGTGGCCACGCAGTACACGAACCCCCGGGCCGACGACGCGATCGACGCCAGGCGCTCGGGGGAGGAACCCGGGGCCGCCAGGAACACCGGCGCCACCGACGCCTTGGAGCACGCCACGATCCAGTCGTCGGCTTCGTCCACTGGGAGATCGGGCACGATCGCGCCCGACACCCCGGCCTGGGCCGCCTCCGCCAGGAAGTCGTCCAAGCCGTGGCGAAGGATGGGGTTGAAATAGGTCATCACGGCCACGGGGACGGACAAGCCGGCTTCCTTCACCGTGGCCAGGACGTCGGCCGGCCGGGTCCCCTCCTCCAGGGCCCGGCGCGAGGCCTCCTGGATGACACCGCCGTCCATGACCGGATCGGAGAACGGGATGCCGACCTCGACGGCATCGGCCCCGGCCTCCTCCAGCCCCCGAAGCAGGTCGGCGTCTACGCCACGGAGGCCCCCGGTCACGTAGGGGACGAAGGCCCGGCCGCCGCCGTCTCGCCTTGCTCGGAGCGCGGCCTCCAGGTCAGGCACGAGGACCGTCTGCCGGGACTTCAACGAGCGCCCTTCGCACGGTATCCAGGTCCTTGTCGCCCCGGCCCGACAGGTTTACCAGCACCGTCGAGCCCTCCGGGAGGGGACGGTTCAACAGCCAGCCGATGGCATGGGCCGGCTCCAGCGCCGGGAGGATCCCCTCCAGCTTGGCGAGGGCCTGGAAGCCCTCCAGGGCCTCGACGTCGGTGGCCGAGACGTACGACGCCAGGCCGGCCTCCTTCATGTACGAGTGCTCGGGACCCACGCCCGGGTAGTCCAGTCCTGCGGAGATGGAGTGGGTGGCCAGCACTTGACCCTCGGCGTCCTGCAGGAGATAGGAGAGGGAGCCGTGGAGGACGCCGGGCTCCCCGAGCGTGAGCGACCGGCAGTGCTCGCCGTCCGCGTCTCCCCGGCCGCCGGCCTCCACGCCGACCAACCCG
>Ga0184637_10000947_pt1 | contig 20407 bp, 14 predicted proteins | sample PLM3_127_b2_FD_133143 | JGI IMG/M metagenome (GOLD analysis project Ga0184637, IMG submission 133143) | Groundwater sediment microbial communities from an aquifer in East River, Colorado, USA - PLM3_127_b2 | ecosystem: Environmental > Terrestrial > Soil > Riparian zone | place: USA: East River... | reverse complement strand
CGGAAACGGGAAACACCGGTTTTCCGGCGTTCAGTGGCTGAGCCGCTCTTGGCGGCTTCATTCTTTCGGGGCCGCCATCGAACATCCTGGAAATAAAACCATCGATTATCGTGACCACTCTCAGCCATAAATGGACCAGTTTCAAACCGGCTTCGACAGCCCAGGGGGGTGAGTAAGCGATCTTTGTGATTGTCGGCGCCTCAGACGACGAAAGCACATCGCAGACAACTACATGCCCCAAGGGGCCCGGAACGAGCCAAGGGAGGCATTTCTGCCCCTTCCCGGATCTGTATGCCGAGCCCCGTGCTTAGCTGCGCTGACCAAATGCTTGGACTGAATGGGTTTCTGCCGCGCAATTGAGTGGACGGCCGAAATTTAGGCTTTGTCCGACCCCGCTTGGGGCACTCTTTGGGGAACGACCCGTGTCAAGAGTCATGTTTGTGAGATCTTCACCCGTCGCAGAGGAGCTGATAGTTCATGGCAGAATCGCCCATTTGGGACTTTCCGTTGCGAAGCGATCCTGTCCTGGCTTTTCGCTCTTGAACAGCGCCCAGGCCTCTTGCCCCGAGTAGCCATCTACAGTGAATGAGTTGAGGAAACTCATGGCGGCAAGGGCAATGAAGCCATAGCCGTGATCGGCTGTTCCATCGATTTTCCATTGCGTGGGAATCGGGCTGAATCCCGCCGTATATTCCGGCCACGTCTGAATCCAGTCCTGGGTTGCGGCGAGCTTGGTCGGAATACGGTAGGTTTCAACGAGGTACTTGTTCGAACTCGGATCCAGGAGGTTATGAAATCGTAAACGGGCCATGTATCGAAGCAGGTTGTCGGTGGAATACCCGAACTGACGTGCCATGCCAAAAGAGCACAGGAGGAAGTTCTCTTCCCACGGAGAGGCGGCTCCCGACAGGTACCCATCGTTCCTAACGGTATCTTGAATGAACCCAGCGCCGCGATCCTGCCATACCCCTAGCGGCGAAGGGTCCCGGCGATTTTCATTGCCCCAGGTCCAGTTCGATTGCTTGGCAGCGTAAGAGAGCGGTACGTCACGCTCACCCTCCCAGACCGCAACATTGTTCTTGAGTTTGTCTTCGTAGTAGGCCTTCTCGGGAAATCCGTCCGGGGAAATGAACGCCGCGTACGCAAGAGTTCGGAAGCCCCATGCACTGCCTCGCACCTGGTCGAAGAGGTAGCCTGCCTCGCCTTGCCGCATCCACGGCTCGAAGTAGCACCCGCTCTTGTGTGCGGCAATGAAGGACGCTTGATACTGGATCTCCTCGAGATAGTAGTAGCGGCCAGTCATCAAGTAGGGAATGTATGCCAGGTCGGGCATGTGGTCGAGAGTCGTCGTCCAACCCTCGCCATCAGTCGTGCCGGTGTTGATCTCGTCCTCCACGTAGAGAGAGCCGCAGCGATTTAGTGGATCCCACAGCGAGAGCGTCTTGCGAGCATTGATCGAGATCGTTCGTCCAAAAGTGTCAACGGTACCGGCCGCGTCGAAGTAGTTCCCAGTTCCGGCCAGGTTGTCTGCTTCTCGGAAGTGCCACGGGATGCGACCAGCTAGATCGGCGTTCCCAATTGACACTTCCCGCATCCGGTCGTCCATGGTCAACAGATAGAGCGTGTCCCAGGTGCTCATGAGCCCGATCCAGTCGTTTGCCCCGGCAGCACCGAGGCCTTTCTCAAAGTTGCCAATCCCCGCGGAACTACCGTCGACCGTTCGGTCGGAAATGCTCCACGCCCCGTAACGCGACGCGAGAAGCGATTCCGCGATGTTGATGGCCGTGTCGTAATGGGGAATCGCCTGAGTCGAAACGAGGTACCGGATGTTGTGATCCACCCGAACGGCGCCTGGATCCGCTCCCAGCCAGAAGCGCTTGTGCCACCTGGAGCGGCCGATGTGTTTGAAAGTCGGGTGGGTGAACTCGATGGCAGGTGCGCTGAATCCAGAACGAACCGTCAGCGAGTAGGAAAGATCGCGCATACCTTTGGTCGCATCGCTGCTCGTCCAGGTATTCTCGATCGTGTAACCCAGGTCCACTTTATTGGCCTGGTCATAGAACCAAGCCTCGAAGATTGGATGGAGCGCGTTGCTACCGTCGCCAAAATCCTGATCATAGGTTCGCGAAGGTGTACGGTCCTCCAGAATCACCGCAGTCACTATCGGACCCTGCAACCAGTAGCGGAAGTGTCCGTTACTTAGCATGGCCCGGGCGCTGACCGTCCGCGACAACGCGCCGGTCATCTCGGTCCGGCCGTCGAAATCGAATCGCGAATCCAACATCTGCGTTTGAGTGAGATAGCCGGAGTTGTTGCCGCTCGCTTGGTTAGAGAATTTCACCGTGACCGAGCCGCCGGGGGCTAGGCTGGGCACCACGAAGCTGACGATTGCAAACTTGAGCGAGCCATCTGGCCACCGATTCTTGACGTCCGTTTGGGTGAGTAAAGCGGTCGAGCCAATGCCGGCTGCGGCAAACTGGGGAATGTCTCCCTGGCGGAAGGCCCGTGCAATGGACACCGGCCGGTTTGTCTGCGATAGGCCGGATGTATTGTAGATGGTTACGGTGTTTTCCGCCGGAGCCGGCTGCGATCCACCGTTGTTATTGACAGTGACCGAAACGACTGCCGACGTCGTGCGGTTACCCGCCGCGTCCCGGGCGACCGCCGTTACTTGATGAGCACCATCACCTGCTGAAGAAGTATCCCAGGATACTGAGTACGGTGGTGTAGTGTCCTCAGCCCCTTGGTTTGCACCATCGACTTTGAACTGAACCCCGACTACACCCAAGTTGTCGCTGGCTGCCGCCGAGATGCCTACCGTGTCCGCCAGCATTTGCCCCGGGCCAGGGGAGGTAACGGAGACTACAGGGGGAGTGGTGTCGCCGGAAGGAAAGACAAATCTGTAGGCATCGTTGCTCATCGAATTGACGACGACGAAGGCGTTCGAGGTCGGGGAGTAAGCCCAGCGCTCGTAGGTGCCGTTCGCCAATGCGGTCCCAGGCCCGCCCGCAGCGCTCGTAGGAGTCCAGACTTTGCTATCAGGATCGAGGCTGTAGACTGTGTCGCCGCCGCTCCACCCCACGATCTTGCTGCTGGGAGAGTGATAGGCGAGACCAGGATACGCAGACTCGACGACAGTAGCGCCACCCGTTGTAGCGAGGATCTGCCTTGCGTAGTTGCTCCCGGCACGGATGTCGTAGGCATACACCAACCCGGCCCCAACCATGATGAACTGCTTCCGGACGGGATCGATGACGCCGGTCATGTGGAAATCAGGTATGCCATCGGATGACAGGAGCGCGTAGTGGTCCGTGGAGAAGTCATACGTGTAGAGGTGGTGGTCATCATGCAAGAACACTCTGCCCGTGTTCGGGTCATACGCGGTGACAAGCCCCGGTACCTTGTTCGGGATTGTTCCAGTCGGGTTTCTTCTTTCCCAAGTATTGTTGCCGAAATTGAACGTCCAAGTGTCGTTCCCAAGAAATCCACACGGTGTCAGTGATCCACCGACAACGAACATGCGGTCAACGTTTTCCATGTAGGCGATGCCATCGTACGTGTGGCGGCTATTGGGCTGACTTCCGCCAGCGATCGCCTCAGGGCATCCGCTAGTAGCAATGGGCAAGCCGGGATCGGTTAGACGGGAGACTGTCCAAGAGCCAAGGTCAAGTGCGTAAATCTCATTGCCGTAATAGTCGGCGTGGCCGCCGCCCCAGACGATGAGTCGATTCCGACGCGTGTCTAGAACCGCACTGTTCCACGCTTCGGTCACCGTCCAGCAGTTACCGCTGAACTCATACGCGCTCCCGCCAAAACCATTCGGTGGACAAACACTCCGAAGCTTGGTGTTGGGAAGCTGTGTCCATCCGGCCCCGGGGGTAGCCATGCGGCTCACCGTCACCGAAATGGGGGCGGATGACGTGGGGTTTCCCGCGGCATCACGGGCGACGGCGGAGATGATGTGCGATCCTTCCGTGACACTCGTCGTGTTCCACGTTACAGAATACGGAGATTGACTGTCTTCAGCTCCGAGGTTCTGGCCATCGATCCGAAACTGTACCCCCGCAATGCCCACGTTGTCGGAGGCGTTTGCGGAAACGAAGATTGCGCCCGAAACGACAGCACCGGAGGCAGGCGCCGCGATCGAAACCGTGGGGGGGGTCGTGTCGTTGTTCTGGACCGTCACGGCGATAGCACCGACAGTGGATTGATTTCCCGCGGCATCCTTCGCACGAGCGCTAAGTGTGTGAGAGCCATTCGAGACGGATGTCGTGTTCCAGGAAGCCGTGAAAGGGGCGCTTACGTCCTCGGCCCCGACGGTTTGTCCATCGAGCAGGAACTGCACTCCGGTAACACCCACGTTGTCGGAAGCGGTCGCGTTCACCGAGATCGTTCCGGAGACCACGGCGCCTGGGGCAGGAGCGCCGAGGGAGACCGTCGGAGCGGTCGTGTCCGAGGTCTGGACGGTCATCGACAGAGCCTGGCTCCAGAGCCCTTCGCCCGCCGAATTCTTGGTCTGGATCCACCATGTGTAGGTAGCGCGCGCCAGAGGAAGGTCGGGCTTGAGGGAACAGGTCGCTCCCGGACAGAGGGAAGCGGTGGAGGGGTACCACTTCTTGTGGATGTTTCCGGCGGGCCCGTTGATCCAGAGGTGATAGTCGGTCGATGAGGCGAGCTTGTTCCAGGTGTAGGTCGGAAGGGAACTGTCAATGTTTCCCTTCGGCGAGACCAAGGTAACCGCGCCGGGTGTGGTGGCGAGCGGACTGTATCGAAAGGTCGTCGCCGTGGTCCAGCCTCCGACACCAAGCCCGTTTCTCCCGCGGACATTGAAGCTATGGGTACCTTGGGAGAGCGTCAGCGCAGGCTTGAAGGAGCACGTGGCGCCGGAGCATACAGAACTCGCCGAGAGCCAAGGCTGGAGCAGGTTTCCGGACGGCCCGTCGAGCCAGAACTGGTACTCGTCCGTTTCGGCCATGGCCCTCCACGAGTAGACGGGACTGCTGTCGGTGATGACGCCGGAGGGGGAGATCAAAGCGATGACGGCGGGAAGGGCATTGGGTTTCAGCACGGTGAAATTCTTCCCAGCGCTCCAGGGACCATCTCCGGCGCCGTTGGCCGGCTGAACCCACCACACATGAGGCCCATTATTGAGCGGCAAGGGCGCCTTGATCGAGCAGGTCGTGCCGGAGCAGAGCGTTCCCGTCACCGGGTACCACTGATTGAGCACGTTCCCCGAGGGGCCGTTGATCCACAGGTAATACTCGTCGGTCTGGCTCACCGGCTTCCACGAATAGGTGGGGAGGTCGCGATAAAGCACCCCCTCGGGTGACTCGGTGAGCGGCTGTGCGGGAGGAACTAGGGTGACGACCGTGAAGTTCTTGACGAGGCTCCAGGCTCCGCTCCCTTTTCCGTTCTTACCCTGCACCCAGAACATGTGCGCGCCTTCCGAAAGGGTCAGCGGGGGCCGCGCGGAGCAGGTGTTCCCCGAGCAGATGCTCGAAGCTGGTATCCACTGTTTGTAGAGGTTGCCCGAAGGGCCGTCGATCCAAAGATAGTAGTCGAGGGCATCCCCTGCGACGTTCCAGACGTAGGTCGGCTGCAAGTCTCGGATCGCTCCCGCCGGTGAAACAACCTGCGGAGCCGGAGGCGGAGCGGTGAAGGTGCTCACCTGGAACTCGAGGGGGGCGCTCCACGGACCGTCCCCCGCTCCGTTGCGGGTTTGAATCCACCATTTGTGAGCAGCGTCCGCCAGGGAAAGAGCCGGCTTAACGGAACAAGACGATCCCGAGCACACCGCAGAAGCCGCGTACCATTGCGCGAAGAGTTTGCCAGAAGGTCCGTCGACCCAGAGCTGGTAGGATGTTGCCGCTGCTACCGCCGGCCAGCGGAAGGTCGGAGTGCGCTCGGGAATGAGTCCACCTGGTGAGAGCAGCGTCGCGATCGTAGGTGGAGCTCCTTGCGGAGTGACACGAAAGGCGAGACCAGCACTCCATAGCCCCGGAGTAGCACCGGCCTTGGATTGAACCCACCAGGTGTACTGGCCAGCGGCAAGCGGCAGCTGCGGCTCAATCTTGCAGGAGCTGCCGGTGCAAACCGAGGTTGCGGGAAACCACTGCTTCAGAAGATTTCCGGAGAGGCCATCGATCCAAAGGTGATAGTCGGTGGCGTTCGCCACGGCGTTCCAGGTGTAGAGGGGAGTCGTGTCCGACACCGTTCCGGTGGGAGACACGAGTACAGGCGCCGCAGGTTGCGCGAGCGCGGTTCCTGAAACGATCGAGAGTAAGCAGAAGAACAGTGGGACTCTCTGGAACGATTTCACATACCCCCCGCAACTCGGTCAACCTGCCCCCCGGTGATTTTGTCCGGGTTCGAGCACGGCATCTTACTCGAATAGGGCTTCGTGTCCACTACGCAACACTAGGGGCTGTAACGTAATGATCCTGTGAGGTTTTCTAGGGGGAGATACCCGACGAACCGTAGTGGGGAATTCCCTACGGCGTGAAACTTTTGATGGTTCGCCAGATGATAGACGCGACTCGAGCTGAGAAAATGGAACGCTTCGTGCGACGAACATAAGGGCAGCCTTCCCGTAAGGACTTCCCGGCAACAGCGGCAACCTGGAAGCGACTAGGAAATCGACCAAACCAGAAACGCCAGGTGCGACGAATGGCGTCATTGTAAGGAACTGGTGCCCTGGCTTAAGCTGATGTATGTCGTCTCCTTCGCGGGAAGCGGCCTGCGGCAGCCCTTGTAGTGACTTAGGTCTTCTGAGCCCCCATCATTGATTCTTCCGCCAACCAAGGGGATTCCTTGCTACATGAGGTGGCCGCCGTATCGCGCACCAATGGGCACGTCGAGACGGCCAAAGGCCCGGTGCGTGGATAATGACTTCTATGAGTCGCGGGATCGATAACCCATCGACGATCAGACTGACGTTTGTCGGGGATATTTGCTTGGCTGGTGGTTTGCAAGCCGACCTCCTCGAGCGCGGCCCCGGTTTTCCGTTCGTCCACGTGCGTGGAGCGCTCGAAGCAGCCGACCTTGTAGTTGGAAACCTGGAATGCTGCATCGTCGAACAGCATCGCGGGTTGGAGCCGCAAAATAACAGGCTGATCGTGCCGGAGCACCTCGCTTCAGGCCTTAGCAAATCGGGTATCACCGTGGTCAGCCTCGCCAATAACCATATCCTTGATGGCGGCGAAGAAGGGCTAGTTTCTACTCAACGTTTTCTCGAAGAGCAGGGCATTCTGTACTTCGGCGCGGGGGCCAACATCAAAGATGCTGAGAGCCCTCTTCTTGTTCCATGCAAGGGAAGGGTCATCGCTTTTCTCGGGGCCTGTGATGTCCCCAACGTTCACGCGAAAGCGTCAAGAAGTGGTGTGGCTCCTTTTGACGGAGCGCGGTTGCGCCGCCGAATATCAGAATGCAAAGAACAGTCGGACATCATCGTCGTTTCGATACATGCAGATCTTGAGTTTACGGCTTATCCGTCCCCCAAGAGGGTGAGGCTATCCAGGTGGCTAGCTGACCTCGGGGCTCACCTCGTGGTTCAACATCACCCACACGTTTGTCAGGGTATCGAAGAGTTTAGCAGCAGCATCATCGCATACTCTTTGGGCAACTTTGTTTTCCGGGTAACCGGGAACGAGTATCTTGAGAGCAAGACCGGCACTGAGTGGGGACTCATACTGGAGGTCGATGTTTCTACTTCGGGAACACGACCACAACTTTCATACAGGGTTTGCCCCGTGACGATCACTGCCCAAAACCAAACGATCCTGAGCGAAGGTCGTGATCGTGACACACAACTGCAGGTTGTTGCTGAGGTATCGGCTGCGCTTGCAAACTGGAACGTGTTGAGGCGACACCGGATGGCACGTTGCCTGGCCGAAGCCAGGTCCACCGCGTACATGCTCTATTACTTGGGTTGTCGGAACGGAATGTCGGCGATGCTATTCGCAGCGGTTGAGATTCTGAAGAGCCCTTACGAGCGACGTTGGATATACAGCCTCCTCACCTTAGGCGTGTTGGGTTAGGAAGCCCGAAGAGTCTCGCGTTCGCAACAGAAAGGGCAGACGATGTATATCGGCGGAATCTGGGGCCGGGCAACATCGCCGGTCGGTGGACGCGCCGATTTCGCCGCGGGTAGTCTCCGGTTGTGCTGGGGACACTTCGTGACTACCCATGAGGATGAGCGCAGGTTCGTCGCGACCCAGGGGCAAGCTTTCGACTGCCCCTTTACGGGAGCAGCTATTGACCCTCACCGTTTGGAGAGCGCATACGGGCTCTTCTTCTACGTGGTATACGAAAAACTAACTGATACGGTGAGCTTGGGGACGGACAGATTTGGATACTTCCCGTTGTACTACGCGCTTCAGAACGAGCGATTCATATTCGGGTCCTCTTTGGAATTTGTTAAAAACCAACTCGAGAGAAGGGAACCCGACTACGAGGCGTGGGAAGAGTTGATGGTGCTTGGTGACGTGATAGGCGAAAAGACGACGGTCAAGCAGATCAAACGGCTTCAGGAGGGGACCCGAATAAACATCAAAACGAATGGAATCGAGTTTCATCGTTTCTGGCGGCCTGAGGTTCCGGATCCCGTTGACGAATCGAAGTACGTTCGAGAGAACAATGTACTACTCGAAGAGGCAATGTCGCTTACCGTAGGGCAGTCACGCGCTAAAGCTGTACTGCTCTCAGGTGGAGAGGATTCCCGGCGAATCGCGCTCGCTGCGGCCAGGCAGGACTTGGCTGCCGATTTCTATACTCAGGAATCCATATATAAGGGTCGCTACAGGGTCCACGTTGACAGAGATGTGAGACTGGCCGCCAGAGTCGCCGCTTTGCTTGGGCGCCCACACCACATTGAGCCGATGCCTCACATCGATCAACATCTCTCTAACTCGAAATTGCGCGATACGCGACTAGGATTTGAATGCATCGCCCACGAGTGGCTATTGCCGCTTGCCCGCCGAATCAGTCCCGAGTCTCTGATTTATGACGGCGTTGTCGGAGACATCACGATCAACGGACACTATTTTAAGGAGTTTCCCGCCGCGGTTGAAAAATACCGCGATGTGGATGGCTTGGCAGCGATGATTTGTGTCAAGCCACAGCACCCGTGGCTTGACGAATTTCGACGCCGTGGAGAAACGACATTGATTGAGCGTGTCCGCCTGTTGCTCGCGTCCTACCCGGATTCGCATCATCGGCTGACTTACTATTTCGTCCTAAACCATGCGCGCCGCAAAACTGCTCTCGTTTCGCAACTATTCGGAATGTACGGGCATTGGACTTGTCATCCATTCCTCTATTATCCGCTGTTTATTCAGTCACTGAGTTCCGATCCACGCCTGCAACTCGAGAAATTCTATCAGCGAGAATGCATGGCAGCACTGGCGCCCGAAATCTTGTCGGTCCCGACGACCAGGGAGAAACTGGGGGAGGAATGGCTCATATCAAGAGGTTCAGAGAACGCAAGTCAGGAGGCTTACTTGTTGCGCCACCTTCGGGTTAGCGACGCTGCTTTAGAACTGTTTCCTGAGTTTCGCTCGAGATATCGGATCGTGCGGGCTCTAAGCAGCGTTAGCGGCAAGCTCCTGAGACGGTTTGGCTGGTTCATCTTGCCTCTTGCACGATTCAGCGCGTTTCTCGAATGGCTTGAACGCGATGACCGCGCGAGCGACGGGGCTCGGTGAGCCCAGACCCCGCTTGCGTCAGCCGACGACGTCGCCCGACCACGCGACCCACGGAAGTGCCAAGGTGTTCGGCGAGCGATTACGAGGACCCGAATAGGCAACGATTCTTTCCCCCGCGCCGCGAAAGGCGAAACCCGCTGCACGAGCAAGTTCGGACTGTTTTCCTCCTTCCGGAACGAGGCAAGTAACGGCTGCTACCCGAGCGGCATGCATGGTCGCGACAGAAGCCTGCACGAGTGTTAGGGCGACACCTTCGGAAACCGCGAGGAGGTAGAAAATAAGTGCTCTATCTCCCTGGATCTCGTAGACCAAATATCCCTGGAGTTCGCGCCGACTTCGCGCGACAAGGGTTTCGTAGCGGTGGAGCGGGTCGTCACGATATCTCCAGTTGAGGTCTTCCGCAGCACGCCTCGCCCGAATTACATTGGTGTCTACGAGCGCTTCGTCCAGTCGAGTGAACTCGTCTCCGAACCGATCGGCGAAGCTCATCACCTCCAGGTCGGGCTCCAGCTTCCGGTGACCCCGCGGTCTGAGTATTACATTGGGGCCCAAAGCTAGGATTTGCGCGATGGCTGGCCCCACACGCAGATTGCGCGCGAACCAGTCGTTTGCACGGAGGAGTCGCGTGAATCGGCCTATCTGACAGGTAACGTTCAGCCCAAGTCGCCGGAGGGGTGCCATTCCACGTTCGTGCGGGGGGCAATCGTAGCAGAGGCCGATGGTTCCATCATCGACGTGCCTCAACGTCGCTCGCTGAAGCGCCATCGCTGGACCTAGGCTACGAAACTTAGATTGAACGGCGAAGTCCGCAACCTGTCCGCACAATACAGCTGTTCCAGCAACCCACATCATTTTGGGAAATAGCGACGCGATCCCGACGGCTTGTCCCTCGCGCTCCTCAATCGCAAGCCAACACCATGCGCGCCCAGATGGGTTCTTCATATAAGCCCAATCGAATCGGCGGCGGTGGTCCAGGTAAGGTAGATTTTGCTCAAGCAGGGTAAGCATGAGCTGTTTGTCCTGCTCGAGCTGCGCGAGACGAATCGCGAAGGTCACTCTGAAACCCCAGGCACCGCCTTGACGCGGCGCGACGACAATCTACATTATGTTTGAGTTAGCCGAGGGAGCGAGAGTATGGCTGTTGGAACAGGAGAAAATCAAGGCGTAGCAGCACGTAACAGGAGTGGCTCGGTCGCGAGCAACAGTTCCGCGGGTTGGCCCCTCTTCGCTCTCTTTGAGACAGTTCGAGTTAGGAGTCATGCGTGCGGCGAAAACAGACCGAAACGAGAAAGCGCGAGTGCCCGCTTCCGGCTCAATGCTCGTGCAAGGACCCGGTAGCGTTCTTTGGGTGTACCCGCGAGGCGATTTCATTCCTGATCTGCGAACAATGTGTCCCGGTGGCTATGGTCGCTCGCCGAGTGTTTCGCACCTCGAGCCCATCCTAGATGCTGCACTGGCGCTGCCGTCCCAGTTCAGTCATGCTGAGGTTCAGCCTGACACACGAAAGTCGAACACCTATCGAAGAGTCGAGGTGCACTCGAAGTCTGAATGCGCGAACGCTCTTTGGATCGTCTTCATTCGGATATCGTGGCTGATCGCATCGCGCGCAGGAGTTACCATTGATATGAGGCGGGCCCGTTGAGCTTACGAGACCTGCTCGTCAGCACACTTATCTTGGGTAGCCTGCCGGTCATTCTGTTCCGGCCGTACGTCGGAGTTCTGGTGTGGACGTGGATTAGTCTGATGAATCCACATCGGCTGGCTTGGGGCTTTGCGAGGGAATTCCCATTCGCAAAACTCGTCGCTGGAACGACTCTATTCGGCTCGGCGATCTCCCGCGAGCGTAAGCGGCTCCCCCTGACGAGGGAAACTGTCCTGCTCGTCGTCTTGACCCTGTGGATGCTGACCACGACGATCTTCTCACTCGAGCCGGAAATGGCGTGGGATCAATGGTCAAAGGTTTCGAAGATACTCCTTGTCGTTTCTGTGACCATGGTTCTCTTAACCAGCCGGGAAAGAATAGAGAACTTCGTGTGGATGATCGTTGTCTCCGTCGGTTTCTATGGAGTGAAGGGGGGATTTTTTACGGTCGTGACAGGGGGCACATACCACGTTCTTGGGCCGGCCGAGAGCTTCATCGAAGACAACAACCACTTGGGCCTCGCGCTGCTCATGGTCATTCCGCTGATGCGTTATCTGCAGCAAGTCTCGGAAAGGAGGTGGGTTCGTCTGGCGCTCGGAGCGGCCATGGTTCTGACGGTGATCGCCGTCCTCGGAACGCAGTCTAGAGGGGCATTCTTGGGTCTTTCCGCGATGGTTGCTTTTCTGGTGATTCGCGGGAAGCACAAACTAGTGATGGGAACTCTTGCGATTCTGATGATTCCAATCGCGTTTCTCGTCATGCCGGAAAGCTGGTTCGAGCGAATGGAGGGTATCCGCGACTATCGGCAGGACGAGTCGGCGATGGGGCGCATCAATGCATGGAGGTTCGCCGTCAATCTTGCCACCCATCGTGTACTACTCGGAGGTGGGTTCGAGTGTTTCACTCAACGTTGGTTCAACATTTATGCTCCCGATCCGGAGGACTTTCACGATGCGCATAGCGTCTATTTTGAGGTTCTAGGGGAGCATGGTTTCATTGGGCTGTTCCTATTCCTCACGCTAGGAGTCCTCGTGTGGCGGACCTGCTCCGGAATGATCTCACACGCTAAAGGCATCGATAGGGCTGCATGGGGCTCGGACCTCGCGCGAATGCTCCAAATCGGTATGTTCGGGTATGCGACTGCCGGCGCCTTTGTTGGGCTTGCGTACTTCGATCTGTACTATAACTTCATTGCAATCGCCGTGGCCACAAAACTCACGTTGTTCGAATCTCAGCTGGAGCTGTCACGACCAGTGGCACAGACTGGCGGAGTCCTGGCACGATCTCGTCTGCGTTCGGTCGCCCCTTGAGCGCGAGGTCAAAGACTGAATTGATAGACCCGGCTGCACTCGGGCCTCGTCCAACGGGCGGTTCGGACAAACGACAGAAACCAGCTTTGTCTAGAGTTCGTCCATTCGTGCGTTAAAAAAGCGCGTACGAGGGGTCCTTTCCCGTCGTCTACTGGAGGTCGTGAGCGAGGGAAACGAGTAAAAGGAGGGACGAAGACGTAGCAAAGCTGAGGGTATCTACCGGGGATCGGGCCTCCAGATATCGATCTCCAATTTCTTTTGAGCGAGTAATTTGGAGTTGGGTGCGTGACGCAATCCTTCCTGGAGCACAGCTTCGGCTCCTTCCCGATTTCCAAGAGCCATGTGCACGTCAATGAGGGCAGCATACGCAGGGGTATAAGTGCGTTTCAGTTTGATCGCCGTCATGAACTCTCTCGCGGCTCCAGCGTCGTCAGCGAGAAGGCGAAGCGCGAGTCCCTTTTGAAGATTGACCTCAGGCATCAATGGGAAATGAATCGTGGCGTTCTTCTGGACGTAGTTGAAGTTGTCCACGGCGAGGGAAAAATTGTGGGCTTTCGCGGCCGGTGCGCGCTCAGCATTGCCTCGCCTTATATAGAGAAGGGCCCAACAATAGTGATGGTAGGAGTTGTAGTCCTTTTCTCCTAGTCTGAACGTCCATTGCTGGCGCTCCTGTTCCGAGACAACCGGGAACTGGAGTTGCTCGTTGATAAATTTCTGGGCGAGGCAAACTCTCGGTAGAGCCCTCAGTTCCTCTTGACTGAAGTCGACTTGCGCTGACAGGGAACCCGTCACCGTTGCGAGGGCAGACAGGAGCAGCGCGAAGACTCGGAGGCTCTGGAGGCCCGACATGGGTTTCGAAAGCGGAGACGACGAACACATCACTGTTAGGATAAAGCCCGAGCCGTGGCGGAAGCAATGGCTAGCATTGTCCTTCGCAACATGGTTGATCTCGGTGATCCCGCCCGGATGTGCTAGGTTAACTCCAACCAACCTTTGACGCTATGCTCTAGGCAATCACCCGCGCTGAGCCGTTCGCGAATGTAGTGACCTTCCGTGAAATCCGTCCTGATGATTGCGTACCACTACCCGCCCGAAGGATCCAGCAGCGGAATTCAACGGACGCTCAAGTTCACTCGGTGCTTGCGGGAGAATGGCTGGGGAGCTTCCGTGCTTACAGCGCATCCTCGAGCGTACACCGTCTCGAAAGCCGACCAGATGGGGGACATCCCTTCGGGCGTCGAAGTCGTCAGGGCTTTCGCACTCGACTCGGCGCGCCATCTCGGGCTGCGTGGACGGTATTTCACATGGACTGGGCTGCCGGACCGGTGGGTTACGTGGTGGCCGGGCGCTGTCGTCGCCGGAATGCGGCTCATTCGAAAGCACCGGCCTTCCGTGATCTGGTCGACGTATCCGATCGCGACCGCGCATCTGATTGGGTGGACGCTTCAGCGGCTCTCGGGATTGCCGTGGGTCGCGGATTTCCGCGACTCCATGACCGAGGACGACTATCCGCCGGACGAGCGGCAGCGCCGGGTGTACCGGTGGATCGAGCGAAAAACGATCGCGCGGTGCAGCAAGGCCGTATTCACTACTCCGGGTGCCCTGCGGATGTACGCGGAGCGATATCCGGAGGTCCCGAGCCAGAGGTTAGCGGTCATTGCCAATGGCTATGACCAAGAGACCTTCGTAGCGGCGGAGGGGATGCGTCCATCGGAGCTTCGTCGGGCAAACCCTGGCCAGTTAGTCCTTCTACATAGCGGTGTCCTCTATCCAAGCGAGCGGGACCCGCGATGCTTCTATCGGGCGCTCGCGGAGCTTCTGAGAGGCGGTGAGCTGACGCCGGCGGGCCTCAGAGTTCTGCTTCGGGCGACGGGCCACGACGAGCATCATCGGCGTCTCATTCAGGAGAACGGACTCGAGGATGTGGTCGTTCTCGCGCCAGCCATTCCATACCGGGAGGCGCTTCGCGAGATGATGGACGTCGACGGCTTGCTGGTGTTTCAGGCGGCGAACTGCAATCATCAGATTCCCGCCAAGATCTACGAGTACTTTCGAGCGAAGCGGCCCATTCTGGCGCTGACCGATCCGCGAGGCGACACGGCCGCGGCTTTGCGGGAGATGGGGTTCGACGCCATCGCTCCTCTCGATGACGAAATGCAGATCCGCCAAGGACTCCTGGACTTCCTTCGGACGATTCGGGAGAGCCGGGCTCCTGTGCCGGCCGAGGATGCCATCCGTCTCCATTCACGGCGAGCGAGGAGCGCGGAGCTCGCCCGTATCTTCGACGAGGTTAGCGCCGCGGGCGGGAAGCGGTGAGAGGTTTACCGCCGCCCGCGACTGTGTTATCGTACTGCCCACCCAACCCCTGAACTCGTGTGATTACGCTAGCGGGCCGAGATTGCGCGACGCCCAGCTCCGATCTCTCCTGCATTTAGACGCATGCTCTGAAATGGACCTTGCGATTCGGCCCGCCGATCTCGAAAGGGATCGAAAGGCGATGCTCGGCTTGTTGGCCGAAAACTTTACCGAGTGGGCCGCGCGGAACGACGAGCGGAAGTTCGATTGGCTGTATGTTGAAAACCCGACGGGAGCGCCGACTACGTGGCTGCTGGAGTGCGGGAATGAAGTCGTGGGCGTATCGAGCGCTTTTCGCCGTCGGCTCCGAGCGGATGGACGCGCCTTGGATGCTTGGGTGCTCGGTGATTTTTGCGTCGCGAAAGAGCACCGGAGCTTAGGACCGGCGATGGCGTTGCAGCGGGCGGCCTGTGAACGAGTGGACAAGGGCGAGGCGGAGCTCTGGTACGACTTTCCGAGCCGCACGATGTCGGCGATCTATGCCCGCATGGGGGTGAAGCCGGGCGGTGAGATGGTGAGGCTCGTCTATCCTCTTCGGGTCGATCGGATGCTCGAGAAGAAGATGCCGAACGGCTTCGTTGCCTCTGGCCTGCGGGAGGTGGGGAACAAGGTTCTGGCCGGGAGGGACGCGGTTCGGCGAAGAGACGCCTCGATCGAAGTCAGCCTTCGGGGGCGGGATTTCGAGTCCGGGGTCGAGCCCGGAATGGAAGCGAGGGGCGGTATTTCCCTCGAGCGCTCGGCGGCCTATCTCAACTGGCGCTACCGCGCCGATCCTAGAGGACCAGCATCGATTCTCTCCGCTCACCGGGGCGGCGGGGAGGGGGGGTTCGTCGTGTTCCGGTGCGGAGACGAAGACGTTCACATCGAGGACGCCTTCGGCGTCTTGGATACGGCGCTTCTGCGCGAGCTGGTGCTCGAGGTCATCGAGATCGCCCGTTCTCGGGACGCGGTCAGCGTGACGGTGGGGCTGTCCGGCCAGCATTCCTGGATGGGAGCGTTCGAGAAGCTGGGGTTTCATCGCCGCGACACGGTGCCATTCTTCGTTTATGCCCGACCCGGTGTTCTGAAACCGGACACGCCCTGGTTCTTGATGAGCGGGGATCGGGATTGAACCGTAGCGACATGCAGGGGAGTTCATGGACAAGCTAACCATCAGAAAGTTCATCTATGACAAGTTTCCGCTCGCGAAGTCTCGCAAGCTCCAGGATTCGAGCCAGCTTCTCGAGGAAGGCGTTCTAGATTCTCTCGGGGTCCTCGAGCTCGTGAACTTCCTTCAGGACGAGCACGGGATTCCCATCGAAGACGAGGAGCTCGTGCCCGAGAACTTCGCCAGCATCGATGCCATTGCCGCGTTCGTCGAAGCGAAAGTCGCGGCGAAGGGGACTCGCTAGAGCGCCATGGACTTTCTCGTTCATCACATGGTGCGCTCGAGCGCCGGGCGCGCGCCCGAGAAGGAAGCGATCGTCTGCGGCGTCGAGCGGCTGAGCTATCGGGAGACCTGGAAGCGAGTGTGCGCGCTGGCGGTAGGGCTGCGGGATCTCGGAATGGAGCGGGGAGACCGCATCGGCGTCTACATGGAGCCGTCCGTGGCCCAGGCGCTCTCCATTCTCGCGATCTGCCGGGCTGGCGGGGTGTTCGTTCCGATCAACGAAGTGCTGTTCCCCGATCAAGTCGCCCATATTGCGAACGACTGCCGGATGCGGGGGCTCATCACCAGCAAGGCGCGTCTCGATCGCACGAAGGAAACGCTGGGCTCGGCGGAAACGATTCGCTTCGTGGTCGTCGGCACCGAAGACGCGCTTCCCGATATGGGCCTCGAGACAAGACGGTTTCAAGACTTGACGGCGGGGGCGGTTCCCTCGGACTTCCGCGAGTGGTCGATCGAAAAGGATCTGGCGGCGCTCATCTACACCTCGGGCTCGACGGGCCGGGCGAAGGGCGTCATGCTCAGCCACGCCCAGATCATGGCGGGAAGCCGGATCGTCTCGACCTATCTCGAGATTGGGGCCTGCGACCGGACGCTCGCGGCACTTCCCTTCAGCTTCGATGCGGGGATGAACCAGCTCATGACGGCGATGGAGCACGGGGCTACGGTCGTCATCAAGCCCTTCACGTTCGCCCGCGAGCTGGTCAAGGCGCTCGTCGATGAGGAGATCACCGGAATGGGGGCGGTCCCGCCGCTCTGGAGCTTGATGGCGCAGCCGAGCTCGGGTCTCCATAAGCACCAGTACCCGCACCTGCGGTACATCTCGAACACCGGAGGAGCGATGCCTCCTTCGGTTCTCGAAGCGCTTCGCAAGAGCCTCCCTTCGACGAAGGTGTTCCTGATGTACGGGCTCACCGAAGCATTTCGATCGACCTACCTGCCGCCGGAAGAGGTCGATCGCAGACCGACCTCGATGGGAAAAGCGATTCCCGATACCGAGATTCTCGTGGTGGATGACGAAGGGAAACCCGTTCCGCCCGGCGAGGCAGGGGAGCTGGTACACCGGGGCCCGACGGTATCGATGGGCTATTGGGGACAGCCGGAGCTCACGGCCAAGGTTCTCCGCCCGCATCCAAACCTTCCCCCCGAGCTCGGACAGGAAGAGAAAGTCGTCTACTCCGGCGACCTGGTGAAGACGGACGAGGACGGGTTCCTCTACTTCGTGGCGCGGCGGGACGCGATGATCAAGTCCTCCGGATTCCGCATCAGCCCGACCGAGGTGGAACAGGTGCTGTTTCAGAGCGGCCGCCTGCGCGAAGCGGCGGTCATCGGAATTCCGGACGAGCTCCTGGGGCAATCGATCAAGGCCTTCGTCGTCCCGCGCGACGGCGACGAGATCGACAGGGAAGCTCTCATAGCGTTCTGCGCCGAGCGGATGCCTCGGCACATGGTGCCGAGAAGCGTCCAGGCGCTCTCGAGCCTTCCGAAGACCGGGAGCGGGAAGATCGACTACCCCGAGCTCCGGCGCCGCGAGGGGCTTTCGAAGTGAGCAACCACTGCAGAGTAGGCCGCGTGTTTAGATTTGCTTCGAAACTCGATCTGAAGGTCCTACAATGGCCGGGTGGGCAAGACGAAGCTCATCCGCAGAATTCTGGAAGGGCGGTCGGACGCCAATATCGCGTTCTCGGAACCGATGGGATTGCTTTGCCATCTCGGTTTCGAAGAGGGGACGCGGGGCAGCCACCACGTATTCCGCCGCGCTGGAGCAGACGAGAAGTTGAACCTGCAGCGGGACGATAGCAAGGCTAAGCCTTATCAAGTTCGGCAGGTCCGAGCGGTGGTCCTTAAGTACCGACTCGGGGAGCTCGACGATGCATAAATACGAAACGATCATCCACTGGAGCAACGAAGACGGCGCGTTCATTGCCGAAGTCCCCGAACTGCCAGGGTGCATGGCACACGGCGACACGCAGGAAGCGGCGCTGGCCAACGTGAGAGACGCGGTCGATCTCTGGATCGAGACCGCTCGAGAATTCGGCGACCCTATTCCGAGCCCAAAGGAAGACGGCTTCAGTTTGCCTAGCTGAACGGAGAGTGCGATCTAACTTGCAGCGCGGCGTGGCCTCCTTCCTCCGAGCGTCGCTCTGGATCCCAGGAGAGAAGTCCATTTGTTGCTCTTCGCGGACCGCTCGAACAGCTCCCAGAACCTGGGGCTATTAGAGAGAATGAGGGCTTCGAGATCCGTTTCTTCGTCGACGGGAACGAGCAGGGCTCGCGCCGTTCCGTTCTTGGTGATGAGCACCGGTCCGGTTTCGGACAGTTCCTCGATGACCTTGTCGAGGTTGGTTTTTAATGCCCCGAGACTCGCCCTCTTCATATCTCGAACTCCTTGCTGCCATTCAAGAGAGCGTTTGGTTGCTTTTCCACCAAAAGGACGATCTCCACGCCGGCATCCCTCGAGAAAGGGACTAGGTTCACGTCCCTACCGTGGCACAAGTGAACTGCACGTTCAAACTCTTGACTCGATGATTCGATCGCCGTGGGAGTCGCCTTGAGCCTCGCCGAGCGGCTCGTCGAGCGCTATTTCGGAGTTTCCGGCGCGGAGCTCACGATCGGCGGAGTTCCGGTTTCCTGCGTCGCCGAAGAGTACGGAACGCCGCTCTTCGTCTACGACGAATCGGTGCTGGAGAAGAAGTGGTCGAATCTCCGGCGGGCGCTTCCGGAGCGTGTCGAGATCTATTACTCGGTCAAGGCGAATCCGAGCCCCGCGATCGTGAAGACGTTTCTCTCTCTCGGGTGCGGCCTCGAGATCGCATCGGGCGGTGAGCTCTACCAGGCCCTCGCCGCCGGTTGTCCCGCGGATCGGATCGTCTTCGCTGGGCCGGGAAAACGGGACAACGAGATTCGCGAGTTTCTCGAGGCGGGAGGGGGCGAGATCCACGTCGAGTCCCTGAACGAAGCGCGCCGCCTCATCGCGGCCTGTGATGCGCTCGGGAAAAACGTGAGCGCGGCCGTTCGCATCAATCCGAGCTCCGAGGTGCAGGGCGGGGCGATGCGCATGGGAGGGAAGTCGACTCCCTTCGGAGTCGACGAGGAGGAGATGGGAAGCGTCGTCGCGGCGCTCCAGGATTCGCCTCGGGTCCGCATCAGCGGGGTCCACATCTTCGCTGGAACCCAGATCCTCGATGCCGCCGTCCTCGGAGCGCAGTACCGGAAATGTATCGACCTCGCGCGAGCGGTCGCGAAGATGCTGAAGGGGCCGCTCACCACCGTCGACTTTGGAGGCGGGCTCGGGATTCCGTACTTCGAGGGGGACCCGGATCTCGATCTCGAGGCTTATGGGAGAGAGGTTCGCGATCTCCTCACGACTCTCGACGCCGAGACCTTCGGCGAGACGCGCTTCCTCGTCGAGCCCGGGCGCTATCTGGCGGGGGAGGCGGGGATCTACGTCGCGAGAGTCCTCGACGTCAAGGTGTCTCGAGGCAAGTCGTACGCCGTTCTCGACGGCGGGATGAATCATCACCTCGCGGCTTCGGGAAACCTCGGGCAGGTGATCAAACGAAACTTTCCCGTCGCGGTCTTGAACCGATTGGGCGAGCCCGCCCGCCAGACAGTCGACGTGGTTGGGCCTCTCTGCACTCCGCTCGACGTCCTCGCGCGGAACGTGGAACTGCCCCCACTTCGGGCTGGGGATCTGGTCGGAGTTCTCCAATCGGGCGCTTACGCCCGATCCGCGAGCCCGCTCGGGTTCCTGAGCCATCCGGCGCCGCCGGAAGTTCTTGTAAGTGACGGAAAACACAGAGAGATCCGCCGCCGAGGCAACTATCGAGACCTGCTCTCCGGCACGTAGCGGGCGCACGTCAGGATTGTGAGATGAGGGGCGGTCATGCGGCCAGCCGACGCTCAGCGCGGCGCTCCCAGAAGTCTTCGAAGCGGCCGCTGAGCTTGCAGCAGCGTAGCGCGATGATCGCGT
>Ga0184637_10000946_pt1 | contig 20445 bp, 22 predicted proteins | sample PLM3_127_b2_FD_133143 | JGI IMG/M metagenome (GOLD analysis project Ga0184637, IMG submission 133143) | Groundwater sediment microbial communities from an aquifer in East River, Colorado, USA - PLM3_127_b2 | ecosystem: Environmental > Terrestrial > Soil > Riparian zone | place: USA: East River... | reverse complement strand
CAGCCCCTCACACCCACCGGAACAACTTCCGGACTACCCGGAGCACGTCCGGGAACAGACGTGCTCGGCGAGCTGCCGCCAGGCGTTGACCCGGAAGTAGCTGGTCTCGCCGTCGCGCCAGGTGTCGCCGTCGCGGACGCGGGCGGTCACGGCCAGGCGGAAGCTGGCCACGGCGTTGCCGTTTCCGATGAGCTTCAGCTCGGGGTCGTCGGTCAGGTTGCCGGTGATGGTGACGTGGGTGTCGGCCATGTCGTGCCCTCCTTGGGGCTGGGTGGGGCCGGCCAGGGGCGGCCGGCCCCGGGTGGGTGCTACCAGCGCCAGCCGCCGTCCTGGCGGCCGTCGCCGTAGCCGAAGGCGTAGCCGCCCCGGCCCTGGTCGGTGTCGGACGCCGGCGTGCCGTAGTCCTTGCCGGTCTTGGCGTCGGCCCAGCCGTCGTTGTAGCCCGACTGCCAGTCGTCGCGGTCGCCGGTCTCAAGGCCGAATGCCTTGGCGAGCCATCCCATCGCGGGTCCTCCTTGGTCGTTGGTGCTGGGTGCTACCGGTCGTCACCGCCCAGGGGCCTCACCTCCCCGGGGTCGGCCCAGCGCAGCTGCCCGCCGAGCCCGGCGGCCCGGACCCGGGCGACCTCGGCCCGGTGCTGGGGGCAGGCGACCCGGTACACGAGCCCGTCGGCCACGCTGGGGACACCACGCCGGCCGCACTGCTGGTAGCCGGCCAGCCGGGCGTCGGTAAGGGTGAGCAGCCCGCAGCGGGACTGCTGGGCCTGGCTGCGCATGGGTCTCCTCCTGGGCTCGGGCGTCGGTAGCCGCCCCCGGCGGCGGACGGTGTGTGTCCGCTTACCGCCGGGGGCGACGTGTCTCCGGGCCGGAGACCGCGCAGGTTCGTCAAGTGGGAAGTCGGCCCGCTCGTCGGGCTGCGACCTTGCCCGCTTGACGGTTCTGCGCGGGCGTAGGTACCGCACGTGACCAGGAGGAACGGCCGGGCCGTGCGGGGCCGCCGCAGGCGGGCAGGGGTCCCCGCACGGCAGCGCAGCGGGCAGGCCGTTGCGCGCCCCGCGCGGACCGCGACGCACGACCAGCTCGACGGCGCGGTCACCGCGCACGCTCCCGCTCGACGGCCGCTGCGGGCTGGCGGCGTGGCCGGTGCGCCCAGGCCCAGCGGACCCTCCCGGCTGCCCACCGCGTGGCGGCGTGGCGGGCGCGGCGGCCAAGCGGCGGCCGGGGCCAGTGCCGCGCGGCCACGGCGACCAGCTCACCGCTGACAAGGCCCCGCCGCTCCGCCTCACCGACCAGCGCCCTGGTGGCCTCGTGGTCGCCCTGCCGGGCGGCGGCGGCCACGGCCAGCCGCAGCCGGTGGCGCAGCGCAGCGACCGGCGCCGGTTCACGCTCGGCCGGCCGGGCGGCGCCACCACGGGCGCCGTGGCCGGCAGGCGGCGGCCCGCCATCGTCCGAGCCGCCGCCGTGGCCGTGCCCGGCGGGGGGTGGTGCGATCGCCAGCTGCGCCCGGAGCCCGGCCAGCGCGCCCTGGGCCGCCTGCTCGGCGTCCCGCCACGCCCTGGCACCAGGCAGGGCCTCGTCCGGGCGGAGGGAGCGGGCCAGCGCCACCAGCGCGCGGGCGCGGGTCCGCCAGCCGTCCGAGATGGTCGTGCGGGCCACCATCAGGTGCTCATACCGGCCCCGGGCCAGGTACCAGGCTTCGCCTTCCCGGCCCTGCTGCACCTGCCCCGGGTCGATCTTGGGGCGCTCCCCGATCCGCGCGGAGCTGTTGCCGGTGGGGCCGTCGGGGTCCAGCCGCCAGGTCTGCTCGACGACCTTGACCATCCCCGCGGCGGCCAGCAGCCCGGCCGGGTTGGGCATGGCGTGGAGGAGCAGGCCGCCGGAGCAGGCGCCGACCAGGCGGCGCTGCTGCGCCTCATCCCCCAGCCCGTCGGGGGATTGGGCGGACAGGTAGACCGCGCAGCCGGCGTCGCGGACCCGTTCGGTGAGCTGGATGGCGGTCTCCCTGCCGCCTGCGATGGCGCTGAACTCGTCAAAGACGAGGGTGGCGTCCTCGCCCTTCCTCGGCTTTCTGAGGGTGGCGTAGTGGGCGAAGTCCTCCAGGAGCAGCCGGCAGCAGGCGTCGGCGTCCTCCCGCCCGGCGAGGTAGGGCGCGCGGAAGTAGGCGAAGTCGACCGTCTCGAAGCTCCAGCCCCCTGGGCCGGCGTCGAAGCCGCCTTGGACGGCGGCGAAGAAGTTGGCGAACCGGCCCACCGCGCCCTGCACCGCGCGGGCCTGGTCCCGCCCGCAGAGGCTGCGGGCCTCCCGCAGGCGGTCGGGTTGGTGCTGGTAGAGGCCGGCGAGCAGCCCGGGGTCCATCCGCGCCATGAGCGCCGCGGAGGAGCGCACCGGGCCGTCCTCGCTGGGGGCGCCCAGGGCCAGGCGGAGCAGGAGGCTGGCGACGTCTTTGTAGTACGGCTCGGTCCAGCCGAGCATCGCCATCAGCCGGTTGTGCAGCGCCGCGGGAGTGCCGCGCCAGCCGTCCATCGGCAGCTCCGGCCAGAGCGCGACGCGGGCATGCGGGTGGCCCCACAGGTAGCCGGCGAGGGCCCGCTCGACGAACTCGGGGTCGGTGCCCTTGCCGTCGACCAGGAAGAGCTTGCGGCCCGCGCGGGCCGCCAGGAACGCCTCGCGTTCCACGTCGACCGACTTGCCCATCCCGGAGGTGCCGACGATCAGCCGCGACCGTGCCTGCATCCTGGGGGGGATGACGACCAGGCCGCCCTTGGTGGCCCAGCCGAGGTCCCCGTCGATCGCGGCGCCGAGGGCGGGGGGGTCCCAATGGTCATCACGGACACTGGCGGCCCGCTGGACGGCGGCGGTCATCCGCTTGCCCGCGTCGCGTTGGCTGCGGCGGACCTCGGCCGGGTCGATCGCGGGCCGGGGCCGGCCGATGGCGTTGAGGGCGGCGGCGAGCAGCCCGGCCGGGAGCGCCAGGGGGAGCTGGGGGATGAGGAACTGGCCGGGCAGGGGGGCGTGGACGACCGGCCTGCCGACCTGGTCGAGCAGGGCCAGGTAGCCGGCGAAGTGCAGCACCAGGGCCTGCTCCGGGCCGCCCGCCAGCACCACCACAGTCGCGATGGCCGCGGCCGAGCCGGCGGCGACCTTCCACGGGCGCCAGCCGGTCGCCCGGAGCAGCGCCTGGCCGACCAGCCAGGACACGAGCACGAGTGGGCTTGCGACCAGCAGCGCCAGCGCGAGCCACAGCGCGCCGAGCCCGGGTGGGGGCGGGCCGCCCGAGGGCATCCGCGTGCCGAGCTGGTTGGGATGCACGGGGGCGCGGCGGTGGCCCCAGCGGGGATCATGCGGGGCCCAGCCGCCCCAGCCACGCGGGTCATCGGGCCACCAGCTCACCGCGCCCCCCCGTAGCTCGTCCCGGCCACCTCGGGCAGCAGCTCGACAGCGACCGGGGGCCGGCCGCCCAGCTCCCGCACCACCGACGCCAGCTGCGCCGACAGCGCCCCGTGCAGCCCGCCGGGGACGTAGTAGGAGACCCGGGCGGTATGGGGCGGCCGGGTGGTCAACGCCGCGAGGACCCGGGGGCGGGCCTTCTGGGTCAGCTCGACCTCGACCAGCTCCCACGCCTCGCCGATCCCCTGCGCGGTCCACGCCTGCGGGACCGGCGCGGGCAGGGCCGCGTCGGCCAGGTGCCAGCTCGCCTTGCCGCGGCGGCGCCACAGCGCCCGCTCGCACACCCACCCGCCCGCGCCCGGGACCGGCTCCCGGGCCAGGCGCACCACCGCGACGGCGTGGTGGTGGTCGAGCCGGTCAAGCACCGGCGACCACGGGTCGTAGCCCAACCCCACCAGGCGCAGCCCGGTGCGGGTCGGGGTCACCCAGGTCTGCCCGAGCAGCCGGCGCCGCTCCGCCCAGCCGGCAGCCTCCCAGCGGCCAAGCTGCTCGCGGACCGCCCGCCTGCTCAGCTGCGGGCCGGCCTCGGGGCCGACCGTCGACAGGCGGGTCAGCAGCACCGCGGCCACGTCGGCGCGGACGGCGTACTGCTCCCCCACAAAGCGCAGCGCGGCCAGGTCCCGGGGGGTCGGCGCGGGGCCGGCGTCCCAGCGGCGGGCGCGGCCCTGCGCGCGGGAGCGGCGGCCCACCGCGGGCGCTGCCGGCACGCCCGTGGACAGGTCGAGGGTGAGCACGGCCCTCATGCCGCCCCACCACCCCGGGTGGCGACCAGGCCAGCATCTGATGGCCGCCGGAGGCGGCGCGGGCCGAAGGGCCGCCGAGATCGCGGGCGCGACGAATGGGAAAATCGCGCGAAGCGCTCCACTCGGCGCGACCGCTCCTCTCCCCCGAGGGGGGCCAGTCGGCCGCGGTTTTTGCGGCCGACTGGCCCCCCTGGAGGGGGCCTGACCTGGACCGATGTGGGTGCGCGGGGAGGGGTGGGCCCCGCCAGCTGGGGCGGGGGGGATGCCAGGGGGGTTGCCGGGGGGAACGCCAGGGGGACCCAAGACCCCCAAGCGACGCAACCACGACAGGGGGGCTGCGGAGCTTGCCAGCGCAGCAGCACGCGCCGAAGGCGCGTCCACCCCCGGCAGGCCGCGCAGGCGGCGAGCAGGCCACTCACCCACCGTGGCCAGCTCCCCTCGGGCGGCTGGCGCCGACATGGCCCCGGGCGCGCACGAGGCCGAACAGGCCGGCCCACTCCTCCAGGTGGGCGGCGACCAGCAGGCGCATCGCCGCGGCCCGGCGGCGGCCCGCTGGCAGTCCCGGCAGGAGCAGTAGCGGCCGGTCGGAGTCGTGGCGAAGTCGGCCAGGGGCGTGGCCCGATCGCAGGCCGGGTAGCGCTTGCTGGGGGCCTGCTGGACAGGCAGACGTGAGCCGGTAGGCTCGTGACGCATCACGAGGTTCCTTCTTCGTGGCTGTTGAGGGGTTCGCTCGGGGTGTTGGCCCCAGTGGTGGTGGAACACCGCTGGGGCCACTCACGTCTCAAGGCGGGCTACGGGAGTCCGGCATGGTCGCTCCTACGGCACGAAGATGTGGCGCCGGGCTGAATCATCCGCAGCATGTCTGATTCAGGCTGACTCGTCAAGAGCCAGCCTGAATCAAGCGCAAGAGTCTACGTGGCGGGCCGCTGCTCCCGGGCAATGGCGGTGAACAGCGCTCGGGCATCGTCACCGAACACTGCCATCTGCCGAAGGCGGTTCAGGCGGTCGTGGTACAGCTTGAGGCCCTGCGGGTCGCTTACGAACACCTCGCCGTGAACCAACTCGACGACCACAAAGGAGCCTTCTTCGTCGTCGAACGGCTCGAACAAGATGAACGCGTGCATCACCATGGTGGTCGCCAGCGCCGTCGAGGGGATCACGCCGATCGTGACATTGGACAGTGTCGAGATCTGTGCGATCCGGTCAAGCTGTGGGGCAACGAGACTCGCTGGCCCCACGCGTACCCGAAGTGCATGCTCAGTGAGCAGGAATTCGAACTGGCGGGTTTCGTCGTAGAGTGCCTGCTGGCGGTCAAGCCGCCTGGCGACAGCGCTCGCGTAGTCCTGATCGCTGCCCGGGTCGGCGAGTTGGAACACCCGGCGGGCGTACTCAGCGGTCTGGAGTAAGCCCGGGATGACCGCCATCTGGTAGCTGTGAACGACTGCTGCTGTGGTTTCCAGTTCGCGGATCTGCTCTTGGTGGCCTGCCAAGCCGTCGCGGAGAGCGACTTGCCAGGTTGCGAACTCGGTAAGCGCCGCGTCGAGTTCCGCAAGGAGTTCACTAAGCGTGTCTGGATCAGCGCCAGTCGCCTGCGCCCATGCGGTGACCTCCTCAGCTGTGGGAAGCGCCTTTCCTCTCTCGACTCGGGAAACCTTCGACTGAGAGATGTTGATCCGTTCCGCGAGCACTCTGCTTGTCAGGTTGGCAGCAGTGCGGAGCTTGAGAAGCGCAGCAGAAACCCGCTGGTGATGGACGAGCTGACGAGACAAAGACAACATGGTTGCCCTCTTCCCGATCATCCGCCTGGACCAACAGGCGGGCTTGGATGGTGTCGCTGTCCCCGGTCATGCCCTGCAAGGAACTCGTGGAGTGGTACCGCGAGCGACCAGACAAGGTCGCGTTGCCGGCAGCAGAGGGCAAGCCGCTCGGGGTCGCCGGTCTGCTCATATCGGATGGGACACCCGCCGTCGTCGAAATCCAGGAACACGGCCCATCCCTGGCTCGCGATCTCGGCGTCGAACAGCCAGAAGTCTGCGGTAAGCAAGCCGAGGGTCGGACGAGTGGCACGATCGACGATCCGCACATCTTCCCCGGCTGCGACATTCTCCGCATAGACAACCATCTCGTAGCGCATGTATTCGCTGAGCGGCTGCTTAACAACGTGGGCACGTCGCCAGCGTTTGCCGCTCGCAGCAGTCCAAGCAACACGCGCAAGCCATGGATCGGTCTGCGGAGAACGCTCCGGCATCGGTTCGCCGCGCAGCCAACTGTCATACCGGGGACCAGTCGCCCCGGTGTAGTCCTGGCGCGCCTCCAGGCGGAACGCCGTCGTGGTGAACCGGTCAAACTCCTTGTCGAACGCCACGGCGGTCAGCTCACTCGTGAGAAGTCGCCCATGGGGACTCCTGTTGCTCCCACTGTTCAATTGCTGCCACATTCCTGCATGACCCGATTCCCCCAACTGCGACACTAGCTGTAGATTCACATGATGCACAGCGCATCGCAGGGATTCAAGTAGAGTCCCGCTTCCGGGTAGCTCCGCTGAAGGTGGCCAACTAGCGGTAAGCCACCTACCGGTCCGCGCTGGGTCCGTGTCACAACGGTCTTGCATGGGCATCAGCGGTCGCCAACGGTCGCCCAGGGTCCAGAGGAACCGCAGGTCGCCGCCCTTCCGGCTCAGGCAGCTGGGATGATGCAGGTGGGCGATTCGGATTGTGGTCCCGAAGGTCGGGGGTTCGAGTCCCCTCGGTCACCCAGTTCTGACCAGGCGTTTCGCCCTTCACCTCCCTTCGCTTGCGCGTGGCCTTGCGGCCGGATGACAGTGACAAGCTCGGGCGAGCCGCTTGGCACCTGCGGCTCAAGCGCCGCGGCGGCTGACAACGCCGTCCGGAGCGCCTCCGGGGTGCGGCCGCTGCTCAGGAGGGCGTGTGCGATCCGGAAGGAGCCAGCCGCCGCCAGGAGCGGGTCCTCCCCGCGCTCGGCCGCCGCCACCGACCGGTCCCCTGCCACCCATGCCGTCTCAAGGTCGCGGAGCTTGCTCATGGCTGCGGCGGTGGCTTGGTAGACCTCAGCGAGCACCAGGAACGCTGCCTGCCGTTCCCCGCCGTGCAGGCGCCGGGTAGCCTCCTCGCAGTCCACGATGAGGGTCGGCAGCAGCTCGCCCAGCTCGGCGTAGCGGGCAGCGTGCGTGAGCTGCCAGGCGCGCTCGGCCCGGGCCTGAAGCTCCGAGAGCTCCGGTCGGTCCCCTCGCGGGCGTCGCCGGCCCTGGAAGAGCAGCGCGATGGCGTCTTGGCGGCTCAGGGCGAGCCGGACCGCCCGGACGGTCGGGTGCTCCCCTGCCGGCTCCTGCACGAGGGGATCGGGCGTGAGTTCGGTGACGGGCACGTTGAGTGCGCCGGCCACCTCGGTGAGGACCGAGATGCGGTCGATGGAGCGGACGCCGCGCTCGACCTGGGACAGCCAGCTCTCCGAGCGGCCAAGCAGCCCGGCCAGCTTGACCTGGGAGAGGCCCCGGCGGCGGCGGTAGTAGGCGATGCGCTCCCCTAAGGGCCCGCCGCTCGATAACTTGTGCAAGCTCGACCCGTCTGGCCTGGGCAGGCTCCTTCTGGAATGCCAATGTTGTAGAGCGGCGAGCCCTAACTTGACGGGAAGGCCCTGGTCGCTGACCCGGGCGAACTGGTCCTCGATGTCGGCCACCAGCGGCTGCCCGTCAGGGGGGACGAAGCGGCCCAGCGCCGACATCCTCCCGTAGACCTGGTGGCCCAGCGTGGCCATGTTGGACACCGCCAGCAGCGCATGGCGGGTGCGGAACAGCTCCTCGAGGAACTCCTCGGGGTCGCCCAAGTGCCCGGAGGTGACCCGTTGCTCAAGCGGCCACACCTCCCGGGCGACGGTCTCCACGAACGCCTCCTGGCCTTGGGCCAGGGCGGAGACGACCGCGTAGGACAGCTCCGACGGCGACGTGGGGCGCAGCCGTCCCGCCTCGATCCGGTGCAGCACCGCGCGGGTCTCGCGCAGCGCGGCCTCCGGCGTGACCGCCGGGTTGACCGGGCCGTGGACGGTGACCAGGTAGCGGGGGCCGATGAACTGGTCCAGCTCGATGTAGTGGACGTGGCCGCCCTTGCCGGGCTCGGGGGCATGCAGCACCACGGACATGTGGTCACGGTAGGCGCGCACCTTGGGCACGGCGTTGCGCTCGGTGCAGGCACGGATGGCGAGTGGGTGGGAGCCGAACACCTCCGACAGCACCCGGGCGGCCTCCTCGCCGCAGACGGGGATGTCCACCCAGACAAGCCCGTCGTCGCGGGCGAGCAGGGCCGCAAGCCTTTCGACCGGATGCTGCTCGATGCCTTCTCCGGCTACGAAGCGAACGTCCATCCCGCCCGCCACCTCCTTGGACCAGTGACCCCTGCGCCGGTCTTGCGCCTGTGCGGCCGCGCCGGCCGAGCAGCCCCGGGCGGAGCACCCAGAGGATTGTGGTAGGCCCACACAGGGGCGGCCAGCCCAAGCCCTTGAGCGAATCGTGGCCGGCGATCACGTCCGGGTCGTACGCACGCAAGAGATCGAGAAGCTGCAGAGGGGCCTCGCTTCCCTCATCAACGGGCAGCACGGCGGCGCCCGCACCGCCCCAGACTCTGCTGACTGATGCGACCACCCGACGGGCCGTGTAGATCCAGTCGCGCCCTTGTCGGTAGGCGACCACAAACCGCGGCGCACGCAGGCACGCGCCCACGGTGCGGTACTCGACATGATCCACTTCAGGCCTCGCACCCCGTAGAGACCGATGGGGCAAGCTTCGATCCTCGCACACCCTGGTGGGAGCGCCGTGCAGCCGCGGCGGATTTGGTCGAATCCGATCAGCGACGACCTCGCCCGCCGGCCGGCGCCCACCAACACATCCTGTCTGTGTCGGCGCCCGCTCCCGCGGCACCTCCCTAGGAGGAGCTTCGATCCGCTGCCACGCCCCAGCGCAAATCACGCATGGTCCCGCAGCGGAAGGGCATGGTCATGCCGACGGCCCGGGCCGTCGAACCTCGCCTGCAGCAGCCAGGCCGGCCGCTGCACCCCGGCGCCCAGACGCTTCCCCCACGTCGAATGGGCGGCGGCGACGTCGGCGGCGGTCGCCGGCCGTGCCTCGGTCACCGCCAGCCCATAGCGGCCGTACGCCCCGGCCACGGCCTGGATGGTCGGTTCCTGGACCGGCTCCACGCCGGCGCCGCGGTCCCGGGCGGTCGACGACAGCAGCATCGACAGGGTCGCGCCCGGGCGCATCACCCGCGTCAACCCAGCCAGGATCGCCGGGTCGGCGCCGAGCAGGCCGCGCAGCAGCGAGCCCCATGGGAGATGGACTAGTGACCCGGTCGGCCACGCCGTCCAGCTCCCGCGGCAGCGCCTGGACGGCGGCCACCACGAACACCGCGTTCGGGAGACCGCCGCGGCGGGGCGTGGCGCCCGCGCGCCGCGACGCCACCGCCATCGCCGCCGCGCTGGCGTCGACACCGACCACCAGCCGGTCGGGCTGCGCCGCGGCGGCGGCCAGCACGTAGCGGCCGTCGCCGGTCCCCAGGTCGATGGTGGCCGCCGCGTGCCGGGCGGCCAGCTCCTTGAATCAGCCGACGTCCACGTCCCGCAGACGCCGGCCCACAACCGTGCGCATCGCTCCTCTTCCTCTGCCTCTACTTCCTCTACCTCTGCCTCGTGAGCGGTCGGGTCGAGGGTCAGTCTCCCCCGACCCGGCCCGCGTTACAGCATCGGGGACGCAGCCGAGTGCCGACTTCCCTTTGAGTCGCCTACGGGATGATCGCAGCCCTGGTGGTGGCCCGGCTACCGATTTCGACAGGGTCCGGCGGAAGGTGATCGGCGGCCGGTGTGACGTTCCGTTCGCGCTTCGGCGGAGTCACCTTGACATAGGAGCTTCGATCCGTAGCTCACGCCGACCGGCGCACGTAGCTCGAGGTAGTTGCCGACGGTGCGGGCCTGATGCTCGACCACACTCAGGCGGTGGGGGCCAACGAGGCGGGCTCGCACATCCAGTCCGGCCGGTGGCGTCATGCCGACTCGCTCGAACTTGCGTGGTGCGAATACTTGCGCGTCACGCAAGTTTGTGTGTAGGGTGGCGTCATGAGGATCGAGCGGTCCACCGGCATGGGTCTGCGGGAGCGCAAGAAGCTGGCGACGCGGCAGGCGTTGAGCGTGGCGGCGTTGCGCTTGGCTGTCCAGCGCGGGCTGGAGCATGTGCGGGTCGAGGACATCGCCGCCGAGGCGGGAGTGTCGCCCCGGACCTTCAACAACTACTTCTCCAGCAAGGAGGAGGCGATCGTGTCCCTCGGTGTCGATCGGGCAGCGAGGATCGCCGCGGCGCTTCGTGACCGGCCGGCGAGCGAGCCGCTTCCTGACGCCTTGAGCCGGGCGTTCGTCGAGCAGTACGGCGGCGATGCCGAACCGGACAGGGAATGGGTGGCGCGGCTTCGCGTGGTCATCTCCTCACCGGCGCTGCGCGGCGAGTACCTGAAAACGCTCGCTTCGACCGAACGCCTGCTGGCCGAGGCGATCGCCGAGCGCACCGGCACCGATGTGGAGCGCGACCTGTTTCCGCGTGTGCTGGCAGCCGCCGCGTCCGGCGCCGCGCGCACGGCGCTCATGTACTGGCTCGAGCTCGGCGCGACCACCACCTTCGCCCCCGTGCTCCAGCAGGCCATCGAGCAGGTCGTCCTCGGCGCGCCACCACCGACAGCGGACATAGGGAGCTCCACATGAGAAACGTCGCGGCAAGGTTGCGCGAGGTCCTCGGCAGGTCACCTGTCACCGGTCGCACCGACCGCCTGACAGGTTCGGGCAGACCCAGGCGGGCCGAGGAGTTCGACGCCTTCTACGCCGGCACACCCCCCTGGGACATCGGCCGGCCCCAGCCGGCGTTCCTGGCACTGGCCGAAGCGGGTGCCATCCGGGGCCGGGTCCTGGACGTGGGCTGCGGGACCGGCGAGCACGTGCTCATGGCCGCCGGCCTCGGGCTCGAGGTGACCGGCGTCGATGTCGCAACGGCAGCCATCGACGCTGCCGAGGGCAAGGCCCGGGACCGCGGCCTGACCGCCCGGTTCCTCGTCTGGGACGCCCTCCAGTTGGCCTCTCTCGGCGAGCAGTTCGACACCGTGCTCGACTGCGGGCTGTTCCACATCTTCGAGGACGACGAGCGCCCTGTGTTCGTCGACAACCTCAGGGCGGTGATCCGGCCAGGCGGCCGCTACTTCATGCTGTGCTTCAGCGACCGCCAGCCGGGCGCCTTTGGCCCCCGCCGGGTGACCCAGGACGAGATCAGGGCCAGCTTCGACGAGGGGTGGCAGGTAGACTCGATCGAGCCAGCCAAGATCGACATCACCTTCAGCCCCACCGGCGCCCTCGCCTGGCTTGCGGCCATCACCCGGACCTGAGTGGCCCGCCTACCGGTGATCGCAACCCGGGAAGTGCGTCCGAACGCATTGCTATTCGGGCCAGAGGCACCGGGCCCGGCGGACGAGCTCGGCGCGGAGCCCGGTCAGGTCGGCACCCAGCAGCTGCCCGTCGCGCACGACCGGCTCGCCGTCGACCGGAACAGGCCTGGCCCGGCGGTCGGGGCCGAGGACCAGGCCGGCCAGCTCGACCTCCCCGTCGTTGAAGTCGAGCCCGGCGACGTCGACCCGGGCCAGGCGGAGCAGCGCGGCCCCGCCAGGGGGCAGCTCCCGCCCGTCGGCGTCGAGCAGCCGGGCGCCGAGCGCGCTGGCCATGCCGGCGCCCCCGTCGGTGGTCGCGCTCCCACCGATGCCGAGCAGGAACTCCCCACCCGGAAGCGGTCGGACCGGTCGGGGACGGACAACAGCCCCGGTCCCCGCCTGGCATGTTACCGGTCGCATGACGGAAAGACCCTTCCACGGGAGGCTGTGCCTGAGTCGTGCGGCAACCGCCTCGCTGCGGAACGCAACGGTCTGGTACTCTCGCCACCCGCGCGCCGCTAGCTCAATTGGCAGAGCAGTGCCCTCTTAAGGCAACGGTTCGGGGTTCGAGTCCCTGGCGGCGCACGACCTTTACCGCAGGTCAGACGTCGTGCCCTGCCGGGCCTGCTTCACACCTGGAGTGAGCTTGGGGCACGTTTGGGGCACACGCGGGACAGGGAACTTGATGGGCCTAGACGATGATCCGAAGGTCGAGGCGGCGTCGCCGGGGGATGTGACCGTGGTGGCCGAGACGGCGCACGCCAGGGGAACGGCCTTCTCGCCGCGGGTTGCAACCCACTCGCACTACCCCGACGGCACGGAGGAGATCGTCATCGGGGGCGAGGGGTTTCGCTCATCCAGCGTCGCAGGAGGTGAGGATCCAGGGCCCCCGGCAAAGTCGCGATTCGTCCCTATTTGTCCGATGGCCCCACGTCGTGGCCCGGCGCTTCGCTACCGCGTTGGTCCAGGCCGGGAGCCAGATTCCAGCAACAGGCATGTTCGGATATTTGGTGCATATCGCGACTTCGCCGGGGCCCTGCAAGCGGGCCCTGCCCCGGAGATGCGGCCGTCGGTCAGTCCTCGACCTTCTTCTTGATCGCCTCCACCGCACGATTGATGTTCCGCAGGTTGTGGGGGTGCGCCCCGCCGTCGTCAGTGTTCGGGTCCCCCTGGATGACGACCTTCAACTCCTCGCGGAGCACCTCGCGGACCGCGTCCTTGATCTGCTCTTTGGTGGCCATCTCATCCCAACCTTTCACGGGGTTGACCGAGCCCGGGACGAACGACAGCGGGGGGCCGCCAAGCCACGACCCCTGGTCGGTCTCGGCAGCTGTCGTGTGCTTGATCGAGATGTGCAGATGCTCCGTATGCGGGCTGTCGCCGGTGTACGCGCGCCAGCGCCAGGGTTTCCTCCCGCTGTCGCCGCTCATGATCTGACGGCTGAAGATGATGTAGGCGACACGCGGGTCACGTCGGTCTTGGATTGTCTTGGCGAGCCGGTTGCAGTCGAGCCCGCCAGCCGGGTCGTGGGTCACGTCGGCCGCCCGGACCACTCCGCCTGCGTCCTTGTCCGGAATATGATCCGATGGGGGTTTATGGTTCTTATCGCCGATCGTGCCGTCGGTGCGCTTGTTGCGGCGAGGTGCGTGGCGGTTGACCTCGGCGAAGAGCGCGCGCAGCGACGGAGCGGGGTGCCAACTGGCGCTCACGGCTCATCCCTCCTGGTCGGGGAGCTCCTGGCCGGCGAACTCCTCCGGGTTGTCGTCCTCCTTGGCGCCGGCGGCGACCGGCTGCAGGTCGCCTTCCTGGTCAGGCTCGGTGAGCCCGTCGAACGGAGTAATCTGCTCGTCGTCGGTCATGGCGGATCTCCTTGCCAGTGCAGGAGCCCAACCCGTCCCGGCATTGGCTCCACCCCCAGGCCCCATGGCGGGCAGGCCGCCCCTCGCCACCTTTCGCGCCTCCTCTCCGCGAACGGCCCCTAGCGTCAATGCCGGTCACTTACGAGAGCCTTCCCGTATCTACACACGACATCCATGCTGGTCACCGCGCCAGTACGTGACCTAACTGACCAGCATTGCCCCTAGCGTAGGCTTCCACCCGGATCCCGTATAGAGTCCAATAAAACCGACAAAGTGCGCATTTTTCGGAACCGCGACACGCTGCCGCGAGGTCCTCTGCACCTCAGGTCCGAGCGGCGTTCGTCCTCGGTAGGCCTATGTGCAACGTGCGATGACGGCCGGGTGACCCGCCTCGGCGCGCCGCCCACGGCCACCAACACCTGGTCGAACGCCCGCCTGCGGCGCCCGCCGCCGCTCGGTGGTGCGCGCCGCTCGCCTCGACGCTAGTGGACCACCCAGTACGTCGCGCCGGTGACCACCAGCGTGACGACCACCAGCTCCCGCCAGCTTCGGGTCGGGAACGCGAGCCAGCCGAGGAACACCAACCGCTCGCGACTGAACGGCCACCACAGCGGCACGCCCTGCACGGTCAGGCCGTCGGCGAGCACATGGGAGAGCGCCCCGACCAGCACTCCGACCGCGACCAGCGGGGGTGACGCCGGCCCGACCACCAGGCGCTGGACGAGGTCGACGAGCACGGCGAGCGCCATGCACCAGAACAGCGAGTGCGTCGGGCCGCGGTGCCCAGGGGTCAGCCGGTGCCACCAGGCCGGCAGGAGCCGGCCAGTGGCGGAGCTCGGGTGGTCCAGGTCGGGAAGCAGCCCGGCCACACCAGCGAGCAGCCCCATGCCGGCGATGGGCTCGCCAAGCGTCTTGGCGGTGACCATGCCGGCTGACGCGCCGATGAGGAAATGGCTGCGCTTCATCATCGTGGTCGGTCTCCGGGACGCGGGTGGTCGGGGGTCTGGGGCCGCTGCTCGTGGCCAGTCTGGAACAGGGGTGTGACGGGCGGCCCGCCGGCCGGAACGCTACGGGGTACGCCCGAGCGGCGGCAAGAGCCCCCCAACACCACCCTGGCCCTTCCGCCGCCCTCCGGAGCCGGGCGTCGTACAATTCGGTGCATGGACGAGGTTCGCCTTCGTCCCGCCCGCGGTGGTGACGGGGCGGGGGTCGCCCGGTGCTGGGTCGACGCCGGCGAGTACTACGCGGACCTCGACCCCGACGCCTTCCAGAAGCCCGCCAGCGACGGGCTGGCCGAGTGGTTCGAGCAGCTCTTGCGCGAGCCGCGCTCCGACGACGAGCTCTGGCTCGTGGCCGACGCCGGCGGCCAGGCGGTGGGCTTCGTCACGGCCCGGCTGCAGCGGCCCGACGGCGACGCCGCGAGGCAGCTCGTCCGTGACATGGGTCGGATCCGGGTCGCGGTCGACGCCCTCATGGTCGACGCGCGGTATCGGCGCCGCGGGATCGGGACGCTGCTGCTGCGCTCCGTGGAGGAATGGGCCCGGCGCAACGGGGCCACGCTCGTGTTCCTCGACACCTATGTCGCGAGCCCGATCTCGGTCCCCTTCTACGAGCGGCGCATGGGATACGCCCGCAGGTCGGTGCGGTTCCAGAAACGGCTGCCATGGGTTCGTCCGTGAGGACGGCACCGCGATTGCCGACCCGCAGGTCGGTGCGGTTCCAGAAACGGCTGCCATAGCTCGGCGTCGCGACCGCCGGCCGGCGGACGCCGGACGCGTCGCGCCGGCCGTCGCGACCGGGTTACCCTCTCCATACGCGAGCGTGGCGGAACGGCAGACGCGCCGGGTTTAGGTCCCGGTGGGGAGACCCGTGGGGGTTCGAATCCCCCCGCTCGCACTCCCGCTCTGACCAGGTGGTTCGCCCTTCACCTCCTTTCCCCTACTCGGGGCCTGGCGGCCGGTTGTCAACGCCTTGTCAACGGGGGGCTCCTGGCGGGCGCCGGAGTCTCCGAGGATGAACCGCGCCACGGTGCCGGCGGCCTGCTCGTCCAGGCCGGGCAGGACATGGCTGTAAGTGTCCATGGTGATGGCGATGTTGGCGTGCCCGAGCCGCTCGCTGACCACTTTGGCCGGGATGCCGGCGGCAAGCGCGGCCGTCGCGTAGCTGTGGCGCACGTCGTGCAGCCGGATCCTCGGAAGTCCGGCCGCCTGGGCGTGCTGCTCAAACCAGGACGAGTAGCGCTGCGGGTGGATGGGCGAGCCGTCCGGCCAGGTGAACACGAGACCTGAGTGCTGCCAGAGTGGGCCTGCCGCGATGCGCTCGGTTGCCTGCTCGGCGCGGTGGCGGCGCAGCGCGGCGACCGTGACCGGGTCCAGCGCCAGCGACCGCCGGCCCTTGGCGGTCTTGGGCTCGGAGACGATGACCTCGTTGTCGACGACGACGCGCGGCCGGCGCGGCGAGACACGGCCGGCGTTGAGATCGACGTCGGTCCACCGCAGCCCGGCCAGCTCCCCTCGGCGCATGCCGGTTGTGGCGATGAGGAGCCAGGCCGCGTAGAGCCGGTCGTCCCGAACGTGGTCGAGGAAGCAGCGCAGCTGCTCCGGGCTCCAGACCTGCATCTCCGGCGTGACGACCTTCGGTGGGTCGGCCGCGCCGGCGACGTTGCGCGCGACGTAGCCCCAGCGCACGGCGTCCTGGAGGGCGGCGTGGATGGTGCCGTGGATGTTGCGGACCGTCTTGGGAGCCAGGCCGCCGTACCCGTCACGCCGGCCATGCTCAAGCAGCGTCCGGTAGAAGGCCGTGAGCTGCGCTGGGCTGAGCCGCTGGAGCGCTACCGCACCCAGCGCGGGGAGGATGTGTGCCTCGGTGTTCATCTGGTAGCTCGACCAAGTGGAGGGCCGAAGGCGCGGCGGCCGGACCGCAGGAAGCCACTCCTCGGCCAGGAAGCCGCCGAGGGTGCGCGGCGACGGGTCGACGAACGTGGCGGAGCGCAAGGCGGCGAGCGCATCGTTGAGGGCGTCCTGGCATTCCTTCTTGGTGCGAAACCCGCCCTTGCTGCGCTGTCGGCGCCTGCCCGTAGCCGGGTCTGGCACGTCGAGGTACCAGGTGTAGGTGCGACCGCGCTTGCGGATGCTGCCGCGCATCAGCGCTGTCCTTCGACGGGTAGGCCAAGCATCTCCAGCAGCCGGAAGGTGGGCACGACCAGCCGGCGGCCGAACGCGAGGGTGGGAAGGTCCCCGGTCGCAGCTGCCCGGTAGGCCGCGCTGCGGCTCAGGCCGAGAAGCTCGCCGGCCCTCTCGACGGTGAGCGTCGGGGGCAGCTCGGTCAGTTCGGGAGCAATCCTCGCGTTCATCGAGTCCTCCTCGGCACCCAACCTGATGCGTTAGGTGAACCGTACAAGAGGACGGGACCAAGGCCCCGCACTTTCTGTGCGGGATAGTATTAGGAATGCGGGTTAGGAAGAACCCCGGTCCGATGAGCGAGCGCGCGCAGCGCAGGATTGACGGCTCGGCGCTCGCCGCGGAGCAGGTCACGCACCATCTCGCGCACCATTGGATGGGAGCGGATCTGCTCTGGCGTAAGGGCTTCGGCTTCCTCCAAGGTTCGTATCGTGTCGGCGGCCTTCCGCCGTTGGGCGTAGGCGCGGGCCACGTCGAGCAAGAACCGTGCGCGCCGCTCGGGCGAGAGCGTTGTGGCATCGACGCCGGCCGCTCGCCGCAGGGCCTCCCCGGCGTCGCCCAGGTCGACCGCGATGGCAACGGCATGGAGCGCGACGTTGGTAGGGCTGAACTCGGTGTGGAAGTCGTTGCGGTCGGATGGAAGCCGTTCAGCTGCCTCCTCCGCCTTGCGCATGCACTCGCGGGCCGTCTCTTCCTCTCCGACCCGGGTGGCAATCACGGCACCCACCTGGTTGAGCGCTCCCCACAGGGCGACAAGCTCTGGTGAGCCGCTCTGCACATGTGGCTCAAGCGCGGCGGCGGCAGACAACGCCGTCCGGAGCGCCTCCGGGGTGCGGCCGCTGCTCAGCAGGGCGTGGGCGATCCGGAAGGAGCCAGCCGCCGCCAGGAGCGGGTCCTCCCCGCGCTCGGCCGCCGCCACCGACCGCTCCCCTGCCACCCATGCCGTCTCAAGGTCGCGGAGCTTGCTCATGGCTGCGGCGGTGGCTTGGTAGACCTCAGCCAGTAGCAGGAACGCTGCCTGCCGTTCCCCGCCGTGCAGGCGCCGGGTAGCCTCCTCGCAGTCCGAGATGAGGGTCGGCAGCAGCTCGCCCAGCTCGGCGTAGCGGGCGGCGTGCGTGAGCTGCCAGGCGTGCTCAGCCTGGGCCTCCAGCTCCGAGAGCTCGGGTCGGTCGCCTCGTGGGCGTCGCCGGCCCTGGAAGAGCAGCGCGATGACGTCCTGGCGGCTCAGGGCGAGCCGGACCGCCCGGACGGTTGGGTGCTCCCCTGCCGGCTCCTGCACGAGGGGATCGGGCGTCAGTTCGGTGACGGGCACGTTGAGGGCGCCGGCCACCTGGGTGAGGACCGAGATGCGGTCGATGGAGCGGACACCCCGCTCGACCTGGGACAACCAGCTCTCCGAGCGGCCAAGCAGCCCGGCCAGCTTGACCTGGGACAGGCCCCGGCGGCGGCGGTAGTAGGCGATGCGCTCCCCGAGTGGCGTGGCTTCGTCCACGCCTACGGCCTCTGGACGTTGAGCTGTGGGACACCCTTCCCGACGTGGAGATTCAGGAACTCCACCCGGGACTCACGAGCCAAGTACCGCTCCTTCTTCTCGTGGAAGCGGCGGACATGCTCCTGGCGCTCGTGCTCCTCGAAGGCGTCCTTGTCGCGGTACAGCTCATAGAAGACACGGGCGTCGGCGTCACCGTCGACCGCGTGGCAGGCATAGATCAGGGTCCCAGGCTCAGCGTCCCTGATGCGGGCGACAGCCTCGCGCGTGAGTACATCGAAGGCCTCGCCGGTTCCATCCTTCAGATCAAATCGGACAACAAGTCCGTACATGAGTCGCCTCCTTCTCGGAGTTCGGAGGCAGCCTACCCGAGCACAGGAGGTTGATCCAACAATCTCTGTGCGACCCCGTACAGGGGGTACGGGTAGCCATCGGCCGGCCATGCGCCACTCGGGCACCGCCAGATCCGTAGCCTGGTGCCGGCCGTAAAGCCAGCGTCGTCCTGGAAAGGTAGCGCAGGTTAGGAAGGGTCCACCGTTAAGGTACGCGCAGGTAGAACAAGGCAGAACGTTGACCGCGTCGTTGACCGAGCAAAGCAAGCTCAAAGACCGAGAGCACCAGATCGAAATCTGGTGCTCTCGGTTGGAGGAACGTCTGGGGAGGAGACCCAGCTCCTCCCAGGGAGCCCTGAGACCTACCGCAGCCGCCAGCGACGGGCTGCCCGTAGGCCGCTGAAGGCGGCGAGCAGCGCCGCGGCGGTTGCCCCGTTGGCCCTGCCCGTCGCGATCGCATAGGCAGCGGCCAGGCCGAGCGTGAGGGTGATGACCAGGTCGACGATCTCCCAGGCACGGTCGAGCTGCGGGCTGTGGGCACGCTTGGACGCGCGCTCCATGGGACCCTCCTACAAGGGCCATGGAGCCTCGCGTCCCGGGATCAAGTAGGCCGAAGCTGGTGCCCTGCGTGACAGGGCGGCCTTCGCCACGGGCGCGGAGGGCTCACTGGACATGGTCTAGAAGTAAGCCGTGTCCGCATTCTACTGCGCGCCATCGGTCCGCTCGCTGTCCTCGGCATCACCAAGCCGAAAGAGCATCCCGTAGCGCCACTCGAACTCGTCAAGCGGGAACCGCAGCCCTAGCGTCTCCTCCTGGTGGTGCTTGCGTAGCGACTGCAAGACGGTCTCGCCGAGATCGCCGACTTTCCGTAGGTTTACGACCGTCGTCTGCTCTAGCGACGGTTCCTTGTAGATCCGGTTCCATTTGCTGGACGGGAACTCAACCAAGGGCGATACGGGGTCGGCAGTGAAGTTGAACGCGTGGTCTCTCATGGGCTGGTTCCCGGACCGGGGCCTGTTGAACAGGGAGTAGTCGTGCGCCAGGGCGCAACGCAAGGCGTAGAGGGCTTCGATGGTGGCCTTGTCTTGGACGGGCGTGAAGTGGCTGATGGCCAGGCCGATTGGGTAGTCGAACGTGTCCGGCTTACCGTTGACCTTGAACGTCTTGCCTACCTGGTCGAGCAGAATCAGGTAGCCGGTGGCCCCGAGCCAACTCTGCGACCGACTGTTGGGCTTGACGCGGCCCTTGCCGTCTCGGTCAGCGGCACCGCGGGCGTCATTGAGGGTGTCCGTGATGCTTGTTCACGTGGGGACCCGGTGAAGCCACCGGCCCAGGCAGACCAGCGCCCCAGCGGCCCGGTAGACATCCCGGACCCGGTACAGCAGACCCCGCCAGCGGCGCAGCGCCCAGGCGTTGGCCAGGTGCCCGATCGACTGCTCGACCAGCGCGCGCAGCCCCGCCTGGCAACGGTTGTAGGCGCGTTGCGGGTCGCTGAGCCGGTCCTTGGTGCGCCGGTCCCCGATGGGTGCGTACCAGTGCTCGCGGTCCTTGGCCATGCCCCGGAACCCCCGGTCCAGCAGGCTCGCCACGCTGGTAGCGTCCAGCACCTCGTCCAGCCCCGACAGCCGGACGAGCTCGTGCTCGTGGCAGCTGCCCGGCCAGCCCCCGTCGCACCACAACAGGTCGCCCCAGATGGTGGACAGCGACAGGCCCTGGGCGGTGTGGGTGTGGCGCTTGGCATCGTAGAGGACCTTCTGGCTGGCCCATCCCGCGGGTCGTTGCACCCGGGTCGCCAGCCCGTCGAGCACGACCCCCTCGCCGGTGTGGGCCATCTCCCCCAGCCACTGGCGCAGGTCGGCCAGGGTGGTGATGAAGGTGCCGTCGGGCTGGCAGAACCCGAGCTCGGCCAGCTTGGGGAGCAGCAGGCCCAT
>Ga0184637_10000945_pt1 | contig 20457 bp, 16 predicted proteins | sample PLM3_127_b2_FD_133143 | JGI IMG/M metagenome (GOLD analysis project Ga0184637, IMG submission 133143) | Groundwater sediment microbial communities from an aquifer in East River, Colorado, USA - PLM3_127_b2 | ecosystem: Environmental > Terrestrial > Soil > Riparian zone | place: USA: East River... | reverse complement strand
TCTTTGCTCAATCTCCTTCAATGTGGCGCGCAGCTTGGCGTAAGGCATCCCAATCTCGATCACGAGGTAGGGACCGCGCAGCGCAGCCTCCTCTAACGGGAAAGCAAAGAGCCCTTTCGGGATATAGAGCCCTCCACCGTTCTCGACAATGAAGGGGTGCTGATGATTCAAGCGGAACCTGATTGGCTCGATCTCGGCTCGCGTCTTGCTCGAGGCAAGCACAAGCGGGATCCCGTCACTTTGAAGGGCGCGCAAGGCCTCGCTGGCTGCATCGAATGAGTAGGTGAGCGGATCGAGCAGGCTCCCATCCAGATCTGTGAACACAATCATCTTCGGCATGCGATTGACCATCCCGGCTTTGGTTGGCACTCTCGATTATCGAAGTTCGCAGACACGTTACTGGAAGCACTGCGACAACGCAACCGCACATGAGAACGTAGAAGCGGATTTGACTTCACCTGGCAAACGCTTCACACTTCGTACAACACAGGCGCGAGGCTATTCCATTACCTCTTGCCTTCGATCTTATGTGGACTCCTCAACTCAACGCGGTCCTCGGCAGTCTTGCAGTGACCATCGGCTTTTGGCTCACGTGGGGTGAGATGCCGCTTGCCTTGACGGTCGTCGTGGCCCTCTGTACCGCCGCGTTTCTCACATGGCAAGGGTCCAGCATTGCAATTATCTGGGCATGGGCTACGTTGCTGCTTGGTGTGGAGAGCCTTGCCTGGCCGATTGTGACGATGGTCCGAGTGAGGATGACCGTGGCAGAACCTACTGATCAGCAGATGGGACAAATCCTGACCGCAGTCCTCTTCGGCCTCTTCTCGTCCATCTTCTGGTTGACCTTCGCCTACGGTATTTTCAAGTGGGTCTGGCGAAAAGAGGTAGCCGCATCAGCCAGCGACAGGGAGCCCAGAAGGCAGGTCGGTCAAAAACTCCGCTAGATTAACACTACTTTATCCCTTCCGTTGTCGGGGGTGAATGGGGTCGCCCCCTCCTGCGCGCCCGATTTCCACAAATCACTACGCTCCGGAGGGGCGGCTGGGCTGGCCCAGCTGCACATTTCCATCTCCATCGCCCATTCTTATCCGTTCTAGGGGTAGCCTGACCGTCCTTCACTGCGCGCATCGAGCGAGCACATTCTGATCGTGCGGGCTCTGCGAGCAAGAAGGGCGGTCTGGCTGCCCCTACATTCCCCCTTCTGATGTGCGCGCTCCAGGAGCACAGGGCCAGTCCAGCCGCCCCGACCCCGCTTACACCATCTCCACCGGGTCTATATCCACATCGAACTTCAACCCACCCCTTCCCGGTCGCTTTTCCAGGACATCCAACGTGCGCTTGACCACCAGTCGGGCTGCTTCAGCCTTGGCTGATTTGACCAGCAGTTGCCAGCGGTGTCGCCCTCGGACGCGGGCCACAGCGGCCGGAATGGGCCCCAAGATTGTGACGTCACTGCCGAGGGTCTCATGGGGGGCTGGCCTCTCCTCACCAGATGATCCACGTTGGAGCGCTGCCTTGAGCAGCCTTGCCCACTGTTCGGCCGCCTCTCTCACTAGCCCAGCGTTCTTGCCGGACACGCGTAGGCTGATGAGGTGAGTGAACGGCGGATAGCCGACCGACTTGCGAAAGGCCAACTCTTGGTCGTAGAAGAGCGATTCGTTCTGGCTGACCACCGAAGCAATTGCGTGGTGAGTCGGCAGATAGGTCTGGAGCACAATGGTTCCGCCAGCCTCGCTGGGACGAGCCATCGCCACCGCGTCCAGAATCGCATGAAAGGTCCGCTCGGCCGATCGGAAATCCGGTAGGTGCAGCCCGGCGTCCGCGTGCGGGAGACCGACGAACCCTACAGGAGGAAGCGGGAACCCTTGAAACAGCATCTGGGTGCCGATCAGGATATCAAACTCGCCGGCCGAGGCCAGACGGCGAATCGCGTCTGCCCTCGCAGCGGTTGGAGCGGTGTCCCGGTCCAGCCTGCCAATCCTGGCACCAGGAAACAAGCGCCGGGCTTCCTCCTCGACCCGTTCGGTGCCGAACCCAACCGGCTCAAGACGCGCAGCGAGACAGAGGGCGCAGGTTTCCGGGACCGGGAAGGATACGCCGCAGGAGTGGCAAGCCAAGCTGGCAGCTCGTTTATAGAAGCTGAGCGTCACACTACAGTGCGGGCACTGTTGCGCGCTGCCGCAGTCCCGACAGAGAAGGGCGGGCGCGAAGCCTTTGCGGTTGAGGAACAGCACTGCCCCTGCTCGAGCCTCGAGGGCGGCACGGATGCCGGCGAGCATGGATTCCGTCAGGACAGATCCAAAGGGGAGTCGGCGGAGATCCACGACCCGGATGGCAGGCGGGACGACACCGTCGCCACGGATGCGCAGCGCCTCGCCGCCGGCTCCAATCGCCTGCACCGTCTCTAACGACGGATGGGACGAGCCGAGCAAGAGCACGGCCTTGTCCTGGCCGGCACGCATGCGGGCGACCTCGCGGGCATGATAATGGGGCTCTGCTTCTTCTTTGAAAGACGAATCCTCTTCATCTTCCACGCAAATGAGTCCAAGGGAGATAAGGGGCGCAAAGACGGCTGACCGCGTCCCCACCACGATGCCGGCGGTCCCGGCTCGGATGCGACGCCAGACTTCCCCGCGCCTTGCCGGTGTCAGCCCGCTGTGGAACAACTCCACCCGGTCTCCCCATCGCGCTCTGGCCAGCTCGGCGATGGCCGCGGCCCTGATCACCTCCGGGGCCAGGATCAGCACCGTCCGATCCCGCGCAAGCGTCTCCTCGGCGGCCCGGATCACGTAGCTCAACCGCTGCGCCGCTGGAGCTTGCAGCAAGAACAGCCTGGGCTCGGCTCTGTCGAGAGCCCTGCGGAGTTGATTCCACCAAGCCACCTCCCGTGGCGGAACCGTAGCTGATTCCTGCGGTTTGTGAACTTGGCTCGGTGAACCGGCAGGAGTCATGTCGTTGGTCGGCGAACGGAGCTGCTCAGTCCGACTGTCCTGATCACCCTGACGGTCTCGCTCAATTTCTCGCACCCACTTGCGGCGTGCCAGCGTCCGCAGCGTGCGGGCCACCGGGCCCGTGACTGTTCGACGCAGAGAGATCAAGGTCAGCCCCTTGGGCGCGCTGGCGAGTCTCGCGAGGATCCGGCAGGCCGTTGATGCCAGTCGCCCCGCGCTCTCTTGCCTCTTTGTACCTGTCTCAGTGATGAGGTACCGAGGCGAGCGTCTGTGTGTCAGCAAGGTCGGCAGGATCAATCGGACGCACTGGCCCCAGGGGGCCAAGTACCGTTCAGAGACCAAACGAGTTAAGGTCAGCAGGTCTGGGGCGAGGCCCGCTTCTGGTGTCTCGCCGATGACCGACGCAATCTCACGCAGTCGTCCCGCCACGCGACCCCTCGTCGCAGGATCTTGCTCATCACCGCGACCGCATTGCGCGGACAGCGACACGACCACGCCCTCGAGCATGCTCGGTCCAAATGGAATCCGGACCCTGCTTCCCACCTGCAGGCGATCTCGGAGCTGATCTGGAATCGCGTAGGTGAAGGACCGGTTCAGATGTCGAGGGACAATGACTTCAGCGAAGGCCGGCAGATCCACCACGGCTGGTTGGGTCGAAACAGGAAATTCAGATTCAGCGGCACACAAGACGTGCGGCATGCGGCATTCTACCAAGCATGCCTGAGCGGAACAACCACGCCTTCAAAGACCGGCGCTGCTCAGCTCAATAGAGGGCAAGCATCCTGAGGGTACCCTGGTGACCGCAGGAGCGAGGGTTCTGTCAGCGAAAGGTGCCCGGCTGCAGATCAGGTGGCTGATCGGGTGGAGTTGATGCAGAGTCGGGAATAGTTGGCGACGGAGGCTGTGCAACTGGGGGAGTTGGTGCTGGTTGGTCCCCAAGCGACGGCGTTTGGGGCGCGACCCCAGCGTCAGGCTTGCTGAGAGATTGCTCTTCCGACGGCTGCGTCGGAGTGGGTGGAAGCAGGACGATCTCGACGCGGCGATTCACCTTGCGGCCTTCTTCTGTCTCGTTGCTGGCTATCGGTCTCGTGTCTCCGTACCCGACCACCGACAGGCTCGCCGAGTCGAGGCCTCCCTCCTCGATGAGATACCGTACTACGCTTGTCGCGCGAGCCTTGGACAGCTCCCAGTTTGACGGAAACTTTTCTTGCAAACTCGGGCCAATCGGGACATTGTCCGCATGCCCCTCGACTCTAAAGTGCTTGTCGGTAACACCCTTGAGAATCTCGCTCGCTTGTTTGAGGATCTTGACTCCCTCCGGCTTTAACCTGGCCTCGCCGGAATCGAACTCGATCAGGTCCACCAGCTCATCCAGACTAATCCTCAGGCGATCCCCGATCCGCTGGACCGCGATCGGGGTGCGAGTGGAATCAGGCTCTTCGGGCAGTCTAGCCACCTTCTCGGGCTTGCTGGCCAGGCGCTCGAGCTCATCCCTCTGAGCTTTGAGGAATTCTTCTTCCTGCCGAGCCGTCTCTTTGGTTGTTTCTTTGAAAATAAAGCGGTCTCCACGCAGGAGCGGCGCGGTCGAGCGTACAATGAGCGCCGTCGCGGTGGTGTCCTCCAAGGCGAGAATCTTCAGCTCGCCCATGACACGGTTCGGCAGACCAGCCCCGATCCTGAAGACTTCGAGTCGGTCTCCGAGCTGTAACCCCTCTTCGCGACCCCAGTCGAGGTAGACCACATTTCTTTGGCCGATCAGAAACCGCGGCTGTTGAACTTCCACAATCATGCCAGGGTTGTCGGATAGGGTCCGGCCTGAAGAGACAGCATCCTCGTGAGGCGGCGGCGCAAACCGGATGACTCGGTCTCCGGGAGAAATATTGGCGTACGACCGGATAACGCGGACAGTTGTCAGCTCGTGATCAGACTTGACCACCCTGACAATCCCCACGTTTTCAAAGAGGTCGCCTAGATAGTTTCCGTGCTGAGGGTGGAACACCTCTCGGATGCGTCTGTAGATGGTATAGAGATCACCCGGAGACACTTCCTCAGAATGACTAAACCGCAGGTACAAGAGATCGGTCATCCCGATCAGCATCCTGTTGCCAGTCGTCTGGTTGTCGCCAGTGAGCTGGCTGACGACCCCGTCAACCGGCACACTCATGCGGATGAAGCCAGAGGAATATGCGATGGCGCCCTCCCCCCTCGTCACGGCTTGCAGATCTGCATCTGCAGCGAAGGCGCCGTGCGAGAGCAGCAAGGCCCAGGCCAAGGGTGGGAGAAAGAATGTGGTTAGCCTGTTCACCATAGAAACTATGCAAGATGCTAACGAGCCAAACATAGCAAATCACGCTGAGAAGTCAAGCAAGTTTGAAGAATGGGTAGTGTCCTAATTTGAATCAGATTGTTTTGTGAAGATGCGGGAGGGTTCGGTAAAAGCCGCGAGAAGTACGTTTGAACAGCTTGGAATGGCCGCCTGGATTGTTGCTTTCGTGCTTAGACAGGAATGTATCGTAGGACCTATCTGCCCATCCTGGACACGCTCGCCACACCATCTCTGCATTAAACGGCTCTTTCAGCGTTCCGTTGCGGACAGCTTGGTAAACCTCAGACGCCAATTGCTTCACAAATTTTCCTGATCGGCTGCTGCGGTTAGATTTCCTTTCAGTAATTCAATCCACTTCTTGATGACCTCAAGGTCTGCCTCATCTACAGGCAACTTGTTGAACGTCAACACAGCCTGATTTTGATTCCTGAGCGGAATGGGGAATGAATTAGCAAGTCGCTGGAATGCACCAGGCACGTTCGGCCGCAGATTGACAGACTGTCCAGGCTGATCCATCGTCATTCTGCCTTCGGGTATAGGTTCTCCGCTCTCGGCATGCGCGAGACCCGCATATGCCAATGTCTTACGAAAGTCCGATAGGAAGCCATTAACCTGCTTGGGATTGAAGTTCTCTTCGGAAATAAGCTCTGCCTTAAGCGCCTCATCAGAGGGGAATCCATCTTTGTATTTCTCCCATAAGTCCTTGTAAATTCTAGGACTTAATGCTGCTTCCTGAAGAGCAACCGCATATCGCTCGCTATTCTTAGGATAAACAAGGAGATCAATCGCCCGCTGAGTCGGTACTATACGCCCCTGTTTATCTTGTGTCAACCCGAATTTTTTAAGGGCTGAAATGGTCCGAACGGCAGGGCCGCTCTCGCTGTTATACCCCCAGTATTTCAAGGCAACACCCTTAGGGGCACCAGCTTTTCCATCTTTATCGTAGAGGGCTTTGACGTTTGTAATTGCCTCTTCCAGACTGATATTCGGGTAATTCGGGCTTTTCTGAGGTACTGATTTATGCTGGGCGTTCTCTTCCATTTTCCTACCTCCAGGGCATGATTGACGTTCAGCCTACACCCACCTTATATACTCAATGGAGTCATCCTGTCAAGCCATAAGTTTCATTACAGCTCATTTTAAGGCTTTACTTTTAGCTCATTATGGCTCATAGTCAGATCATGCCTTGGATGACCTTAAACATGATGCCACGTCCGCCACCACTCCAACGGCGTAAACGCAAAGGGCCGGAAAGGGGATCGTTCCCCCTTCCGGCCCCCCCTATTCATTAATTGCCTGGCCAGTGCGCTAACACCGGCCAGGCGCAACCGGAAGCCCCGCAAAGAGTCCCCGGTTGAGGCCCGAAAGCCTTAGGGATTATCGCTCTTGTCGGGGCCTCCGTCAAGGAGGCCGTGATGAACACGCTGAAGATGGACCGACGAATTCAGATTCTCAATGCACTGGTCGAAGGAAATTCGATCCGCTCAGTGGAGCAGATGAGCGGTATCCACCGTGACACGATCATGCGCTTGATGGTGGCGACTGGCCAGCATTGTTTCAACCTGCTCGATCAGCGGATACAGCATATTCAGACGAAACGCATTCAGGTTGATGAGGCCTGGACATATGTGGGGATGAAGCAAAAGCAGGCAGTAAGGAAAGCGGTCCGGAGTCCCGAAATTGGCGACCAATACATCTTTGTTGCACTGGACGCGGATACCAAGCTGATTCCCTCCTTTTGGGTCGGCAAGCGCACGGCAGAGAACACGCTGAACTTCCTGAAAGACTTGCGGTGGCGAATTGATACTGAGCGCTTCCAGCTCACAACAGACGGTTTTGAGTCATACAGGGTCGCAGTAGATGAGGTGTTTGGGATTGATATTGATTACAGCCAGCTCGTGAAAATTTATGCTGGCGAGGGCCAGGTCGGGCTTGAACGATATTCCCCAAGCCCATTCGTCGCGGCGATCAAGACACCCATCGTTGGTAATCCCGAGGACGCGCATATCAGCACGTCATTTGTTGAGCGCCAGAACCTTACGCTTCGCATGAGCCTGAGAAGGCTGACAAGGTTGACGAACGCCTTTAGCAAGAAGCTAGCGAACCTGAAGGCCGCGCTAGCGCTGCATTTTGCCCACTACAACTTTGTGCGGGTTCATCGTACACTGCGGGTTACACCCGCTATGGCAGCGGGGATCACTGACCATGTATGGGGATGGAAAGAACTGCTATTTGTCCGATGATTCAGGTAGTAATTTAGCGAGCCGTTCTAAATCAGTGGTTACGTGAAGACTCGACCAATGATAATTTGGATGGTCGTACCAATTATTAACTGTCTTATCTCGAACGCTAGGAGGCAAGCGAGTCAAGAGTTCGTCCCGCAAGAGGATAGCTTCTGTTGCGAATCGCCCTGAATACTTCTGTTGATTAGCGTAAAAGGAGTCAATATGCTGCTGAGTATATCTATTCCAAATCTGTGTTCTTTCCTCTTCAGATTTGGCACGCCGCATTTCGTCCATTTGGGAATCGGTACTTTTTCTAGAGTCATCCTGCGCACTATTATGAAACGCCCGTATCGCTTCAACGAGAGCAAACACTTTAGCTCTCAATTCGCGGTTTGTAAACTTGTTGAACTTTGTTTGATCAGTGGGAACGAGATGAAGTCTTTCGCGGTATTCTGCTAATAGGTCATCCTTAGATGCTAATCGCTGATTGAGTGTTTGCATAGTGGTGGAATACAGCCAAGTAACCACCAAAGCTGCTGCCCCAAACGCAAATAGCACCAATAAGATAAACGCTATCGGTGCCGCTTTAAGCGTATTCCACTCTTTAATCAAGTGTTCAACAAATTGTTCGGGAGTCATAGCCTGGGAATTCTAGCTGGAATCCCTAGGCTGGTCCACTCAAATTAGGACACTACCGAAGAATGTGGGAGTTTGACAGGCCGTTCTAGCGGGTGGTAAGGTAGGTGCCGCCAGGAAGAAAGTCGATTCGCCAGTGGACAGGAGACCTGCGGTGAATGAACCGAAGCAAGCCCCTGGGCAGGCTTCTGCGTCAGGGGAAAGTCAAAGACGCCGGATCGAGACACAAATCCATCGGCGGAAGAAAGCGAAAGCGGTCTTCCCGCTCGAAGCCGAATGGGATGCGCGGTCAAACCGCCTTCCGGTCGGTCTCAGGATGCCCTCGGACAAGATGAAGAACGCGCCCACCTCCGACTAAGCGCTGCTGGTGCCACGTCTTGGTCGCCAGACCTCAGCCCGGTCAAGCAATCAGAAAACAAGACGATTCCAGGGTCGAAAAGAAGGCGCCTAGGGCTTTCGGCGGGAAGGGTTAGGTCCTTTGTTCGCTTGATTTACCAAGCACATACGAGCTAAGATGCCCACTCTGTTTTAGAAGTCAAGGTGTTGAGGGCGAGGGGGTTGTGAGCGGCGCAGAATTGCTCCTTGACTATTTGACCCGGTATTCCTCCGTTCTGTTGTTCATCGTGATGGCGCTGGGGTTCGGCGTGGTGACGTTGCTTGTCAGTCATCTGGTTCAGCCCAAGTTCCCGGAGACGGAAAAGCTCAGCCCCTACGAATGCGGTAGTGAACCGTTCTCTGACGCACGCATGCCGTTTCCGGTTCGGTACTACATCTTCGCCATGCTCTTCGTCATTTTCGACATCGAGGTCATTTTTCTCTATCCGTGGGCGGTGGTCTTCGATAAGATCGGCCTCATCGGACTGGTTGAGATGCTGGTCTTCATCGGGCTGTTTCTGGTGGCATACGTCTACGCCTGGAAGAAGGGGGCGCTGGAGTGGGATTGATGCAGGGACGCCAGGACTGGCCTTGTGTTCGCGCACCGCGCACGCTCAGAAGGTGCCGGGTACCCGTTGCTCTCGAGCGCAACGGGTGATGACGCGCGCAGTGGCGGCCAGTCCAGCCATCCCTTGCAGGTAGTGAGGTAAGGAAATGGGGCTTATACAGATCGGGCGGCATGAAAAGGACGGGGAACTGGATATCATCACCACGTCGCTGGAAAAGGTCGTCAACTGGGCGAGGAAAGGCTCCTTGTGGCCCATGACATTCGGGCTGGCCTGCTGCGCTATCGAAATGATCGCGGCGGTCTCCTCGCGCTATGACATGGATCGATACGGGGCCGGCGTATTCAGGGCCTCCCCTCGCCAATCAGACTTGATGATTGTGGCCGGCACGGTCTGTCGTCGGATGGCTCCCGTCATCAGGAAGATCTACGATCAGATGCCGGAGCCGAAATATGTCATCGCAATGGGCTCGTGCGCGACGTCCGGCAACATCTATGACAGCTACAGCGTCGTGCAGGGGGTGGACCGCTTCGTGCCGGTGGACATTTACGTGCCGGGGTGCCCCCCAACCCCCGAGGCGCTGTTCGATGGCATCTTGAAGCTGCAGGAGCGCATCATGCAGAAGCGGGTGTTCGTCAAACAGCCGGAACAGGTGAGAGTCTAATTTTGAATCATGGATTGGGAAGGTTGAATTCAGGCGAGCGTCCTCGCGCGAATTGAAAACTTAAAATTCACAATTCAACATTGTCGTCATGCACACGTTAGCCCAACATATCCAGCGGGAATTCCCGGAGGGCTTCGTCAAGGCCGTTGAATGGCGCGGCGATCTGGCCGTGACCGTGCGTCGCGAGTCGCTGCACGACGTGGCCGGGTTTCTCCATGATGATCCCGAGATGGATTTTGATTACATCGTGCACGTCAGTTCCGTGGATTGGCCTGATGACGTGGAACGGTTTGAGGTCGTCTATGAATTCTATTCGATCCGCAAACGCCACCGCATCAGGCTCAAGACCCGTGTGCCAGAATCGGATTGCGAAGTCACCTCCCTGACGGACATCTGGAAAGGCGCCGACTTCATGGAACGCGAGGTCTATGACATGATGGGCATCCGGTTCCGTAACCACCCAGACCTGCGCCGCATCCTCATGCCGGATGACTATGATGAAGGCTACCCATTGAGAAAGGATTTTCCTTTGCGGGGCAAGGGGTGGCGGGACACGTTTGAATTCCTCGACGAAAAAGTGCTGTAGAAGACTCCGATGTTGAATTGTGAATTTTCGATGGTGAATGAGCAGCCCGAGTAACTCAACGTTCAAAACTAAGAATTCAAAATTCTACTTATGAAGTTAGAAGACCAACGGACGACGGTCTACAAGGTCGACCCGGAACATCCGGAAAGCGCGACGCTGCCAACCCTTCGGACTGAGGAGCTGCTCCTCAACATGGGCCCGCAGCACCCCAGCACCCACGGCGTCTTGAAAGTGATTCTGGAACTGCAAGGAGAGCGCATTGTCAAGGCCACGCCGGTCATGGGGTTTCTGCACCGAGGCGTGGAGAAGCTGGCGGAGGACGGCACCTACCATCAGTTCATCCCGCACACGGACCGCCTCGATTACATCTGCGCGATGTACAACAACTTCGCCTATTGCCGCGCGGTCGAGAAGCTCATGAACATCACGGTGCCGGAGCGGGCCGAGTACCTGCGCACCATTGTGGCGGAAGTCCAGCGGATCATCGGCCATCAGTTCTGGTTGGGGACGCAAGCGCTGGATATCGGCGCGATGACCGTGTTCTTCTACACGTTCCGGGACCGTGAGATCCTGCTGGACTGGTTCGACGAGTTGTGTGGGGCGCGCCTGACCACGAGCTGGTACCGGATCGGCGGCGTAGAACGGGATTTTACGCCGTCGCTGATCGAGAAGCTCCGGCGGTTCCTTGACTACTTTCCGCCCAAGATTGACGAATACGTGGTCTTTCTCGAAAAGAACCGGATCTGGCTTGCGCGCACCAAAGGGGTGGCGGTGATCTCAGCCGAAGACGCGATCAGCTTCGGTCTCAGCGGCCCCACGCTGCGTGGCTCCGGCGTGGATTACGATCTGCGGAAGTATGAGGCCTACGGGGCCTATCCCAGATGCGAATTCAGCGTGCCGGTGGGCAAGAACGGCGACACCTACGACCGATACTGGATCCGAGTCCAGGAGATGCGAGAGAGTGTGAAGATTGTCAGACAGTGCCTGGACCAGATACCGGCAGAGGGACCGATCATGGCCGATGTGCCGAGCGTAACCCTTCCTCCGAAGGAACGTGTGTTCACGGACCTGGGATCGATGATTCAGCAGTTCAAACTCTTCTCGCAGGGGTTCGACGCGCCGCCCGGCGAGATCTATTGCGGCACGGAAGCCCACAAAGGCGAACTGGGCTTTTACATCGTCAGCGCCGGGGGCGGCAAGCCGTACCGGCTGAAGATTCGAGCTCCCTCGTTCATCCACATGGGGGCATTTGACCACATGTCGCGGGGCTACATGATTGCGGACGCCGTGACCATTTTCGGGACCTACGATATTGTCATGGGCGAATGCGACCGCTGATGATGATGGAAAACGTGAATCGTTAAACGTTAAACGGGAACCGAAGGACGTTTAACGAATAACGGTTAACGATCAACGGTGAAAAACAATGGCATTGAAACCGGCGACCAATCCTGAAGTCGAGGCCGCCAGCATCGAGCTGGCCATAGACGGCCGGACCGTGACGGCTAAGGACGGGGTCTCGCTCTACGACGTGATTGCCAGCACGGGCAACAATGTGCCGGCCATGTGTTACCACTATACCTTTGACCCTTTCGGCTCCTGCGGGGTGTGCTTGGTCATGGTGGAGGGGAAAAAGGCGCCGGTTCGCTCCTGCACCGCGAAAGCCGCAGCCGGCATGGTGGTCCGCACCGAAGGGGATGACCTGTTCCAGGCCAGAAAAAAGGCGGTCGAGAAACATCTGATCGTTCACCCACTGGATTGCCCAGTCTGCGACGCAGACGGCCATTGCGAACTCCAGGACATGGCCTTCCAGCATCAGGTGACCAACCTGGCCAATGCCAAGCAGAAGCTGATCCCGGAGGATACCCGGAGCCTCGTCCTGGATTTCAACATGAACCGCTGCATTGCCTGCGGCGAGTGCATCAACGTGTGCAAAGACGTGCTGATGATTGACGCCCTCCAATTTGTCAAGAAGGGCGGATTCACCCAGGTGGTGGCCAAGGGCGACACCGCCCTGTCCTGCGAGTTTTGCGGAGACTGCTTGGCGGTCTGCCCGGTCGGCGCGATCACGAACAAGTATTCCAAGTATCTGTACAAGCCCTGGCAGCTCAAAAAGACCACGACGACCTGTAATTACTGCGGCGACGGTTGCCAGATGTACATCGAGACCAACGACAATGAGGTGGTCCGCGTTACCTCTCCCCTGTCCTGGAAGAACAAGTGGGGAGACCGGGCCGAAACGGCAACGGGGCACGGCGGCATCTGCGTGCGAGGCCGGTTCGGGTTCCAATACATCGACAGCAAGGCCCGTCTCCGACAGCCGCTGGTGCGCCGTGACGGGAAGCTCGTCGAGACCCCTTGGTTGGAGACGCTGCACCCCATGGTGGAACGGCTGGCCGCCATCAAGGCCCAACACGGCCCCCAGGCGATTGGCGGGCTGATCACGGCCCGGTGCACCAACGAGGAACTCTACCTGTTCCAGAAGCTCATGCGCGCGGCGATCGGGACCAACCAATTCGACAGCAGTGCCCGCTACGGACACCTGAATTTCGTCCACGCGGTCCAGCACGCCTTAGGTATCGGTCGGATGACGAATGATTGGGAGGACATCACCAAGGCCAAGGCCATCCTCCTTGTCGGCACCAACATCACCGAAACCAACCCCTTGACAGCCGTTCGCGTGAAAGAGGCGATCCGCGTCTATAAGTCGCAGGTGATTGTTGTGGACTCAGCCCAAACCAAGATCGCCGCGCTCGTGTCGCATCCAATGATGGTGACGCCAGGGACCGAGGGGCTGTTCATCCAGGGTCTCGTGAAATCGGTGCTCGAGCATGACCTCGTGGACGAAGAAGTCACCGGCAAGCATCCACAGGCGTTCGCCGCGCTCAAACAGGCAGTGGCGAGGGTGTCGCTCGACGCGATCGCTGCACAGACCGGCCGGTCCGTCGCGCAGATTCATGAGGCCGCTGCGATCTTCGCGGAGGCGCCGCGCGCGATTATCCTCTGTGGCGAGGGGATTGTTCGCCGGACCGGCGGATATGAACACGTCCTGAATCTGGTGGATCTGGCCTGGATCACCGGGAAGCTGGGCCGGCCTGGCTGCGGCGTGAACACGGTCACCGAAGAACCCAACGAGCAGGGTGCCGTAGATATGGGTGCCTTGCCGGAGTTTTTGCCAGGCCAGGTTCGGTTCGATGACGCAACGGCGCGCGAGAAGTTTGCGAAGGCCTGGGGCGCCGAGTTACCCCCGCCAGGGAGCGGGGCGTCTTTGATGGAGATTCTCAAGCGTTGCCGAAGCGGACAGATCAAGGCGCTCTATGTGATTGGGGAGAACCCGCTGGCCACGCTTCCCGCGTCGCTCGAAGTCCAGGCCGCCCTGGAGAACCTTGAACTGCTGATTTGCCAAGACCTGTTCCTGACCGAGACCGCTCAACTGGCCCACATGGTCCTGCCGGCTTGCACCTATGCCGAAAAGGACGGCACCTTCACCAACCTGGAGGGGAAGGTGCTGCGTATCCGGCAGACCATGGACCCCATCGGGGACAGTCTGCCTGACTGGCATATCATGACCGCCATCGCGAGCGGACTCGGCTATGAGCTGCCGTACGAATCTGCGCAGGATATCCAGAACGAGATCATGAAACTCCTGCCCGGCTACTACAACCTGGGACAGCCTCGGAAGATCTCGCCGAAACCGGAGTCGTACCTGGCCAACGGCTACGCCGCGGAGGTGGGCAATCGGTATCGCAGCGATCTCAAGCCAGCGGGCAGGGGAACCGGCCGGCGTTCGTTCACCCTGATGATGGGTCAGTTGCTCTATCACTCCGGCAAGCTCTCCACACAAGCCTCCGGGCTGATCAACATCTCGCCGAGCAGTGGTCGGCTCCACATGAACGAGAGAGATCTCGAGCGGATGGGACTGGAGGAGAGCACGCGGGTTCGCGTCACCTCACCGAAGGGGTCGCTGGAGCTTGGGGTGGAGGCTGATTTGACGGTCCTGCCCGGTTCGTGCTTCTTCCCTGAGCACTTCAATGAGCCGCCGGTGAAGGACTTGATGCCGGTCGCGGTAGATGCCGCCACCGGCGTACCCTATTTCAAACTGGCCGAGGTAACGATCGAAAAGGTGTCCGAAGGGGGAGAGGTAGCGAGGGGGCTGAGCGGGAGAGCCTCATGAGCGTGAATGTGTTGGCAAGAAAACTGTTGGACGCGGTGATGCTCCGCGAAATCTGGGACGCGATGAAGGTCACCTTCAAGCACATGTTCTATCGTCCCATCACCTTTCAGTACCCACGAGAGGAACGGACGATCCCTGACGCCCACCGAGGGGCGCTCGGGTTGCTGCGGTACGATGACGGAACGGAGCGGTGCGTGGGATGCGATCTGTGCGAGGCCGCCTGCCCCTCCCATTGCATCAAAGTCGTCAGCGCCGAGGATGAGTCCCTTCCCCTGCAACGGTACGCGAGCGAGTTTTATATCGACATTACCAAGTGCGTGTTCTGCGGCTATTGTGTGGAGGCATGCCCTGTGAACGCCTTGGCGATGACGAAGATGTACGAATACTCCACCCATGACAAACGTACGCTCCTGTTCGATAAGAAACGGCTCTACGAGATCGGCGACCGCTACATCGAGGATGCCAAGAAATACCTCTACGCGCACAATCAGGAGAAAAACGATCAGATGTTCCACGACTACCGCTACTTCTTCCCCCAGTCGGTTCTCAAACCAACACAACCGTTGCCACCCAAACACCTGACCTGAGCCGTACGCCCTATGGTCCTTGCCTTCTTCGCCTACTGCTCCCTGGTCAGCATTGTGGCCGGGTTCCTCACGGTTGCACTGAAAAATCCGGTGCACTGTGGAATTGCGCTCCTGACCCTGCTGCTCCACGTGGCCGGCCTGTTCGTCCTCTTGAACGCGGAATTCCTGGCCATGGTGCAGATCATCGTCTATGCGGGTGCGATCTTAGTCCTGTACCTGTTCGTGCTGATGCTGCTCAATTTGAAGACCGACGAACGGTATCTGCATTCCAAGCTTGCCTTGATCCTGTTTGCGGCAGTGGCGATCTGCGGCGAGCTGCTGCTCTTGATCGTGGGTTCTCCTTTCGGCGGGTTGAAGGGCGACGCACCGACGGAGGTGGTTCTCAAGGACGGAGTCAGTTATGCAGTGGGCATCAAGATCTTCAGCGATTACCTGCTGCAGTTTGAGATCATCGGTGTCTTCTTGACGGGCGCGATTGTCGGCGCGATTGTGCTAGCCAAGACGCCGACGTCCGCCGACACCGACAGCCGTGAGGGGTGAGGCGTCAGGCGTGAGGCGCGAAGGCGGACAGTGTGTCTTGACCCCTTTCGGTTTACCCCTTACGCCTTACGATTCGTTATGGTCCCGTTAAGCGCATACGTGGCACTCAGCGCGGTCCTGTTCGCGACCGGGCTGATCGGCGTGCTGATCCGCCGGAACTTCATCATCGTCTTGATGGCAGTGGAGATCATGCTGAACGCCGCCAACATCAACCTGGTGGCATTTTCGCACTATCTGCAATCCATGACCGGCCAGATCGTGGCGCTCTTCGTCATCGCCATCGCGGGCGGCGAGGCGGCCGTCGGGCTGGCCATTATCATCGTCGTGTTCCGCGGGAAAATCTCGACGAACGTCGACGAGGTCAATCTCCTGAAGTGGTAACGTGTTTGATCTGCTTGTCACTCTGATCCCTGCCCTCCCGCTGACGGCCGTGCTCCTAAACGGGCTGTTGGGAACTCGCTACTCGCATGAGGTCGCGCATCGGCTGGGCTGGGGCTCGGTCGCAGTGTCTTTCCTCTGCGCGATCGTCGTGTTCGCCGATACGCTCAAGACCGGCGTCGCGCAGGAAGTGACGGTCTATACCTGGATCTTCGGCGGCGACCTCACGATCAATCTGGCCTTCCTCATCGACCCCCTCACCTGCATCATGCTGCTGGTGGTCACCGGCGTCGGATTCCTGATCCATCTGTACTCGGTCGGGTACATGCATGGGGAGCGAGGCTTCACGCGCTTCTTCACCTACATGAACCTCTTCATGGTGTCCATGCTGCTGCTGGTGATGGGGAACAATTATCTTGTTCTCTTCATCGGATGGGAAGGCGTGGGACTCTGCTCCTACCTGCTGATCGGGTACTACTACGACCGCGTCTCGGCCGCCAAAGCCGCCACGAAAGCGTTCGTGGTGAACCGTATCGGCGACGCCGGATTTCTCCTGGCGATCTTTCTCGTTTTCGCAAACTTCAACACGCTGGATTACACCCAGGTATTCGCGCAAGCCGGCAAGCTTTCAACGGAGACGGCGACGGCGATCGCCATCTGCCTCCTGATCGGCGCGATCGGGAAATCCGCCCAGATTCCCCTGTACACCTGGCTGCCGGATGCGATGGAGGGTCCTACCCCGGTCAGCGCGCTGATTCACGCCGCCACCATGGTCACGGCCGGCGTCTATATGATCGTCCGCAACCACGTGATCTACGACATGGCGCCGGCGGCAATGACCACGGTGGCCTGGGTCGGCGGCCTGACCGCGCTGTTTGCCGCGACGATCGGGCTCGTCCAGAACGACATCAAGCGCGTGCTGGCCTATTCCACCGTGAGCCAGCTCGGCTACATGTTTCTGGCCTGCGGGATCGGAGCCTACGCGGCCGCGATCTTTCATCTGATGACCCATGCGTTCTTCAAGGCCCTGCTCTTCCTTTCGGCCGGCTCTGTGATCCACGCCCTGTCGGGAGAACAGGACATCCGGAAGATGGGTGGGCTGAAGGCCAAGATCCCCTGGACCCACAGCCTGTTCCTGGTGGGCACCCTGGCCATTGCCGGCATCTTCCCGTTGGCCGGGTTCTGGAGCAAGGACGAAATCATGGCGCATGCCTTCACGCATCATTACTACGCGCTCTATGCGATGGCGGTGCTCGGCGCGTTCCTGACGTCCTTCTACATGTTTCGACTCACGTATCTGACGTTCTATGGGCAGTCGCGAGTCGACCACCACGTTGCCGAGCATATCCATGAATCTCCCACCGTCATGATCGGACCGCTGGTCGTCTTGGCAGTCCTCTCCGTGATCGGAGGCTTCCCTGGGGTGCCACCTGAGGAAGGGTGGTTCCATCACTTCCTCCGTCCGGCCACGACCGGCGTGGGCGAAGAGCACTCGGCCGGGCTGGGGCTCGTCGTGGCACTGATGGGCGCGGCGACCGTGATCGCCCTGATGGGCTGGGGGCTGGCCCACTACCTCTACAGCATCCGTCCCGAGGCGGCGCAGCGGTGGGCTGCAGGCGCGCCCCGCGCCTACCAGACGCTCCTCAATAAATACTACGTTGACGAGATCTATGACCTGCTGGTGGTCGAGCCGACCAAGCGGCTCGGCATGCTCTGCGACTGGTTCGACCGGACTGTGATCGACGGCATCGTGCTGGGGGTCTGGCGCCTGACCCAATCAGGCTCGGCGCTGAGCACGGGTTTCGAGAAGTACGTGATCTATGGACTCATCAACATCATGGGATACGCGAATCACCTGACTGCGCGATCCTGGCGGAAACTGCAGAGCGGAATGGTGCACCATTACGCCGCCATGATTGTGGCGGGGTTATTCATTCTGGTCCATCTGATCCTGGTCTGGTGGACCGGGTCTTCCGTGATCGGCCTGGCCGTACGGTAGTCGGAGAATGGAATAAGCGCGCGATGTTAGAGGAATTCGCATTCGGGTTTCCGATCCTGTCGCTATTGCTCTTTCTCCCCCTGCTCGGAGCCTTCGCCTTGTGGCTGCTGGATGACGAGGATCTGATCAAGAACGCGGCGCTGGCCGTCTCGGCGTTTGAACTCGTCCTGGCAATCATCGTCTTGCTGCGCTTTGTGCCGGACTCCGCCGCGATGCAGTTCTCCGAGCGACTGCCGTGGATCCCGCCGCTCGGGATCAGCTACCATCTCGCAGTGGACGGAATCAGCGTCCTGTTTGTCGGCCTCACCGCGTTGCTCACCACCCTGATCGTGGTGCATTCCTGGGATACGGTTCGACAGCAGATCAAACTGTACTTCATGACCTTATTGGCGCTCGAGACCACCATCATCGGCATCTTCGTCTCGATCGACCTGATCCTCTTCTTCGTCTTCTGGGAACTGATGCTGATCCCGAGTTATTTCCTGATCAAGCTGTGGGGTGGCGGGGTCGAACGGCAGTATGCCGCCCTCAAGTACGTCTTGTACACCCTGTTGGGCAGCGTGTTCATGCTGGTCGGCATCGCGCTCCTGAATCTGAACTATCATGACTGGGCCGTCACGCACCACATTGAGCCATCCTACTCCTTCGACTTCCTCGAGCTTCTGACGGTCCCGATTCCCAGAGACCAACAGATCTTGATCTTCTGGCTGATCTTCGCGGGGCTGGCGTTCAAGGCCCCGATCGTTCCGTTCCACACGTGGCTGCCGGACGTCCTGCTGGAGGGCCCGATCGGCATGGCGGTCGTCTTGGCCGGGATCAAGCTCGGCACCTACGGCTTCATGCGGTTCAGTCTGCCTCTCTTGCCGGACGCCTCGAAGAGCGAAGGTGTGGTGATGATCATGGTGACCTTGGCCTTGATTGCCATCATCTATGGAGCATTCGTGGCCCTGATCCAACCGGATTTTCGCCGACTGCTGGCCTTCAGCAGCATCAGCCACCTGGGCTTCGTCGTGCTGGGCTTGTTCGCGCTGAACTTCCAGGGCCTGCAGGGAAGCTTGCTGACCATGATCAATCTCGGCTTCAGCACCGCCGGGTTGTTCTTCCTGGCTGGATTTCTCTATGCGAGACGACACAGCACCCACTTGTCGGCCTTCGGCGGGCTCGCCCGACAGGTCCCACTGCTGGCGACGTTTCTGCTGATTATCGGACTCGCCTCGATCGGACTGCCGGGGACCAATGGATTTGTTGGAGAGTTTCTGATCCTGCTCGGCGCCTTCAAGGCGCACTGGATCTCTGGCGCGGTGGCGGTGACAGGCGTCATCTTGGGAGCAGCCTATTTCCTGTGGTACTACGAGCGAGCGATGTTCGGGCCCTTGGCGCAGGGCCTGGGTCAGGCGATGGCGGACCTGCATGCACGCGAACTGCTCATCGCCGTCTCGTTGTCCATCATGATTTTCTGGATAGGGCTCTACCCAGCCCCGTTCCTGCGGATCATGAACGGCTCGGTGCAGGCGCTCGTTGAACGGTTGGATCACGGATCAGCCGCCGCAGTCCAGGTCACCGGCCGCCTCGCGCGCGAGTAACCTTCTATGATCGACTCGACCTTGCTGATCATTTTGTTCGCGCCCTTCGCGGGAGCCATCGCGCTGCTGTTCGTATCGAATAAACAGGCGCTGCTGGTCCGCGTGATTGCCGCAGCCGCGGCCGGCATTTCGCTGCTCGCGTCGTTCTACCTGTTCTTCGCGTTCGATCCTGTGAAAGGCGGGTTCCAGTTCGTGCAGCGGTTCGAGTGGTCGAAGGAACTGGGTATCGCCTTCTACCTCGGCGTGGACGGCATCGGGACGCCGCTGGTGCTGGCGTCCTCTATCCTGCTCTTTGCCGGGATCTTCATCTCCTGGCACATCAAGGACCGCACCAAGGAGTTCTACATTTTCTTGCTGATCCTGGCTGCCGCCACCATCGGCGTGTTCATGTCCCTCGACCTCTTCTTCCTCTATTTCTTTTACGAGATGTCGGTCATCCCGATGTACGTACTGCTGGGAGTCTGGGGTAGCCATACCAAGGGCTACCTGGACATGACCGATCCCGATGGCCTGAAAAAGCGCGACTCGGTCGGGTTCATTTTCAACTTTGCCGCCAACAGCAAAGAATACGCCGCGATGAAGCTGACGCTGTTTCTCTCCGTAGGGGCGGTCGTCGCGCTCATGGGCATCCTGCTGATCTACAAGTTCTCGGGCCTCAACACGTTCGACATCCTGGTCCTGCGCGAGCAGGCCAAATTCTCGGGCTCGCTGGCGACGATCATCTGGCTGCTGATCTTCTTCGGCTTCGCCTCGATCGCGCCGATCTGGCCTCTGCACTCCTGGTCGCCGGTCGGCCATGCCGCGGCGCCGGCCGCCACCAGCATGCTGCACGCGGGCGTCTTGATGAAGCTGGGACATTTCTCGATC
>Ga0184637_10000943_pt1 | contig 20488 bp, 19 predicted proteins | sample PLM3_127_b2_FD_133143 | JGI IMG/M metagenome (GOLD analysis project Ga0184637, IMG submission 133143) | Groundwater sediment microbial communities from an aquifer in East River, Colorado, USA - PLM3_127_b2 | ecosystem: Environmental > Terrestrial > Soil > Riparian zone | place: USA: East River... | reverse complement strand
AGCTTGCCGTTCGCGTAGGTGAGCGCGATGGGGCGGAAGCCGCCGGGCGCGTGGGCCTCGAGGTTCTTGAGCTGCAGCTCCTCCTGGAACTCGCCGCGGAAGTCGCAGCGGGAGAGGCGGAGCGTGCCCTCGGCGTACCCGAGCGCGATGAGGTCGCCCGACTCGAGCGCGACGACGCTGTAGATGGAGCCGGTCCGCTCGTCGCCCTGGAACCGGTAGGTCTCCATCCCGGTCTGGTTGAAGACGCGGGCGATGCCCTCGCCGACCACGAACAGCTCGCCGGTGGTCGGGTCGTAGGAGATGTCGTTGAAGGACTGGCGGATGATGCCGTTCGTCTCGGCGAGGTTGTAGAGGTACTTGGCGCGGAAGGCGGGGTTCGCGGACGGCGCCGCCGCGGCGATGAGCGCCGGAGCGAGGAGTGCCATCTGGAAGCGCCCGAACTTCATGGTCAGAGTCAAGCCTCCGCTGCTGCCACTTGCCGCCGCGGGAGCGACTTCCCCTCTCCTGCGGCACTGCGACGTTCGCCTGTTGGCGGGCCGTTAAGCACGCGTCGTGCCGCGGCCGAAACGTGCCCAGATGTCGGTTTTCCGCGGAAGTGGAGCGGCCGCTGGTGAGCGCGGCACCCTGGGTGTGGGGGATATCCCCCACGTCATGGAGCGATGGGGGAAGGGCCCCACCCAATCCCGCCCGGCTCACCCCCGGAACGCGAACTGGACCGGTGGAGGCGGCGAAGGGCGCCCGGGTGCGCAAACAGCGGTTTTTCCCGGCGCCACGCAACATCACGCTCGGTGCAGAGCGGCGCAATCCCGTTTCCCGGACCCGGCAGGAAGCGCAACGCCTGCGCGCCGGTGGGGCCCACCGCGGGATGTCGCCCCTGCCCGCACGCGAACCCCGAGCTGCGGTCACGGCATCGGACGGATGTTCGCGAGCTGCCAGTCCACCTCGTGCGCGAGCTCCGGCGCGAGCTCCCGGACGCGCTGCGCCGCGGCGCGCGAGCGGGGCTCGTCGCCGATCAGCGCACACGCGACCGCGAGGGCCGCCCACGCTCCCGGGTGGCGGGCGTCGAGGCCGACGGCTCGCTCGAGCTCTCCGATGGCGCCGCGGGGATCCCCCGCGATGAGGTGCGTCATGCCGAGCTGGAAGGCGGCGTCGCGATTCCCCGGCGCGAGCTCCGCGGCGCGTGCGAAGGCGTCCCGCGCGTCCGCGAGCTTGCCCGACGCGCGGTACGCCGCGCCGAGGTCGAGCCAGTGGCTCGCCGAGCGCGGCGCGATCGTCACGGCCTGCCGGAGCGCGCCGATGGCCTCCTCGACGCGTCCCCGCGAGAGGTGGTGAACCCCGAGGTTCCCCCACGCGAGCGCGTTGTCCCCCGTCACCGCGATCGCGTGCTCGTGGAGGGCGACCGTGTCGCGCCAGTGGCGGGTCTGCGCCCGGGCGGCCATGGCGGCGACGACCAGCACCGCAGCGACCCCGGCTGCCGCCACCCGCCGCGCCACGCTCGACGAGCGCCAGAGCGGGAGCGACCAGGCGACGGCCATGAACACGCCGACGAGCGGGACGTACGTGTACCGGTCGGCCCGCGCCTGCGCGCCGACCTGGACCACGCCGATCACGGGGAGGAGCGTGACGAGGTACCAGGCCCAGCCGACCGCCAGGTGCGGCCACCGCTTCGCCTGCGCCGCCGCGAAAGAGGTGAGGGCGATCAGGAGCACGGCCGCGAGCGTCACCTGGACCGCGGAGAGGCCCGCGGCTCCGAGCGCGGGATGGGGATAGTACGCGGCGAGCCCGGCGGGCCAGACCGTGTCCCGGAGGTACGCGGCGCAGGATAGGACTGCGTTCCCGAGCCGCGCGCCGACCGGGAGCGTGTCGAGCTCGGCCACCGTGCCGCCGCGCGCCTGGGCGGCGATCGTGACCGCGACCGAGGCCGCCGCGAGAGCGGCGAGCGGCAGCTTCTCCCGCACGAGCGGCCAGGCTTCGCGCAGCGTCGAGCGCCCCGGCGTCCACCGCGCGAGCGGCCAGACGTCGAGCAGCAGGAGCACGAGCGGGATCGAGACGAGCATCGGCTTCGCGAGGAGCCCGAGCGCGAGCAGCGCCGCGACCGCCGCGTAGCGGCCCGCGCTCGGCCGGCGGACGTGCGCCACGTACGCGACGAGCGCGCCGAACCCGAGGGCCGTGCTCAGCACGTCCTTCCGCTCGGAGACCCAGGCGACCGACTCGACGTGGAGCGGGTGCACCGCGAACAGCGCGGCGACGAGCGCGCTCCGCCAGAGCGCCCCGGTCGCGAGCCGCAGGAAGGCGAAGAGGAGCACCGTGGCGAGCGCGTGCAGGGCGACGTTGACCTGGTGGTGCGCGCCCGCGTCGAGCCCGAAGAGCTGCACGTCGAGCATGTGCGACAGCCAGGTCAGCGGGTGCCAGTTGGAGGCGTGGAAGGCGGTGAACGCCCAGCGAACGCCGGCGGCCGTGAGCCCCGCCTTCACCTGGGGGTTCTCGGACACGTAGAGCGGGTCGTCGAGGCTGACGAGCTCGAACGTGCCGACCTCGGCGTAGACACCCAGCACGGCGAGCACCAGCGCCGCGCCGACGGCGAGCGCCGGCCACCGTGAGGCCGGTCGAGCCGCCGGGTCGCCGCCGGCGTTCGGCTCCGCGGCGCTCACTCGTCGACCCGGATGACCCCGCGCTTGATCGCGAACCGCACGAGCTCCGTGCGGTTGTGCACCCCGAGCTTCTCCATCACGTGCTCGCGGTGGCTCATGGCGGTCTTCACGGAGATGCCGAGCACCTCGGCGACCTCCTTGTTGGAGCGCCCCTCGGCGACGAGCTTCAGGACCTGCTTCTCCCGGTCGGTGAGGGTCTCATAGGGATCGCTCCCGCCGGGCGCGGCGGGGTTCGACTCCTCCATGGCGGTGCGCGCCACCTCGGGGTCGAGCACCAGCCCGCCGCGGGAGACCGCCCGGATGGCGTTCGCGAGCTCCGCGCCGGCCGACTTCTTCAGCACGTACCCCGCGACGCCGGCCTTGAGCAGGCGCCGGACGTACTCGCGGTCCTCGTACTGCGAGAGGATCAGGATGCGCGCCCGCTTGCCGCGCTTGCGCATCTCGAGCGCCGCCTCGATGCCGCCGAGGCCGGGCATGGCGATGTCCATGAGCACGACGTCGGGGTCGAGCTTCTCGACCACCTCGAGGGCGAGCTGGCCGTCGCTCGCCTCGCCCACCACCTCGATGTCGGCGTGGAGCGCGAGCAGCGCGCGGATGCCCTCGCGCAGGATGGCGTGGTCGTCCACGACGAGGACCCGGATCTTGCTCATCAGGCTGCCTCTCCCGGCTCACGGGTCGTAACGGTCCCGGGCCCGTCGCGCTGCGCGGCGGGCTCGACCTGCGGGGCCGCGCCGCCCGCGGGGCGCGCCGGCGGCTCCGGCGGCAGCGGGATGCGGACCGCCACCCGGGTCCCCTGCCCCGGCGCCGAGTCGATCTCGGCCGTTCCGCCCAGGATCTCGGCGCGCTCGCGGATGCCCATGAGCCCCCAGTGCGGGCGCGCGTCGCGCTTCGCGACGGCCGCCGGGTCGAACCCCTTGCCGTCGTCCTCGATCTCGATCCGCAGCTCGCCCGCCTCGATCCCCACCTGCACGAGCACGGCGCTCGCCTGGGCGTGGCGGCCCACGTTGGAGAGCACCTCCTGGCACATCCGGAAGAGCGCGGTCTCCATCTCGCCCGGCAGCCGGCGGGAAAGCTCGCCGAACTCGCAGCGGACGGAGATGCCCCGGGTCTGGAGCTGGCGCTCGGCGTACCAGCGGATGGCGGAGAGGAGCCCGAGGTCGTCGAGCACCGACGGGCGCAGGTCGAGGATGATCCGGTGGACCTCCTCGAGCGTGTGGACCGTGACCGCCTTCACCTCGTCGAGCCGCGGCGTGCGGCCGCTGCGGATGGCGTCCTGCGCCGCCTCGATGCCCATCGCCAGCACCGCGAGGCTCTGGGTGGTGTCGTCGTGCAGCTCGCGGGCGATCCGCTTCCGCTCGTCCTCCTGCGCGGTGATGATCTTGCGCAGGAGCTGGCCGCGGGCCTCCTCGCGCTCCTTGAGCTGCGCGTTCGCCTCGTTGAGCTCGCGCGTCCGCTCGGCCACGCGCCCCTCCAGCTCGGCGTTGGCCTTCTCCACCCGGCCGACGAGCGCCCGCAGGTTCTCGCGCATGCCGTCGAGCGACTTGCCGAGCCGGCCCACCTCGTCGCCGCCGAGGTCGGGGATCGGCCAGGCGAGCTCGCCGCGTGCGATCCGCTCCGCCTCGCTCGTGAGGACGCCAACCGGGCCGGTGACGCTGCGGGCGGCGCCCCAGGCGAAGATGAGCGCCAGCCCGAGCTGGAACACGAGCGCGCCCGCGACCACGTACCAGGGGGTCACGCCGTGCGTGGGCAGGGCCTCCCACGTCTTCTGGCGCACCGCTACCGCCCAGGGCGCGCTGCCGAGTGGCGCGAGCGTGAGGACCTCGCTCGTCTTGACCCCGACCACCCCCTGCGCCCGATGGCAGTCGGCGCACTCCATGCTCGTCGGGGCGCGGGTCTTCACCATGCCGTGGAGGCTGAGGCCGCACTCCGCGGAGCGCCCCACCCGGCCCGCCACCGTGCTCGCGAGGACCGTGCCCCGCTCGTCGAGGAGCTCCGCGACGCCGGTCTCGCCCCGCTTCAGGTGGCCGAGCATCCGCTCGAAGCCGCGCTGCACGGGGCGGAACGTCCCGCCGACCACGCCCACCACCCCGCCGCGCCAGTCGCGCACCGGCACGAGCTCGTGGATGGCGGGCCCCTCGTCCTCGACGACGAGCCCGCTCATGCGCGGGCGCCCGCTCCGGAGCACCTCCTCGGCGAGCGCGAGCGCGCCCGCCGGGGCGCGCGCCCCGGCCGGCTCCGCGGCGAGCAGGTTCCGCTCCGAGTCCAAGAGGAAGATCCGCTCGCGGTGGCGGAGCTGCTCGTACGCCGCGCGCACGGCCCGCCGCTCCGGGCCGAGGTCGGCGTCCCCGATGGTCGCCCCGACCGCCGAGGCGAGCCGCTGGAGCGCCTCGAGGTCGAGCGTGAGCTCCTCGTCGTAGTGGGAGGCGACCGCGCTGGCCGCGGAGAGCCGGCCCGAGAGGATCCGCGCGTCGAGCGTGCGCGCCCAGGAGAGCCCGACCGCGCCGAGCACCGCGAGCGGGAAGAAGATCCCGACGAGCATGAGCAGGTAGACGCGCTTGCGCAGCGAGAGCCCGCCGCTCACGTAACGCTCGAAGCTCACGGCGCGCCCTCCGGGTCGTCGAAGCGGCCGTGGAAGCTGTGCGCTATCTTGTAGAGCTCGTCCACGTCGCCGCGGGTGCGGAGCAGGACCGCCCGCCCGCCCACGTCGACGGCGAGCTCCTGCCACACGGCGCCGTCGATCGAGACGGTGGCGAGCCGCGCGGGCCGCGCCCCGACGAGGGTCCGGCGCTCGGAGAGCACGTTGCGCCCCTCGAGCAGGGGCGCGTCGATCGCGCGTCCGGGCTCGCACGCCTGGACGATCTCGACGGGCGCCCCCTCGCGCGGCGTGAAGCCGACGAGGACCGAGCCGCGCCGTCCGCCGGCGGTGCGGATCTCCGTGGGCGGCCAGCCGAGCCGCGCGGGCTGGAAGGCGGGGAGGAGGATGCGCGCGCCGAGCCGGGCCTCGGCCTCCGCGATCGAGGACGCGCCGCGCGCGCCCGCCTCGCCGGTGAGCCACCCGGGCACGGCCCCGAGGACCGCGAGCACCGCGGCGGCGCCGCCCACCACCCAGAGCAGCGTCCCGAGCATCCGGGCGAGCTCCGCGCCCGTCCCCTTCGCGCGCTCGGCGCCGGCGGCCACGGCGCGGGTCATACCACGAAGAACAGCAGCCCCGCGAGCGAGGTGCCCGCGAGCACGAGCCGGACCCGGCCGAACGGCAGCGGGGCCGGCGCGGGATCGAGCAGGCGCCGGCAGCGCTCCTCGATGTCGAGCGACTGCACGCGCGCGAGCGGCTCGGCGAGCGTGGTGGCGAACGGGAGCGTGCGCGGCACCGGCGGCGGGCGGGTGGACGCGCGGTGAAGCTTGAGGAGCGCGCTCGCGAGGGCGACGCGGTCGCCGCAGGCCTCCGCCGCGCGCTCGTCGGCGAGCCACTCCGCGTCGCGGGCGACGGCGCGCGACAGGACCTGGAACGCGGGGTTGAGGCACATGAGGGCGCGGCCGGCCATGAGCACCCAGCTGCGGAGCGGGTCGTGCCGCGCGACGTGCGCGAGCTCGTGGGCGAGCGCGGCGCGCAGCTCCTCGTCGTCGAGCAGCGCGAGCGTCCCGGAGGAGATCACCACCGCCGGGCGGCGCACCCCGGTGCAGAAGAGGACCGGCCCTTCGCGGTGGAGGTGCAGCACCGGCGGAGGGGAGAGGCCGAGCCGCGCGGCGACGAACGGCAGCTCGCGCGCGAGCCGCGCCCCGTCGGCGGGATCGGCCGGCGCGGCCGCGAGCGGCGGGCGGCGCCGCCGGCGCAGGATGGGCCAGGCGTCGAGCAGGAAGAGGACGACCCCGAGCGACGCAAGGGCGCCGACCCAGAGGTCGAAGAGCGGCACCCCGAGCAGCGAGACCTCGGCCCAGCCGCGGCCGGCGAAGAGGGCGAGGTGCGCTCGGAACGGGTCGCCCCCGCGCGACGGGAACAAGACCACCAGCGCCGGAAAGACGAACAGCGGATGCCCCAGCGCCAGGAGGCGCAGGGACATCCGCTGCCAGGGCTCGCGCACGGACCAGCTCCGCACGAGGGCCTCGACGAGGAGCGAGGCGACCAGCGCGTGGAGGATCGCCTGCGCGAGCAGCTCACCCCACGTCGCGCTTGCCACCGTGCCCGTGCTCGCCGTGCCCGTGCACGTCCGGCGGCATCCCGCCCTCGAGGCGGGCGAGCTCCAGCGGGTGCTCGTGCACCATGCGCTCGCGGCTCACCTTCCCGGTGAAGATCGACGTGTCGAACGGGAACACGTCCGGGTTCAGGTGGGCGTTGAAGATGTGCCAGATCGCGATCACGAGGAACGCCATCAGCCCCTCGTTCGAGTGCGCGACGCGCGCGGCGGGGATGATCTCGCCGGGCACGAGGCTCGCGAACGGGATGGGGAAGAACAGGATGAACCCCGTCAGCACCATGATGACGTTGCCGACGACGAGCCCCCAGTACTCGAACTTCTCCTTGTACGTGTAGCGGTCGTACTGGGGGTGCTTGTCGGTCATCCCGAGGTAGTACTTGAGCTGCTGGACCGCGTCCTCGAAGTCCTTCTTGGTCGGCACCATCGTGAAGCCGATCTTCTTCGAGAGCATCACCACGATGGCGTTCGCGAAGTGAACGACCGTGGAGATGGCGAGCAGGATGCCGAACCCGCGGTGGATCCAGCGGACCGAGTCGATCCCGCCGAGCCCGGACACCACCGTCTGGGCCCACCCCGCCTGGTAGAACTTCTGCGGCAGGCCGGTGAGGCAGAGCGCCGCGAACGTCACCATCGTGACGAAGTGCTCGATGCGCTGCTGCAGGTTCCAACGGACGATGTAGGTGCTCATCGATTCACCACGACGCGCCAGAGGTGGAGCGCGATCTGAAGCGTGAGCCCGCCCACCATGAACGGGATCATCAGCTTGTAGAACAGCTGCACGGCCCAGACGATCGGCGCCTTCGTGGGCGTCGGCTCGTAGTGGGACAGCCACGCCTTGGGGAAGCTCTCGCTCGCCCCCTCGTGGCACTGCGCGCAGGTCTTCTGGAGGTTCGCCGACATGACCATCGAGTTCGGGTCGTCGGACTTCTGGATGTCGTGGACGCCGTGGCAGTCGGTGCAGACCGCCGCGAGCCGGACGCCGGGGCCGCGCTTCTCGCCCTTCTGCAGCGTGGCGGCCATGCCGTGGAAGTCGGCGAGGTAGGTGTCCACCACACGGTGCGAGAGGCCGTACTTCGACATGAGCTTCTCGTCGGTGTGGCAGCGCCCGCAGATCTCGGGGGTGCGCGCGGCGAGCGCGCCGTCCCGCGGATCGGTGGTGTCGTGTGCCCGGTGGCAGTCGGTGCACACCGGCACGTCGGCGTTGGTGTCCACCGCGCGGCCGTGAACGCTCTTCGCGAAGACCTCCGCCTCCGCCGCGTGGCAGCCCGCGCACATCTTCGAGGTGCGGGTGCGCGGCTGGCCCGGGCGCGAGATGTCGTGCGCGCCGTGGCAGTCGACACAGAGGGCGGCCTTGTCGTTCCCCTTCGCCATCACCGCGAAGTGAACGCCGTCGAGCGTCTTCGTGTAGTTGGCGAAGTGGCAGCCCTTGCACTGCTCGTAGTAGGCGACCGTCACCTCGCGGCGCGTCTTGAACTTGAGCTCGCCGGTCGCGTGATCGCTCGTCTTGTCCGTGTGGCACTCGGTGCAGCGAAGCGACTGGCCGTGGACCGAGGCCGCAAAGGCCTCCTGCTCCACGAACAGTGAGAGCTTCTCGCCGCTCGGCAGCTCGAAGACCTGGTCCGGGTCGGCGTGACAGCCGAGGCAGTCCTCCTGCTCCGCGGGGATCCCGGCATATGCCGGGACGGCCGCGAGGGCGAAGAGGAGCGGGAAAACGGTTCTCTTCATTTGGGCCCACCCTCTGAGGGAGTCGTCCGCCCCCCATTGCTGCAAGAAGGGGCGCGGCAATTCCTACCAGGGAGGAGCGGCCCGGCGCAACCGGGGCTCTTGCCTTAAACGCTCGTAACCGCTGGACAGATTCCGCCTCGAGGGCAGCTCGCCCCGCGGCGCAAATTCCGCCGGAACCCCGCTCACCCCGTCAACGCCGCGCAATTTTGTGTTCACGCGTACCACAGGCGGAGGAGGCTTGACGTCAATCAATCCTGGAGGCCCCCCGGACACCGCCCCGCGGGTGGACGGCGGTGTGCGCGAAGCCCCACGCAGCGCGCGTGAGGCCCTCGGCGATCGACCCAATGCCGCAGATCGGCAGGAGGATCAGGAACAGGAGCCCGGCGGCGAGCGCTCCCAGCGCCGCGAAGGGCGCGAGCAGCAGGCGAACCGCGCGCCGGATACGGTGTGCGACGACCCGCCGCACCCGCTCGTCCGGCGCCGCCGGGCCGTCCATGGCCGCGGCGAAAGACGTGCGGGCTCGAGCGAGTCGCCGCGCCACCGAGGGTCCCCCGCTAGACCGTGAGGAACGTCGAGGCGAGCTGCTGCCAGCCCTCCTCGCCGATGAGCCAGGGCGCCGGCGCGAGCAGCTCGCCACCGTCGGCGGCGGCGAAGCCGAGCCGCTCCTCGAGGTAGCGGCTCCAGCGCGCCGACTCCTTGGCGAGCCAGCTCTCGGCAGCGGGCCCCTCGGGCAGGGACGCCCAGGTGCCGTCCGCGGGCGAGAGCGCCACGAGCCAGCCCTTGCCGTAGAAGTCGCGCTTCACGAGCGCTGGATCGCGCAGCACCGCCGCGTTCACGCCCGCGACGACGCCCGGGAACGGCGCGCGGATCTTCACCTCGCGCCCGCCGCCGTGCAGCGTCGCCAGCGTCTCGCCGCGCGCGACGCGCGTGCCGGCGCGGGGCAGCTCGACCAGGGTGACCGCCGGGAGGAGCCGCTCGGCGATGTCGTCGATGCCGAGCGCGAGCGTCCCGCCCTTGCGGCGGGCGACCCAGGTGTGCCCGGGCGCGTAGGCGACGCCGGGACGGAAGAGGACGCCCGCGACGCTGCGGAGGCCGAGGCGGCGCCGCTCGCGCGCCTGGGCCGCGCGGATGACGAGCGCGGCGAGCAGCGCGGGCACGACGAGCACCGCGAGCATGACGAGGAACATGCCGAACCGGGCGAAGACCCCGCCCAGGAAGACGCCGGTGGACTGGAGGATGTCGATCACGGGCTGCATGGTCTGCTCCTTCCCTCTCGCGGAGGCCCGGGAAGCCCCGCTCGTCCCGCCACGCCGCGTGGCGCGACGGGAAGAGCGGGGTCCCCCCCGGAACGACTCACTGCGCGTGACACATGGTGCAGTCCTCGAACGCGAACGCCTTCTTGCCGTGGCAGGCGCCGCACGACTCGCCCTTCTCCATCCGGGCGTGGGTGATCGCCTTCGGCTTCTTCTCGGCGGAGCGGCCCAGGATGCCGAACAGGCCGGGGTGGCACGTGGTGCACTGCGGCTTCGCCGCGTCCACGTGCGTGCCGTGGTCGAACTTCACGACCCCGGGGCTGTCGGTCCCCTGCGGCAGCAGCACGGGCTGCGGCAGCCGGGGGAGGTTGTCGGCGAGGGCGCCACCGGCCAGGAGCAGGCCGGAGCAGAGCCCGGCGACCAGCGTGACTGACTTCAGGATGCGCGTCATGGTGTCGGCTCCTCTCAGGCGAGGAAGTGCTGGCGGGCGAGCTCGTCCCAGGCGTCGCCGGCGAGCGCGCGGGCGATGCCATGGACGGGCGTGCCGCCGTCCTGCAGCACGGTGGCGAGCTGCGGGCTCATCCGCAGGGCGACCGCCTCGCCGGCGTCCTCGAGGAAGCGGCGCGCCGGCGCGTCGGCGAGGAGCTGGCGGAGGTTCGCGGCGAGCCGGCTCGGCTTCACCTTGAACAGCCAGCCGGCGTACGGGTCGTCGATGGCGTCGGGGCGCTCGCGCGCCACGGCGTTGACCGCGACGACCGTGCCGTCCACGGGGGAGAGCATCGGGACCTTCTTCTCCTCGTCGCCGATCTCGAGGGCGGTCTCGCCCTGGGCGACGTGCTCGCCGAGCTCGGGCAGCTCGAGCGACGCGGGGCCGACCAGCTTGTGCGCGAAGTCGTCCACGCCGACCGAGACGAGGCCGTCCGCGTCGAGCCGCGCCCAGGTGTGGCCGGGGTGCAGGTGCACGCCGGCCGGGACCTGGAACCAGCCCGCGGTCGGGCGCGGCGCCATCGCGCCGGCAGGCCGGGCCGGCCGCGCGGCGGCCCGCGCCGTCGCGGGCCGGGCCTCCGCCGCGGCGTGCATCGCGGGCTGCTTCCCGCCCTGCACGTACTTCCAGAACGGGATGAAGAGGAGGAGGTACGAGATGGCCAGCAGGTACTCCATCGCCTTGGCCGGATAGATGGACAGGAACTCGTGCTCCATGGCGTCCTCCTAGTGGTGATCCGCGAAGCGCGGGTCCTCGCGCAGCACGGGCATCCGGTTCACGACCCAGCGGAAGGCCAGCACGCCGATGGTGCAGAGCGTGACCGACACCCAGATCTCCATCCAGTGCGGCACGTAGCGCTGGTCCGCCGGCAGCTGCCAGTTGAAGGCGATGACCGAGACGTTGAGCCGGTTCAGCACGATGGAGAGCACGCCCATCACGCCGGCGAAGCGGACCAGCTTCACGTTGCCGTTGCGCGCGCCGAAGGCGAAGAGCAGCGACGGGACGAGGACGAAGCCGACCGTCTCGACGAGGAAGAGCGCGCCGTAGCCGGTGAGCAGGTAGCCCCAGGCGTGCCCGTCGATGACGCCCTGCAGCTTCAGGAAGAAGTAGGCAAACATCACGAGCGCGCCGGCCTTGCCGAGCCCGAGCACGAGCTTGTCCGCGTCGATGTGCTGCCCCTCGAACTGCTTGTGGAAGATCTTGTGCGAGATGGAGCTCTCGACGATGACCATCGAGATGCCCGCGATGATCGCGCTGATGAAGAAGAAGATGAAGATGAACGGCGAGTACCAGAGCGGGTGGAGCTTGGTCGGGGCGAGCAGGAAGAGCGAGCCGAGCGCCGACTGGTGCATCGTCGAGAACATCACCGAGAGCACGGTGAGGGCGATGAGCGCCTTCTTCAGGACGCGGACGGCCTTCGCCCAGCCGATCCACTCGAACATCGGCAGCGTGAACTCGAGGAAGAGCACGGTCGTGTAGCACATGACGCACCAGGCGACCTCGAAGAGGGCCGATGCGGTGCCGTAGTTGAACGGGAACACGATCATGTTCCAGGGCCGGCCGAGATCGGCGATGAGCCCGATCACCGCCATCACGTAGCCGAGGAAGGCGGTCAGGAGCGCCGGCCGCTCGATCGGGTGGTACTCCTTCAACCCGAAGAGCTGGACGGTCGCGCCGATGGTGAACCCGCCCGCGGCGAGCACGATGCCCGTCATCATGTCGAACCCGATCCAGAGGCCCCAGGGGGCGCTCTGGGACAGGTTCGTGGTGGCGCCGAGGCCGGCGATGAACCGCCAGACGAGCAGCGGGACGCCCACGACCAGGATGACCGCAGCGATCGCGTTCACCGGCGTGCAGCAGGAGCGGACGTACTCCTTCACGCCCATCCCGAGGAAGACCTTCTCCTTCACGAACGTCGCGAGACCGGCCTGCGGCGCGGTCGCGCCGAGCTGGGCGCTAGCCATGGCGGTCCTCCTTTCCCTTCGAGCCGTGCGAGCTGCCGTCGCCGTCGACCTCCTCGCGCCGCCGCGAGAACGCGTAGAGCCCCATCAGCAGCGGGGGCCAGAGCGTCATCACGAAGGGCGGCGCGCCGAGGGCGCCCTGCACGAGGTCGGGGATCGGCTTCTTGGGGGCGTCGGTGCGGAACGCGAGCGCACCGAGGTCCACGTCGGGGGCGGTGATGTAGAGCCAGCTCGTGCCGCCCGCCTCGTGCTCGCCGAAGATGTGCGTGGCGTACTTGCCGGGGGTCCCGTAGATCCGGCGCTTCGCCTCGTCGAGCAGCTCGCCGCGCCGGCCGAAGCTGAGCGCGCCGGAGGGGCAGACCTCGGTGCACGCCGGCTTGAGCCCCTTCGCCTGGCGGTCCGCACAGAAGGTGCACTTGCGGACGCGGGGGTTCCAGGAGTCGTACTCGTACTTCGGGATGTCGAACGGGCAGGCGATCATGCAGTAGCGGCAGCCCAGGCACGCGGCGCCGTCCCAGACGACCGGGCCGGAGGGCAGCTTGTTCATCGCGCGGACCGGGCACGCCGCCGCGCAGCCGGGCGCCTCGCAGTGCATGCACTGCTTCTTCGCGAAGACGACCTTGCCGTCCTCGGTGGTGGTCTTGTTGACGACCGTGAAGACCTGGGGCGCGGTGTCCCGCCGGCTCTCCATCACCGCGTCGCTCTCCGGCGGCGCCGGCAGCGCGTTGGTCTCCGAGCAGGCCGCCTCGCACGCGCGGCAGCCGACGCAGAGCGTGGTGTCGACGAGCACGCCCGGCGTGTCCGCTCCCGCGATCGTGCCCTCGCTCGACGCCGTGGCGGTGCTGACGCCCGCGACCCCGGCCCCGGCCGCTGCGACCTTCATGAACCCTCTGCGTCCGATCCTCATGTTCTCTCTCCCAGGGAGTCGCGCCGCCCTAGCGCGCCGCGATGAGGTTCAGCGTTCCGAGCACCGCCACTCCGACCAGCGCCATCACGAACGCGAGCATCATGGCCTCGCTCCTTCGGTCCGACGTGTGACAGGTCGTCGCCGGTCGCAGATCGTTCGCCCCGCTCCGCCCGCGCGAGCGCTTCCCGGTACAGGGGGCACTCGACGAACGACTCACCCTCGCAGCAGCTCGCGGTGGTGACGCGACCGACAGGAACCGGCTTCTTCACGGGGTAGGCGCGGCAGAAGACCATCCGGACTTCCTCGAGATGCGGACAGCTCATTCCGTGCCTCCCGAACGGTGCTAGAGCACGCCGCGGGCCACCCGCCCGTACACCTCCACGACCTCGTCGGATCCGATGTGTTCACGGTTGGTTAGAAGCCTCGCAGGGCACGCCCGCGCGATCCGGCGCACACCCGCCCAGGCAAGGCACACGTAGAGAAGCTCGACGGCTCGCCTGGCGTGGCGGAGCGGCGGACCCTGCAATGACGCTGGGTTATGGACGGTGGAACGCCTGGTGCGGAGTTCTTCGACGGCGTGGCGGGATTCAACGCGCGCTGGCGCACACCCCGCCTCGCGTGCCTCACCCGCGCGCGGTCGACTCTCCGTCGCGAGCCGGCTCGTCCTCGCCGTCCCGGCGCAGGCCCCACTTCTTCATCTTGTTGTAGAGGGTGACCCGGTCGATGCCGAGGATGCGCGCCGACTGGCTCACGTTCCCGCCGGTGTGCGAGAGGACGGCCGCGACGTGGCGCCGCTCCACCTCCTCGAGCGACGCCATCGTGCCCGGCCTGGGCGGATGGGGCTCGCCCCGCGCCGGCAGACCCAGATCCGGGAGCTGGATCGTCGTGCCCTGCGTCACCACCGCGCCGCGCTCGAGCACGTTGCGCAGCTCGCGGACGTTGCCCGGCCAGTCGTGCGCCAGCACCGCGCTCATCGCCTCGGCCGAGAGGCCGTCGATCTTCTTCTTCATCTCGGCGGCGAGCCGCTCGAGGAAGTTCTCGACGAGGAGCGGGATGTCCTCGCGCCGATCCCGCAGCGGGGGGATGAGGATGGGGATGACGTTCAGGCGGTAGTAGAGGTCCTCGCGGAACTTGCCCTCGAGCGCGGCCTTGCGCAGGTCGCGGTTGGTCGCCGCGATGATCCGCACGTCCACCTCGATCTGCTCGTTGCCGCCCACCCGCTGGAGCTTCCGCTCCTCGAGGACGCGCAGGAGGTCGAGCTGCAGCTTCGGCCCGATGTCGCCCACCTCGTCGAGGAAGAGGGTGCCCCCGTGGGCCTGCTCGAACTTGCCCTTCCGGCGCGCGATGGCGCCGGTGAACGAGCCCTTCTCGTGCCCGAACAGCTCGGACTCGAGCAGGGTCTCGGTGAGCGCGGCGCAGGAGACCGCCACGAACGGCTGGTCGTGGCGCGGGCTCTCCACGTGGATGGCGCGGGAGAGCACCTCCTTGCCGGTGCCCGACTCGCCGAGCACGAGGATGGTGGAGTTGGAGCGGGCGGCGGTGCGGGCGAGCTCGAAGACCGACTGCATGGCGGGGCTCTTCGAGAGGAGGTCGCGGAAGCGGTACTCCTTCTTGAGCGCCTGGCGCAGGACCGCGTTCTCCCGGACGAGCGACTGCTGGGAGACGATCTTCTGCATCAGCATCGACATCTCCTCGGGATCGAACGGCTTCACGAGGTAGTCGTAAGCGCCCATCTTCATGGCCGAGACGGCGGTGTCCACCGTGGCGTAGGCCGTCATGAGCACGACCGCGAGGTCGGGGTTGAGCTTCTTCGCCTGCTCGAGCACCTGCAGCCCATCCATGCCCGGCATCTTCAGGTCCACGATCAGGACGGCGAAGCGGGCCGCCTGGAGCCGCTTCAGCGCGGAGGGGCCGTCCTCGGCCATCTCCACGTGGTAGCCGTCCTTCTCCAGCCATCCGCCCAGTGACTCGCGGACGATCTCCTCGTCGTCCACCACCAGGATGCGCGTGCTCTCGTCGGCCATCACTCGGCTCCTTGAATCGTCGCTTCGATCTGGGCGCGGCAGTCGGCGCAGAGCTCGGGCCGCTTGTCGTCCACCTCGCGGACGGCGGGCGAGCGGGTCATGACGCAGCCGGGCACGTGGCAGTGCAAGAGGCCGAAGGCGTGCCCGACCTCGTGCACCGCCTCCTTCGCCGCCCGGTCCTCGAGGAGCCGGCGGCCGCGGCGCGCCACGTCGTCCTGGAGGCGCGCGAGGGAGAGCACCGCGGCGGTGCCCCCGAGCTGCGCCTCGCCGAAGACGTAGGTGAGGATCGGGATGAACAGGTCCCGGTCGGTGATGCCGAGCACCTTGCCGGTGCCGGGACCGGCCTCGCCCAGCCACCGGAGGATGGGCGTCGTGTGCCACTGCTTCCGCCGCTCGTCGTACGCGTGGCGCGGCCGCTCCGGCGACTGCCAGAGGTAGACGGGGGCCGCGAAGGCGCGGGCGAGCTCGACCCGGACGTGCTCCATCAGAGGCCGATCCTCCTGACCCTCACCGATCCACCACACGAAGACGCCGGCCATTCACGTTTCGTCACTCTCCCGGCCGCGCCGGGAGCCGGATGGCGATGCGCGTCCCCTGCCCCGCCTCGCTGCGCAGCTCGATCTTCCCGCCGTGGCGCTCGACGATCCCGTAGACCACCGACAGGCCGAGCCCGGTGCCGCGCTCCTTGGTCGTGAAGAAGGGATCGAAGATGCGGGGCAGGACGTCGGGCGGGATGCCGGGGCCGGAGTCCTGGAACGCGAGCTCCGCGAAGCGCTTCCCCTCCTCCACCACCTCGCGGCTCTCGATGGCGAGCTTCCCGCCCCGCCCCATCGCCTCGCAGGCGTTCATGATGACGTTGACGCAGGCCTGGCGGAGCTGGCCGAAGTCTCCCTCCACGATGGGCGCCTGGCCGAGCCGCTTCTCGAGCGTCACGCCCTGGATCTGGATCTGGTTGGCGAGCAGCTGGAGGGCCTCGTCCACCACCTGATCGACGTTCACGTCCTTCACGGCGAGGGGTCGTTCGCGAGCGAAGTCGAGCAGGTTGCGCACGATGGCGCTGCAGCGCTCGGTCTCGCGCTGCACGAGCAGGAGGTGCTTCACGAGCGACTGGCGCGTGGCCTCGTCCGGCGTGCCCTGCTCGAGCGTGCGGATGATCAGCTTCGCGAAGGTGAGGATGCCGGCGAGCGGGTTGTTGATCTCGTGGGCGATGGACGCGGAGAGCTTGCCGAGCGAGGACAGCTTCTCCGTCCGCACGAGCCGGTCCTGCGCCTCGCGCAGGGCCGCGGTCCGCTCGTCCACCTGCCGCTCGAGGTCGTGCATGAGCGTGGCGAGGTCCGCCTTGGCGGTCCGGAGCGTGCGCGTCATGTCGTTGAAGGACGCGGCGAGGATGCCGAGCTCGCCGGACCAGGTGACCGGGATCTCGAGCTCGAGCTGGTCGCGGGCCACCCGCCGGGTCGCCTGCACGAGAGCCGCGACCGGCTGCATGAGGTGGTGGCGCGTGAAGAGCCAGACGAACAGACCGAGCAGCCCGGCCGCGAGGGCTGCGGCCGCGATGGTGCTCAAGCGGAAGCCGGTGGTCTTCGAGTCGAGCCGCGCGAGCGAGACGCCGACGTCGATCACGCCGAGCACCTGCCGATCTGCCGGGTGCGCGTGGCAGGCGGCGGTGGAGCAGGAGGGCTCGTTGTAGATGGGCGTGACGACGCCGAGCACGCGGTGGCCGCCGGAGGTGAACACGCGGCTCCGCTCCTCGAGCGCGATCCGATGGAGCGGCTCGTCCGCGGCGTGGCACGCGGAGCAGGCCTCCGCGTTCCGGTCCACCTCCTGCCCGACCTCGCCCGGCGAGGTGGAGAAGGTGACGCGGCCGGCCCCGTCCATCATGCGGACCTTGGCGATCTCACCCTGCCGGGCGATGTCCTGCATGATCAGGTAGGCGTCGCCGCGGCGGTCCTGGAGCATGGCGCGGTGGAGCGCGTTCCCGATGGTCTGGCTGAGCAGGATCGACTCGCCCTTCACCTGCTCGAGGAGGAGCCGCTGCACGGCCATCTCGGCGTAGAAGAAGGCGCCGACGGTGCCGAGCGCCACCACCGCGATCATCGCGAAGAGCTTCGCGCCCAGGCGCTGGTGCCAGGGGATCTCGAGCCCGATGTCGCCGAGGGAGCTCGGCGCGATGGCGCGCGCGAGCCGCGCCAGCCTGCGCTCGTCGCGCTCCGGCGGGCCACCCGGTGTCGGCTGCGGTGTGCCCCCGTCGCCTCGCGCGCCGCCGCCGTCGCCCGGCTGCTGCCCTCGCTCGCTCGCGGCTCCGGCCATCCTCGCCCCCTTCGCGGAGAGGACACCTCCGTGCGCTGCCATGGGAGCGTTACGCCTCTGGTGGGTGCCGAGCCTTGTCGCGCGTCAACGAGCGCCGAGAAACTCGACGCCTTCCGGGGGGCTGCGCGCCTGCGCGCACGCTCGAATTCACGCTGCGAAAATGTCGCTCGCACCCCAGCAGCCGAGCGGGACGGCGCACGCCGGAGCCTCGTCGCACACCCGCTGCGCGTCCGGGCGAGGAGCCGCGCTGCGCCTACTGGGTGGGCCAACACGCCCAGGCTGCGCGTTCTGCCCCACATCCCCGAAGCGGAGCGCCTTCACCTGGTGTGCAACCCCGCGGATCCACCTCGCCGCGCGCTTCGGCCGGGCTCGCGCTCGGGTGGCACGTCCATCGCACACGTGCGGAACGTAGCGCGCCTTCCTCGGGGGAGGGGGGCTTTCTGGCTGGGCCGGCCGCGCGTGCCTCGGGAGGGGGGTACGCGCGGCCGGACCGCCGATGCGCTCCACGCCTCCCAGGTCTGGCCAGCCCTGACCCTCTGGTAGTGTGGCCGCCCCGTGACGACTCCCCGCGCGATCCTCCTCGTGCAGTGCCCCGACCGGTCTGGCATCGTCGCCGCGATCTCCAGCTTCCTGTTCCGCCACGGCGCCAACATCACCGACTTCGACCAGCACACGTCGGAGGACGAGGGCGGCGTGTACTTCACGCGGCTGGAGTTCCAGACCGACCGCGTGGACCTGCCGCTCGACGACCTCGCGAAGGCCTTCGCGCTCGACGTCGCCCGGCCGTACCAGATGGACTGGCGCCTCGCGCTCTCCTCGGAGCGCAAGCGGATCGCGGTGCTCGTCTCGAAGCACGACCACGCCATGCTGGAGCTGCTCTGGACCTGGAAACGGGGCGAGCTGCGCGGCGACGTGACGACCGTGATCTCGAACCACCCCGACCTGCGCGAAGCCGTCGAGGCCTTCGGCGTCCCCTTCGTGCACGTGCCCAACACCGCCGCGACGCGGCCGCAGGCGGAGGCGCGCCTGCGAGAGCTGCTCGCGGACCAGGCGGACCTCGTGGTGCTCGCCCGCTACATGCAGATCGTCTCGCCCGGCCTCGTCGCGGGCTGGCCGAACAGGATGATCAACATCCACCACTCCTTCCTCCCGGCGTTCGCGGGCGCCGACCCGTACCGCCAGGCGCACGACCGGGGAGTGAAGATCGTCGGCGCGACCGCGCACTACGTCACGGCCGAGCTCGACGCGGGGCCGATCATCGAGCAGGACGTGGGGCGGGTCTCGCATCGCCACTCGGTCCAGGACCTGAAGCAGCTCGGGCGCGACCTCGAGCGGCGGGTGCTGGTCCGGGCGGTCCGCTGGCACTGCGAGGACCGCGTGATCGTCCACGGGAACAAGACGGTCGTGTTCGACTAGGACCGAGGGCTGCGCCGGCCTCCTGGTGCGCGGCGTGGCATCGTCCCCGCGCCGTCCAGCGACGCTCCCCCCGCACGAGCGCCCGGACGGCTGCCCGTCGCCTTCCCCAACGCGCGGCGCGGTCGCACCTTCCGGGCAGGGAGGTTCCCGTGCCCGCTCGAACCCTCAACCTCATCCTCGGCCTCTGGCTGTTCGTCTCGGCCTTCGCGATCCCTCGCACCCCGTCGGAGTTCACGAACGCCTGGATCGTGGGGCTCGCCTCGGCGATCTTCGCGCTCCTCGGCATGACGCGCGGGCCCGCCCGCTTCGCGAACACCGCCCTCTCCGCCTGGCTGCTCACCTCGGCGTTCCTGCTTCCGCACCGCTCGCCCGCCTCCGTCTGGCACGACGTGGCGGCGGCGGTGCTGATGCTCCTCCTCTCGCTGGTGCCCGGCACCATGCGGTCGGTGCCGCGCCGGCATCACGCCACGGTCACTCGCTGACCCTGCCGGACCGTGAAGGCGGAGCGCGGGTCCGTCACCTCCCGGACGATGCGGGCGGCGCGGACGGGCCCGGCGACGCGACCCCCTCGCCCTCGCGGCGCGTGCGCAGGATCGAGTAGGCCATCGAGCCGCCGAGCAGCGCCACCACCACCGCGAGCGAGACGAGCGAGTGGAGGTGCACGACGCCGGAGGCGGTCATCTTCACGCCGATGAAGACCAGCACCGCGGCGAGGCCGACGTGCAGGTACTGGAACCGGCCGAGCAGGCTCGCCATCGCGAAGTAGAGCGAGCGGAGGCCGAGGATCGCGAAGATGTTGGAGGTGAAGACGATGAAGGGGTCGAGCGTGACGCCGAAGATCGCGGGGATCGAGTCCACCGCGAAGACCACGTCGGAGAGCTCGATGAGGGCGAGCGCGAGGAAGAGCGGCGTCGCGACCCACCGGCCCGCCTCCTTCACGACGAAGTGGGGCCCCTCGATCCGGGACGTCGACGGGATCACCCGGCGCAGGGCGCGGAACGCCCAGGTCCGCTCCGGGTGGTGCTCGGCGGCGTCCTTGTGGACGAAGAGCCGGATCCCGGTGAGGACCAGGAACGCGCCGAAGACGTAGATGAGCCAGCTGAACCGCTGCAGGAGCGCCGTGCCGCCGACGATCATCCCGGCGCGCAGGACGATGGCGGTGAGGATGCCCCAGAACAGCACGCGGTGCTGATAGACGGGCGGGATCCGGAACGTCGCGAAGACGATCACGAAGACGAACAGGTTGTCGACCGAGAGCGACTTCTCGATGAGGTAGCCGGTGAGGAAGTCGAGCGCGGGCGCCGGGCCGAAGCGCCACCAGATGAGGGCGTTGAAGACGAGCGACAGCCCGATCCAGACCACCGTCCAGGAGAGCGCCTCGCGCGCCGAGATGGCCCGGTCCTTCCGGTGGAAGACGCCCAGGTCGAGCGCCAGCAGCGCCAGAACGAGCGCGACGAACCCGCCCCACAGCCAAGGTGTTCCGACGCTCTCGATCATCGCGGCGGAGGCATAGCCGCTCTCGACACGTTCATGCGTGAGATAGTTACGCGGTCTGGGTTAGATTTTT
>Ga0184637_10000942_pt1 | contig 20493 bp, 15 predicted proteins | sample PLM3_127_b2_FD_133143 | JGI IMG/M metagenome (GOLD analysis project Ga0184637, IMG submission 133143) | Groundwater sediment microbial communities from an aquifer in East River, Colorado, USA - PLM3_127_b2 | ecosystem: Environmental > Terrestrial > Soil > Riparian zone | place: USA: East River... | reverse complement strand
GCCGTCGCTGTCGATCCGCGCAGCGGTGCTGGCGGCGATCGGGCTCGGGGTCATCGCACCGGCACTGCTGATGTCGGCGTTCGACGCGAAGGTCGCGCGCCGCTTCAATGAACCGCTCGTGCAGCGCAGTCGCGACTCGCTGCTGCAGGTCACGGCAACCGGTTTGGCGGCGCCCGCGTCGGCGCTCGATGTGAGGGCGGTGCGGCGCAGCCTCGAGGGCGTCATGCTCGAGCCGAACGTTTGCGCCATCGAGTTTTCGGATGTGCGCAGCGGCTCATCGCCTCTGGTCTTTGAGAAATGCTCGCCGGGCGAGCCGCGAGCGCTGCGCACCGCGGAGGTGATGCACAACGGCACCCGCACCGGCACCTTGCGCGTCTGGTTCAACGATGGCGAGCTCGAGCAGCTGCTCGACGCGCGTCGCGAGGCCGTGTTGCAGCTGGTGGTGGCGCAGATGCTGTTCGGCGTGCTGGTGCTTGCCGGCGTGCTCTACCTGCGCTTGCTGCGGCCGATCAAGAAGCTGAAGGCGCAGGCCAGTGCGATTGCCTCGCGCACACCCGCACCCGCTCTGAATTGGGAGCGCGGCGACGAGCTCGGCCAGCTGGGACAGCATTTGAACGAGGTCCGCTCGCGTATCGACGGATTGTTCGATGAACTCGAACGCAAGAACGCGCAGCTGCGCAAGATGGCGATGTACGACCATCTCACCGGTCTACCCAATCGCACGCTGTTTCGCGAGCTGTTCCAGCACGAGGTGTCGGCTGCGCGACGCAGCGGCCGGTCGATGGCGATGCTGTTCATCGATCTCGATCGGTTCAAGACGATCAATGATTCGATGGGTCACGCGGTGGGCGACGAGTTCCTGCTCGGCACCAGCCAGCGCCTTTTGCAGGCGCTGCGCGAATCGGACCTCGTCTGCCGTCACAGCGGGGATGAATTCCTGGTGCTGCTGCGCGACGCCGATCGATGGGAGACGGTCGCGTTGGCGGCCGAGCGTATCTTGCGCGCGGTCGAGGCGCCGCTGCCGCTGTCGCGCCGCCATACCGTGCCCGGTGCGCTGGAGCTGTCGCAAGTCAAGGTGTCGGCAAGCCTGGGCATCGCGCTGTATCCGCGCGACGGCGACGACTTCGATGCGCTCGTGCGCCACGCGGATCTCGCGATGTACGAGTCGAAGCAGCAGGGACGGGCACGCTACAGCTTCTACCACGCGGAGCTCAACGAACAACTGGTCACGCGCGTCGGGTTCGAACGCGAACTCGCACACGCCATCGCGCATGGCGAATTGGTGCTGCACTACCAGCCGGTGATCGACGCGGTGAACGGCGCGCCGCGCGGCTGCGAAGCGCTGGTGCGCTGGCAGCACCCGACACGCGGCCTGCTGCTGCCGAGCACTTTCATCCCCGCGGCCGAGGAGTCCGGCCTGGTGCGCGAGCTCGGCGCGTGGACGCTGGATGCGGCCTGCGCACAGATCGCACGTTGGAAGGCGATCGGTCTGGGCACCGGGCGCGTTTCAGTCAACGTGTCGGCGCTGCAGTTCCGCGATCAGCGGCTGACCGATACGCTGCACAAGGCCATGCAGCGTCACGGCGTGCTGGCCGACGAGCTCGAGCTCGAACTGACCGAAAGTGCGCTGATGAGCGATGACGAGACGACGCAGCGCGTGGTCGGCGTGCTGCGCGAGATTGGCGTCGCCCTGGTCGTCGACGACTTCGGCACCGGCTATTCATCGCTGTCGTACCTCAAGCGCTTGCGCCCCGACAAACTGAAGATCGACCGCAGCTTCGTGCAGGACTTGCCCGGCGACCCCGATGGCTGTGCGCTGACGCAGGCAATCCTGAGCATGGCGCGCGCGCTCGGCATCGCGGTGGTGGCCGAAGGCGTCGAGACGGTCGAGCAGCGCAATTTCCTCATCGGGTACGGTTGCGCGATGTTGCAGGGCTACCTCACCGGGCGGCCGCAGCCGGCCCTCGAGCTGGAAGCCCAGATGCGCGCGCACGACACCGGGCCCGCATCGCTGGCGGTGAGCTTCGAGAGCTGAGGTCCTCACGCGCTGACCGCGGCCTGCAACGCGGCGAGCGCTTGCGCCACCGTTTGGCCGCGCACTGCCGCCCGGTCGCCTTCGAGGTACAAGCGCTGAACGCGCGCCGCGCGGTCGCCGCGGCGCGCGATCGCGAGCCACACGGTGCCCACCGGCTTGCCGGGCGTCGCACCGCCGGGGCCGGCGATGCCCGTCACAGCGACACTCAAGTCGGCGCGCGAATTCGCGAGCGCGCCGAGCGCCATCGCAGCGGCCGCTTCGGCGCTCACCGCACCGAAGTTCGCGAGCAGCGGTCCCCCGACCTGCAACATCTCGTCCTTGGCCTCGTCGGAGTAGGTGACGAAGCCGCGCTCGAACCAATCGCTCGAACCCGCCACCGAGGTGCAGGCCGCGGCGATCAATCCGCCGGTGCACGATTCGGCGGTGGCGATGCGCCAAGCGCGCGAGCGCAGTGCGGCGGCAAGCGCCAGCACCGCCGGTTCGAAGGCCGACAGCTCGTGCAGCGCAGCGCTCACCAGGCCCTCCATAGCGCAATCAGCACCAGCGTGCACAGCGCGGCCACGAGGTCGTCGAGCAGGATGCCGAAACCCTGTCGCCATCCGATGAGCCGAGCACCCGTCGCATCGCGCCGCGGCTTGAACAACCCATCGGCCCACGCCACCGGTCCGGGTTTCGCGATGTCGAAGAACCGGAACAACAGGAAGGCGCACAGCTGGCCCCAGAAGCCCGCCGGCATGACGAGCCACAGCACCAGCCAGAAGGCGATCACTTCGTCCCACACGATCGCACTCGGGTCGGGCACGGCCAGATGGCGTGCGGTGATCGTGCAGGCCCACCAGCCGACGATGAGACCGGCGAGCAGCACGCCGCCCCACAGCAAGGGATCGAGCCAGCGGTCGAAGGCGACAAACGCGAGCCACGCCCACAGCGTGCCGACCGTGCCCGGCCCCACCGGCGAAAGCCCGCTTCCCAGGCCGAGCGCGATCGCATGCGCCGGATGCGAGAACAGAAAACGCGCATCCGGGCGGCGCGGCGCGGCCGCGAGCGGCGGGTGCAGGTTCGACGACGCTTCGCTCATGACTTGAAGTGGTCGAACGGCGAGATGCGCATCTCGAGCGCGCGTCCGTGGCCATCGACGAGGCGCAGCCCGCGTTGCGCCTCGATGCGGCCGATGCTTGTCACCGCGACGCCGGCGCTGCGCGCCGCCGCGATCACCGCGTCGCGATGCGCCGGGTCTGCGGTGAAGGCGAGCTCGTAGTCGTCGCCCCCCGCCAGAGCGTACTCGCGCCGCAATTCGAGAGGGCGTGCGGCAAGCACTGCGCTGCACGGCAACGCGTCCACATCGATCGTGGCGCCGACCCCGGACCGGCGCAGGATGTGCGACAGGTCGCCATACAAGCCGTCGGAGATGTCGATCGCGCTCGTCGCCACGGCGCGCAGTGCGAGCCCGAGCGACACGCGCGGCTGCGGCTGCTCCATCGCCAAACGCACCGACTCGAAGGCTTGCGCATCGAGCGAAAGCGTGCCGCGGAAGACTTCGAGCGCGAGCCGCGCATCGCCGAGCGTGCCACTCACGTAGATGTCGTCGCCGGCACGCGCACCGCTGCGTAACAGGGCCTGCTCGGCGGGCACCTCGCCGTACACCGTGATGCAGATGGTCAACGGGCCCGCCGTCGTGTCGCCGCCGATCAACTCGCAGTCGTGCGCCTGCGCGAGCGCATGCAATCCGCGCGAGAAGCGGTCGAGGAACACCTCGTCGACGCGCGGGAGCGCGAGGGCCAGCGTGTACGCGAGCGGCTGGGCGCCGCACGCGGCCAGGTCCGACAGGTTGACGGCGAGCGCCTTGTGGCCCAGGCGTTCCGGTGCGACGGTGGCAAGAAAGTGCCGGCCCTCGACCAGCATGTCGGTCGAGGTCGCGATCGCCATGCCCTTGGAAGGCGTCAGCAGCGCACAGTCGTCGCCGGCCCCGAGCGTTGCCTTGCGCGCGATGCGGTGGAAATAGCGCTCGATCAGCTCGAATTCACCCAGGCTCATTGGAGTCCCTTCGTGCTGCGCACTCCGGTATGAGCCTTTCGGGCGGCCGTGCAGGCTCATGCGCAGCGATTGTGATGCACCGCTTGCGCGATCAGGGCAGCAGGGGCAGGAAATGAGCGCGTTTCAGGCGTCGCGTGTATTCGCCCGAGCCGCGCCGTACCGCAACGTCGACTTCGTTGGCGCTTGCGAGCTCATGCCACGCCGAGCCGAGCGAGTCGAACTGCTGGCGGCCGGCGAGCCGCACGATCTCGTCGCCGGCGCGCAGTCCGGCGCGCTCGGCGGGGCTGCCCGCCATCACCTGCGACACGCTCAGACGCCGCTCGTCATGCTGCAGTTGCAGGCCGAAGCCGCCGCGCAGCGTCACTGCGTCGCAGCCGATGAGCTCGAGGCGCTGCGCGCGCAGTTCGAGCGCAAGACGGCAGCTTTCGAACAGCGCGACGCCGGCACTGCCGACCACGCCGGCGGGCAACACGCGGCCGAGCGCGCTGCCGGCAACTTCGACGACCGGCACCTTTTCGCGCAGCACGCTGCCGAGCGTCACGCGCCGCGCCATGCTCGCCTGCCGCCCGTCCGGTGGCAGCATGCGACCGCCCCCTGCGAGCCGCACGAGCGTGCCGGCGTGGCCGGTGTCGAACAGGAAGCCCTCGGCGGGCCGATCGTCGATCTGCAACTGCAGCACCGGCAGGCCGCGCTGCCGTGTCAGCGCGAGTGTCATCGGCGCACCGGCACCGGCAGGCGCCGCCGCGCCGGCGGGCAAGAAGCGCGCGCGTGCGTTCGGAAGATCGAGCTCGAGCCGCAGTGCATCGAAGAAGGGCGCCCCGAGCACACCGGCAAGATTTTCGGCCGCGGGCCCGACGAAGGCGTCGAGATCGAACTCGACCGCCTTCAAGGTGAGCGGCGCCAGGCTGCCGATGCCAAAGCCCGGCAATTCGACCGCCACGCCCTGGCGCATGCCCTGCGCGGTGTGCAGGCCGATGCGCTGCGCATCCGGATTGCGGTAGCGCTGCGCAGTGCGCGGCGCGGCGAGGTTGACGCTGCTGCCGGTGTCTATCAGCCAGCGCCCGGCGTGGGCGCCGTCGAGCACGTCGACGCACAGCAGCGCGCCGACGTCGCCTGTGCGCAGCAGATGCAGCGGCACCCAGTCGCTTGCCGCCGCGCGTGCCGGCGCGCCGAGCCACAGCATCAGCGCTGCGAGCGCCAGCGCAGCCCATCGCCGTGAACGATCTTCAGTATTCATGCTGACTCTGCGAATGCGCCCGGGCGGGGCGAACGCTGGCGCAATGCCTGCGCGCTCATCGCGGCGGCGCACGACGTGCGGCGCCCCGTCAGCAACTCATTTTGCGCCGAGGGTGATGAGCGGCGCCGTCTGCATGTTGGCCGGGATCACGACGGTGTGGGTACCGCCCTTCTCGGCGAACTTCTGCAGCGCGAGGTTCGATTCGTGCTGCAGGTATTCGCGCGTCAGGCTCTGATTGATGATCTGGTTGGCCTTGGCGATGCCCTCGGCCTTCTTGATCTCGACCTGCGCCTCGGCTTCGGCGATCTGGATGCGTTGCTTGGTCGTCTCGAGCTGCTTCTGCGCGGCGACCGATTCCTGGATCGCGCGCTCGATCGCCGGGTCGGTGGTCAGCGAGCGGATCACCACGCGCGTGATCGTGAACACGGCCTTGTCGTTGGCATCGAGCTCGATCTGCAAGGCCTTGCGCACCGCGGCGGCCATTTCGTCGCGCTTGGTGTGCATCACCAGGCTGTCGATGCGCGAGCTTTCCTCGTAGATGACGTTGCGCGCGATACCGTGCACGAGCTGATACGCCGGCAGGACCACGCGACTGCCTTCGGACTGCGTGTGACGCGCCGCGTACTTCACGTACAGGTCAGCGATCGAGCCGGGGGCGACCTTGTAGTACACCGTCACGTCGAGGTCGCGCAACGACAGGTTGTCGCGCGCCTTGGGCGTCAAGTCATTCAACTCGACCGCGATCTCCTTGGCGGAGAACTCCTGCACGCGGCTCACGCCCGGCACACCCAAGTAGATGCCGGGCTCGATCTCTTCGGAGTCGACCTTGCCGAGCGTCGTGCGCACGCCGACATTGCCGCTTTCCAGGGTGCCGCAGCTCGCGGCACCGATCAGCACCACGATGACCACGACCGCACCCGCAACCACACGTGTCCACATTGCCTCGCCCCCTGTTGATTTGCTGCGGATTATCCCTGCGCCGGAAGGTCCCTCAGCAAGATGGCGAGTTCGACCGCGGATCGCACCTCCATCTTCTCGAAGACGCGCGCCCGGTGCACTTCGACCGTGCGCACGCTGATCGAAAGCTCGTCGGCGATCAGCTTGTTCGGGCGGCCTTCGGCCACCAGGCGCATCACGTCGCGTTCGCGTTCGGTCAGTTCGTTGAAGCTGCGTTGTACGAGCCCCATGTGGCGGCGTCGCGCAATCGCATCCGTGCTCGCCGCGAGCGCCCGTTCGATGCGGTCGACGAGCGCGTTGTCGGAGAAAGGCTTTTCGACGAAGTCGAAGGCCCCGCGCTTCACCGCATCGACCGCGGTCGGCACGTCGCCGTGCCCGGTCAGGAAAATGACCGGCAGCACCGACACCAGCCCGCGTTCGATCAGCTGCTCGAACAGCGTGAGGCCGCTCATGCCGGGCATGCGCATGTCGAGCACGAGGCACGACGGCGACCACGGCCAGCTCTCGCGCCGGCTCGCCGATTGCGCAGCCAGCATCGCCGCGAACGCGTCGCCGCTCGCGTACCCCTCGGACAGCAGCCGGCGCGTGCGCAGCAGCCACGCCAAGGCGTCGCGCACGACATCCTCGTCGTCGACCAGATAGACCGTCGGAATGCCGGCGAGTGCGGCGGGAGAGGGTTGAGTCATGGCATCGATACCGCTGGGGGCGACTCGTCTTGCGACTGTGCGGGCAACGTGAAACGAAATTCTGCGCCGCATGTCGAGCCGTCGGCGGCCAGCACGTTGTCGAAATCGAGCGCGCCGCCGTGTTGTTCGATCACCGTGCGGCACAGGCTGAGCCCAAGGCCCATGCCCTCGCTGCGCGTGGTGAAAAAGGGCGTGAACAGCTGCCGCGCCACTTCGGCTGGTACGCCGCGCCCGCAATCGGACACCGAAAGCCGCACCCAGCGCGGATGGACCTGCCGCACTGAAAGGCGCAGCACGCGCTGTTCGGACGGCGTGTGCTCGTCCATCGACTGGATTGCGTTGCGCGTCAGGTTGAGCAGCACCTGTTCGACCATCGTGCGATCGCAGACGACGCGCGGCGCCGGAGACGGCACATCGAGTTCGATGAGGGTGCCGCTCTTGCGCGCCTGCAGACGCACGAGCGGCATCACCGAGTCGATCAGACGGTCGGCGCCCAGCGTCTCGCGCGCCTGTTCTCGACGGCGCACGAAGTCGTGCACGCTCTTGATCACGCGTCCGGCGCGCTCGGCCTGTTCGGCGATGCGCTGCGCCGCCTGGCGCAACATGTCGTGCGTGTCGGGGTCGGCGGTCGGACCTTCCATCAGGTTCAGCGACCCGCTCGCGTAGCTGGCGATCGCAGCCAGCGGCTGGTTCAATTCATGGCTCAGCAGCGAGGCCATCTCGCCGACCGTCGCGAGCCGCGCGGTCGCCTGCAAGCGCTCCTGCTGCTGGCGCGACAGCTCTTCGACGCGGCGCTGCGCGCTGACATCGAGCACCGCACTCATCCACCCGGTGTGGCGTTCGGCGCCGTCGACCAGCGGCGCCTCGTAGATGACCACCGGGAAGCGCTCGCCGTTCCTGCGCACGAACACCGTCTCGAAGCCTTCGCGCGATTCCTGCGGCGACCAGCGGCGAGCCAACCTTTCCTGCTGCCGCTGCGTATAGGCCTCGACTTGGTCGGGCGGCCAATAGGGCGGCGTGCCGCAGTCGATCAGTTCATCGGCCGCATAGCCGACCATGTTGCAAAAAGCCGGATTGACGTACGTGATGCGGCCCGAGAGGTCGCGCGCGCGCAAGCCGGTGACGAGCGAATCTTCCATGGCCTTGCGAAACGCGAGCGCCTCGGCGAGCGCGGCTTCGACGCGCGCCCGCCGCCGCACGTCGCGCGCCAGCAGCAGCACCACGCCGAACAGCGCGATCGACAAGCCTAGCACCAGCGCGGACGCCAGGTTCGGAATGAGCTGCGGGTGGCCGAGCGCGCTGTCCACGCGCAACTGCAGGGCCAGATTCGGCAGATCGACGATGCGCTCTGCGACGTACACCTTGGCGCCGCGCGGCACACCGGCGCGGGCGAGCCGCGTGCCGTCGCCTTCGACGAACGAGAGCTCATGCGTGCGGGCGAGTTCGGCACCGGCAACTTCTTCCAGCAGCGCCGCCAGCGAGAACGTTCCGGTGATGAAGCCGACCACGCGGCCGTTGTGCTGTTCCGCAACGCACAGGTCCGTCACCTCCAGGCCCAGACCGGTGGCCTGCGGGACAAAATAGCTGCGCGAGTACGCCGGCGAGCCCAGCCGCTGCGCCGTCGCGCAGGCAAGATCGGCCTCGAGGTTGAGGTCGGCGCGGCGCATGTGCACGAACAAGGGTTCGCGCAAGGGCGTGTCGATCGCCGTCACGATGGCTCGATGCGCATCGCGCTGCTCGAGGCGCAGCAGCTCGCGCCGCGTGCGCATCAGCTCGCTCGCGTCCGTGCGCCACCGCGCCGGCGATGGATCCCCCCACAGCAGCGCCTGCACCTGCTGCTGGTCGCGTGACAGCAGCTGCTTGACCTGGACCACCGCCGCGGCGGCGGCCGAATCGACAGCGTCTTGTGCGCGCGTCGATTCGTAGCTGAGCGTCAGCGCCACCAGCAGCGACTGCGCGACCAGCAGCAGCGCGACCAGGGCCGCCCATAGCGCCGAGCGGCGCCAGCGTCTTGCACCCGGCCGCGGCGTGTCGATGGTGGGTTGGATCGCAGGGGCTCCCATGGTTCGTCGGCGACAGATGTGCGCAGTATTGCGTGAGTGCGGGCACGACGCATAAGCGGTTTTGCGCATGGTGCGTGCGGCATGCACGGATCAGACTGGCGTCGTGCGGGCGCAGTCCCACTCCTACAATGGTCCTGCGGGATCCAGGGGCGCCGCGCGGCGCAATCCGCCTCACCAAGCACGAGAGCAAACGATGCCGACTTACGAAGAGAAACGCGCCGAGCTGCGGCGCCAGGCGCTCGAATACCACGAATTCCCGACGCCGGGCAAGATCGCGATCAGCGCCACCAAGCAGATGATCAACCAGCGCGACCTCGCGCTGGCCTACTCGCCGGGTGTCGCCGCCGCGTGCGAAGAGATCGTCGCCGACCCGGCCAACGCGTTTCGCTTCACCTCACGCGGCAATCTGGTGGCGGTCATCACCAACGGCACGGCGGTGCTGGGCCTGGGCGACATCGGGCCGCTCGCCGCCAAGCCGGTGATGGAAGGCAAGGGCGTGCTGTTCAAGAAGTTCGCCGGCATCGATGTGTTCGACATCGAGGTGAACGAAAAGAATCCTGACAAGCTCGTCGATCTGATCGCCGCGCTCGAGCCGACCTTCGGCGGCATCAACCTGGAAGACATCAAAGCGCCCGACTGCTTCTTCGTCGAGCGCGCGCTGCGGGAGCGCATGAAGATCCCGGTGTTCCATGACGACCAGCATGGCACCGCGATCGTCGTCGGCGCCGCGGTGATCAATGGGCTGAAGGTGGTCGGCAAGGACATCAAGCAGGTCAAGCTCGTCGCCTCGGGCGCCGGCGCCGCGGCGCTCGCCTGCCTCGGATTGCTCGTCAAGCTCGGACTGCCGCGCGAAAACATCTGGGTCACCGACCTGGCGGGGCTGGTCTACGAAGGCCGCACCGAACTGATGGACCCCGACAAGGCCGAGTTTGCGCAGAAGACCAGCCAGCGCACGCTGGCCGAAGCGATCGTCGATGCCGACATCTTCATCGGGCTGTCGGCCGGCGGCGTGCTGAAGCCCGAGATGGTTGCCAAGATGGCCAAGCGCCCGCTGATCTTTGCGCTCGCCAACCCGACGCCGGAGATCATGCCGGAGGAAGTGCTGGCGGTGCGCGACGACGCGATCATGGCAACCGGCAGGACCGACTATCCGAACCAGGTCAACAACGTCCTGTGCTTCCCCTACATCTTTCGAGGTGCGCTCGACTCAGGCGCGACGACGATCACGGCCGAGATGGAGATCGCCGCGGTGCATGCGATCGCCGAGCTCGCGCAGGCCGAGCAGAGCGAGGTCGTTGCCGCCGCGTATGCGGGCGCGACCTTGAGCTTCGGGCCCGAATACCTGATCCCGAAGCCCTTCGACCCGCGCCTGATGATGAAGATCGCGCCAGCGGTCGCGAAGGCGGCTGCCGATTCCGGCGTCGCATTGCGCCCGGTGCAAGACCTCGAGGCGTACCGCCAGAAGCTTCAGACCTTCGTCTATGCGTCCGGCACGACGATGAAGCCGATCTTCACGCTCGCCAAGGGCGCGAAGCACAAGCGGGTCGTCTACGCCGAAGGCGAGGAGGAGCGCATCCTGCGGGCGGTGCAAGTCGTCGTCGACGAGGCTCTGGCGCGCCCCACGCTGATCGGGCGTCCCGAAGTCATTGCGCGACGCTGCGAGAAGTTCGGATTGCGCTTGGTCGCCGAGCGCGACTACGACCTGGTGAGCACCGAGAACGACCACCGCTACCGCGACTACTGGCAGACCTATCACCGCATGACCGAGCGCAAGGGAGTCACCGCGCAGCACGCCAAGATCGAGATGCGGCGCCGGCTCACGCTGATCGGCGCGATGATGCTCGCCAAGGGTGAAGTCGACGGCATGTTGTGCGGCACCTGGGGCACGACCGCGCTGCACCTGCCCTACATCGACCAGGTCGTTGGGCGTCGCGAAGGCGTCAACACCTACGCCTGCATGAACGCACTGATCCTGCCCGGTCGGCAGGTCTTCCTGGTCGACACGCACGTCAACTACGACCCGAGCGCGGAGCAACTGGCCGAGATCACCGTGCTCGCCGCGGAGGAGCTGATGCGCTTCGGCGTCGTGCCGAAGGCGGCGCTGCTGTCGCACTCGAACTTCGGCTCGAGCAACCACCCGTCGGCGGTGAAGATGCGCGACGCGCTGGCGCTGGTCCGCCAGCGCGCTTCGTGGCTCGAAGTGGATGGCGAGATGCACGGCGACGCCGCGCTCGACGGCGCCTATCGCGCCGAACTGATGCCCCGCAGCACCTTGAGCGGCGAAGCGAACCTGCTGGTATTGCCCAACATCGACGCCGCGAACATCGCCTACAACCTGCTGAAGACAGCCGCCGGCGGCGGTATCGCGATCGGGCCGGTGTTGCTCGGGGCGGCGAAACCGGTGCACATCCTCACGCCATCGGCCACGGTGCGCCGTATCGTCAACATGACGGCGCTGACGGTCGCCGATGCCAACGCCGTGCGCTGAGTCGGCGCTCACGCTCGAAGCCGATTCCTGACCTTGTGCACTGCAGTAACCTGGTGCGGCGCTGCCGCACCAGCTCGCCGCCGCCGCCACCGCCCTTCGCAGGCTTTTACAGCTTCGGAGCACCGCCTGGAAGTGGTTACCCCGTCAGATTCATCCAAGATGTAAGTGGCAACTTAGCCCCTGCAGATCGTGCCCTAAATTGAGGCAGAGGCTTGAGCTTTTGGGGCGAATTCTGTACCATCTCGCCTTCAGGTTTTAGGGAAAACCCGTGTTTCTCTCCGGTCCGCCGCTCGCGTGGCACTACCTGCGCAAGTTGGGACTCGCTATCACCATCGCAGGTGCGGTGGCGTCAACCGGAGTGGCTCCCGAGCTGGCTTTCGCCAAAGGTCCGACATGCGTCGGTGGGACCGTGGCGCTGGCCGATTTGACCCGGGAGGCGCAGGCGACGCATGAGCGGATTCGCTCGGGCGGCCCCTACCCCTATCCGAAGGACGGCAGTGTGTTCGGCAATCGTGAACGCCAACTGCCCACCGAGCGCCGCGGTTACTACCGCGAGTACACGGTGAAGACTCCCGGAGCTAGGGATCGGGGCCCACGACGCATCGTGTGCGGAGGCCGCGAGCCGGGGATCCCTGACGCTTGCTATTACACCGGCGACCACTACGCGAGCTTTTGCCGCATCGTGCAGTGAACGTCGGGATCGAGTTTCTTTGACTACAGGAGGATCGCGACCATGCTCTTGCAGACCGTCCGTCCGAACATTGTTCAATCGATCCGCGCCTACCGGGTGGAGGATCTGATGCAGGCCGCCGAGGGCGTCGGTCAGCATTTCCTTTACGCCAATTTGGTGAACGCCCAGTCCAAGCAGGACGTGCTGGAAGCGATCGCCGACGCCTTCCTGTTCCCGGCGCATTTCGGCAAGAACCTCGATGCGCTGTACGACTGCATGACCGATCTGGTGCACAAGTCGGGGCAGCAGCCCGGCTTCGTGGTGGTGCTGGAGCAGTTGCCCGACAACGCGCGCTTCGATCGCGAGGCGCGCGAGCAGCTGCTCGATGTGTTCCGCGACGCCGCCGACTATTGGGCGGAGCGACGAATACCCTTCAGGTGTTTTTATTCTTTTCAGTAGCCCGCTCCCAGGAAAACGGGTCATGGGAGCGGGCTACGGAAGTGGCCCAGAACGTCGCGGTCAAGCAAGCGACGAAAAGTGCAGCCAAGCACACGGCGAGCGCCAGCTTCGGTATGAACATGCCGTTGATGAGCAGCGCCTTCGACACGTCGATGTGGCTCAACGCGGCGTGATCGAATCGCGCTGATCAGCTTCACAGCTTGCACAAGAGCGGCCTGCGGGCCGCTCTTTGCTTCGTGGTCCCTAGCCGGGCACTGAACCGAGAGTGCGCGTCAGCGCCAAGTACTCTTGCACCGGCACCTCTTCGGCACGACGCTGCAGATCGAACGCGCCGGCGAATCCGCGCTCATCGAGCCAGTGTCCGAGCGTGTTGCGCAACATCTTTCTGCGCTGCGAGAACGCCACACCGACCAACTCGCCGAGCAACGCCGCATCGACGCCGGCCGGCGCCGGTAGCGGCAGCATGCGTACGACCGCCGATTGAACGCGCGGCGCAGGCTCGAACGCGTGCGGCGGGACATCGAGCACCGACTCGATGTCGTAGCGCCATTGCAGCATCACGCTCAGGCGCCCGTAGTCCTTATTGCCTGGGCGCGCCGCCATGCGGTCGACCACCTCGCGTTGCAGCATGAAGTGCTGGTCGGCAATCCAGTTCACATGCTCGAGCAGAAGAAACAGGATCGGCGTCGAGATGTTGTAGGGCAGGTTGCCCACCACGCGCAACGGCTGTCCCCGGGCGGCACCGAGCGCGGAGAAATCGACGTCGAGCACGTCGGCCTCGACGACCTCCAGTTCGAGCCGCTTGCGAAGGCGCGCGGCAAGATCGCGGTCGATCTCGATGACGGTGAGGCGCCCGGCGCGCGCGGCGAGATCGCCGGTCATCGCTCCGAGTCCGGGCCCGATCTCGACCAGCGCGTCGCCGGGCCGCGGGTCGATCGCGTCGACGATCGCGTCGATCACCGCGCGCTCGGTCAGGAAGTGCTGTCCGAAGCGCTTGCGAGCGACGTGTTTCAACTCATCGCCGCAGCTTGAGCGCGACCCCGGGACACGCACACGGCCCGTTCACTGCGGGGGCTCGCGCATCTCGACATAAGCGCGCGCACGCAGCTCCTTGGTCCACTCGTTGTAGGCGTCTTCGAACTTCTGCTCGCGCAAGACATTGCGCGCCTGCTCGCGCAGTTGCCTGGCGTCGAGCGCCACGTTGCGCCGCTCCTGCACCTGGATCAGGTGCACGCCAAAGCGCGACACGACCGGCGCCGAAATGCCCTTGTCCGGCAGCGCGTTCATCGCCTCTTCGAACTCCGGGACGAGGCTGCCGGGCGACACCCATCCGACATCGCCACCTTGCGGCGCGCTGCCGTCCTCTGAGTTCTCGCGCGCCAGCGCTTCGAAGCTCTTCGCTCCGGACTCGATCTGGAGCTTGAATTGGGCCAACCGGGCGATCGCCGCCTCCTGCGAGAGCTGAGGCGATGAGCGCAGCAAGATGTGCCGCGGGCGGGTTTGGGTCACGGTGATCGCACCGCCTTCACGACGCTCGATCAGCTTGAGCAGGTGAAAACCGGCGGCGCTGCGCAACAGCGCTGGCGCGACTTCGCCATCCTTCAGCGCACGCACCTGCTCGATGAACACTTCGGGCAGCCGGTCGGCAGGCCTCATGCCGATCTCGCCACCGCGCTCGCGGTTGCCGTCCTGCGACAGATCGCGCGCCACGCGCTCGAAAGCCTCGCCGCCGCGGATGCGGGTCTGCGCCTTTTCGGCGATGGCGCGGCGCTCGGTCGCCAGCGCTTCGCTTGCACCTTCGGGCACCGAGATCAGGATCTGCGCGATGTTGTATTCGACCTGCTGCGCGCCACGCTGCTTGTCGAGGTAGGCGTCGACCTCGGCATCGGTGACTCGCGTGCGGGCCTGCACTTCGCGCTCGCGCACGCGCTCGACCAGGATCTGGTCGCGCACCTGATTGCGAAAACGCGCGTAGTCGATGCCCTCGCGGCGCAACCGCTCGCGCAATTGCGGCATCGTCAGCTGGTTCTGTGCTGCCACGTTCGCGACGGCGCGGTCGAGCTCGACTTCGTCGACGCGCTGGCCGCTGTCGCGCGCATGGGTGACGAGCACGCGCTCTTCGATCAGCGCATCGAGGATCTGGCGGCGCAGGTCCGGTTCGGGCGGCAGCTTCTGGCCGCCGCGACTCGCCTCCTCGCGCACGCGCGCCAGGCGCTGCTGGATTTCGCCGGCGGTCACGAGTTCCTTGTTGACGATGGCGACGATGTAGTCTCCGCCGCGCGGCGGGGCGGGCCTGTCCTGCGCGAGCGCGGCGGGCGCCGCCAGCCACAAGGCGAACAGCAGCGCCGCGACAAGCCGATGGCGTGAGTGGTCAGTCATAAGGCGAATAGGTGGTGGGCGTCGTGCGCTCTTCGCGCAACAACCGGTAGCCGGGGATATTGTCCTTCAAGACCCCGAGCGGGTTGGAGCCGAGCCGCGAGAGACCGACCAGTTCGAGCTGCAACAGCAAGCGCGTGGTCGCTTCGCTGCGGCCGGTCGACAAGCGCTCGAAGACGATGCGGCCGATCCAGCAGCCGGCGTCGTATTCGAGCCCGAGCACCGAGTCGGTAATGCGCTTGTCGCGCGTGCTGTAGTTGATGCGGCCGGCGCTGTACCAGGCGCCGTTGCAGGACTGCCCGCCCTGCTCCAGAACCGGCTTGGCGCTGCCGCGTGAGCGCCCGTAGATCGGCCATTGCCAGCCGAGCTCGAACTGTTCGGTCAGGCCGCGCGCCATGCGGTAGGTTGTGCTGACGGTGCGAAACGGCCCCGGCGAATAACGCACGCCGAGGATCGAACGCACGGTGCGCCGGATGTCCGGGCTGTACTGCACCGAGGCATCCATCGACCACGACGGCACGAGGTTGGTCGAGCCGAGCAGCAGCAGATCGGAGAAGCGTCGCGTGAACGGAATGCCTTCGGGCGTGACGAGCTGGTCGCGAAACAGGTAGCGCTGCACGACGCCCAGCCGCAGCGCCTCGGCGCCGGTGGCCGGGTCGAGCAGTCGCGTGGTCACGCCAGCGGTCAACTGGTGCGCGTCGGAGACGCGGTCGACACCCGAGAAGGCGTTGTCGCTGAAGATCGATTCGAAATTGAAGTCGCGCGCAGCGGCGTCGAAGTTCGGCAACGTGCCTTGATCGCGAAACGGGGTGTTCACGTACAGCAGGCGCGGCTCGAGCGTCTGGCGCGTCTGGCGGCCGAACCACACGGCGTCGCGCTCGAGCACCCACGTACTGTCGACGCTGAAGGTCGGAATCACGCGTGAAGCGTTCTTGCGGCCCTCGGCCAACGGCTTGTCGAGCGAGTAGTTCGCCGCGTTCAAGGCAACCCTTGGGACAAGCGTCCAGCCGGGCGTTGAGAACGGCCGGCTCACGCTGCCGAGCAGGTGCATGCGGCGGCCGGTGTTGCGCGTCGGATCGTCGTCATTGGACGGCAGCGTGAAGCGATTGAACTCGCTTTCGAGCGCGACCTCGAAGCCGGCGGCTGCATGGCTCAGATAACGCACACCGAGCTGCGGCGAGCGTTCATACGGCGCGACGATGCGCGACAGCGGATCGGTGACCTGCAGCACCTGCCACTGCTGCAGGCGAGCGTAGGCAGTCCAGTTGCCGATGCTGCGCTCGAACCCGCGTTGTGCGCGCACGTCGGTAGGCAACAGGCGCGGCGTCAAGCTCGCAACCGCTTGCGGGAAGTCCTTCCAGAACTCGTCGTCCGAGACGCGGCTGATGCGTGCCTGGTAGTCGATGGCTTGCGGCGCGACGCCTTCATGGCGAAAGTCGATCGCGTTGCGCGAGCGACCCGCCAGGCGGTCATGCGCCAGCAGCTTCAGATTGACGGCGCCGCCGAAGCGCGGATCCAGATAGCGGAACTCGGTGTCGAGGGCGGCGCCGCGCCGCGTGATGATCGACGGTGTGAGCGTGGCATCCCGGTTCGGTGCGATGTTCCAGTAATACGGCACCTGCACCTCGACGCCGCTCTTGTTGTCGATGTTGAGGCTCGGCGGCAGCCAGCCCGACTTGCGCGCATCGCTGAGCGGAAAGCTCAACACCGGTGCCGCGAGGATCGGCACGCCGTAAAAGCGCAGCACGGCGCCTTCGGCAACGCCTTCGTTGGCATCGAAGTCGAGCTTCACGCGCTCGGTCGAAAGCAGCCACGCCGGGCTGCCTCGGCCATCGGTCTGGCAGCTCGTATAGGTGGCGCCTGTGGCGACCGCTCGATGCGAGTCGAGAAAATCGAAGCGCTCGGCGGTCCCGCCGGCACCGGTGCGCCCAAAGTAGTAAGAGGGCTTGAGGAAGAAGCCTTCGAATTGCGAGACGCGCAGCTGCAGTTCGGGGCCGCTGTACGTGTTGCCGTCCTTGCTCACTCGCACGTTGCCGCTCGCGCGCGCAAGGTCATCGGCATGTTCGTAGGTCAGCCGATCGGCGCGGATCACGACCCCGCCGCGGCGAAACTCGGCATTGCCCTCGGCCACGGTCTCGAGATCGGGGCGCCCGCGGATCTCGTCGGCGCGCACCACGACCGGGAGCGCGCGCGACGTGTCCCCGCGCGGCGGCTTCAACATCGGCGCGAGCTGCAGTTGCAGCGGTTGCGACGCCGCCGGCTCGGGTGCCGGGGCCGATTGCGCGCGCGCTTGTCCGCACGCGAGCAGCGCTGCGAGCATTGGCGCATGCAGTCGCCGCCGATGTCGCAGCGCGAGCGCAGTGCGTTGGATGCAGATGAGCAACGGCAAGGACGAGAGCTGAAGACGCGGCGTCGCGCATCGGTCGAACCCGTGCGCTTTGTAGAATCGATTATCCACGAGGGGCTTGCCCTCGATGGGCATTCGCCTGCCTGAGTCGCATCGCTTCATGAAGATGATCGTCAACGAGTCCGCCCATGAGCCCATCGGCTGGAGCGATGAAGCGCGCCGTTTCGAATTCGAAAGCTGGCTCGCTTCGCTGAACGAACATCGCGTCGATGCGTCGAGCCTGCGCGCGGCGAGTGCCGACGCGAGTTTTCGGCGCTATTTCCGCATCGACGCGCCGGCCGAACACACGAGCTACATCGTGATGGACGCGCCACCGCCGCACGAGGACGTGCGGCCGTTCGTGCAGATCGCCGGGCTGATCGCGCAAGCCGGACTGCACGCGCCCGTGGTGGTGGCGAGCGATGTCGAGCGCGGCTTCCTGCTGCTCACCGACCTCGGCGCGAAGCCGTATCTCGAGGCGCTGAGGACCGCTGTCGCGCAAGGCGAGCAGCAACGCGCCGATACGTTGATGCGCGAGGGCTTCAACGCGCTCGTGCAGTGGCAGCAGCGCGTCGAGAGCGTTGCGTTGCCGCCCTACGACGACGCGCTGTTGCGGCGTGAACTCGCGCTCTTCCCCGACTGGTGCGTGACGCGCGAGTACGGCGTCGCCTGGGACAGCAGCCGGCTCGAGCAATGGCGCTGCGCCTGCGATCTGCTGGTGCGCAGCGCGCTGGCGCAGCCGACCGTGGCCGTGCATCGCGACTGGATGCCGCGCAACCTGATGGTCTCGGAACCGAATCCGGGCATTCTCGACTTCCAGGACGCGGTGCGCGGCCCGATCACCTACGACGTTGCATCGATGCTGCGCGATGCGTTCATCTCGTGGGACGAAGAACAAGAGCTCGATTGGGCGGTGCGCTATTGGCAGCAGGCGCGCAAGGCCGCTTTGCCGGTCGGCGACGACTTCGGCGAGTTCTGGCGCCAGCTCGAGTGGATGGGCCTGCAGCGCCATCTGAAGGTGCTCGGCATCTTCTGTCGGCTCAAGCACCGCGACGGCAAGCCGAAGTACAGCGAAGACCTGCCGCGCTTCTTTGCGTACGCGCACAGGGTGTGCACGCGCTACAACGGCCTCGGGGCGCTGGCCGCGCTGATCGAGCCGCTCGCCGGTACCGAGCGCCGCGCCGGCTACACCTTCTGAGTACGCCGCAGGCCATCGGCAGTCGGGCGAGGCAGCGGTCGGCGGCTGGGGAGCGCGAGGGGCGCGGCGGCTACGGGCACGCCGCCATCACTTGCGCGACGGCGGCGGTGAGCCGTTTGCCATAGGGCACGTACAGGAATTCGTTCGGCCCGTGAGCGTTGCTTTTCGGGCCGAGCACGCCGCACACCATCATCTGAGCAGCCGGGAAGCCCTTTTGCAGCAGGCTCATCAGCGGGATCGTGCCGCCTTGTCCGATGTAGCCGAGCGGCGCGCCATAGTGGGCGAGCGAGGCCTCGTTGAGCGCGCGTTCGAGCCACGGTGCGATCGAAGGCGCATTCCATCCGGTCGCGCCCTGCGCACCGGCGCGACCATCCGCGGCGAAGGTGACCTTCGCGTTGTACGGCGCGTTGTCCTCGAGCAGCGCTTTCAGTCCGGCGGCCGCCTCGTTGCCGTCGACGAGCGGGGGCAGGCGCAGGCTGAGCTTGAACGCGGTGTAGGGCCGCAGCACGTTGCCTGCGCTGCCGATCTCCGGAAATCCCTCGGCGCCGGTCACGCTCAAGGTCGGTCGCCACGTGCGGTTGATCAAAGCCTCGACCGGGTCGGTGGTGGTCGGCAACGCCGGGCCCGAGTCGCCGCCGCAGGCCCACGGGAAGCGGCGCCACACCTCGTCCTTCAGGATCGCCGCGGTGTGGCGGGCCTGCTCGATGCGCTCGCCCGGGATCTCGCAATGAAAGCTCTCGGGCAACAAGCGTCCGGTGTGGCTGTCCTCCAGCCGGTCGAGCAACTGGCGCAGGATGCGAAAGCTCGAGGGCACGAGCCCGCTTGCGTCCCCCGAGTGCACGCCTTCGCTGAGGATCTCGACCTTCAACACGCCGCTGACCATGCCACGCAGGCTCGTCGTTAGCCACAACTGGTCGTAGTTGCCGGCGCCGCTGTCCAGACACACGACCAGCCGCACGTCGCCGAGCCGCGCCTTCAGCACGTCGATGTAGGCCGGCAAGTCCGTCGAGCCGCTTTCTTCGCAGCTTTCGATGATGCCCACGCAGCGCGGTCGCGGGATTGCGTGCTTGTCGAGCGCCATGATCGCGGTCAGCGACGCGTACACCGCGTAGCCGTCGTCCGCGCTGCCACGGCCGTACAGCTTGTCGTTGTCGTACTTCGCAGTCCACGGCCCGAGGTCGTTGCGCCAACCGTCGAACTCGGGCTGCTTGTCCAGGTGGCCGTACAGGCAGATCGTCTGCGTGCTGTTCGCCTTCGTCGCGGGCGCCTCGAAGAAGATGACCGGCGTGCGCCCTTCGATGCGCACCACTTCGAGCTTCAGGCCCGGCACCTGCCGGCTCTCGACCCAGCTCGCCGCGTCGCGGACCACGCGCTCGATGTACCCGTGGCGCTGCCAGTTCGCATCGAACATCGGGCTTTTCGCGGGGATCGCAATGTAGTCGGTCAGCGCCGGGACGATCTCCTCGTCCCATGTGCGCGCGGCGAAATCGGCAAGCGCCTGGGTTTGCGCGGGCTGCAGCGGCGGCGTCGGCTCGGGCGCGTCCATCGTTCATGCTCCTTGACGGATGTCGCTTCAGTGTAGGCGCGCAGCAATGCCCGAAACGTCGTGGGGCCGCGCGAGAGCCTGCGCGCTAGTTCGCGCGAACGGCCAACCAACGTTCGAGCAACGCGAACACTTCTTCCTTTTCGGGCTCGTTGAAGATCTCGTGGAAGCAGATGTTGAACTCCTGTGCCTGCACGAGCACGCGCGGCGCCGCGACCGCGAAGTCGCGACTGCCCGCCGGCGCAACGCAGCGGTCGGCGCCGGCCCACATCAGCAGCGTCGGCACACGCCACGCGCCGGCGCGCTCGGCGACCAGCGCCGCGCCGTCGACGATGAAGCGCACGAGCCGTGGCGTCACGCG
>Ga0184637_10000941_pt1 | contig 20498 bp, 21 predicted proteins | sample PLM3_127_b2_FD_133143 | JGI IMG/M metagenome (GOLD analysis project Ga0184637, IMG submission 133143) | Groundwater sediment microbial communities from an aquifer in East River, Colorado, USA - PLM3_127_b2 | ecosystem: Environmental > Terrestrial > Soil > Riparian zone | place: USA: East River... | reverse complement strand
GTGGTTCATAAAAAATATGGATTACAACGTCAATTGCATCTAATAGAACCCATTTGCCCTCTGTATAGCCTTCGATGCCAATAATTTTCGCACCAATTTCTTTCAGTTTCTTTTCAACATTATCTACGATAGTTCTTACTCCCCTGTTTGAGTCTGCGCTGCATATAAGGAAGTAGTCAGTAACATTACTCATCGCCTTCATATCGATCAGCATTATGTCCTCTGCTTTCTTTTCCCATGCGGCGTGAGCAATGAGAATTGCTTTTTCCTTTGAATCTATTGAGATTTCTCCTTTTTATATATGCTTCGGGACAAGATGTAAGATTCGACTTCGATTGGGACCAGATATCTAAAAGATTTACTATCTTTTATTAATCCTCTTATTCTAGTAGACGATATTTCAAAGCCTTCTATTTTAATAAAGCTAAGAAGGAGTGATCTATCGTTAATATAATGGGTCACGTTTCTATATTTTTTATAATATCGAAAATCGTCCTTCAATTCAAGGGGAATCAATTCACTTATGTTAAAATCAAATCCGGGTCTTTGCATAACAACAAAATTGGAAAGTTTTAAAAGCGTCTTATAGTCCTTCCAAGTTGCAATTTCTGAAAATTGGTCCGTTCCAACTATTAAAAAAAATGAATAATCGGTGAATATTGAGGTAAAATAAGTGAGGGTGTCTACCGAGTAGGATTTCCCTTCTCTCTTTAATTCGATGTCTGATACATCGAAAAATGGATTTCCCTGTATTGCGAGTTTAAGCATTCCTAATCGATCACGAGGAGTCGCTATTTCGAGCCTTTTCTTGTGAGGTGGGATAAAGGCTGGGATGAAGTATATTTTATTGAGTCCAAGCGTTTCTCGTATCTCTTCAGCGGCTCTTAGGTGTCCGAGATGAACTGGGTTGAACGTTCCGCCAAAAAGGCCGATCTTTTTTCCTCTATCTTCCTTCATCTATTTGTTCTTAAGTATATGCATATAAAGAGTCGAGGAAAGATTCAAAATTTATATATATAGAGCAATGCTTATCTGATTGACTCATAAATATCCCTCGAGTACTATCTCATCACCGAAGGATTTTACTTTAATCCTTTTTATATGAACCGCATCGGTCACTTTGGATGTGCCTAGTTTCCCTAACATGCTTATGCCTTCTTCACCTATGATCTTTGGGGCATAGAAAAAAATGATTTTATCTACGATTCTCTTCCGTAGAGCAGAAGCTGCTACTTTCGCCCCACCCTCAATCAGGATGCTGGTAAGTTCTAAATCACGCAGTTGTCTTAGCAAGTGAGTTAAATCGATCTGCCCGTTCTCGTCCTTATCAACAATCAAAATCCTTGCTCCAATCCTTTCGAGTTCAGATATCTTTTTATGGATTGATCTAGAGGTCGTAATGATAAGTGGAGATTTGTGATTTCTTAACAACCTGGAGTTTAAAGGTATTCTAAGCTTGCTGTCTAGGATTATGGGTATTGGTTGGTGTTTCGGTTTATTTCCTAATCTCACAGTTAGTTCAGGATCATCCCTTAGTACAGTTTCGATTCCGACCATAATTGCGTCAACTTTATTCCTGAGCTTGTGGGCGAGTTTTCTCTGAGATTCACTCCCTATCCACTTTGAGTCGCCTGTGAAGGTTGCGATTTTACCATCGAGTGAAGCAGCGAGCTTAAGGATAATAAATGGGATTCCAGTAGTTATATATTTGAAAAAGGCTTCATTGATCTCTTTACACATTTCTTCTAGCACTCCGGATCTTATCCTTATACCTGCTTTTCTAAGCAAAGCTACACTCTTTCCAGATACCTTGGGGTTTGCATCATGACATCCAATTACTACACTCGAAATACCCTTTTTAATTATGTATTCAATGCATGGTGGGGTTCTTTTCTGTGTATGGCAACAGGGCTCAAGTGTGACATAGAGTGTTGAGCCTCTTACATTTTTTCCCTTTCTTTCTGCATTTAGAATTGCCTCAATTTCTGCATGCGGTAGTCCCGCCCTTTTATGAAAACCCTTCCCTATGATCATTCGCTTCTTTACTACGACTGCTCCTACAAGCGGATTTGGGCTCGTCATTCCCTCCGCTTTCTTAGCAAGATTGATTGCTAAAGACATGAATTTGATATCTGTATTCCTAGCCATCTTACTTCAGAGTTTATGGTTAATTAATAGAGATAGGTTAGCAAAGGGTCTTGGTTTAAATTAATGGAGAGTTTCCGTCCCTGTTAAAAAAAGTGCCTCTACGAATTCTTCCGCATTGAACTCCCTTAAGTCTTCCAGGCTTTCTCCTATTCCGATGAATTTAACTGGCGTGTTCAACTCATCTGCTATGGCCATAATTACCCCGCCCTTTGCCGTGCCGTCTAGCTTTGTAAGGATTATCCCAGTAATATCGATTGCCTCTTTAAAAATCTTCGCTTGTTGTATGGCGTTTTGGCCTGTAGTTGCATCTAGAACGAGAAGGGTTTCATGAGGGGCTCCATTGAGTTCCCTTCCTATGACTCTCCTAATCTTCTTCAGCTCTTCCATGAGATGGGTTTTCGTATGGAGTCTGCCTGCAGTATCAATGATCAGTACATCGGTTCCCCTTGCCAGAGACGCCTTAATGGCGTCGAAGACAACCGCTGAAGGATCAGCGCCAGCCTTGCCTTTTATAAAATCGGTCCCAACGCGTTTTGCCCATATCTCAAGCTGTTCTACAGCCGCGGCTCTAAAGGTATCAGCTGCTGCAATCATGACCTTCCTCCCTTCTTTATTAAGTTTATATGAAATCTTTCCAATCGTTGTAGTTTTTCCTACACCGTTTACCCCGGCGATAATAACAACAAAGGGCTTGGCATCAATATTCATATGGCTACCCTCGGCTTTTTTAAGTATGTTTAGGGATTCTTCCTTGAGTGCTTCTCTTATGACCCTTGGATCGCTGAGGGATTTCTTTGTCAACTTTCCTTCGATCTCCTGCCTGAGCTTCATGGTGGTGCCAACCCCTATGTCGGCTGTTATAAGTGTCTCCTCAAAATCATCCCAAAGATCGCTGTCAACCTCCTTTCTTGAAAGGATACTGTCAAGTTTTCCAAGAAGACCTACTTGGGTCTTGGATAAGCCTGAGCGAAGCCTTGAAAATAGCCTTTCTTTGCTTTCTTGTGGCTCTAGAGGAGACTCAACAGGCTTTACCCTTATCTCCTCTTCAACTATTTCTTGATCACGGGTCATTTCGATGGTTTTTTCGGGCACTTTGTACTCTACTTTCTGTTGAATTAACCCTTCTGCAATATTTTGAGGTTCAAATGTCCCATGCTCTGTTTCTCTTTCTAGGAGTATTTCTGCCGTGGGCTGTACCGAAGACTGAAACGGTGTCACATCATCAGTGCTTACATTCTCAGGCGATAGCTCTTTCTGTGCATTTACGGGTTTTCGTTTGAAGAGATAAGTCACGAGCAAGGAAATAAGTAAAATTCCTGAAAGCGATAAAACTATCCATATAATATCTTGATAGTTTGTGTAGAGGTTATTTAAAAGAGTTATGTAGTCTTCCATTCTTAAATAGCCACTCATCAAATGTAGTGCCCGTTCGCCGAACGGGCATTTGCGGACTGATGAGGGCATCAGCCCCTACATTTCTTTTATTAGGGTAAGTTTAATCGAATGTCCATTATATTCGTAATATGATACCACAAATTGTTAATTTACCCTTGTTCAATAACCCCTTTAAAAGTTTTAAATATTGTAGGCACGGACTTGTCTGTGCAATCTCAGCAGTCATCCCGCCAGCTCCCTGCTAAAAGGATGCAGGGACAGTGGTTAGCGGAGTTACCGTTTTTTATGTCATTCCCGCGGATAGTTAGCGGGAATCCAGACTAATTGATAAGAATTTATTTAACCTTTTATATATGGGGATATGGACAAAAGCTAAGGATAAAATTTAGCCTCAAATGGTATTATAACGCTGAATGGTTAGGGTCTATGCCGAGGGAGAAGATAAATCTTGATCTCCGGCATAGGGTAGTGCTTCAAATTGTCGGTGATCAAAGTGAGATTATTAGCGAATGTGACTGCGGCGATCGTGGCGTCGGATACAGATAAGGTGACGCCCTTCTTTGCCCAGTCGCGCTTAACGATTCCTGCATGCTTGGCAATATCCTTGGTAACCTCGTAGTACTCTAGGCTACTAAGAAGCTGTTCGGTGGCTCTCTCTTCATGGGGTCGCATCCCTGCGTACACCTCTATTAAGTTCACAGCGCAGCAGGCGAGCAGATTTCCTTCATCAAGGAGTCTCTTAAGGACGACGTTCCAGCCGCGTTTATTGTTTAAGACATCAATGATGACACTGGTGTCTAGGAGGTAAGTGGTCATCGTTGAGTCTTAATACGCCGAAATCTTTTTTCTTCTTCTTTACGAAGCTTCTCCACCCAAGCGGCTGAGCCACGCTTGAGTTCAGGATGGTTTTTGTCCTTCCACGCCCCAGTTGCTCGCTCAATAGCTTGGATCATCTTGAGCCGCTTGAGTTCGCGCCGGGCAGCTTCCACGAGGAATCGACTACGTCCCCGCTTTCCAACTACAGAGTCAATTTCTGCAGTTAGGTTCTCAGGGATTACAATGTGTGTTCGCTTACCAACAATAGTAGGCACACAAGAAGTTTAACAAAATGTGGGCCAATGTCAACCGCTTTGAAGGGTGTTATAAGACTGTTTCTCTTGCGTGGGCAACCCTCGCTGGGCTCTCCCCATCACGATGTTAGGACCTGGCTAGTATGGAAGGGGGGGGGGGGGAAATCATCTCTCCCCCTAGCAGAAATAGTTATTTGGAAAATATAGTGAACTATAACCTTTTGCAACTCAGGTAAACAACACCCTTCGACAGGCTCAGGCTTCGTCGTGAACTCAGCCGAACGGGTGAACGGGTTGATCTTTGGTATGTTAAAGACTTTCGATTAAACTTCTTTTTACCTCCTAAATCCTCCAATAATCTTTCTCCTTCTGTTAGATATTTTCTAAATTCCCTGGCTCTATTTTTGGTAATTCTTAATAAACCCCAATCCCAACGTTCCCGATTAGTGGCTGGAAGCAGAGTTTACAACTAACTAAAAACATATTATTTATTTGAATAGCTTGAAGACATAAAATTTTCTGATATATAATACCTGTTAATGTCTAAAGGATTCGTTCACCTCCATCTCCATTCTCAGTATTCCCTTCTTGACGGTGCTATAAAATTTGATGGACTTTTTCCCCAGTTAAATGAATATGAAATGGATTCTGTAGCAATTACAGATCATGGGAATCTGTTTGGAGCATTTGAGTTCTACAAAAAAGCTAAAGAATTAGGAGTAAAACCAATCATAGGTTGTGAAGTCTATATCACTCCAAGGCTTGATTCTGAGAACCTCGCCCAAGGGAAAAACTATCACCTCATATTGTTAGCGATGAACGATCAGGGTTATAGAAATTTATCGGTTCTCGTAACGAAGGCATACTTTGGAGGATTTTACAGGAAACCAAGAATAGACCATAAGCTATTAAGTAGCCATAGCAATGGGCTAATTGTTCTTAGCGGATGCCTCAACGGAGAACTTTGTTCGAATATATTAAATAACAATACAAATGATGCTTTAAGGGTCGCTGCTACATACAAAGAGATATTTGGCGATCGGTACTACCTTGAGGTGCAGGCCAATAAGCTCCCTGACCAGGATGCAGCAAATCAGAGGATAAGGGAAATCGGTTCAAAGCTTAAGATTCCAACAGTAGCAACTAATGATTGTCATTTTCTGAGGCGAGTAGATTCAAGGTCTCATGATGTGCTGCTATGTATTCAAACTGGAGCAACTTTGCAGGATAAGAATAGATTTAAATTTCAGGGAGACGAATATTACTTAAAGACCCGCGAAGAAATGCTTTTATCCCTTCCTGATTTTGAGGACGAAATAGAGAGGACCGTTGAGGTTGCCGAAAGATGTAACTTCGGATTTGAAATAAATGGATATAAGCTGCCAGTTTACAAATTGGATGAGGAAAGGTCACACGATGAATATCTTGCGGATCTGTCAAGAGAAAAACTAGAAGAAAAGTTGATCGAAAAACGCATGCAAGCTGAAATGATTGATATCTATAGAGATAGACTAGAAGATGAAATTAATACCTTAAAGGGAATGGGGTTCTCAGGTTATATGTTGGTTGTCGCAGATTTTATTAATTTTGCAAAATCAAACGGCATCCCGGTTGGTCCTGGTAGGGGGAGTGCGGCAGGAAGCCTCGTTGCCTATGCACTGGGAATAACTGAGATAGACCCCATTCCTTACAATCTGATATTTGAAAGATTTCTTAACCCAGAGCGAATCAGTATGCCTGATATTGATGTTGACTTCTGCGGCGAGAGGAGGGATGAGGTAATCAAATATGTGACAGACAAGTACGGTGCTGATAAGGTTGCTCAGATTGGTACCTTTGGAACGATGTCGGCAAAGGCTGTGGTAAAGGATGTGGGGAGGGTGCTAGGCATACCTTACGCCGAGGTAGATAGGATTACTAAATTAATACCATCGTTTAGGGGTAAGGTATTCAGTCTAGAAGATTCTATATCGCAAGTTCCCGAGATTAGAGATATCATTCAAAAATCACCCTCTATTAAAGAGTTGATTGAACTAGCTAAACCACTCGAAAACATGGTGAGGCATTCCTCAACTCACGCCGCTGGAATAGTAATCTCAAGTGAACCTCTCGCGGATTCCATACCATTATATAAGGGTTCTAACGACGAGATAGTTACTCAGTTTGATATGAATTCCATTGAAGATTTGGGTTTCGTGAAGTTTGATTTCTTGGGTTTAAAGACCCTAACAGTTATTGATAAGGCTGTAAAGTTAATTAGAGAGAATCATAAATCTGATGAATTATCGGTTTTTGATATAAGAAAGATACTACTCGATGATCCTCTTGTTTATAGACTTCTCTCTAGCCCTTTTACAAGAGGGATATTCCAGGTGGAATCATCTGGAATGAAGGACCTTCTAATGAGACTACAACCTACGAATTTTGAGGACATTATAGCTGTGCTGGCACTTTATAGACCGGGTCCTCTCGACAGTGGAATGGTTGACGAGTTCATAAAACGTAAGCATGGGGAAAAGATGATTGAATACCCTCTTCCGGAGCTTGAAGGAATTCTAAGGGACACATACGGCCTTTTTGTTTATCAGGAACAGATTATGAAAACAGCAAGCTTGGTTGCGGAATATAGTCTTGGAGAGGCGGATCTGCTCAGACGAGCCATGGGGAAGAAGAAACCGGAGGAGATGAAGGCTCAAAGGCAGAGGTTTCTCAGTGGTGCTAAGAAGAAAGGAATAAGCAGTAAAAAGGCTAAAGAGATTTTTGATACTATGGAAAAGTTTGCTGATTATTCTTTCAACAAGAGCCACAGTACCGCATATGCAATGATTACCTACCAAACAGCGTATCTCAAGACCCACTTTCCTGCGGAATTTATGGCGGCACTCCTGTCAGCCGAGGCCGGAAATACTGATAAGGTAATATCTAGCATAGCGGAATGTAGAGCTATGGGAATTGAGGTACTACCACCCGATGTAAATGAGAGTATGTCGGGGTTTACAGCGAATGACGGGAAGATCAGATTTGGTCTTACTGCAATAAAAAATGTAGGGCAGGGAACTGTAGAGGCAATTTTAGAGTCAAGAGCGGAAGGGGGCAAGCTCAGATCAATATTAGATTTTTGTGAAAGGGTTAATGCGAGAAAGTTGAACAGAAGAACCCTTGAGAGCCTTACGAAAAGTGGAGCCTTCGACTCTCTGGGGAATCATAGGGCACAACTTATGGAATCTATTGAAATGCTCCTTAATTATTCAGCCATACAACAAAAGAGTTCTACCGATGGGCAGAGCTTCCTCTTTAATATGAGTGATTCAGTTTATGTCCCAGGACTAGCATCTGTTGATGAATGGAGTGAAAAAGAGCTGCTAAAGAACGAGATGGAGGTTCTGGGGTTTTATGTTACCAGTCACCCGATGTCAAAATATATTACCGAAATACAGGACTATACCTCAAACACGGACACTGAGGTGTTACGCGAAATTAGGGATAGACGAGAGGTGACAGTTGCCGGTGTTGTACGTTCAATCAGTGTAAAGCACGCAAAAAGTGGTTCATCTATGATTGGCAATCTAGTCCTTGAAGATATGAAAGGATCTGTAGAGGTTACTATTTTTAATGACCTGTTAAAAAAATCCCTCCCAATATTGGAGGATAGATTGGAACCTGTAATCGTAAAAGGAACATTAGAATCAATGGATGAGAGGATACGACTAAAAGCCATAAATATATTCTCGCTTAAAGAATTTAGGAATGGGGTTAAGGTTCATATTAGATTAAAGAATGATACAACGAGGGATGACCTCCTCAGACTGAAGAGGATTTTTCAGGATTATCCAGGAAGCTCCGTAATACAACTACATCTTATGACTGATTTCGGCGAGGCAGTTGTAGAAGTTGGAATTTCAAGAGTCAAAATACAGGATGAATTTATTGAAGAGATTGAGAGGAATTTTGGCAGGGGAGTCTTGAGGGTCGTGTAATATTTGCTAATCACTATCTATTTCGGTTATTACCCTTTGAAGCTTTTCTGGGTGCCTGGTCACTACAAAAATCTCCTGTATCGAGGAGCCGCTCTTTGCGATCAATTTGGCACCACTTAGGGTACTATACTTAAATTTTACAATTAACCTTTCACCTGTTGCTTTTCCTACCTTTATCTCACCGGGTAGTATCCCATCTACGAAATTGAGGTGAGAGATGTAATACTCCAAGAATTTCCCCAAACCCTTTATCATGCTGTGTTGTCTCTTAATTTTGTTTTTTCTATGTCTCATAAATAGCCGCAAAAAACAATTTAAAATTGAGATTAATTTTACTTGATAACCGGAATTTCAAGAAACTGAGTGTTTAACTTTGGTTAGATATCTCGATTTGAATTTGTATTGGGTTTACCCGTTGATCAATGAAAGACATAACCATGATAACAAAATTTACCGATAATTCGCTGTAGCTTTCTATTTGTTCTCAACTGTCATTTGCGAAGGGTTTGTCCTCAGTAAAATAGAAGGAGTGGGGAAAGAACCATACATTGTTGAGTTTCTAACTTTTAGATTCTAGACAAGGAATTCTTGCTGGATTATCAAGTCGTATAGTCAAGATTTTTGATGTGAGGTCCAAAGGCATATTCTTGCGTTAGCTCTAGCTGGTATTTGAGTTCCCCTACCAGTCTATCCTTAAGGTCTTTCAACGATATCATTCCATTGTATTTTCCCCCTTCATCTAATACGATTAGGTGGGATATATTATTTGAATCCATCATTTCGAGGCACTCATAGAATGAAGAGTCGAGCCCGACGGTTTTAAGGTCAGTGGTCATAATCTCTTCTACTTTTACATCACATGGGTTCTTGCTCATAGCGACTATCTTATTTGAAAAGTCACTATGTCCAACGACTCCAACAAGTTCACCTTTCTTTCTAACGCCAATTGTGCGTACTTTAAAGTTCTTTAACTTTAATGCAGCTACATCTGCTGAGTCTTCTACATCCACAAAAAAGACTCTGTCCCTCTTTCCTATTAAATCTCTGACTTTGAGATTCTTTAACATGGATGCCCTCCTCTCATGAAAATGTACTATTTTTTATTATCCCATCATCTACCTATAATATTAATATTAGCATAAGTCGTTTAATGATGGCAATATATTTATTTTTTTTATTGGTATAATGCTGTCAACCTGGTATACATGTTACCCATAGGATAAACAGATTAATTGACATCTTTATAAGAATTACGAGTAGATATAATTAATTATATTTGGTATGTTTTTTATAAGCAAACATAAGTGGAGCAAGTTGTTTTTGGGGTTATTACATCCTGTAGGTCTAAAATTCAAGAGCAAAAGGAGGAGTAGGTATGTCTGAGTATACACATCCAGATGTTTTGGTCAGCACACAGTGGGTTGCCGATCATGCAGGCGACGCGAACTTAAGGATAATTGAAGCAGATGAGGATGTTCTTCTTTACGATGTAGGTCACGTTCCTGGCGCGATAAAAATAGATTGGCAGACCGAGCTTCAAGATCAGTTAATACGTGATTACGTTGATAAGGACAGTTTCGGGAGATTAATGTCCAAGAAGGGTATTGCAAACGACACAACCGTTGTATTTTATGGTGATAAGAGCAATTGGTGGGCATGTTACGCATTCTGGACATTTAAGGTGATGGGTCATGAGAGGTGCCTGATTATGAATGGCGGGCGACAAAAATGGGTTGAAGAGAAGAGACCACTGTCGAAGGATGTTCCGACTTATCCAAATTCTAATTATAAAGTTTCCAAGACAAATGAGTCCATAAGGGCATTTAAAGATGACGTTAAGAACCATATGGGGACGGGTAAACCGTTAATAGACGTGCGCTCTCCAAAAGAGTATACGGGTGAATTGCTACATATGGAGGCTTATCCCCAGGAAGGGGCATTGAGAGGTGGTCACGTACCAGGTGCAAAGAATGTACCGTGGGCACGTGCAGCCAAGGAAGACGGTACTTTTAAATCTGCAGACGAACTCAAGGCAATTTATATGGAGGAGCAAGGCCTCAAAGAGGGGGATAATATAATAGCATATTGTCGTATAGGAGAGAGATCATCCCATACATGGTTTGTCCTGACTTATCTCCTAGGATTTAAAGGCGTAAAAAATTACGATGGCTCATGGACTGAATGGGGAAACCTTGTAAGGGCTCCCATAGAAAAGCCTTAGTTAATAGTTGCTTTATAAACGACTAGGATTCATCCTATAAGAAAAGGGTGAATCTTGAAATTAAACTGATTTATTCTGTATATTCCCCGACATGAAAATGGATCGCGAAGAACTGATGCAATTCATTCTGGACCATTATGAAAATCCAAGGAATTATGGTCCACGTCTTGATGCGGATATTGTTCAAAAGGGCGGCAATCCTGGCTGTGGAGATATAGTCACTCTCTATTTAAAGTTTGACATTAATGGCATCATTAATGACATTTCCTTCGAAGGGGAGGGGTGCATACTTAGTCAGGCAGCTACCTCAATGATTACTGAGATCGTTGAGGGAAAATCCGTTGAAGAAGTAGAGAAGATAAGCTCGGATGTAATTACTGATATTATTGGAAAGGAGCTAGCTATGACACGCCCCCGTTGTACAACGCTTGGACTGACTACTGTTAAGCTGGCGTTAAATGAGAGGCATAAGCAAGAGACTATTAGTCAAATAGAAAAAGAGAAAGAAGCCTCAAATTCTTAGAATTACCTATTTTCAAGCTTATGAAGAAAGATTTTTGTTTAGTGGGGCTCGAGCATTCATGCATGAACAGCATACATATTTGGGTTTTGAGACCTTACTGATCTAAGTCTCTGTTCTATAATACCAGCAAATCGCTTCATTAGTTCATAGCCTAGATCATGGTCATCTTCGCATTTAATCCTAAGAACTGTCCCATCAAGCGAAATGACTTTCGTAGGAGAGATAACTCGAGCATTGAAGTGCCATTTGTGCGGAGGGAAAAGCCAAGCCCAACCAAGTATATCGTTATCACCAATGTTTTGAATTATTATAGGTTCCCTTTCTAGTGCAATTAGGGCTTCTATAGAGATTTTACCATGAAGGATAATAAAAAATTTATCGGCTTTCTCTCCTTCATGAAAGATGTATTCTCCAGTATCAAAGTTAGCTTCTGATGCAAAATTTGCTATGAGTTGAATATAGCTTTTTTTGAGGCTCTTAAACACAGGGTGCTTCGAAATAATGGGTTGTAAATTTTTCATATCAATTTTCCTCCGTTCTCAGTTAAAGAGAGAAAGCTAAAATAACCTTTTAATGTTAAAAGAGCTTACTGGTAGTAAAACATTTGAGATTAATACTATTATATCATGGTAGGTAGGACATAAATAGCGGTTCAAAAACTAATAAATTCGAAGGTCATTAATAGAGAAAGGGATAACATGGTAAAATTTATTGACGAGGCAAGGATATACGTAAAGTCAGGCCGAGGGGGAAAAGGTTGCATCAGTTTCAGGCGTGAAAAGTTTATTCCACGAGGAGGACCTGATGGTGGAGATGGTGGAGATGGTGGAGATATCATACTCATAGCGAAAGAGAACAAGACCTCCCTACTCGATCATCATTACAAACAGCACTACAGGGCAAAGAATGGAGAAAATGGAAGGGGTAAGAATCAACACGGGAAAAGCGCCAAGCCACTTCTTATTCCAGTACCCGTCGGAACTCTAATTAGAGACTATAATACGGGAGTGATTCTCGGTGATCTTACTGAGAATGATCAAGAATTGATCGCTGTAAGAGGGGGTCGCGGCGGGAAAGGAAACTCTCGATTTGTCTCATCAACAAACAGAGCACCCCGAATAGCAGAACCAGGCGAAGATGGAGAAGAAAAAAACCTTTTGCTTGAACTCAAGCTCCTGGCAGATGTAGGAATCATAGGATTCCCAAATGCTGGGAAATCGACCTTGATTTCAAGGATTTCCGCCTCGCGTCCTAAAGTTGCGGATTACCCATTTACAACCCTTGTTCCAAACCTTGGAGTTGTTACCTATAACGAGGGAAATACATTTGTTGTAGCTGATATACCTGGCTTAATTGAGGGAGCACACAAGGGGATCGGTCTAGGTATAAAATTCTTGAGACACATAGAAAGAACAAAGCTTCTCATTCACCTCATTGATGGATCACCTGAGACAAAAAGAGATCCTATAGAGGACTTTAAAATTATGAACCATGAACTCGAATCCTATAGCCCAAAGCTAAAAGGGAAACCGCAGATTGTTGCATTAAACAAGATCGATTTAAATGAAGTAAAGGAAAGTATAGATGAGATAACAAATTGCTTTACTAATATTGGTATCCCTGTCTTACCTATCTCATCTTTGAGTGGCGAAGGAGTTGATAAGTTAATTCAGGTGGTTGTTAAGAGGTTAATGAATATTGAGGGTAGATAAATGTCTTTGATTGAAGGTAGTGGAATTGTTCAAGAACAGGCTTTGTTGATACTCCTGTTTAAATATAACCCCTTTATATCAATCTGTATCCCCTAGCTTCCTATTCATATATTCGGCAACCTTTTTTGCATCGTAGATAGCGTAGAACAAAAGCACTATTCCCGCTATGGTGTATCCAGCAACAATTATCAATGTTGAATTATCCGGTAGCGAACCTCTCTCCTCGATTATCAATTTCAGTGGTTCTATCAACAGGAAGTTAATGATCAGATTTAAACCAATAATTACGATACCCTTAGGATACTGATTGACATAGATTTGACCAAGTCCAGGAAATATTGCAGAGAGGATTATAGCAAGGGTTGGGTTTTTTTTCTTCTTCTCTTCACTCATCCTAGATATTCCACACGTTCGATTTTAAGCATACTCCAATCCCAATCTATTATACTAGGTAAAAACACAAGTTTTAAATTTTTTAAATGATGAATATCAAAAAACGAAAAATTCAAATAAAATATTAATTTAGATGAATGTTCAAAAAAGCAAGAGTAGAAATATCACACTTACAGTAGACCCAATAATCATAACAAAAGAAAGTCAAATCGTACTCGTTAAGAGAACATTCGACCCCTTCAGGGACTGCTGGGCATTACCGGGCGGCATAGTAGAATATGGTGAAACGGTTGAGAGCGCGGCGACTAGGGAAGCTAAGGAAGAAACAGGCTTGAAGGTCAGAATTGAAACGCTGTTAGGGGTATACTCCGACCCAAAAAGGGATCCAAGGGGGCATTTTGTTTCAATTTGTTTCCTATGTAGATCGATAGGAGGAAATTTAAAAACAAGTAAAGAAACAAAAGACGTTAGAGCCTTCAAGAAAGAGGAAATAAGGCATTTAAAACTAGCCTTTGATCATAGAAAGATCTTAGAACATCTTAAGATGATTTAATAATATTTTTGCCTTAATAGGGATATTACAGGTAACCAGATTAGTTACAATCGATAAGCATATTTCTGAGCTCTCTTCCGGGATCGGCAGCCTTGACAAATGTCTCACCAATAAGGAATACAGTTAAGCCATAGTCCCTTAATCTCTTGATGTCCACGCTGGAGCCTATTCCACTTTCACTTATCGCAATCCTGTCAGTTGGAATAAGCTTTGCTAGCCTGGCAGAAACCTCTAGGCTAACCTCAAATGTTCTTAAATCTCTATTATTTATTCCAATTATCCTACTTCCCGCACTAATCGCTGTCTTTAGTTCAACCTCGTCATGAACCTCAACAACGGCATCCATTCTCAGTGAATGGGTTAATTCTATAAGATGCTTTAATATCTGAGGTTCAAGGGCGGAGACGATAAGAAGGACTGCATCTGCACCATATAACCTTGCCTCATAGACCTGATACGGGTCTAAGATAAAATCCTTTCTTAAAAGAGGAATACTGACGGTGTTTCTCACGTCAGAGAGGTGATTCAGGCTACCTTTAAAGAATGTAATATCAGTAAGGACAGAGATTGCCGTAGCCCCTCCAGTTTCATATCCTCGAGCAATATCAACGGGATCAAAATTCTCCCTCAATATGCCCTTTGAAGGAGACGCACGTTTTATCTCAGCAACTATCTTTATCATTCCATCGGGCTTTAATGACTGGAAGAAATCCATAGGACCCCCCAAACCGTCAATCTCTCTCTCCAGGACTTCGAGTGGTTTTAACCTCTTGGAATTCTCTATCTCGGTCTTCTTTTTTTCTATTATTCTATCAAGGATCATCTTATATAGTCATCAGTGGTTATGGAAATTTGCTACTGTTCTTTCCAAGACACAGTAAACTTAATATAGTCATTGAGCTTAGTAAGAGCTTTTTTACTATTTATAGATTCGTCAGCCAATTCGAGCGCCTCTTTCATGTCAGATGCCATTCCTGAGACCAGTATTGCAGCAGCCGCATTCAAGACTGAAACCTCTCTCTTAGCATCTCTATCCTCTCCCTTTAGAATAGAGGTTAGGATTTGAGCATTCTCCCTCGCATTGCCGCCCCTCAAATCTTCTAACCTTCTGCGTTTGAAATTGAATTCCGATGGATCGAATTGATAAGATTTAACCATTCCTTCTTTAAGTTCGGCGATCTGAGTCTTCCCTGTAACGGTAATTTCATCTAGAGAATCTGCGCCGTGTACAACCATCGCCCTTATACAACCAAGGTTTCTTAAGACCTTCGCCATGGATTTTAGCAATACCTCAGAATATACGCCCAATACCTGATGCTTAACCCCAGCGGGATTTGTGATTGGTCCTAAGATGTTGAATATCGTTCTAACACCTATATCTCTTCTAGGTTTCGAAACACTCTTCATCGCAGGATGATAAGCAGGGGCAAAGAGAAAAACGTATCCTATTTCATTAAGACAGGACTCGGCTCCTTTTGGAGATAGGTTGATGTTCACCCCCAGCTCCTCCAAAACATCGGCGCTTCCCGTCTGACTGGATACCGACCTGTTCCCGTGTTTAGCCACTGCGACACCTGCACCGGCTGCTATGAACGAAGCAACGGTTGAAACATTAAAAGTAGATTGTTGGTCTCCCCCAGTTCCACACAGATCCACAACACCGGGGTGAATAGTTTTTATTTTAATCGACTTCTCAATCATAACCTTGGCAGCACCTGTTATTTCAGATATAGATTCTCCCTTCATTCTCAATCCCAGAAGGAATGCACCTATCTGACTTTCTGTGACAACGCCCTCCATCATTTGCTCTACTACCTCTGCCATCTCGTCTTCTTCTAAATCAATTCTCTCAACTATCTTTACTATCGACTCTTTGATCATATTAAATCTCTCTTTCTTCTAGACCGATTCTAACCCTATCCAATATACCATTGATAAAGGCTCCTGAATTCTCTGTTCCATATTTTTTAGCTAATTCAATTGCTTCGTTTATTGTAACGGGGTGAGGGATATTCCCCATGTAAGCTAATTCATAAATAGCCATTCGGAGTATATTTCTATCTACCCTAGACATCCTTGAGATTCGCCAATGCTCAGAGTATCGATTGATAATACAATCTATGCTATCAATATTTTCACACGAGCCTGTTATGAGGACATTTGCAAACCCCTTTACATTATCATCAAGTGGGGAAGCATTTGTTGACCAAAAGATTTCAATCTGATCCTTAAGATTTATTTTTTCGGCTGTGGTTTCTTTTAAGGTGTCGTACTGGTATAAAAATTGGAGTGTAAGTTCTCTGGCGAGTCTCCTTTTACCCATAACTTGGGGGTTATCTTTTCTTGGAAAGAAGCTTGTTTAAATTCGCCATCTCAATCGCACATAGAGCTGCCTCACCACCTCGATTCCCAGCCTTTGTACCACCCCTCTCAATTGCCTGTTCAAGTGTTTCGGTTGTTATGACTCCTGAAGCTACCGGGATATCAAATTCTAATCCGATCCCTGCCAGGTTGTTCATGACAACTGATGATAAATGATCGAAGTGCGGGGTTTCCCCTTTGATTATTGCCCCTATTGCTATTATTGCGTCATACCTTCCAGATTTCGCAGCAACTTTAACGGTAAATGGGATTTCGAATGAACCAGGCACCTTTATAACGTCAATATCTGAGTCGGAGGCATTGTGTCTAACAAGAACGTCCACAGCACCCTTGACCATGTGATCGGTTATTAAGCCGTTGAATCTGCTGGCTACAATCGCAAATTTAAGCCCTTTAGCATCGAGTTTCGCTTCATATATATTATGCATGGGCATTTAGTTATCAGTCTACCATAGAAAGAAGGTGTCCTAACTTGTCCTTCTTTACCTTTAGATAGTTTGAGTTCCTTTCATTAGGGGGTATTTCAATCGAAACCCTCTCTACAATCTGAAGGCCAAAGCCTTCGAGTCCCTTAACCTTCCTAGGGTTATTCGTCAAAAGCCTCATGTTTCTTACACCCAGATCATGAAGTATCTGAGCGCCAATGCCATAATCTCTGAGATCCGGCTTAAAACCCAGCGCTTCATTTGCCTCTACTGTATCAAAACCATTGTCTTGAAGTGCATAGGCTTTAATCTTGTTAACCAACCCAATCCCCCTGCCCTCCTGACGCATATAAAGCACAACACCCATTCCCTCGCTGTCTATAATCCTCATAGCTTGCCTTATTTGTTGTCCGCAGTCACACCTAAGCGAACCAAAGACATCGCTTGTAAGGCACTCAGAATGTACCCTAACGAGTATATCCCTACTTGGATCGATCTCACCCTTAACAAATGCCACATGATGCTGGGGATCTATCTCACTCTCATAAACAATCACATTAAACTCACCGTAGGCGGTGGGAACAACAGCATAAGCAGCTCTTCTCACAAGACTTTCCGCCCTAAGCCTATAGCTTATTAGATCTGCAATAGTCACGATTTTAATGTCGTGTTTCTCAGAAAAACTCTCAAGATCTGAAAGCCTAGCCATGTCCCCGTCATCCTTCATGATCTCACAGATGACCGATGCAGGTTTTAACCCAGCCAGACGGGCAAGGTCTACTGACCCCTCGGTGTGTCCTGCTCTTACCAGTACACCTCCCTTACAGCAAATGAGAGGAAATACATGCCCAGGACGGACAAAATCCTCCGGTTTTGCTCTTTCGGAGATTGCAAGTTTAATGGTCGATGCCCTATCGAAAGCGGAAATTCCCGTTGTGATGTTTTTTCTCGCATCAATGGGAATAGTAAATGCAGTGTACTGGGGTACCGAACTATTCTCAGGCCTTATAGGTTGAAGGCTCAGCCTATCCGCATTCTCTTGTGTAATCGCAAGGCATACTAGACCCCTGCCATGCTTTGCCATAAAATTTATGACCTCGGGCGTGGCAAACTCAGCTGGGATTACTAGGTCACCCTCGTTCTCCCTATCCTCGTCATCAACGAGGATTACCATCTTTTTATTCTTTATATCTTCGATTGCATCTTCAATAGAGGAAATAGGCATACGATTACCCCATTTTCTGCTAAGAATTGTTCAAAGAGTTATTCTAAGTAGTCAAAATAATAAGCTAAGCGATAATTTTGTCAATAATATCAGAGCCAATAAGACCTATAAGTGGAATAGTGTTAAATATATATATTTAAATCCTTCACAAGTTCCTTAAAAGCATTACTGATAAAAACCTCACCATCTGAAAAAACTATAAAGGCTCCAATACGTGGATGCCCATCCAAAAAACTTAAGGCTCTAGGCCTTCCCAATGCAAATAAGGCTGTAGCGTAAGCGTCAGCAAGAGTGTTATTGTTCTCCAGCACTATGGTTATGCTTTGAAAATCATTACCTGAGATACCTTTTTGGGGAACAAGAATGTGGTGATAAACCTTGCCCTCTCCCACAGCGAACCTCTCATAATCCCCGCTTGTGGAAATTGACAAGTCCCTACCGCCGCTTTTGAAGGTAGCGATAAACCCATCTCCCCTTGGGTGTCTGATCCCTATCTCCTGATCAATTCCAAACACCCTTATGTCCCCAGAAATTGAGATTGAACCCCCATGAATGCCCATTTTTCTCAATGCATCTACAGCCTTATCGACTGCATATCCCTTTCCAATACCTCCTAAATCCAGCATCATCCCCTCTTTTTCAAAACTCAGATTATTTCCATCTAATCGAACCGAATTATAATCTACCAAAGCCTTTGCCCTATTTATTTCCTCATTGCTGGGAATCTTAAAATTCTCTCTACCAAAACTATATGCACCAATAGTCAATGCACCTATAGTTGGATCGAAGGCGCCACCGGTCTCTCTTGCCACTGCCAATGAAATCTGAATAACCTCTTTCATATGATCGCTAATCTCAACGCTTTTTCCACCAGCCAATCTATTTACCTTACTAAGTTCACTATCCGGTTTGTAATCTGATAACAGTTCATCCAGATTTCTAATCACTGAAAAGCCCTTATCTATCACTTCATCAGTTCCATCCAGTACCTCAATACGCACATAAGTGCCCATTAAAAACTGAACCCTTTCCAATGGACTGGCTTCCTTTGATAGTAACAACATAAACGCACAGGTAATTATAAAAATGATTCGAGCCCGTAACATAATCATCAATTTATTCTCACTAAAAACAACCTGCTATAAGGTTTATATTCCAAAATTTAAGGAACTTGACTTTTTAAAGTCAATATGTAAGGTTTCAGTTAACTTCTTTATAGGAGAAGATAAATGGATAATTTGTCTTTTGCTTTGAAAAAGGATGATGAACTGAATGACGACGATGAGGAGAATGAGTCTGAAGAAGAAGAGACTTGGGATGAAGATGATGAGGACGCTTTTGATGAGGAGGAATGGGACGAAGAAGAGGACATAGAAGACAACGATGAAAAAAAAATCAATTGAGACTAAAAAGATGAAAAAAGTTGGCATAACCCCCTGTCTTTACTTCTAGACTGTGCTCTTAGAACCTTAACTTATTTAATAAAAGAGCTGATCTAAATCCTATGATTTAAACCTCCAAGGAACCTACTAAAAAGCCATAAATAATGCCCGGGGCCGGAGTCGAACCGGCACGGGCCGTTAAGCCCATTGGATTTTAAGTCCAATGCGTCTGCCTGTTCCGCCACCCGGGCTAAATTGAAACATTGGTATATTTACCAAAATTTATCTAAATATCAATTAGAAATTGGGGTCAGGCTTTGCTTATTTGATTATCAAGTAATTATGCGAGAGTAGTTATAAGAGATTTATTACCATTAAAAACGGTAGTGAGTCATGTTAAGGAGAAGTTGGAAATAGACTTGTTATCACGGAAATAAATTATACGTATAATAAGCGTACTTGACCAAAATAATCAAATAAACAATGCCTGCCCCCATAAGTTATAAGCCGGAATAATTATCTTAGGAACAAAAAAGCATCCACTACAAAAACATTAGTCACAATCGTAGATATAGCCATGCCCTTTTTCATGCTCGCGTTTCAGGTCATAATGTCCCTCATAATCCAGGTTATTAATATACCTATGTAATTTATAATGTGAGTAAGGGTCGTAGGAAAGATATGGATTTTTAAGGTGCTCATTGTAGTGTATAGGATCCAAATCATGGTGAAGATACTGGTGACGGTTTCTTAAATTCCTATGCAATTTGTAGTGATAGTAATCAGGATTGTAATTGGGGGAATAATAAGAATATTTAGGTGAATAGTAGCTATAGTAATAACTTTGTTCAGCCCTTACAATATTTGGGTAATTTATCGTAATAAAGACTACTAAAAGTGCTAAAAATAAGAACTTCATCATATTAATAACCTCCAATCGTATTTAATTTACATGTAACTATAAACTGGAGGTGTACTAGGAAGGTTTCAAGATCTTGGAGGCGGCGCCCGGATTCGAACCGGGGCATTGCGGTTTTGCAGACCGCTGCCTTACCACTTGGCTACGCCGCCTTTCATAAGAGTTTCAATAAG